>ERZ1292630.2274-Hain-H41-02um-R3-2274-length-17932-cov-8_pt1 | contig 17932 bp, 7 predicted proteins | sample MGYA00564408_ERZ1292630 | MGnify/ENA primary metagenome ERZ1292630 (study PRJEB36523, sample SAMEA6512641) | groundwater metagenome | collected 2019-01-08 | study: AquaDiva: Metagenomics assemblies of 32 groundwater samples
AGATGAAGCGGCGGCTGTACGCCGGCGTGGACCACCCATCCCTGGCCAACTCGCTGCAACCGGCTCATCGGCACGCTGCCGCCGCAATGGAGTAACGAGTTGTGAAACATCTCACTGCAAGGCAACCAACTGACCGGCGCGCTGCCGCGTGTTGGAGCAGCCTGGTGAGACGCTCTGCATGTGAACCGGCTCAACGTCACGATTCCCGGCACGTGGGCCGACATGAGGGACCTGCGAAGCGTTCGTTTCAGCCACAACCAGCTCACGAGCACGTTGCCGCCGCGGTGGAGCGCTCTGCCGGGCTTGCAAGTTCTTGACTTGAGTAAACAGTGCTTGCGGCAACGTGGGACAAGAGGCTGTACCTCTTTTCAGTGAACTCGCCTTTAGCAACCAACTCACTGGCACGCTGCCGCCCGAATGGTTTTTATTTGATGACAGGGAGAAACGCCGCCGAGCATGGGTTCGTTAGTCGGTTGATAAGGGCCGTGGGGTTGGTGCGCCAGTTGACAGTATTTCTGGAACGGAAAATCCCTGTTGCTGGTGCTACACCCGCGTCGTTCCGACTTTTTTACATTTCACATTTCACACTTCAGCGAAGCCTTAAATCACTCTGTTTTCTGCAACCATCCACAAGATACACCATCGTTCCTCCTCCATGCGCGTATCATCCGTCGTGCTTGCCGTCGCGTTGCTGGCCGCCACCGTCGCGGCTCAGGGCGTGGCTGTGACGACCGGGGAGTACATTGTGTACGGCCCGAACCCCAACGCCACCAACGCCTCGGACGTTGTCCAGTGGAGCGTCCTCTCATCTACCGTCGCGGCGCCAGTCGGTTCGTTCGACTGGGCGCGGATGGTCTACAACATGACGTCGAACGTCACCGGCTGGGATCTCGTTTTTGTGCGTGCGACCACCTCCGCGCTCGATCTCAACCCGGTGCTCACTCATCAGGCAGCCGGCTTTCTTGAGGGCTACCTCACCGCTGACCGACTTGCGGCGACGTACCTTAACAACAATGTGACGGCTCTCCCGACGAAGACCGACGCTTGGGTCACGAATCACATTGAATACATCACGACCCTTGCCAACGAGGCCAACCCAGGGGCGTCCGGTCCTTCCATGGCGTTCCGAGCCAAGCTGCGCAGCCTCCTCGCGTTCCTTTCCGGCTTGGCCACCGGCTACTCTGCCAACGCGGTGCAGCGAAACACCGTGCCGGGAGCGCCGACGCTGGCATTCCGAGATATCTTCGTTCTCAATTTTGCCGAGGAACTGTGGGCAGCCGGTAAAGCGGCCAACGCACCGCAAATGTTTGAGAAGCAGGCCGCGAACTTCTGGCTCGAATCGGGCGACAGCGAGATGGCCGAAATGGCCCAGCGATTCTCGCGACGCATGGCGGCGCTCAGCGCGTCAACGGACGTCGCGCCGTGGTCGGTGTTGCCTCCACGCCGATGCAGCGCGCTCATCAAGCTGACGGCCAACGACCTCTTCGTGAGCCATGACACGTGGTCCAGCTACGAAGTGATGCTCCGGCAGTACAAGACGTACGCCTTCGAGACGACGGTCACCATGTCGGGCTACGCCGGCATCATCCATTCGGTGGATGACTGGTACATGACGTCGAACAAGCTCGCCGTGCAGGAGACGACGAATGAGTTCTTCAACCCTGATCTGTTTCAGTACGTCGTGCCGACGACGGTGTCCGAGTTCCTGCGCGTGATGATTGCCAACTATCTAGCGGTCAACGGCAGCGACTGGGTGGCCCATTTCCTGACCCAGAACAGCGGTACGTACAACAACCAGTTCATGGTCGTCGACATGAAGCTGTTCAATCCCGACGGCGCGACCGTCGCCGCCAAGTTGCCCGACAACCTTCTCTGGGTTGTGGAACAGTTACCGGGTCCCTTCAGCGAGTTCAAGGACGTGACGACTGTTCTCCGTGACCAGAGTTACTGGGCGAGCTTCAACATTCCTTACTTCCCAGGTGTCTACAACAAGTCCGGATACCTGGCAGAGTTTCAGAAGTACGGCACGTTCTTCAGCTACACCAAGTACGCGCGGCCAGAAATTTTCGCGCGCGAGCAGGTGAACGTTAAGGACTTGGGAGGCATGCAGGATATCATGCGCTTCAACGACTACACGGTGGATCAGTTCTCGCTCATTCCGAACTGCTCCGGCACACCGAACGGCGTGTGCAACCCGACCTATTCCGCGATGCTTAGCATTGCCGCTCGCGGCGACTTGAATCCGCTGACGGGTGACTACGGCCCGCTCGTGGACTACGTGTCTCAACGTGACCACGGCGCCATTGACACCAAGATCACCTCCTACACCATGATGAAGGACGTCACCGCCTTCACCGGCGTGGTGATCAATGGCCCCACGACGAGCCACGGGCTGGCCGTGTTCAACTGGAGCACGGCACCCGACAACGCGAACTTCAACGGCAAGCGACACATTCTGCAGGCGAACAGCTTCGACTTCCCGTTCGTCGCCATCACCGTAGACCACACGCCTTCCGCGCCCCCACCCGCGCCGACGACGACCACTCCCGGCACCGCGCCGCATCAGGAGGAGGGCCTCACGACCGAGCAGAAGATCATCATTGGCTGCGTCTGCGGTGGCGTGGTGCTCATCGGCGGCATCGCCGGGTTCCTCATCTACCGCCGCCAGCGCATCGGCAAGGCCGAGGGTAGGTATAACGCGATCGCGAGCGAAACGCAGCCGCTCGTATAGAGAGAGATATGCGTGCGCCATATTTGTTCGATGGGGTGCGGTAATGCGCGTCGTGGTGGTGGTCGTTCCATCAGGGTGGGTCACGGGCACGAATCTTCGTTCTGTGAAGCCCACTCACGCACACACTTGCCTTGTGCTGTGGACACTTTCGCTTTCTCCGTCTAATTTTGTCGTAACTTTAAACTTCTCGCGTGACACTCATCATCAACAACCCCCAAAGAAAACATACACAGTGGCGAACATCATTTTTAAAAGCAAAAACAAAAACGCGGACCCATCATCCTATTCGCGACAACCGCCTTGTCACATCCGCACGTCACGCTTCGGTTCTTTTCCTGGCCGCCGCAATGGCTCCCATGTTTGACGTGTTTCCCCCTGAAGTGGCCAAGTCATCAACTCGTTTGCTGCCCCCATTCCTCCTGTCTTCCTTCCTTCCGTCCTTCCTTCGCCTTGAATTTACATTCTCGCTCTCTCTCTCTCTTTCAAAATGTCCTCCGATCCTGACTTTGTGGTTCCCTCACGCGGCATCGATCAACTCGAGACAGGGATTGGCCTCCCCGACGGAGCCTACGTCGTCATGTTTCCCGTGGACGTCGCCGATATCCCCCATCAAGATCAGGTGGCGACGCTCAGCACCATCTTTCACGAGCTGTCTCGGCGGGAGTGGAGCATCGCGAAGGAGCGGGAAAAGTTCGACACGTTATACAGCTTCGTCAAAGCTCTCCCTACCGGTTGTGTGCCTCGCGAATGTCGAGCTCAGCTGGCTTCCGAGTTGTCGCAGCTGCTAGTGAAAGTTGTTCGAAACTCCGCTCGACTTGACCGTGCCGTAGCCCAAATCGACAGTGCTCCGTTTCACGAACAAACGGCGTCGTCGTCCAACGCTGATGGTGCGCCGAAGATGGATCGCCAAAGCCTTCTCGCGGCCGCGAGACTGTGTCGCAATGCCATGCGCATGAGCCTCTTTCTCGTTTCACAGGTTTTCACGGCTGCCGTCAACCATGCCGCATCGAATTTGGCGACCCGAAGTGGTGATGAAGCCGCTTCGAGTAGCCAGCAGCCGTCAAGTCAGCCAGGTCGAAGTCGACGGGGTAAGACCGTTGCTGCCCGATTGGCGGCCAACAGCGGCACACGATATGACGATGCGTTCGACATATCAAGTCGCGAAACGGCAATTCGCGGCATGATCGAGGCTCTCGCCAGCGACGTCCGTCACATTTGGCTGGCAACCGATGACTCGAGTGACGCGTCCGGCAGTCGGCAATCCTTGGAGGTTGTCGTGGATCCTGCCACGTGCGAGTGCATTCTTCGGTCCGTTTTAGCGATGCTGGAGAATCGCTCGTTGATTCTGGAGACAGCCGAGAATCCGATTTTCGAAGGATTGTTGGAGCTGACAGCCCGTCTAGCGCAACAATACAGTCTGGGGTATCGTTCGGCGCTGCTTTCAGCGGCTGCGTCGGGATCGGGTTATTCCGGCATCGCAACGGCGATGGACACCTCCAAGACGACGGCGGCAGCCGCACACGACGCGTCCGCTGACGTCCCGGCTGACGAAAATACCAACAACCCCAGTGACGGTCGCACAGCAGCAGGCACGGCCGGGAAAAAAGTGGTCATCGCGGCCGCCGACCCCGCCGACGTTCTCGTATCGCCGCTCATCGACATGCTCCTTCGCAGTGGCAACGGCCAAGCCACGGTGACCGCGGCGGGCTTCCCGAGGTTTATCGCCAAGTTGCTGTCTCGCATCGATACGGACTACGGCGGTGGCGGCACGTTGGACGGCCTTGGCGCCGTTGAAACCACCGAGTACGCTGCGAGTCAGACGCCCCCGCCCGCCCCGGATGGACCCTCCCAGGCCGCCTCCTGGGGCGACACGTTCGTTCACACCGTCATGGAGGCCGTTGCTACTGCGTCGGTCAGCGAGCTGCTCATCGGCGACGCCATCGCCGCGAAGTCGATCAGTTGTCTCGTTGACGAGTTGGCCCATCATCACATCAGTCTGGTATCAAGGCACTCGTCCATCATCCTGGCTCTGCTGCACAGCGCCAACTACGAGGCTCGAAAGAGCGCCGTCACCGCACTCGCGGAGATCATTTTGCAAAAATTCGGACCTCTACCGATTAACGCGGTGGGTCCCGCGGGGGTCAACCCGCGCGAGACCCTTCGAGATAAGTATGTCGAGGACCTGTGGGTGCGCATTCGTGACGTGAATCCGTTCGTGCGCTGCCACACATTAAAGGTCTGGGCTCAGCTGGTGGACAGCAAGGCCATTCCGAAGGGCTTCCACCTTCGCGTCGCGCAAGAAGTCGTCGGACGGCTCGACGATCGCCACTTTCTGGTTCGACGAGGCGCGATGCAGCTTCTCTCGCACATGATGCGTCGGTCTTGGTTTCACAGCGTGCTGAGTCGCTCGCTCATTCAACAGAAGCACCTGGAGCACCTGACCCAGCTCGAGTCTGCGTTTGTCGGAAGGGACTTGACCGGTGCGCTGCAGCAAGCGAGGGCGGTCCTGACCTGTCGAACGCTATCGGGTCCCGGCGGCAATCTCGCGGATGGACTCGTGCTGATGCCGACGAGCTCCAACGCCACCACATCCAGCGATCGCGCCGCGGCGGTGGCAACGGTCGATGTGGATGTCGCTCGCGTGATCCTTTACGAGCAAATCTTGAATTTCATCGACCTTATTCAGGACGCCATGAAGACGGCGATTGGGTTGTTGAACAGCAAGACCGTTCAAGACGTGGTCGAAGCGATGAATTTCATTGTCGCTTGCGCAGAGCATCGCGTCGACAACGCCGGTGAGGCCGTCATGCGCGCCATCGTCCTCATCTTTGTGCAAGAGCCAGCCGTGCAAGACGCAACGATAGACCTTTTTCTCTCCGTGTTTATTAGACTGTTTGATAAGCTGAACGCCAACGCCTTGACCAAGAACGTCGCCCGAGCTCAGAAACTGGTCGCCATGATCGGCGTGGCCACCGAAGGAGAAATCAGCGCCGTGGAGCGCATTCTGTCAACCATCCGGCAGCGGCAACTCACGCTCGCGGCGGCCGCCGTGGCGCAGCTGACCGTCGTCACCGAGTCTCTCCTGGACGCCGTGTTTGGCATCGCGGATGGAAGCTTAGACGCCGCCGCGACCACCGAGGAGCGTCGCAGTGCCACTCGACTCTACAGTCTGCTTGTCGCCAGTCTTCCTCGAGACGTGGTCAGTCGCCGCCATGCCCTGCTGGACCTCGTACGCAATCACGCCAACGACAACATCGTCGTCACCCACGCCTTCAACGCGCTCGGTCGAGAATCGTTGTCGAAGAATTTTTACCCAACTGACCAAGATCCCAATGCCGATCCTCTGCTGTCCCTTGTGGTGCACCATCTCTGTCGGCCCACCAAGCAAGTCGTCTCGTGGACTCGGGTGGCCACCGCGGCCATCAACCTGATCCACTCGCATTTCGCGGACCCGCCGAAGCTATGTGCCGCGGTGGTGACCACTGTCGCCGGGCATGTGGTGGAGTTGGCGAATGCCGCCACACCAGGGTTCGGCGGCGACGAGGCCAAACGCCAAAACCGGTTGGCTCAGCTGTGTTTCCTGTTGGGGCAAACAGCTTTGAAGCACGTAGTGTGGCTGGATCATCTCGAGCGGTCGAAGCTGCGGGCCTGCGACACGGAGTCGTCCGCCGCTGCTGCGGCCGTGCAATCCAGCGCAGCGGGAAGAAAAAGTGGAGGAGCCGCCGGGCAGGACATGGACGTTATGCACAAGGAGCTCGGATTGGGCACGAGCGAATACAAGCGACATGAAATCCTGGAGCAATCCGCCGCCGCTCGCAGGGCCATTGTGCCAATCGCGGATCCGGTCAAGATGAACGCAAGCGGCCAGCCACACACCGTGTGGTCGCGCTACGCGCCGATGGTCGTCGACGTGTGCCGGGCTCATGTCGAACCTGACGCGGATACGCTGCAGCTGTCCGCGAAGGCCGCGCTGCGGCAGGTCGCCATCTTATCCTTGCTGAAGCTCATGGTCGCGTCCCAAGCCCTGTGCCACGAGCATCTGCCTCTAGTCTTCGCCTGGGTCGCAAGCAGCCGCTCGCAGGAGCCTTGGATGAACAAGGTCAACATCATCATTGGCATCGGGGACCTACTCTGCTCCCACCCGAACGAGTTGCTGCAGTACGTGAAGATGAAGTCGCATGGATTCTTCGCGCTTCTCGCCGATCCCGACGTGCGCGTGCGGTGCACTGCCGTGCAAGTGTGCACCCATCTCGTGCTGAACGACATGCTGCGCGTCAAGAACCACCTCGATGCCGTCGTGCGGCTCGTGGCGGATCCAGACGACGATATCCGAGACAGTGCGCACATGTTCGTCCACCACATGACGCTCAAGTTCAAGGACAACGTTGCCAATCTCATTGCTCCGTTGGTCAAGGCGCTGTCGCTCAGCAGCGATTATTTTCAGCGAATGCGGAATTTGGGCCTGAAAGCTGCGGTGGAAGCCGACGTGGAAAACGACGAAGAGTCCGATGTGGCCGCTGAGAGCGATGAAGAAAGCGATGAGTGCGCTACCGATGAAACGCCAACTGTTCAAACGACTCGGAAGCGAAGCCGAAACGCGGACGGAGCGTCGTCGTCGTCACCGTCCGGTCGCCGGTCCGCGACTCAAGATCCCGGGGCGGTCGTTGTGCCACCAATGAGCACAGAAAGCTTTCAAGAAGCCGTCAAGATGCTACTCGGCGGCGTCGAGAAAGAAAAAACAATTGAATCGCTCGTCGAAAAGCTATGCGCGTTATTTCCTCGCTACGACGAGCGGGATGACGAAGCGCTGAACTTGGCCCGAAACATCTCTTGGTGTCTCGGCGAGCTGCAATGCGGAGAGCGCACGTTCAAGCGGCTGTCCAGTGAACGCCTTTTTGCCATGTACCGGCCCTGGCTGCGAGACGCGACGACTGTCCGCAACTTGCTGCAGGTCGCGACCCGTTTGTCAAAGCGGAGCGGAGCCGCCACCGCCGGCAGCACCGCGGAAACTGCCGGATCTGCCGGAACCGCAGAAGCCTCGACAGACGGAGCGGCGTCAAGTGGCTCGGCGGCAGATCGGCGTGACAAGGCAGTGATCGCGGAGTGGGAAGCCAAACTGAAGGCGGCACTTGAAGCAGCGGTCCCCACGACTGCTAGCTCGGCAGCAGCTCCCCAAACGTCAGGGGCCGCCACCAGTCCGGCGCAAGCTGCTGCGAGCCGCAACTTCGGATCCCCTTCACAGTTACTTCCCCTTGATTTTGACGAGGGTCTTCCAGGTAATCCCGCCTCAACGACTCACGGCAACGGTCGGAAGTCCGCGTCGGCGGAAGCCGGGAGGAAATCAGCCGGCCGGAGCAGCAAGGCGGCGCCGGTGGACGACGGCAGCACGAGTGAGTCGTCGTCATCGTCCGAGTCTCAGCCAGCCTCCAACCGCCGACGTCTCGACTCGCAGCGCGGGCGCGGGACGAACCGTGGTGGTCGAGGGGGGCGTGCTGCCGGTGCAGCCGGAAAGAAAAAAGCACCGGTCAAGAATGAAGACTCATCGTCCGAGGAAACGTCCTCCAGTTCAGATTCCACCTCCACCTCCTCTTCGAGCTCCGACGAGAGCAGCACTCACGGGGATACTTCCAGTCCCACAGGAGGAGCACCGCGTACCTCCAAAAAGGATCCAACTGCCAGCAGCAGCAGCGATACGAGTGCTTCATCGAGCAGCAGCTCACAAGAGGAAAGTGACTCCTCCGACGAAGCGCCGCGCCGAGGCGGGCGGGGGCTTCGAGGTGGCCGAGGCAGCCGTGGCGCGGCGGCACGCGGCCGAGGTCGGGCCGCGGTCAAGCCTGAACCGCGCTCCTAGATGCAACAACGATACGTTCGACAGACAAAGACATAGACCCGCTCACAGATCATCCTCCTCTCCGGGCATAGATCACTCCGAATACTTATTTAGACGAATGGTTTCGGGTGCAATCCACATGCCCTGAATCAAGTTGATGTGATGTACACCTAGTCTTGTAAATATGAACCGCCGTGGGACTGTGTTGGAGACGCCATCTCTCAAAAGGGCAACGTAAAAATACGAATCAAAAAAAGAAAGAGGGGTTGTCCTGATGTCGTTTTTCCGTCGTTTTAGTCCGTCCGCGGTCCGCGGCGTCTGCCCGTCGTCGTATCTGGGAGTGACGACGGTCGCGACGGCAATGCGCAACACGACCATCCTGTGCGTTCGCAAAGGTGACACGGTGGTCCTGATGGGCGACAAGCAAGTCACCCTCGGAGAGCGGCTCGTGGCCAAGTCGACAGCGAAGAAACTACGCCGCATCGCCAACGACCGGGTCATGGTTGGGTTCGCCGGGTCGACCGCCGACGCCATCAACTTGTTGGAGCGGCTCGAAGGCAAATTGGCTGAGTTTCCGACCGATCTCAAGCGCGCGTGCGTGGAACTAGCGAAAGACTGGCGAATGGACAGGATTCTGCGCAAACTAGAGGCATCCCTCATCGTATGCGATAAGCTCGAGACGCTTGAAATCGACGGATCTGGCAATGTGATCACCCCCGAAGCGGACGGCATCGTGGCCATCGGCAGCGGCGGCGCATACGCGAAAGCTGCGGCCCGCGCGCTCGCGGATGTGGATGGCTTCACCGCGGAGGCCATCGCCGAGAAGGCCATGAAGATCGCGACCGAGCTGGACATCTTCTCGAATAGCAATTTTGACAAGGACGTCATGAATAAGAACGATCCAGCGCCGCCAGAAAAGAAGTAGTCCCGCCTTTCCTCCGACACCTCGTTCACAGTTGTTGTGTTTTTCTTTTGTGGAGGGGGTGGAGTGAAACACCATCGTGGAGAGGTCGTTATCTATCGTGTGACGACGGGTCATCTCGGGCCGAAGGGGATGGTGGGGGGGGGGCTTGAAAGAGGGAGGGAGATAGGAACCTTTCGGTTGTTTATTGCGGCCTCCGGCATCATCGTACATGTATGCCGCTCTCATATTCACGCAACCGCACAATTCTGATCCTATCTGGACATGCCTGAGGTGCGACGAACCCAAGTTTCGTGCACGCTTGAGTAGCTTGCACGTTGTGGGATTCGATTTGTCGTTCTTCACAGAACTTCGCGGAAGGGCGATTCCGTTTCGTCTCGTGTCCCTCTTTTCCTCCCAACCTTTTCGTCGTATTGCGTGCCAACAGGCCTCGGGGACAGCTCGAGGAAGAACAAACATCAACTGCTGCAGCACTCCCAAATACCCCAATGATCGCGGCTCTGTACTTTCTGACGAAGGACGGCGAGGTGGTCATCGAAAAGCAGTACCGGGAGCAAATCCCACGAGTGATTTTGGATAGCTTCTGGGCGGCGAATGTCGCGCCTCTGCCTCGGGGTGTGACGGATCTACCGACCGTCGTGCACCACAGCCGCTTCGCGTTTATTCAGATTCCGTGTCACGACCTCGTCCTCATGGCCGTTGCGACCACCGAGGTGCAGCCGATGATGGTGATTGACATGCTGAGCCTCGTGGTCCGCGTCCTTCACCCTTACGTCAAGGACGTCAACGAGGAAAACGTCAGAGAGCACTTTGCGTTAGTCTTTCAAGTCCTGGAGGAGGTTCTGGATAACGGATTTCCCCTCACCACCGAGACCGCGGTCCTGGAGGAGCTCGTGCAGCCCCCGACGCTGGAAAATCGTGTCCGACGTCTTCTAGACCAACCCAAGAAGGGGAAGATGCTTGACAATCTCGCGGTTCCCTGGCGCACACCCGGTTCGTCGTACAGCCAAAATGAACTGCTTTTCGACGTCGTCGAAAGTCTCGACGTCATCGTGGATTCCGAGGGATCCGTTATTCGATCCGATCTGCGTGGCAGCGTCGAGGTGAATTGCAAGCTATCAGGGATGCCGGAGGTGGCGGCGCGGATGACGCACGCCGACGTGTTTGACGATCTCTGTCTGCATCGGTGCATTCGTGTTTCGAGGTACGAATCGGATCGGACGCTGTCCTTCGTCCCACCAGACGGAAAATTCACCCTGCTTCAGTACCGCTGCAAGCCGACGCTGAAGATCATGCCGCCGCTGTACGTTAAACCACAAATTACCTTTAACCGGGAAAGCGGCCGTATCAACTGCATCGTCGGCCTCCGCCAGGGCGGTGTGGGTCTCAAGGAGGAGGAGCGCAACATTCATAAACTAACGGTCACCATTCCGCTTCCGCGAGCCACCCAGACCGTCAATGTGCATTCATGCACGACCGGCTCTCACTTCTTTGATGTCGCAACTAGATCGCTAGTGTGGAAAATCGGCACGCTCGGCTCGACGACCCCGTCACTCAGCGCCGAGATTGTCTTCCGGGGCGGCGGTGCGCTCGTTCTGGGCAGCGGCATGAACATCCCGACCGAATCCGCGCGCGAAGGCACCGGCGAAAGCGTCACCGTCGACTACCAGGTTCCGGATGTCAGCCTCAGCGGGCTGCGTATCTCGAGTGTGGAAGTGCTGAACGAGTCCTACAAGCTGTTCAAGGGTGTCAAGTACATCACCCGCGCGGGCCGCTTCGTCGTGCGGACCGTATGATGTGTCCTTTCGTTCCGGCGTTTTCGCACACTCCACGGTCCTTGTCCACCCGCAACAAACCTCGTCGCTGAGGAACTTGGCTGGAAAATGGAAAGCCGTCGGTCGCCGCGCCTTACCGTTATCGTTGCTCCTCCAACAAGTGTGTGATGCTGGTCGTGTGTGTGTGTGTCTGTGTCTAAGCGACTTGCATGTCGCTACGGACTCGTGAGAAGGGGAAAGTGGAAGGAATGAAGGAAGGGAGGGAGGGGGACTCTTTCTTCGAGCGATCCTATCGAATGCGAGAAATGTGGCGAGACCCCCGCCGGCATTTGTCTCTTGGAGATTTCCAGTCGCTTGTTCGAAGTTCACGTTCGTGTTCGTTCGTTGCCGGATTCAAGGTGGTTTTTTTTTAACCCTTGCAAACCGTCCTTTCCAGTTTTGTTTCCCGGTCCCAATATGTCCTCCGATCTTAACACACGTTTCGAGAATGCGGTGAAAATTATCATGGCGAAGCCCGTCGAGGGACAGAAGAAGATCAAGCTGGACGTCAAGACGCAACTCACCTTCTACGCCCTGTACAAGCAAGCCACCGAGGGAAAGAACACGACGAAGGAACCCAGCAAGATGGACGCCGTCAACAACTACAAGTGGAAGGCGTGGACGTCGCTGGGTGACATGTCGAAGGATGATGCCAAGAAGAAGTACCTTGAGCAAGCAGAGAAGCTGATGCCTCCCGAGATCAAGGCCAAGCTGTGAGCGGAGAGGACGAAGAAAGAAGGAAACAATGCTGCGCCCTCTGCACTTTGGGGGCATGGCACCTTCAAGTGGAACCGGCCTCTGTACACGGCGCGGGAGAAACTAAAATTCGCGCACATCGGTATCGCTTGCTACGTTCGTTCCTTAAAAATCGTAGCGAGCCAGCGCCCCAATGACAAAACACACCGCGTGTGGTTCGGTTGAACGCTCTATGTTTGTTGTGTACCTTCTCTCTCTCTCTCTCTCTCTCGCTCTCTCCCTCCCTGCATAGCCAATATAGTTAGCAAACAGCATGGCTGCCGCAGCTGGAGACGCAACGTCGAAGATCCGCACCGAGGAGGCGCGCGACCTGACCCGCATTGAACGCATTGGCGCGCATAGTCACATTCGCGGATTGGGATTAGATGATGCGCTGGACGCCCGGAAAAAGTCCCAGGGCATGGTGGGACAGCAGGCCGCCCGACGAGCGGCCGGTGTTGTCGTCCAGATGATCAAAGAGGGGAAGATTGCTGGCCGTTGCGTCCTCCTCGCCGGCGCCCCCGGCACGGGCAAAACGGCCATCGCGATGGGCATGGCGCAAGCGCTAGGCGCGGAAACCCCGTTCACGATGATCGCTGGCAGTGAGGTCTTTTCGCTTGAGATGAGCAAGACCGAGGCCATGACGCAGGCGTTCCGCCGATCGATAGGCGTTCGAATTCGCGAGGAGACGGAAATCATTGAGGGTGAGGTGGTGGAGATCAACGTCGACCGACCCGCGGCGAACCCCGGAGCGAAGGCAGCGTCCCGCACGGGCCAACTAACGCTCAAGACCGCCGATATGGAATCGATTTTTGACCTTGGTCAAAAGATGATCGATTCAATGCAAAAGGAGAAGGTCACCGTTGGCGACGTGATCACCATCGACAAGGCGACCGGCCGCATCACGAAGCTCGGCCGCAGTTTCATTCGCAGCAAGGACTATGACGCCATGTCGTCGGATACTCGTTTTGTTCAGACGCCGGAGGGCGAGCTCACCAAGCGCAAGGAGGTGGTGCACACGGTTACGTTGCACGAAATAGACGTGATCAACAGTAGACAGCAGGGCTTCCTGGCCCTCTTCGCGGGTGACACGGGTGAAATCAAGTCCGAGGTGCGCGAACAAATTGATAGCCGCGTCGCGGAGTGGCGCGAGGATGGGAAGGGAGAAATCGTTCCTGGCGTTTTATTCATCGATGAGGTGCACATGCTGGACATCGAATGTTTTTCGTGGCTCAACCGCGCGCTCGAGAGCCCAATGGCCCCGGTGGTCGTGATGGCGTCGAATCGAGGTATCAGCCGCATCCGCGGCACGCAGTACAAGAGTCCGCACGGCATTCCAATCGATCTCCTCGACCGTATGGTGATCATCTCGACCCAGCCGTACCGCGAGGACGAGCTCCGCGAGATCATCAAGATCCGCGCCGAGGAAGAGGATGTCGACATGGATGAGGAAGCCCTCGTCGTCTTGACAAAGCTCGGAACAAGGACAAGCCTTCGCTACGTGCTGCAGCTGATCACGACGGCGAACTTGGTGACCCAGAAAAGGCGAGCTTCCACCGTGTCCCAAGCCGACATTAAAAAGGTCTACAACCTGTTCATCGATCTGAGCCGGAGCGTGGAGTTCCTTAGCCAGCACGAGAAGGAGTTCCTGTTTGGCGAGGAGGACGCCATTCTCACCTCGTCGAAGCTCCAGGATGCCGAGATCGCTGTCGATGAGTGAGAGAGGGAAAGAAGCCGAGGTTCCCAAGCAGTAGAAATCCAGTAGCGCAGAGGGCGGTCGCCTCCCTTGTCTGTCTGGCTCTCACGTTCTTTGAATCGTTTAACTTTTGTGACTGTGTGTGTGTGTGTGCTTATTCGCACGCGCCGCGAAGAAATCGTGGACTCGCGTTCCAATCATGCTCGTCGCCGCCTTTATGTTCATATACAGACAGGTGCAAGAGGGAAGGGGGAAAAACCCTTTGCTCAACGGATAGATTGGGTCCGGTGTCGTTATTTGTTGAGGGAATGAGGTTTGGTTTTGCTTTTCGTGGGAGAGTGAGATGTGCTCGATGATATTACTTGGCCTTGGTCCACGCAAAAATAACAAAGCAAACGACAGACAAGTCTCTTTTTGTTTGTTTACAGAAACCGCGCGACCCCTCCCTCCACTCACCATCCGGAGACCATGATAGAAACTGGGGCCGTGGTATTCTTCCAGTGCCCAAAGAACTCATGGGTCTTGGGCACGGTGGAGTCGTGGGACGGCACCGTCGGCGTTTGCCGCGCGAGGGACCCGAAGGATGGAGGCCAATCCGTTCCCAAACTGACCGAGCATCACATGTTCGTTGCGCGCGACGACGTCATTGCCGAAGATGTCGACGATCTGCTCAACTTGACCGTGCTGCACGATAGCACGTTGCTAAACTGTCTCCGCCGCCGCTATCTGCGCGACATTATTTACACCAACATCGGCGCCATCGTCGTCGCTCTCAATCCCTTCAACTTCAAAATTCCGTGGTACATGGATGACAAAATGGTCGAGTATCTCGCGGAGGGAGACGTGATTGAGAAGAATTTGCCTCATTCCTGGGCCGTCGCGCACAACACATATTTCGAGTTGCGCAACGACAAGTGCAATCAGTGCATCCTTGTCAGTGGAGAATCGGGTGCGGGGAAAACCGAGGCCTCCAAGATCGTCATGAAGTACCTAGCTGCCATTTCCTGCAAAAGCGGTGACGAGCAATTCAAGGCGCGAGGCCGCGAAGTTGGCAGTAAGATCAACCTCACGTCACCGCCCCTCGAAGCGTTTGGCAACGCGAAGACCGTCCGCAATGACAACAGCAGCCGCTTCGGGAAGTTCATGAAGGTGAAGTTCGACGAGAAAGGGTTCCTCGCGGGGGCATTCATCACCAAGTATTTGCTCGAAAAGAGTCGAATCGTCACCGCCTCCGAAAACGAACGTGTCTACCACTCGCTATTTCTCGTCGTGAGAGGGCGCGATGCGGACCGCTTCAGATTGGACAAGGACTCCAACTTCAAGATCCTCATGGCGGGTAAGTGCCTCAGCAACAAAGAGTTCGACTCGAAGGAGGAGTACACCATGGTATTCGACGCGATGGTGAGTATCGGCATCCCGAAAGACACCGTCACGAGCATGTTTGCCGTCGTGGCTTCCGTGTTGCATCTCGGCAATGTAGTGTTCCAGCCAGATGGCGAGGGATCCACCGTCCTTGCGAGTAGCGTAACCAGCCTGACCAACGCAGCCGAACTTCTCGGGGTGGACCCCGCGGGCTTGGAGAAGGAAATGATCACGACCACGCTGAGCGTCGCAGGCCAGCTCATCACCAAGGTGCTCAACCCGACCGCGGCCACCGACGCCAAGGAAGCGTTCGCCAAATCTCTGTACGACTGCGAGTTCAACTGGCTCGTCGAGCAGTGTAATCTCATCCTCGATGTGGATAACGAGTCCTACTGGATCGGCTTATTGGACATCTTCGGCTTCGAAGACTTCGAGGTGAACAGCTTCGAGCAACTTTGCATCAACCTCACCAACGAAACGCTGCAGGGGCACTACAACACTTACATTTTTCAAAAGGATCTCGACGAGTGCAAGGCGGAGGGCATCGACATGTCCTGCGTCGAATTCCCTGACAACGCGCCGTGCATCCAGATGATCACGGCGAAGGGAGGGGTGCTTTCGCTTCTCGACGAAGAGTGCTCCCTCGGAAAGGGGTCCGACTTGTCCTTTCTGGCCAAGATCAGCTCGGCTTGCGCGGATAATCCGTTCTTTCAACGCAAATTGCTGCAAAAGTCGAGCTTCACGGTTAAGCATTACGCCGGGGATGTGTCTTATGAGGTCGCAGGTTTCCTGGACAAGAACCGCGACACGCTCAAGGATGCCTTTAAGCTGTTGGCGCGAGCCTCCTCGAACCCCTTCGTCGCCCAGCTGCTTCCGGAGCCCGTCGAAGCCAAGCGAGTGACGGTGGGTGGTTTTTTCAAAACTCAGCTAAAAGAACTGATGGACGTGCTGAACGCCACCAACCCCCACTGGATCCGCTGCGTGAAACCCCATCCAGCCAAAAAGCCACTCATGTGGCACGGCGTCAACGTCATGAACCAGCTTTCAAGCAGCGGCGTGCTCGGCACCGTGAAAATTCGCAAAGCTGGATATCCGGTTCGCGTCAAACACGCCGATTTTCTCGGCCGGTATAACATTCTGGGGAAATCTATCAAAGAAATCCTGGCAACGGGCAACATCAAAGGGGTGATGGCTCAGACGGGGACCGTTCGTGTGTTCCTCAAAAGTGAGGCCTACGTCATGCTCGAAGAGGCCAAGAAAAAAGCGCTTGTCAAGCACGCCCAGACGGTGCAAGCCTTCTTCCTGGCGATGTCCCCTGTTTCCGTCATTCGCACGAAGCAGCGCGAAGCCAACAGCGTGGTCATCGAGTTTTACCGCACGCGTGTCAAGAAGCTGCTCGATGTGATCCTCGCCGAGCAAGCCGCTCGCGTCGAAGTCGCGGCCAAGTTGCTGAAGAACAAGGAGGACGTCAAAGTCGCCTTCGACCATCAAATGAAAGAGCTCATCAAGGAGTGGCGGCGGCAGCAAATTGAACGCGTGCGTGAACAGTACGAGCGTCGGCAGAAGGAAGAGGCCGCGATGGCGGAGAAGCTCCGGCTGGAGAAGCTGAGGCAAGAGGCGCGTGAACGCCAGATGGAGGAGAAGCGGCAACAGCAACGCGAACTCGAGGCACTGCAGGAAAAGGCCGCCAAGGCGCGTGCGGATCGCATGAACCGCGAACTCCAGGACATGGTGGAAATGAAATCGGCCGTCGAGGAGCACATGCGCCTCAAGGCCCAAGAATTCTTCGAGGAACGTCAGCGCAAGCGCGAGGAGGACGCCAAGCGAGCGGAAGCCGCCAAAATGCGGCGCACGTCGCAGGAGCAGGCCAGCATCGATCGCATGCGGCAGTTGCAGTTCCAAACCGAAAGCCTTCAAATCAAAGGGGACATTCTCAAATCGAAGCAGACGTTTGAGGAGAAGCAAGACCGCGAAGAGCGCAACATCAAGCAAGAGGGGCGACGCCAAGCGGTCGCCAACCGCTTGCGCGACGAGCAGCAGAAGAAAGAGCGAAGCTTGCTCATGCAGCTGTCGCTCGCCGAGGCACGTCATACCTTCCACCAACAGCAACAAACAGAAGTCCAACGTGACAACATGGTCAGGCAGCATGCCGCGTTGATCGAAGCAAAGGAACACGAGAAGGCCGTGGCGGTCATGCGGGAAATTTCCGCGCGGAAAGAGCAAAAGGAGACGAAATCGGTGCGGGATGATTTGGTGAAAATGCAACAGACCATTGTCGCATTTCAGTCGCGAAGCGCCACCGCCCGTCTGGCGACGGAGAAGCTCGTCGAACCCATCTGCGCTTCTTCCAGCGCCGGAGCGGCCAGTCCCATGCGCGACCGGCACGATATCGTGATGGAAACACTCCGGAATGAAGTCGCGGAGGCGGGCGAACGTGTGTACGATGGGCAGTCCGCATCCCGGGACACACGCCTCCGAGTGGCGTTCCGTCAAACGGTACAACGGCCGATGCCGACGCCGATCGACAAGGCGCAGTACGAAAGGCTGCAGTCGGAACAGTCCGTCGCCATCGCAAAATTCGCCTCGTCGGCCCTAGCACAGCGACCGCTGTACACATTGCCCTGGAAGCGGTGAGTCGCTGTCAATATCTCTCTCTCTCTCAATTTTTCTCTCCGGTGACCCGACGCTTCACTTCTGTGTGTTTTTCTTCAGTTGGAAAAGGGATCTCTCCGATTTGTACTTTCCCATCATCCAACAAGCCGTCCTTCTTCGCTGCCACTACTAGCACACCTTCGCGGTCGAAAGTGTCCGTCAACAATCATTGACCCCACTATGCTGAATC
>ERZ1292630.1866-Hain-H41-02um-R3-1866-length-20068-cov-5_pt2 | contig 17925 bp, 14 predicted proteins | sample MGYA00564408_ERZ1292630 | MGnify/ENA primary metagenome ERZ1292630 (study PRJEB36523, sample SAMEA6512641) | groundwater metagenome | collected 2019-01-08 | study: AquaDiva: Metagenomics assemblies of 32 groundwater samples
TATTTTGTTATAATTTCCATAATAGCATCATCTTTAAAAGTAAAAGCTTTTTTATTAAGTGTATGCTCTATCAATTGCTTATTTATAAGATGATTTTTTGCAATATTCAATTTTTCTTCAACTGTATAACTACCTAATTCTATTATTTCCATTCTATCTCTTAATGGTGATGGAATTGGATCTAAAATATTTGCAGTAGTAATAAATAAAACCTTACTAAGATCATAAGGTACATCTAAATAATGATCAGTAAAAGTGTTATTTTGTTCAGGATCTAAAACTTCCAAAAGAGCCGATGATGGATCACCTTGGAAACTTGTACCCATTTTATCAATTTCATCAAGCATAATTATTGGATTATTTGATCCACCTCTTGCAATACCTTGAATTATTCTTCCTGGTAAAGCACCAACATAAGTTCTTCTATGTCCTCTAATTTCAGATTCATCTTTAACACCGCCCAATGAAATTCTTATAAATTTTCTTCCTAAAGCTTCAGCAATAGATTTTCCAAAAGAGGTTTTACCAACTCCAGGAGGACCAACAAAACATAAAATAGGGCTTTTTGGAGATTCATTTTTAGCTAAATGTTTCTTTTTTGCTTGATAAACTGCCAAAAATTCAATTATTCTTTCTTTTAATTTTTCTTGTCCATAATGATCTTTATTTAATATTTTTTCAGCTTGTTCTATATCCAACATATCTTCTGTATAAGTATTCCAAGGCATTTTGAAAAACCAATCTAAATAAGTTTTTGTAATAGAATATTCTGAAGAAAAAGGTGATATTTTTTCTAATCTTGAAATTTCTCTTTCTGCTTCTTTTTTAGCTTCTTGAGGAATATCTAAAGCCTCAAGTTTTTGTTTCATTTCATTTTTTTCTTTAACTTTTTCTTCGTCTTCACCAAGTTCTTTTTTTATCGCACTTAATTGTTCTCTCAAAAAATATTCTTTTTGATTTTTACCAATTGTTCCTTGTACAGTAGTTTGTATTTTTTTACCAAGTTCGAGTAAATATATTTCTTTGGTAAGAAACTTGGTTATTTTTTCTAATCTTTTTTTATTAGTATTTTGTTCTAAAATTTCTTGTTGTTCTTCAAGTTTTAATTGCAAATTTGAAGCAATAAGATAAGAGAGTTTTTCTGGATCTTCTATATTCATAGCAGCAAGAAGTAATTCTTGAGGTAAATAACTTGATAAACCAACAGCTTTTTGAAATAAACTTATAATATTTTTTAGTAAAACTTCAATTTGTTCTTTATCATCATCATTTGTATCTTTTTCTTTTATTTTTTGAATATTAACAAGCCAATAAGGATCAGATGAAACAAGTTTTTTTAATTTAATTCTATCAAGACCTTGAACTACAACTTTAATAGTATCATCTGGAGCTTTTATAACTTTATGAATAAGAGCAATTGTTCCGTATTTATAAATATCATCTTCTTCAATATCGTCTTTTGTTAAATTTTTTTGACAAAAAAGGGCTAATAATTTATTTCCTTCATAAGAAGAATTAATTAATTTTAGAGATTTTTCTCTTCCGATTGAAAGAGGCATTATCATTCCTGGATAAATAATAACATCTCTTAAAGGTAACAAAGGAAGTTCTTTAGGATATTTTTTTTTTTCTATAAATTTAACTGTATCTTGCATAGTTTCCATAATTAATTATCTTTTTTAGGCATATAAAAATAAAATCCTGGGTTAAAAAGCTCTTTATCTTTTCTAATAGTTTCAATTGAATCTTTCATAGATAAACCTTCTTTTATAAGCATCAAAATTTTTGCTTGAGCAGACATAGAATATGGATAATAAGCTTCGGCAAAAGAAATTTTATTTTTTTCTGCATATTCAGCAGATTCTTTTATTTCATTAACAATTATAGGAAGAACTTTTTCATAATAACCTGTTATTTTTTTATCATTAGTTTCTAATTTTGCTTTTAAATATTGATCAGGATTATATTTGGTTATTTCTCTTAAATTAGATTTTTGCTTATCTAAAATTCTTGTAGGATTATCATCTATTATTATTACATTTTTTAATGACTCATCTATTATTCTTAAATCTTTTGATAGTTTTGTTGGTTCCTGTTCTCTTATCAAATAATTTCTAGTAAAAACTCCTTTTAAAAAGTTTTTTGCTGGTTTATTATCTATTTTCATATTTTCAGATAGTTGTAAGGTTGGAGCATCAAGCTTTGCAGAAAAAAAGATAACTCCTTTACAACCTTTTATTTGGTTAATTTGTTTTAAAGATTTTTCTAATTCAGGAGTAAAAGAAATATAATTAGGACCTAAAATTAAAGGTCTTAAAATATTATCATTTTCTTCGGTTTTAATATCATAATATTTTTCACCTTTTTCTCCAATTTTATACCATTGAACTAGTAAAGTTTCATCTAAATCAAAAACAACATAAAACTCCCAAGGCTCTAATTTTTCATTACCTTTAAATCCACTTTCAAAAACCTTATTTTCTTTTACATTTTTTATAGCAGTTTTCAAAGCTTTAAGAACTATAGTATCTTTATTTTTGAATAAATTATATGTATCCCCATTTAATTCCATTTTCATATATTCAGGATCAGCAACTAAAATATCTTTCATTTGATTTTGAATTTCTACTGCTTCAGCACGAGTAAATCCATTTTTAATCATTCTATTTATATCTAAGTTGCCTTCAGCAAAACGTTCAGAAAACCATTCAGGCATAGGTTCTTGAATATAATCGGATAAATTTGCTTGAGCAAAGGATTTTTGTTGTACAGACAACAAAAGAGAAGTTGATAAAATAAAAGAGAAAAGAATTTTGCCAAAGTTTTTCATATTTTTCACCCAAAAACAATCAAGTATAAAATGGGCAGTACAAGACTCGAACTTGCGACCTCCACGATGTCAACGTGGTGCGCTAACCAACTGTGCCAACTGCCCAATAACCTTATAAAGGTTATCATAAAGTTAATTTTATGTCAATTTAAGGTTTAATGACTAATACATTTAATTTATCTATAAAAAAGCTAAAAAATAGCTTTAAAAGTTAATTAGCAAAACTTTTTGCTATCCATTCCATAGATTCTGGACTTGAAACTAAATCAAGATGATTTAAATTCATAACTTTATTTTCTACTAAAACAGCACCTTTACCAGTTAAATCTTGTACTGCACCTGCACTATATGAGAAAAGTAAACCATCACTTTTTCCAGTAAATTCATTAAGAATACCTGGTATATTATTTTTTTCACCAACTAGGTTATAAACTTTTACACTTGAATCAACAGGAGATTTCATAACTTTTGCAACTAAATTTCCACCTTGTTTCATTAAAGCATCAATTCCTTCACTTTTACTTACTACTCCGTCACCACCATTATATGTAGTGAACCAATCCTGTTCTAATACAGATAAGCTATTAACTTTATCAAGACGACCAAGAATTTGAAGTTGACCTTTAAAATTTCCACTTCCAATGTACATATCTTTAGAGTCAACCCACTGACCTTTCCACAACATTTTTTTCCAAGACAAAGGAGCATAAGTTAATGGGCTATCTGTATCTTCAATTAAAGCCCAATTTATTATAGGGTGTCTAAAAGAAAAATCTATTCCTCTATGAGGTGTACCAATAAACATAGTTTTTCTTATGTTTTGTTTAAAAGGATTTTGTTTTTCAAATACATTAGAAACATGTAATCTTAAAGAAAAACCACCTTTACTATGTCCAATAGTATCAACTTTATCAACTTTGGTTAATTGTTTTATTCTTTCTATTGCGGTTCCTATATGACTACTCCAAACAAAATTATCACCATGTTTATTTGCAAAAGTTATAGCAAAAACTCTAAATCCTTTTGCTTTTAGGTATTGTGCAAGACCTTGTTTTTTTGCATCACCATCAGGATCAACCCAAGATCTGGTAGCTGTAGTATTAGCACCATGAATAAGTAAAATAGGTGTTTTATTTTTTAATTCAGTTGGAGCACCCATATCATGCAAACAAAAATCTGTTGATGAAGGTAAGTCTGTACCAAAAGTATTTATTATATCTTGATCTCTTTGTCTTCCTCTTTTGAGCATTATCTCAGGATCTATTGAAGTGTCAGCAGATCTTATTAATTCAATTTTATTCCAAAACTTTGGTTTATCAACAGTTTTTACAACACTAAAGGAACCAAGTTTTTCTTCTGCATTAAGTACTTGAGAAATATTATTTTCTGATAAAGGCTCTTGATATGCTTGACAAGAAAACATCAACGCAATTATTAAAGGATAAACTTTACTTATTTTTTTCATGAAATTAAAACTCCCGTTAACCATATCTTAATTTTACAACTAAGAATAAAAAAAAAGTAGTATTTCTAAGATTTTTTTGTAAAGATTTATATCATTTTTTTTACAATATAACTTCTTAACAATTTAAACTTAATCTTTTATTAAACAAGGCTAAAAAGCAATAAATAAAAGAGAAAAGAGAATAAATACTAATAAATTAATAAATATATATTATGAAAGTATTAAAAATATTTTATAGAAAGAAGACATATTATTTTTATTAATATATTAAAAATATGCAATAAAAATAGAATTAAATATAAGAGGTTTTTATGTCTGGTGGAACAGTACTCGCAACAAATAATGGATTTGGTTTTACCCCAGCTGTAAAAACAGCAGCAAAAAAAGTAGTAGATCAAACTCAAGTAGTTTTAGATGCAAGTTCTCAAACTGTTGGAACAGCAAAAACAACCCTTCAAACGGGAAATACAGCAATAGAAACAACTTCAACAATAAAAAAAATAGCTCAAGGAACTTTTGAACCAGCAGAAGCAACTGGTAAAATTGAAAAAATGAAAACGGCTATAACAGAAAGTAAAGTACTTAAAAGTGTTGCAACTTTACTGACCGAAAATAAGGCAGTTCAATTTGTAGAAAAATCATCTTTAGGAAGATTAGTTGTTGCAAATCATGAAAAATTATCAGGCGGAATATCAAAGGGAGTTGTAGCACTAGGTGTTCTTTCTGGTGGTCTTCAAATAGGAAAAGGAATAAATCAAATTGTTAAAGGTGAAACTTATGAAGGTGGATGGAATGTAGCAAGAGGTGGAGCTTTAGTTACATCTGCTGTTGTTACTGGACCAATTGGAATAGGAGTTTATGCTGCAGTAGAAATAGCATACCAAGGAGATAAAGCGACAAAAGAATATGGTTGGTATAAAGATTCAAAAGGAAATAATGAAAGTGCTGTTCAGCATGTAGGTACAAAAGCAAAAGAAACCTATAATGAAGTTTCAAAAAAAGATGGAAAAGTGGCTGGAGTTCTAGCATCTAACATAGCTGTACAAGGTCAAACTGTTATTGCAGTAGGTTCAATAGTTGCAGGAGCAGCAATAAAAGGAACTCAAAAACTTGGAGAACTTAGTGAAAAAGCTGGTGTAAAAGTACAAGAACTTGGAAACAAACTAGAAAAAAAAGGGAATGAGATGATTGCTCAAGGTGGAGCAAAAAAAGTTGTCGGATATGGAGCAGTAGCAATAGCAAAAACAACTAAAACTGTAGGGGTTGCATTAGAAAAAACAGGGCAAGCAATCGTTGCTGGTGCAGAAAAAGCAAAGGTAGCTGTGGGTCAAGCCGTTAATTATCTTGAAAAAAAAGTTGATCAAGCATCACATGCAGTTGGTGCAGTTGTAGGAAAAGTAAGTTCCGCAGTTAATACTGTAGCAAATGGTATTTCAAATGCAGCTTCATCTGCATGGAACTCTGTTACATCTTGGTTTTGAATTTTTTGATTCTGAAATTTATTTATATTTTTTATTAATAAAGAAAACTATAATGATATAATTCAATAATTAATTTAGTATTTTTTATGGAAATTTTTATGCTAATAAAATATGTTTATGCTTTTGAAGAAGGTAAAGCAGAGATGAAAGATCTTCTTGGTGGAAAAGGAGCTAATCTTGCAGAAATGACAAATATAGGATTACCTGTTCCTCAAGGTTTTACAATAACAACAGAAGCTTGTAATTTTTACTCAGAAAAAAATAATTTTCCAGAAAGTTTAGAAAAAGAATATCTTGATTATCTAAAAAAATTAGAAGATAAAACAGGAAAGAAATTTGGAGATGAAGAAAACCCTTTACTAGTATCTGTAAGATCTGGAGCTAAATTTTCTATGCCAGGAATGATGGATACAGTTCTTAATTTAGGATTAAATCAAAAATCTTTAGTTGGATTAATAAAACAAACAGGAAATGAGAGATTTGTTTATGATGCCTATAGAAGGTTTATTTCTATGTTTAGTAATATTGTATTAAATGTAAAAATGGAAAATTTTGAAAAGATTTTCCATAGAATAAAAGAAAAATATAATGTAGAACTTGATACAGATTTAAGCACAGAAAACCTAAAAGAAATATCTGAAGAATATAAATTATATCTAAAAGATTATCATAATATAGAATTTGAAGAAGAACCATATAAACAACTTAAAATGGCAATAGAAGCAGTTTTTAAATCTTGGAATAGCCCAAGAGCTAAAATATATAGACAATATGAAAAAATCAGCGATTCATTAGGTACTGCTGTAAATATTCAATCTATGGTTTTTGGTAATATGGGTGATACATCTGCCACAGGAGTTGCATTTACAAGAAATGCATCTACAGGAGAAAAAGTATTATACGGAGAATATTTAATTAATGCTCAAGGGGAAGATGTTGTTGCAGGATTAAGAACACCTAATAAAATTCAAGATATGAAAAATACTTTACCAGAAGTTTATGAGCAATTTGTAGAAACGGCAAAAAAGCTTGAAAATCATTATAGAGATATGCAAGATTTAGAGTTTACTGTAGAAAAAAATAAATTATATATGCTTCAAACACGTAATGCAAAAAGAACCATTCAAGCAAGTATAAAAGTAGCTGTTGATATGGTAAATGAAGGAATAATAACTAAAAAAGAAGCAATGAAAAGAGTTGAACCAATTAAATTAAACAACTTATTACATAGACAAATAGATGCTGAATCAGAATTAAATATTATTGCAAAAGGTTTACCAGCTTCTCCTGGAGCTGCTTCTGGAATGGCTATATTTGATGCAGATACAGCAGAAAAATTAGGAAAAGAAGGTAAAAAAGTTATTTTAGTTAGAATAGAAACATCTCCTGATGATATTCATGGGTTAATTCAAGCTCAGGGTGTTTTAACTAATAGAGGTGGAATGACATCTCATGCAGCTGTTGTAGCAAGAGGAATGGGAAAACCTTGTGTAGCAGGATGTGAAAGTATAAAAGTTAATTTAGAAGAAAAGAAATTTACTATAAATAATTTAACCATAAATGAGGGTGATTTTTTTACTATAAATGGTGGAACAGGAGAAGTTATTTTAGGGGAAGTAAAAATGAAAGATCCTGAATTAAGTCCAGAATTTAGACAATTAATGGAATGGGCAGAAGAAATAAAAACTATAGGAGTAAGAGCTAATGCAGATAACCCAGAAGATGCAAGAAAATCTCGTGAATTTGGAGCAAAAGGAATAGGTTTATGTAGAACTGAGCATATGTTTATGGAACAAGATAGATTACCAATAGTTCAGCAAATGATTATGTCTGAAACAAAAAGAGAAAGAAAAATACATTTAGACAAACTTTTACCAATACAAAGAAAAGATTTTGAAGGTATTTTTAGAGAAATGGAAGGTTATCCTGTAACTATAAGATTATTAGATCCACCGCTTCATGAGTTTTTACCTAATTACAAAGATTTACTTACTGAAGTAATAACTTTAAAAATAAAATCACCTGATTCTGAAGAATTATTAGAAAAACAAAAGCTTTTAAAAAAAATAGAGCTTTTACATGAATCAAATCCAATGATGGGTTTGAGAGGTTGCAGATTAGGAATTACTTTTCCTGAAATAAATGAAATGCAAGTAAAAGCAATTATTGAAGCCGCTATAAATTTAAAAAAAGAAGGCTTTACTGTTTTACCAGAAATAATGATTCCTCTTATTGGTCATGCAAATGAACTAAAATTTGTAAAAGAACAATTAGAAAGAGTTGCAAAAAAAACAATGGAAGAACATGAGCAAATAATTGATTATAAATTTGGAACAATGATAGAAATTCCAAGAGCAGCAATAACAGCTGATGAAATAGCAGAATATGCTGATTTTTTTAGTTTTGGTACAAATGATTTAACACAAATGACATTTGGATATAGTAGAGATGATGCTGAAAATAAATTTTTACAAAAGTATTTGGAAACAAAAATTTTGAAAGATAATCCTTTTGACACTATTGATCAAAAAGGTGTTGGAGAATTAATGAGAATAGCTGTAGAAAAAGGAAGAAAAATAAAGCCTGATTTAAAACTTGGTGTTTGTGGAGAACATGGTGGAGACCCAGAAAGTATAAAATTTGTTAGCTCATTAGGAATATCTTATGTAAGCTGTTCCCCTTATAGAGTACCTATAGCTATATTATCTTCGGCACAAGTTTAGTTTAAATACTAGTTTAATTTTTCTATATTTTTAGTTTAAATTAAAATGAATTATTTACTAATCATTAAATAGTGATATTTTTTGGTTAAGTTTGGAAAGATATGTTAACTTTTATGATAAAATAAAATTTGTAATATTATGTTTTTATTTTTATTAATAATACATTGAAGCTCCGCTTCGAGGTTAACAAAATGAAATTTTGTTTCCAAAGCTTTGCTTTGGTGTTATATAAAAACAGGAGTCCAGTATTCTGGGAGTTATAGTTTTTTATTATGTTTGATTTTGCTGCACTTAAAATAGCTGAGAAGAAATCTCAGGAATCCTCTAGTAAAAATAAAGAGAAATATGAAGATCTTTTTATTGATGCTTTAGATTACCTTGATAAATTTAATAATTCTAAAAACTACAATAAAGACGTATTAGAACAAGCTTCAGAGAAGCTTTTGGAATGTGTAAATCAAAAAAGCAACGATGTCAGATGTTATGTTTTTTTAGCATATATTTCATTTGTTTTAGATGATATAAAACTTACCCATAAATATCTCTCAATTGCATATTCAGTAGATCCAGATTCTGAGCTTTTAAAAAGATTTAAGGAAAAAATAGGATCTATGCCATTACATTTAAAAAAATAATTTTTTAGGAGGTTCTCTAATGTCTTTTCCAGTTACGTCTTTACCTTCATTAAACAAATATGAAAAGCCAACAAGCTCATCTCAAAATATTAAACCATTGGCTCAACAAACTCCTTTAGGTCCTGTTCAAAATCCACAAGCTTTTGGTAAAAAATCAGATTTTGCAACATCTATTTCAGATACAGGAAGTGTTTTGAGAGCTGGCTTTAAAAAACCTGTTTCACCTGAAAATGCACAATATATGTCAGGTTTCATGACAGATACAATAAAAGCTCAAAAATTAGAAGTTCAAGGTGGAAAAAGCTCTTCAGCAAGTGTTAGTTCAAGATCTATTTCAGATGATGGAACGGTTTCTACAAAAGCAAAAGCTTCTGGTTCTGTAGGAGCAACTGGAAAAGCAACAGCTTCTATTAGCGAAGATGGAATAAAAGGCTGTGCAACAGTTGGAGTTTGTGGAAAAGTAAATGCAAAAGCCTCTGGTTCAGCATCAGTAGCAGGAGTTGATTTATCAGGAAATGTAAATAGTTCTGCATCAGCAGGAGCAACTGCTAAAGCTAAAGGACATGTTGATTCTGATGGAGCAGGTGGTAGTATCGGTGGATTTGCAGGTGCAAAAGCTGAAGTAGGCGCTGGTGGTAGTATTGGTGCCGTAAAAGCAAATGCTAAAGGTTCTGTAATTGCTGGAGTAGCAGCTAAAGCTGAAGGCGATGTTTCTGTAAAAAATGGAAATTTATCTGTTAGTTTTGGTGCAGAAGCAGCTTTGGGAATCGGTTTAGGATTCAATATTAGCTTTAATATTAATCTTAATCCAATAAAGAATCTTTTTTCTTAATTAAAATTGTTAGTAGGAGCTGTCTAAAAAGTGTATTTTTTTATAAAATTACAAGGTTAAAAGCCAATGTTTCTGTAGGTCGTTTTATGAAACGACCTCTTTTTAGACAACCACTACGAAATATATTATTTTGTTATCATTTTTTTCTAAATAAATTTTACTTTTAATTAGATATAATACCTCTTAAATTATTTTCTGTTTCTAGTTTTTTCAAAAAATCAATACTAATACTCTCGGTTTTATCTTCATAAAGTATTCGTGGAAAACCTTTTTTATGAATCTCTTTTATTTCATAAGGAAAAAGAGGTACTTTTAGTTTTATCGGATTAATAAAATAAATTCTATTATTTTCTATTTTTAAAGTATTTATTTGTATTTTTTCTAAATATTGCCCACTTATATCAGACTGCCAAGGTAATTCTATTATAATATTTTTATTTTTATTTATTTCACTAAGTATTTCATCTAATGAAGTTGTTATTCTTGAGTTAGTACCATTCAAAAAATCAGACGTATTCATTATTTTTTTTAAATCACACATTTATAAAAAACCAAAATTATGATATATTTATTAAGACTAGCCGACGTAGCTCAGTTGGTAGAGCAGCTGTCTCGTAAACAGCAGGTCTGGGGTTCGATTCCCCTCGTTGGCTTATTTCTTGTTTTTCCTTGTAGCCAATAAAAGTAAAATTCCTGCTATTAACGTTGTTATAAAAAAGAAAATATTTGTCTTTTGTTTTTTGGTTTCATCTTTATAATGAGTAACTTCTTTCGTATTAAAAGATTTTTCTAATTTTTCATTATTTAAAATAAAATCAGTTATGATATTTTTTATTTGATCTTTATGAGTAACAACAAAGTCATGACCTGAATTTTCGAGTGTTATTAATTCGCAATTTTCATTTTTTATATACTCATAAATATCAAGTTGATGAGATAAAGGAATCATTTTGTCAGCACCAGCAACAAAAAACTTAATAGGCATTTTATTGTCCCTTAAATAATTTAATCCTGTTTTTGAAAAATATTTTGCTGCTGCTGAAACTTGAGCTAATTGACCTTTTGTTCCTAAATCTTCAAAATCCTTCATAAGTTGATATTTCCATCTTCTTTCGAGATTCATATCATCTTCAAATGGATTTCTACCATCAGAGGTTTTACCAATCAACATTCCTTGTAACATAGCTAATTTTACTTCTTTTGAAACAAAAGGAGTTGATAAAAGGGTTTTTATTGCCAAAGGAGTTATTCTTTTTAAACCAATTCCACTATGGCTTGGAACAAAAATTGCGATTCCTTTTATTTTTGACAAAGGTAAATTTAAAGCCATCTCATAAGCAACCATAGAGCCTAAACTTGGAGCTAAAATATAAAAACTATCAATTTCTAAGCTATTAATAACATTTACTATTTTTTCTGCCATCTCTTCGACTGTATATAATAAAGGCTCATCTTTTGATAAACCAACACCAGGTAAATCGATACAAATAACATCAAATTTTTCAGAAAGATCTTCTTCAAGACCTAACCAACCTTTATAAGATCTAGAAAGACCTCTTAGCATTAAAACAATTTCTTTTTTTGAAGAAGAAAAAGAATTTATTTTTGTTTTTTTATCACTTATATATGCAAAATTATACATTTTTTTTATACCTTGTTTATTTTTTCTGCCAAATAAATATCTTTTTCAGTTATTCCACCTTCATCATGAGTAGAAAGAGAAAGTATTACTTTATTATATCTTATATCTATATCAGGATGATGATTTTCTAATTCAGCTAAATGAGCTACTTTATTTATAAATATAATAGCCTGTTTAAAATCTTTGAAAATAAATTCTTTTTTTATAAAAGAATCATAATCAAACCAACCAATATATTTTTCATCTAATAAAAAAATATTTAAGGATTTTTTCTCAAGTAAAGGCATATTTTTTTCTCTTAGTTAAAATTAGGAGCTCTTTTTTGTAAAAAAGCTGTAATACCTTCTCTAAAGTTATCAGACTTAGCAGCTTCAGATTGAAATAAAGCTTCTAGTCCTAATTGATCTGGTAAATCAGAAATTATTGCTCTATTTACTAATTTTTTTATTCTTGATAATGAAGAAGAAGGTTTTTTAGAAAGTTCTGTTGCTAATTTTTCAGCTTCTTCCATAACTTGCTCATCTTCTACCACTTTATTTAAAATACCAATTTGAAAAGCTGTATTTGCATCAATTGTATTACCTAACATCATTAATTCAGTTGCTTTTGCAGATCCAGTAAGTTTTGTAAGGAAAAAAGATGCTCCAGAATCTGGAACTAAACCTATATTTACAAAAGCACAAGAGAAAGATGATTTTTGTCCAGAAACTCTAAAATCACAAGCAAGAGCAAGGCTAAAACCAGCACCAAAAGCAAATCCATTTACACATGCAACAATTGGTTTATCGAGATTTCTCATTTGAATTACTACACTGTGTAAGTTATCTAATAAAGAATTTAAGGCATTTGGGTTTTTATCAAGTTGAGACATTAATTTTATATCTCCACCAGATGAAAATCCTTTTCCATTTCCACCAAGAATAACCGCTTTTATAGAACTATCATTACATAACTCAAAAGCTGATTTTAAATCATTTGTAATAGAATCATTTAGAGAATTAAGTGAATTTGGTCTATTAAGCATTATTTTTGCTATTCCATTATTCACAGTAAATTCTATGTTCTCAAAATTTGTATTTTCCATAATTATTTTTCCAAAATATAAATCAAATCGATTATATCAAAAAAACTTAACTAATCACAAGTAAAAAATAAAAATACTATGTATTTGTAAAATCCCAAAGATTAAGGTGTTTATATGCAAGTGGAGTAACAGCTCTTCCTCTTGGTGTTCTGCTTAAAAAACCCATTTGTAATAAATATGGCTCATAAACATCTTCTATAGTAGAAACATCTTCATTTGTAGCAGCAGCCAAGGTTTCTAATCCTACAGGTCCACCATTATAAACATCAATAATAGTTTTAAGTAATAACCTATCTGTAATATCTAAGCCTTTTTCATCTATATTTAACATAGCTAATGAAATATCAGCTATTTCAGCATTTATATCTTTATCACCTTTTACTAAAGCATAATCTCGCACTCTTTTTAATAATCTATTTGCAATACGAGGCGTTCCTCTTGATCTTTTTGCAATAGATTCTGCCCCATCAATAGTTATATTGGTTTTTAATATTTCAGCAGAACGCATAATTATAGTAGTTAATTCATCAATTTCATAAAAATTAAGTTTTTGAATAAGACCAAATCTATCTCTTAAAGGTGAAGTTAAAGACCCTGCTTTTGTTGTTGCACCAACAAGAGTAAATTTTTTTAGAGGTAATCTTTTTATTTTTGCAGTATGACCTTTACCAATAGTTATATCCAAAGAAAAATCTTCCATTGCTGGATATAAAATCTCTTCTGTAACTTTATTAAGACGATGAATTTCATCTATAAAAAGAACATCAAAATCTTTTAATGAAGTTAAAATTCCAGCGATATCTCTTGGTCTTTCTAAAGCAGGAGCAGAGGTTATTTTTATATTTGCTTTCATTTCATTTGCAATAATAATAGAAAGAGTTGTTTTTCCTAAACCAGGAGGCCCATATAAAAGAATATGATCTATTTGTTCTTTTCTTAATTTTGCAGCTTCAATTACTATTTTTAAATTTTCTTTTAAAGCTTTTTGACCTATATAAGTATCCATATTTACAGGTCTTAACTTATTTTCTACATTGTCTTCAGAATTAACACTAGCTTCTACAACTTTATGATTTTCTCTATTTTCAACACTTTCTATTTGTTTTTCAAAATCTTTTTTATATGGAAGATCTCCTGATGATGATATAAGAGCCATTTTTTTAACCTTTTTTTACCCAATAACACTATTATATCTCAATAATTTGGGCTAGGAAATATAGATTTTATGTTATTATTTTTAAAAATATCAATAAATTTTAAATTAGGAAATAATAATGTTTGGATTAATGAAACCTTTAAGCTGTGGAAAATCTGAAAAAGATAAACTTGATTCAAAAATAAATTATTGTGGAGTTTGTAAAAGTATTGGTAGTACTTATAGCCAAAAAGCAAGAATGTTATTAAATAATGATATTGTTTTTTTAGGTGAAATTTTATCAGCTATTTCAAAAGAAAATATGTATGGATGGAATTTAGCATATCAATCAAAAAATTGCTTTTCTATGCCATCAAAAGCAGAAATTCCTTTGTCTTTGCAATTTGCATCTGGATTAAATATTATTTTATCAGAATTAAAATTTAATGATAATATTTCAGATTCCTTAAAAACAAAATATCTTTGGAAAACGATGAAAGCTTTTTTTTCAAATGACTTAAAAAAAGCAAGTAAAAAAATGTATGATTGGGGAATTGATATAAAAAAGTTTTTTGAATTAATTAATACTCAAAAAGAAAGAGAACAATCAAATAAAATACTAAAAACACCAAAAGAAACATTAGAGTATTTTTCAGAATCTACAAATATTATTACAGCAATATCTTTTCAACAAGGAGGATTATTAGTAGATAAAAAAATAGAATCAGAAAATATGTATAATTTAGGCTATTTTTTTGGTAAATTAATTTATATTATGGATGCTTTAGAAGATTTTACTAAAGACTATAAAGAAAAAAATTTTAATGCTATTAGAAAAGCATATAATATTAACAATCAAATAGAAATTGATATTGAAACAAAAGAAAAAGTTTTAGATGAAATATCTTTATTAAAAGAAAATGTTATTGGTGAAATAAATAAATTAGAAATAAATGAAAAAATAAAAAAACAATTTTCTCATAGATTAATTTCAAATATAAACAAAAAATTAGGTTTTGAATCAAGTAAAATTTGTAACATCTCTTTTTCTAAAAATAATAATTTAAATATTGATTTATCTAAAGAAAATAAATCTACAAATAATAATAAAAATAATTCCACGCAAAAAGAAAACAAGAAAGGAATTTTTTGTTTAGAATGGTTAGAGTGTCTTAATTGCTGTGATTGTTGCACAGCATGTGATTGTGCTGCATTTGATTGTGCAAGTTGTGATTGCTGTACAGCTTGTGAATGTTGTTCATGTGCATAAAAAAGTTATACTCAAGGAAAATTGTTATCTTCTTACTTTTCACTTTTTACTTTTCACTAAGTACAACTGTTTTTATTAACTTCTATGTTATAATTTGTAACTGTCTTGTTGCTATTTTTTGAGGATAAATTTTTATGTTAAACCCTATATTATCAGATATTGCATTGACTATGGAACAAATTAAGAAAGCAGAAGCTTCTTTAAGTTCTTACTCTCATGAAGATATGCTTGTTTTACTTATTGAAAATAGCGGACAAATTATTGCTACAAATGGAAAAAATACCAAAAAATATGATCTTGCAATTATTGCCGCACTATCAGTAGCAGCATTTGAATCGACAGCTGGATTAGCAAAAGCAATGGGGCAAAAATTTGATCACATAGAAAATAAAGGTAATTCAAGCAATTTATATATAAAAAGACTAAGTGATTATGCTTTACTTGTAATAGATTATCCACCTTCAATTCCACAAAATGAAATAGAAAAAGTTGCAACTAATTTTTCTGAGCAAATAAATTTACTTTCTGAAGAATGGGAAATCATTCAAAAAGGCTCTCAAAAAGGAAAAGGTCCTCTTACAAAAAATGAACTGGATAATGATGTTGATAATATTTTTGGGAATATGAATTAAAAAAATTGAAAAAAATTCAATTTGAACTTATAATTATAGTTAAGAATTTATTTTATTCGGATACAACTAATGCTTTTAAAACCTAACGAAATAGAATATGTAGAACTTATTGAAGATGATTACTCTTCTGAAGAAGATAATCAAAATGAAGATGATTCTCTTAAACCTACATATTTAAAGGGTCAAACTATACTTTTAGGTGGTAATTCTGAACCTGTTTTTATAGATGATGAATTTAGTTTTTTACTTTCTAATCAAGAAGATGACGAGCTTGAAGAAGATGAATTTGTAATGAGCTTAAAAACCATAACATTAGGTGGTGATTATTCCCATTCGGCTCAAGGTGATATTTTTTCTAGTGAAGATGATTTTAATGTTGAAGATAATTTTTCAAATGATGATTTTGATGATATTTATGGAGATGCTCCAGAATATTCTTCCGAAGATGAATTTGAACACTCATTAGAAGCAGATCTTGAAAAACAAGATTGGGAAAAAGTAAAACATACATCTCTTATAGGAAAAGTAGATGTTAAGTTATTAGGTAAAATTCGAGAGTATAGAGATAGTGTAAGAGAAATGTCAGAAGAGAAGTTATCTTCTCTTTCTTCTGGTGAAGATAGAAATAGACTTCTTATGGAGGCGGCTCAATTTGAATCTAACCCACTTTTAGAAGGTAACGAGATAAGTCAAATTATTTCCGAACTTGATAAAAAAATCTCTTTTATGATTGAAAAATATACCAAAATTCAAAAAGAGGCTCTTTATCAATCAAGAGAAGAAATGCTAAAAGAGGTAGAAGAAGAAGTGGGAACAGCTATATCTTCTCAACTTGAAGTAATAAAAGGTGAAGCATCAGAACATATCGAAGAAACAGTTCAATATTACAAGAAAAAACTTGATGCCGATAATAAGCTTCTTAGTGATGCTAATAATGTAATATCAAGAAGAGAACAAATTTTAGATGATGCCTATAATAAGACATTAGCAATACTCGATAAAGCAGAAGATGATTCTGTTAGAATAATAGAAAAATCATCTCAAGCCCATGAAGAAGCTGAATTGATAATTGCAGAATTTGAACAATCTGGTCAAGAAATAAAAGCCCAACTAGAAGCTGAAGCTGACAGAATAATAGCTGATGCTAATATTGAATCAGGAAGAATAATACAGGCAGCTGAAGATCAACATCAAGATATTGTTGATGCAGCAACTCAAGATGGATTTAGTGTTGGTTATCAAGAAGGTAAAGAAGAAGCATTAAAAGAAAACTCAGAATTATTAGGAGAATCTTTAAAAGCTTTAAATAAATTATATGCAGCCTTCCCTATAGCTGTTAAACAAAATGAAGATAAAATTATAAGACTTTCATATCAAATTGCAGAATCAGTTTTAACTGAACACGTAAGAGAAAGAGTTGAACTAGAACAAAAAACTCTAACAAAAGCTTTAAAAATAATATCAGATCTCGAACATGTTAAAATAAAAGTAAACCCACAAGATTTAGATTTATTATTACCAAAACAAGAATATTTTAAACTTGTTATACCTGAAGTACATGAGTTTGTTATCCTTGCTGATTATAATGTTCAAAAAAATAATTGTATTATTAATGTAAAATCTGATGAAATGGATATTTCTATAAATACTCAAATTTCTATACTTGAAGAAGTATTTAATCAGGCTTTACAAAATAATGATAATTAGGATTATTTAATAAAATAAATGCAAAACTCTGGTATCTTTAATCAAATAAAAGACAAAGATGCAATAATATCTGAAGTTATAGAAAGAACTTATATTGAATTAACTCAAAAAGATACTATTGATAATCTTATTTTGAATACAGCATATAGTGAAATAAGAAGACTAGAAACATCAAAGAAAACACCTGAAACAAAAGAAGAGTTTTCTATGTGGAAAAAAATATATCAGAATATGCTTTCTATGGGTGAAAAAGAAAAAGAGAATGAATTAAAAAAAATACTCTCTTTTTATACCAAAGATATTGTTGGTAATTTTGATCCTAAAGTTTACAAACTAACAACAAGTTTAGTTCCAACATTAATGTCTGTTTTTTTTAGAAGTGTAAGTTTAAAATCAGTAGTTTTTCCTTTTCCAAATGAAAAAGACATGGATAAAATAGTCGTAATTAGTGGTAAAAAAGATCTTATAAAAAAACTTTCAGAGATAGGA
>ERZ1292630.2280-Hain-H41-02um-R3-2280-length-17909-cov-5_pt1 | contig 17909 bp, 13 predicted proteins | sample MGYA00564408_ERZ1292630 | MGnify/ENA primary metagenome ERZ1292630 (study PRJEB36523, sample SAMEA6512641) | groundwater metagenome | collected 2019-01-08 | study: AquaDiva: Metagenomics assemblies of 32 groundwater samples
TACGGCGGCGACATCAGCCGGAAGCGGAAACTGCTGGAGAAGCAGAAAGAGGGAAAGAAGAGGATGAAGCAGGTTGGAACGGTCCGCGTCCCCCAGGAGGCCTTCCTGGCCGTCCTGAAGGTGGAGCGCTAGGGCGGCCTCGCCGTCCGCGAAGCGCGAGCATGGCTGAAGCCGTCACGCCGACGACCCGCGTGCGCACCCGGGCCAAATCGGCCTTTCGCGAGTATCTCGAAGCGCTGGTGCTGGCCGTGGTGCTCACCGTCGTCATTCGCGGACTCGTCATCCAGGCCTTTCGGATCCCCACGAGCAGCATGGAGGAGACGCTCCAGATCGGCGACTTTCTCTTCGTGAACAAGATGGTCTACGGTTCGGAGATCGACGTCGGCGCGGCGGGGCACCAGCTGGTTTACCATCGCTTCCCGGCGATTCGCGAACCGAAGCCAGGCGACGTGATCGTCTTCCGCTACCCCGACGACCCCGCTCGAGACTTCATCAAGCGCTGCGTGGCGACCGGGGGACAGACGGTAGAACTCCGGGACAAGGTCCTCTACGTCGACGGCCAGGCGCAGGAGGAGTCCTACGTAGTCCACAAGGACCCGCGTGTCCTCCCGCGCGAGACGAGCCCCCGCGACAATTTCGGCCCTTACGTCGTTCCGCAAGGCCAACTCTTCATGATGGGGGACAACCGGGACAACAGCCACGATAGCCGCTTCTGGGGCGGATTGCCGCGGACCCTCGTGAAAGGGCAGGCGATGATCCTCTATTGGTCGTGGGACGCCGACCGCCGGATACCGCGCCTGGGCCGGCTCCTCCATCCGGTCCGCTGACCTCCCGCGCGCGGAGCGCTTCATGACGTTTGGCCTCTACATCCACATTCCCTACTGCCGGAGCATCTGCCCCTATTGCGCCTTCGCCACCGCACCGCTCCACCACGCGGAGCCGGCGCGATTCCTGGCCGCGCTCGACCGGGAACTGCAGGCGGCTCGCGCCGCCGATGGCCCGTGGGCCCGCCCGGTCACGCTCTATGTCGGCGGCGGCACACCCACCGCGCTCGACGCGGCGACCCTCCGGCGATTTCTCGCCTGGCTTCATGCGGCATTCGACCTTTCGGCCCTCCGCGAGTGGACGGTCGAGGCGAACCCCGAAGGGTTGACCGACGAGAAGCTGGAGATCTTGCTCGAAGCCGGCGTGGGACGCCTGAGTCTCGGCGTGCAATCGCTGGAAGCGACGGTGCTCAAGTCGCTCGGGAGGATCCACAGCGCGGAAAAGGCGCTCGACGCGATCGAGCGGGCGCGGCGCGCCGGCTTTGGCAGGGTCTCGGCCGATCTCATCGTTGCCGTGCCGGGCGAGACGGAGGATGGAATTGCGCGCGGCGTCACGGAGATCGTGGAGCGTGGCGTGACGCACCTCTCGGCTTATAGCCTCCAGGTCGAGCCCAACACGCCCTTCGCCGCGAAGGTGGCGCGCGGAGCGCTGGCGCCTCCGGGGGACGACGCGGCCGCCGATCGCTACGCGCTCCTCGACTCCCTTCTCCTCGCTCGCGGATTCCGTCACTACGAGGTATCGAACTACGCGATCCCCGGTTTCGAATCGCGACACAACGAGGGGTACTGGATGCGCCGTCCCTATCTTGGTCTCGGACCCGGTGCGCACTCCTTCGAGGGGAGCCGCCGCTGGGCCAACGAGCACGACACGCGGCGCTACCTGGAGCGCGTCGAGCAAGTGGGACTTCCTCGGGACGACGTTGTCACGCTGGACGCGCGCGACGCGGCCGAGGAAGAGGTCTTTCTCGCGCTACGGCGCGATCGTGGAATGCGATGGAGCCGCCTTCGTGCCCTTGCCGGCGCGGCCGCGGATGGCTGGGTGGCCTGGGGCGTCGAGGCGGGGGCTCTTCGTGTCGATCCTCCCGGCCGGGTGAGGCCCACGGCACGCGGTCTCCTGACTTCTCACGAAATGTCTTCCGAGCTCTTCGTCCGGATGGGGAGGCACGGGGGAGGCCCCGGCTTGACACCCCCCATCCCCCCTGGTAGCGTCGGCGCTGATTAGCACTGTAGGGTTTCGAGTGCCAGTCCTCGACGCCGACCCCAACGACCGAACGAGACGCTCATGACCCAGCCATCCCCCGACATCCTGGACGAACGGCTACGCCGCATTCTCACGTTTGTCGTGGAGTGCCACGTTTCCAGCGGCGAGCCGGTTGGATCTCAGTACGTGCGCGCCGCCTACCATCTGAGCATTTCGCCGGCGACGATCCGAAACGCCATGCAGCAGCTGGAAGAGCTTGGTCTGCTCTCCCACCCGCACACGTCGGCCGGGCGCGTGCCGACGGAGCTGGGCTATCGCTATTACGTGGATCACCTCATGCGACCCGAATCGCTCACGCCGGCCACCCGACGCGCGCTAGACGAAGCGCTAGAGGAGGCGACCCTCGCGGGGGCGCTCGACGAACGACTGCCGCCCGCGCTGGCGCATGCCGCTCGCCAGCTTGCCGTGGTTTCGGTTCGCCCGCGCGATTCCTCCCGCGTCCACCGCTTCGAACTCGTTGGGCTCGAGGGGGGAGAACTCCTGGTGGCCGTCGGTATCGAGGAGGGGCCACTGGGAACGACGACATGGCGGCCGGCGAACCCCGTCGAGACGAACACGCTCCGCGGCGCCGAGTCGTGGGTTCGCGCCTCTCTCCCCGTTTCGGGCGTGGCCGGCATCGACGCGCTCGCGGCGCGAGCGCGGACGGAGGCTCGGCCTGAGCACGCGGCCATCCTCGAGCCGGCGCTACACCTCGCCGCGCGGCTCGTTGCCGGCATGGAGCAGCCGGCGGTTCGGCTCGGGGGCGCCGAGCACATTGCCGCGCAACCCGAGTTTCAGACGCCTGACACGCTCCGCCCGCTCGTCACCGTGCTCGCCGAACGTGAGCCGCTGGCGCGCGCGCTGGAAGCGTTCGCGGCGGCCTACCTGCCGCGAGTCTCGATAGGCCACGAGCACGCCCCGGCCGCCATTCAGTCGTGCTCGATCGTCGGCATGGCGGTCGCGATCGGGCCGTCGCGCGCGGTGATCGGCCTGATGGGCCCCGTTCGAATGCCCTACCGGCGAATCGTGGCGCTCCTCTCGTATGTGGGAGAGCGGTTGGGACCGGGGAGGGACTCGTGAAGAAGAAACACCACGACTCGCCCGACGCGCCGCCCGAGGGCAAGGGCGGGAGGGCATCCCACGAGGCGTCCGGGGAAGCATCGCCGACTCCGGGTTCGACTCCGGCCGAGGCCGGCGGCGAGACGCCGGACGAGCTAAGCCGGCTTCGCTCCAGGGAAGATGAATTACTCCGCGCGCTCGCGGAATTGCAGAACGTGAATCGCCGTCGGAAGCAGGAAGCAGAGTCGGCGCTCCGCTTCGCCGCGGAGCCGTTTCTTCGCGAACTCCTCCCGGTGCTCGACGATTTCGAACGCACCCTCCGTGCGCTTCCCGAGGGGGACGATCCGATCCGTGCTGGCGTCGCGCTGGTTCACGACCGCCTCGCGAAGGTCCTGAGCAAGGAAGGGCTCGAGCCGATCCGACCCCATGGCGAGCGATTCGATCCGGAGCTGCACGATGCGATCGCGCAACTCCCGATCCCCGGCGCCGAGCCGGGTACGATCGTCGAAGTCGCCGTGCCCGGATACCGCTACCGTGAACGTGTCCTGCGCCACGCCAAGGTCGTTGTGGCCGCGGAACTCGACGCGGCCCCCGAGACCGGAGGCGGCCTGTGAGCGCGAAGCGCGACTACTACGAAGTCCTGGGGGTCGAGCGCGGAGCGAGCGCCGAGGAGTTGAAGAAGACCTACCGGAAACTGGCGCTCCAATTCCATCCCGACAAGAATCCCGGCGATAAGCAGGCGGAGGAGCGATTCAAGGAGGTCGCCGAGGCGTACGACGTCCTGAGCGATCAGGAGAAGCGCGCTCGTTACGACCGCTTCGGCCATGCCCCCGCTGGCGCGCCAAGCGGCGGCGGTTTCGAAGGCTATCATGGATTCGATCTCTCCGACGCGCTTCGTGCGTTCATGCGCGACTTCGGTGGCTTCGGCGGCGGCCTCGGCGACATGTTCGAGGGCGATGCCACCGGACGTGGCGGCCGCGAGCGGCGAGGCAGCACGCTCGAGCTGCGGCTCCGACTCACGCTGGAGGAGATCGCGACCGGCGTGGAAAAGCGTGTCAAGGTGCGCCACATGCGCCCCTGCGCGACCTGCGCCGGGAGCGGGGCGAAGAGCGGCTCGGGGAAGAAGACCTGTACGGTCTGCCGCGGCGCGGGACAGGTCCGAACCATGCAGCGCTCCATCTTCGGACAGGTGATGAGTGTCATGACGTGCGAGCGTTGCCACGGAGAGGGGAGCATCATCGAAGCTCCCTGCACGACCTGTTCGGGAGAGGGTCGCGTTCGCCAGCAGTCGGAAATTTCGATCAAGGTGCCCGCCGGCGTCTCGAGCGGCAATTACCTTCCGCTCTCCGGCATGGGGGACTGCGGTCCCCGGGGGGGGCCGGCCGGAGACCTCATCGCCCACATCGAGGAGGCGGAACATCCGCTCTTCCTTCGCGACGGGGACGACCTGATCGTCGAAGTTCCGATCAGCATGGCGCGCGCGGCGCTCGGCGGAAAGGTCGAGGTGCCGATCTTGGGCGGCGGCCGTGCCGCGATCGATGTCCCGGCTGGAGCCGCGAGCGGCAAGCTCCTCCGCCTGCGCGGGAAGGGAATGAAGAGCCTGCAGCGATCGGGCGCGGGCGACCTCCTGGTTCGACTCGTGATCGCGGTCCCCTCGAAACTCTCCGAGAAGGCGAAGAAACTCCTGCACGAACTCGACACGCTCCCCGAATCGAAGACGCCTCCTCCTCGGCGCCCCGACGCCGAGGGCGACGGTCACTGAGCGGCGAGTGCGCGGCACGCGCCGGCCAGATTCCCTCTTCTGGGTAGACTCGACGCGTATCGCGGGGAACCGGCTCTCCCTCGATCCCGATGAGTCGCGCCATCTCCTTCGCGTCTTCAGTGCGGATCCGGGCACGAAATTCGACGCCACCGATGGCGCGGGAACCCGCTATCACTGCCGTCTGGTCGAGGATCACCACGGCGAGGCGCGCGCCGAGATCGTGGAACGGGAGGAGGGCGCGGGGGAACTCCCCCGGGGCATCGATCTCCTCGTGGGGCTTCCCGACGGTCGCGCCGCTGAGATGATCGTCGAACACGCGGTCCCGCTCGGCATCGCCTCCATCGTCTTCGTCGCCTGCCGGCGAAGCGGTCGCGACGAGCTCGGCGCCTCGAGGCTGGAGCGGCTGGAGCGAATCGCGATTGCCGGCGTGAAGCAATCGCTCCGGTCGAAGCTTCCGACTCTCGGTACGACCACATCCCTCATGGCCGCCATCGAAGTGGTCCGGGGAGGCGACCGCTTCGTGGGGGAGACCTCCGGCTTGGCCGAGCTGCGGCTTGCCGAAGAACCACCGTCGCCTTCGGTTACCCTCGCGGTGGGACCCCCGGGCGGGTTCGACGAGGCGGAGGAGGCGGCTCTCCGGGCGGCTCAATTTAAGCCGATCTCCCTTGGTCCCAGCCGGTTAACTACGGAAACCGCCTCCATCGCCATCCTGTCGATGGCGCGTAACGCTATTTACCGCAATTAATTGCGGGCTATTTGACAAATGGCCACCCCGCGAGTATCTTCCTTAGCGTTAGGCGAATGCTGCCCACCTACGTGGGCCGCCTGCATTTCACGTCAAACCCACGTGAGGAGGCGATACACAGGATGCCCGGCATCAGGGTCAAAGAAGGCGAGTCCTTCGAGAGTGCCCTCCGCCGGTTCAAGAAGAAATGCGAGAAGGCTGGAGTTCTCGCGGATCTGCGGCGTCATCAGCACTTCGAGAAACCGAGCGAGCGGAAAAAGCGGAAGCTAAATGCCGCTAAGAGAAAAATGATGGCTCGGATGAAGGTGGCCGACTAAGGCCGGCTTCGCCGAGTTGCAAACCCGACGGGAAACCGGCCTGAGCCGGTTTCCCGTTCGTCTCCCGGGCCGGTGACCGGCTCGGCCCCTCACCTCCGGAACGATCGCCATTATCGACAGACTATCGCGCCACCGATCCGAGCGCCTCGACGCGCCCGGCCGGGACGGCGCCCGCGAACACGCCGAAAGCGTCCTCGAGTTTCAGGTCGCACTCGACGCCATCGCGGGCCGTTGCCGTTCCACGCCGGGAGGCGATCACGTGCGCGCGCTTCGCCCGCTCGAGCGGGTCGAGCGGGCGCAGCACGAGCAGATCATCTACGCCGATCTCCTGGCCGCGCACGCCGTCGCGGACCCGCCCCCGACCATCGCGCCGCCCGACCTGCGGCCGCTCCTGGGGCGGCTTCGCCACGAGGGCGCGACGCTTCGCGGCGAGGAACTCTGGTCGCTGGCCGCGCTGCTGGAGCAGACGGGGCTCGTCGCGGCCTGGCGCGGACGGGGCGGCAAGGGATACGACGGGCTCGGGCGGTTGCTCGACGGATTGGACCCGCTCGAGGGATTGCGCCGCGATCTGATCCGCGCCATCGATCCCTCCGGAGTTGTGAAGGACGATGCGACGGCGGAACTCTCGCGCGTGCGCCGCTCCATTCGCGCGCTCCGAGAGCGGATCGCGAACCGTCTGGAGTCGGTGCTTCGATCGCTGGGGTTGGCCGAGAGTTTCGTGACCCTTCGAGAAGGGCGCTACGTCGTTTCCGTCCCGAGCGGGAGTCGCCGATCGGTGCCGGGCCATGTGCTGGGCCATTCGGGATCCGGCGCGAGCGTGTTCGTGGAGCCGCGCGACGTCGCCGAAGCGAACGAGGAACTCGCCGATCTCGCGATCGACGAGATGCGGGAACTCGAGCGGATCTTGCGCGAGCTGTCGCTTCGCGCGCACCGCGACCATCCGGCCCTCGAACGGAACTTTGAGATCCTGGCCCGACTCGATGCGGCCGAGGCAGTCGTGGCGTGGGCGCGGGAGTCGGGCTGCGCGCTGCCCGAGTTGTCGGACGACGAGGAGCGCGTGCTGGAGTTTCGCGCGGCTCGCCATCCAATTCTGGTCGAGCGGCATCGCCGGGGCGAAATGGGCCCGCCGGTGGCGCTCGACCTGAAGCTCGACGTCCGCGATCGCGTCGTTCTCGTGACCGGTCCGAACATGGGCGGGAAGACGGTCGCGATGAAGACAGTCGGGCTTCTGGCGCTTCTGGCGATGGCGGGCCTTCCGATCCCGGCTTCGTCGGGTACGCGGGTCCCGTGGTTCGACCGGCTGCTTTGCGATATCGGGGACGAGCAGTCGCTGCAGGACGACGTCAGCACGTTCTTGTCGCACTTGCGCCGGCTCGGTGAAGCGGTGAGGCTGGCCACGTCGCGGAGTCTCGTGCTTCTCGACGAACTCGGTTCCGGGACCGATCCTGCCGAAGGCGCGGCGCTGGGGCGGGCGATACTGGAATCGATTCGCGACCGCGGGGCGCTTTGCGTCGCCACGACTCACTTTGGAAGCCTGAAGACATTCGCGCACGATGCCGACGGCGTGCGAAACGCCTCCATGGCCTTCGACGAGGAGGCGCTTCGTTCGCTGTTCCGGCTCGTGGTGGGGATTCCCGGCGGCAGCCGCGCGCTCCAGGTGGCGGAGCGTTTCGGGATGGACGAATCGGTTCTGGCCCGAGCGCGCACGCTCCTCCCGAAGGGGGAACAGGATCTCAACCTCCTGATCGAGGAGCTTGGCCGCCTTCGGAAAGAGGCGGAGGCGGAGCGCGTGGAACTCGCGCGCACGCGAATGACGCTCGCGCAGCGCGAGGGGGAACTGAAGACGGCGCGCGACCGGCTGGACGCGGAGCGGAAGGAACGGAAGCAAACCGAACTGGAAGCGCGGCGCGAGCTGCTGCGAACCCTGGAGCGTCAGATCGACGAGTACCGGAAGCGGCTTCGGACGGAAGGGAAGGCGAGCCACGAGACGTTGCGCGAGGTGCGCGGCGCGGCCCGCTCCATCGAGGAAGCCATCGAATCCGAAACTGAGCGCCCAACGATGCAGATGGGACCGCCCGTCCAAGCTGCTGCTCCCGGGGATCATGTCTCGATCCCGGCCTTGAACGCGGCCGGCGTGATTCTCACCATGCCCGACGCCGACGGCCGGGTCCGTGTGAAGATCGGCGGCGCGACGGCGGTTCTCCCGATGGCGCAACTGCGCCGGGCCGGGGGAGCCGCGGAGAAGCCGCCGCTTCGCGGCGCATCCGGCGAGGAAGCACACGACGTCGAAGAGGTCGGCACCGAGATCGACGTACGCGGATTCGAGGCCGACGACGCGGTTCGCGCGGTGGAACGGTTCATCGAGGACGCGGCCATGAGCGGACACCAGACGGCGAGAATCATCCACGGCAAGGGGAAGGGGATCCTGCGCGATCAGATGAAGCGACTCCTGTCGCGGAACACGCTCGTGAAGGAGTTTCGCCTCGGGGAAATCCAGGAAGGGGGCACGGGCGTCACGGTCGTGACGTTATCGTAGGAACGCCATGAACCTGCCCGGCGCTGAGGAAGCGAAAGAGGCCGTTCGCGGCGCCACCGACATTGTCCAGCTGATCGGCGAGAAGGTGAGGCTGCGGCGCGTCGGGACGCGGTGGAGCGGGCTCTGCCCGTTTCACAACGAGAAGACGCCCTCGTTCACGGTGAACCCGGAGCGCCAGATCTGGCACTGCTTCGGGTGCAGCAAGGGCGGCGACGTCTTCGCGTTCCTGATGGAGACCGACAAGGTCACCTTTCCGGAGGCGCTGGGGATCCTGGCCGAGCGCGCGGGGATCGAGCTTCCCAAGGGGGAGCGAGGTCCCGGCGCGGCGGTCCGAGACCGGTTGATGCAAGCGAACGCGCTGGCGAGCGACTTCTTTCAGGATTCATTTCGCTCGGAGGCCGGGGCGAAGGCGCGGGACTATCTCGCGGGGCGCGGATTCGCGGGCTCCATCCTCGACGACTTTCACGTCGGATGGGCGCCCGATCAGTGGGAAGCGCTGGCGACGGCTCTGGGGAAGCTCCTTCCCGCGAAGACGCTGGAGGATGCGGGACTCACGATCCGCAGGGGCGACGGATCGCATTACGATCGGTTTCGGAACCGGATTATCTTTCCGGTGGAGACCGCGCCCGGGAAGACGGCTGGCTTCGGCGCCCGCGCGATCGTGCCGGAGGATCAACCGAAGTATCTGAATTCATCCGAATCGGCGGTCTTCCGGAAAGGGAGCCTGCTGTTCGGGCTGCCGCAGGCGCGGTCGGCCATTCGGGAGCGAAAGGTGATCTTGGTGGCCGAGGGCTACCTGGACGTCCTTCGGCTCCATGCGGCGGGCTTTACCAATTCGGTGGCGACGTGCGGTACGGCGCTCACCCCGGAGCACGCGCGGTCGCTGGCGCGGTTCGAGGTGGATGTGGTGCTGGTGTACGACGGCGACGCGGCTGGCGTGCGCGCGGCCGATCGCGGGCTCGACCCGCTCTTGGGCGCGGGGTTGGCGGTGCGCGTCCTGCTCCTCCCCTCGGGGGAGGATCCGGACTCGTTCTTGGCGAAGTCGTCCCGCGACGCCTTCGCGGCCCTGCTGGCGGAGGCGCGCGACGTGCCGGGTTTTCTGGCGGAGGCGACGATCGGCAGTGGGCCGGCGGGGGCGGACCCCACGCTGGAAGCGCGGGTACGACGATTCGTGGGGCTCTTGCAGCGCGTGGAGGATCCGATCCGCCGCCGGCTTCTGGTGCGGCGTGGGGCGGAGGCCTTCGGGCTAGAGGAGGGTGTCCTCCTGGAAGCCGCGGCAAAGGGCACGCCGGGCGCGGGACTGAAGAGTCCGCGGCTGGCGCGCTCGGGCGAAGGCGGCCCGGACCGGGGCGCCGCGAAGGCGCCCGGTGCGGCGCCAGGCGCGGGCACGGCAGAGGGAGAGAGTGGTACCCCGCGCTCCACCGTGCCGGCCGAGAAGATCGACCCTGCCGAACGGGAATTGGCGGCGCGGGCGCTGACGGAGGAAGGGGCGCTGAGGGCTATTGTCGAAGCGGGCGGGATCGCCTGCTTCGCCACGGCTGAACTTCGGGAGATTCTGGGCCCGTGGCTCGAGGCGGGGCAGCCACCCTTGGGGGAGGAGCGGGACCGGCTGATCGGCGAGCATCCCCTCGTTCGGGGGATCCTGGCCATCCATCCGGTGGAAGACGCCGTGTCGCTGGAGGAACAGCAGCGGACGGCTCGGGGGCTAATCGAGCGTCTGGAGGAGCGCCGGCTGCGAGCGGCGATCCAGACCCTCGACCGTGCCATTCGTGAGGCGGAACAGTCGCGGGATTCTTCGCTGGATCGGCTTGTGGCCGAACGGCGGGATCTCGCATCAAAACTTCATCAACGAAGCCAGAGTTCGGTTTCCTAGCAATCGCGACACCGACAAAGGAGAGTCCCAGGGATGAAGCGCGAGAAGGTGGATCGGCTCCAGGACTTGAAGGCGCTCGCCGGCAAGCAGCAGTACCTGCTGCATGACCAGATCGAGACCTTTCTGGACGAGAGCGCTTCCGTCGACGAGATGGACGAGGTCTACATCGCTCTCAACGACTGGAAGGTCGACATCTTCGACACTCACGAGGAGGCGCAGCAGAAGCTGCGCATCAAGCGGCGCGAGGAGAAGCGGCCGGCCGAGAAGACGGTGGCGGCGCCCAGCGTCAAGTACGACGACCCGGTCCGGATGTACCTGCGCGAGATGGGGCGTGTCCCGCTTCTCGACCGGGAGGGAGAGGTCGAGATCGCGAAGCGGATCAAGGCGGGCGAACGGCAGATCTGCAACGCGATGTTCCGCTCGCCGCCCATCCTCAAGGACTTCCTCGTCCACGGCACGAAGCTGAAGCAGAACAAGATTCGCGTGGAGGACTTCACGCAAATCGACTTCGGCAACTGGAATCCCGAGTTCTCGCCGAAGAAGGAGCGGGCACGGGCGCTCAAGGCTTTGGACAAGATCCGTTCGGCGCACGCGAAGCTTACCAAGCACCAGGAAAAGTCGGTCGGCCGCCTCTCGGACGAGAAGAAGAAGCAGCATCACGACAAGCTCCGCTCGCTGGACGAGGAGTTTCTGCGCGAAATCCAAGAGTTGAACGTCAACAATCGGCTCATCGATCGGATGGCCGAGCGCGTGAAGGAGGCGGCGCGCTTCGTCGACGAGTGCGAGAGCGAGTTTGTCGATCTGGAGCAGAAGTGGGGGAAGACCGGCGAGGAGATCGCCGCCTTCCTGCGCCGCGCCAAAAAGAGCAAGAAGGACGCGATCCAGATCAAGCGGGAGGCGCACCTCGACGCGGAGGACTTCGAAACCTACGACCGCGCGGTGAAGAGCGCCCGGAAGAAGATCCGGAAGGTCGAGGAAGAGGCGAACATGTCGCGCGACGACATCAAGGAAGTCGCGCGCGAAATTCGTTCAGGCGAGATCGCACGGGACAAGGCGAAGCGGGAAATGATCGAGGCGAACGTCCGGCTCGTGATCTCGATCGCCAAGCGCTACACGAACCGAGGCCTGGAGTTCCTGGATCTGATCCAGGAGGGGAACAGCGGCCTCATGCGCGCCGTCGACAAGTTCGACTATCGGAAGGGCTACAAGTTCTCGACCTACGCCACCTGGTGGATCCGCCAGGCGATCACGCGCGCCATCGCCGACCAGGCGCGAACGATTCGCGTGCCGGTCCACATGATCGAGGCGATCAACAAGGTCGTTCGCACCTCGCGGCGGCTGGTGCAGGAATTGGGCCGCGAGCCGACCCCCGAAGAAGTGGCGGTGCGGCTGGCGATGCCGGTGGACAAGATCAAGAGCGTGCTGAAGGCGGCGCAGGAGCCGATCTCCCTCGACCGTCCGATCGGCGAGGACGACGATTCCAGCCTTGGCGACTTCATCGAAGACACGTCGGTCGTCTCCCCCGCACAGGCGGCGGCCTTCTCGATGCTGAAGGACGAGGTCAATGAAGTGCTGGAGACGCTGAGCAAGCGCGAGGCGCGCGTCATTCGCCTCCGTTTCGGCCTCACGGAGGACGGTTGCCCCCGGACGCTGGAGGAAGTGGGCGCGACGTTCAACGTGACGCGCGAGCGCATCCGCCAGATCGAGGCGAAGGCGCTGCGGAAGCTCCGTCATCCGACGCGAAGCCGGCGGCTCAAAGGCTATATCGAGGCGATGTGACCCCAGGCTCCGGCGGCGGCTTGACCCTGCGCCGAGCAGGGTGCTAGATTGGCCCGCTCCGGTCCCGGACTCGAACCATGCATCCCTTGCGGGCCCATAGCTCAGCTGGTGAGAGCACCCGGCTCATAACCGGGCGGACCTTGGTTCGAGTCCAAGTGGGCCCATTCTTTCGACACCAGGTGAAGCGGGCGGTTAGCTCAGTTGGGAGAGCGCTGGTATCACAAGCCAGAGGTCGCAGGTTCAATCCCTGCACCGCCCACCATTTTCGGGGAGCGTGTCGTCGCGCTCCCCGATTTTTCATCCCTGGGAGGCCTGTCTCGTGACCGTCCTGCCTGAACTCGCCCACCTTCTGGAACTTCAGCGCCGCGACGCGGCCCTGGCCGAGAGCATGCGGCGCCAGGCCGAAATTCCGAAGCGCCGCCAGGTTCTGACCGTGGCGCTTGACCGAGCCCGTTCGTCGCTTCTCGGCATCCAAAGAGACCGGGAAACGGCGCGGCTCGCGCGCCGCGTCCTGGAGAAGGAGGTCGAGTCGTTCCAATCGGAGCTAGCTCGGCTGGAGAAGCAGCTCTTCGACGTGAAGACGAACGACGAGTTCACGGCCATGCAGCATCAGATCGCGAACGTAAAGACGAAGCGCTCCGACCGCGAGACGGAAATCCTGGATCTCATGGAGAGGGAAGAGTCGTTGACCGCGGCCGTGGCGAAGGGCGAAGCGGCCGTTGCCGGATCGGAACGGGCGCTGAAGGACGGTAACGCGGCGCTCGACACGGAAACCAGAACGCTCGACGCCGAGGTCTCCGAACGGACACATGTCCGCGACGAGGGGCGCGCGCCGATCGGAGCGCCGACGCGCGCGAAGTACGCCCGCCGCTACGCAGGCCGCGCAGGGATCGCCATCGCGGAAGTACGGAAGGGGGCCTGTGCCGCCTGCCATCGCGCGCTTTCGGCGCATGAGCTCCAGCTGGCCAAACAGGCCGAGGCCATCCGCTCCTGCGAAGGGTGCGGCCGCATCCTCATTTATCTCGAATCCAGCGCCGGTTAGGCGAGGGGGGAGTCGGTCATCGGAGCTCTGAAGCACCTCTTGCCCTACCTGTTGCGCCACCGCGGAGCGCTGATTCTCGGCGCCATCTCGGTCGTGCTGACGAATCTTTTCCAGGTCTGGTCGCCGTGGCTGGTTCGGGGCGCGGTGGACCACCTCGAGGGCGGCGCCACGCCCCGGAGCCTCCTGGGGGACGCCGGGCTGATCCTCCTCGCGGTCGCGCTGCAGGGAGTGTTTCTCTTCACGATGCGCTGGTCACTCATCCGCGCGTCGCGCATCATGGAGTACGAGCTCCGAAACGACATCTTCCGCCACATCGCGCGCCTGCCGGCTCGGACCTACCGCACGCGGAAGGTCGGCGACCTCCTCTCACGCGCCACCAACGATCTCGATGCCGTCCGGAATTTCCTCGGACCGGGCATCATGTACTTCGCGAACACCTGCATCACCTTCGTCATGGCCGTCACCGTCATGTGCCGCATCGACTGGCGCCTCACGCTGATCGCCCTCATCCCTCTTCCGATTCTCTCTTTCCTGGTGGCGCGCCTTGGCGCGAAGCTCCACCACCATTACGAGGCAATCCAGGAGTCGTTTGCCTCCCTGACGGCAAAGGCGCAGGAGACGCTCTCCGGCATCCGCGTGGTGAAGGCGCACGGAGAGGAGGAGGGCGAGTACCAGGCATTCAAGAAGATCCATGACGTCTACCTGGAGCGGAATCGGGAGATGATCAAACTCCAGGCCGGCATGTGGCCAACCATGTCGCTGGTCGGCGGGATCGCGGCCGCGGTCGTCCTTTGGGTGGGCGGCTCGGCGGTCGTGGCGGGACGGATCTCGCTCGGCTCGCTGGTCGCATTCCAGATCTACCTCGCCATGCTCCTCTGGCCGATGATCGCGCTTGGCTGGGTGACGAATCTCTTCCAGCGCGGCGCCGCCTCGATGGGGCGGATCCAGGCCATTCTGGAAGAGCCGGCCGAGGAGGATGTCGATTCGCTAGGGCCGTTGCCGACGAACGACGTGACGGTGGAGTTGCGCGGGGTCGGCTACCGTTATCCCGGGACCGATCGTGACGTGCTCCGCGACGTAAATCTCACGATCCGCCCCGGCGATCGCGTGGCGATGGTCGGGAGAACGGGCGCGGGGAAGACGACGCTCCTCCAGCTGATCGCGCGCCTAGACGAGCCGACCACGGGAGTGATCTCGATCGGGGGCGTTCCCGCCGCTTCCTGGGCGCGGAGCACGCTCCGAAGGCGGTTCGGATTCGTGCCGCAGGAGACGTTTCTCTTCTCCGATACGATTCGCTCCACCATCGCGTTCGGTTATTCCGACGGCGAGGCGGCCCCGGACGCCCTGATCGTGGCGCGGCGGGCGGGGCTGGAGAGCGATCTCTCCCAATTCCCGCAGGGCCTCGACACGACCATCGGGGAGCGCGGCATCACGCTGAGCGGCGGCCAGAAGCAACGCGTGGCTCTGGCACGATCGCTGGCGCTGGAGCGCCCCGTGCTCCTCCTGGACGATTGCTTCGCAAGCGTCGATCCGGGGACGGAGGAGCGGATTCTGGAATCGCTCTTCGATCTTCCGACCAAGCCGGCGATTCTTCTCGCCACGCATCGCCGCTCCGCGCTCCTGCGCGTCGACCGGATCGTGGTCCTCGACGAGGGGCGGATCGTCGCCACCGGCTCGCACGAAGAACTCCTCCGGGCGGGTGGCCTCTACGCGGAGCTCTATCACCGGGAGGAAGTCGTCGAGGAGCTGGAGGCGCTATGAGCGGACCATTCGGCTCGGCCGCCGACGACGTCGACGCGCACGGCAAGATCTACGACCGTCGCCTGGCGCGCCGGCTTCTCCAGTACCTGAAGCCATACCGGAAAGAAGTCATCATCTCGGTCATCCTTCTAGGGGCGATCTCGCTCCTGGAGGTGGCCGGCCCCTACCTGACCAAAGTCGCGATCGACCGATTCGTGAAACCGGCGGCGGGCGTGAGCGTGGCTCAGGCGGAGGCCATGCGCGGGCTGATGTTGCTAGCCGGCGCGTACGTGGGGGTTCTGGCGGGGGCGTTCGTTCTTCGTTACTGGCAGACGTACATCATGGGGATGGTGGGGCAGAAGGCGATGCAGGATCTCCGCCTCGGGATCTTCCGGCATCTCGAGACACTCACGCCCTCCTACTTCGACACGCGGCCCGTGGGGCGCATCCTGACGCGGGTCACGCAGGACGTCGCGGTGCTGAACGAACTCTTCGCGCAAGGGGTCGTGGCCGTCATTGGCGACCTCTTCATGGTCGGCGGGATCGTGGCCGCCATGTTCTATCTCAACTGGAAGCTGGCGCTGGTCACGATGACGACGGTCATCCTCCTGGTCGTGGCCACGGCCATCTTCCGCTCCAAGGTGCGCGTCTCCTACCGGCGGGTCCGGTCGCGGCTGGCGCGGCTCAACGCCTTTCTGCAGGAGCATCTCCAGGGGCTAGACGTGCTGAAGCTGTTCAACGTCGAGGAGAAGCAGTCGCGGAAGTTCGACGAGGCGAACAAGGCGCACCTGGACGCGCACGTCCAGAACCTCTTCTACTACGCCGTCTTCTTCCCGGCCGTCGAATTCATCGGCGCCATCGCCCTGGCGCTGATCATCTGGTACGGCGGCGCCGGAATTCTGGAAGGGACGGTGACATTCGGCATCGTGGTCGCGTTCATCCAGTACGCTGACCGCTTTTACCAGCCGGTGCGCGACCTGAGCGAAAAGTACAACGTCTTCCAGGCGGCGATGGTGTCGAGCGAGCGGATATTCGAGACATTCGACACGGTTCCCGCCGTGGCGGACCCTCCGAGTGAGCGGGCGGCGGCGGTGCCGGCGCGCCTCCGCGGCGAGGTTGAGTTCGACCGCGTCTGGTTCGCGTACAAGGACGAAGAGTGGGTGCTTCGCGACGTCTCGTTCAAGATCGCGCCGGGAGAAAAAGTGGCGATCGTGGGGGCGACGGGCGCCGGGAAGACGACGATCTCGAATCTGCTGACGCGATTCTACGAGTTCCAGCGCGGCACGATCCGCGTGGACGGTCGGGACGTGCGCGAGATCGCCGGCGGGACGCTTCGGCGCCAGATCGGCCTCGTGCTCCAGGACGTCTTTCTCTTCAGCGGCACGGTGCGGGAGAACATCCGCTTCGGCGCGCGGGAGCGGCCCGAGGGCGATGCCGATCTCGCGCTGGCCCAGGTGGGCGGCGAGCGTCTGAAGGCGAGGCTCCCGAACGGTCTAGGTGAAGAGGTGGGGGAACGCGGCGCCTACTTCTCGATGGGCGAGCGTCAGATCCTCGCGTTCGCGCGGGCGCTCCACTACGACCCGTCGATCCTGATCCTCGACGAGGCGACCTCGAGCGTGGACGTGGAGACGGAGCGCGTGATCCAGGAGGCGCTCCATCGCCTGCTGGAGGGGCGAACCTCTCTCGTCATCGCGCATCGCTTGAGCACGATCCTCGACGCCGACCGGATCCTTGTCCTACACAAGGGAGAGTTGCGGGAGCAGGGAACGCACGAGGAACTCCTGGCGAAGGGCGGGATCTACGCGCGGCTCTACGAACTCCAGTACAAGAACGGCCGCGGGGCGACGAGTGCGGCGCCTGACCGCGAAGAGGTCACCCTCGAGTTGCCGACCGCCATCGCGGGCGAGGGCGAGGACGCGTGACCGATCCCAACGAGAAGGACCTCGCACTCGCCGTGGCTCTGGCGCGGGAAGCGGGAGAACTCCTGAAACGAAACTTTGGCGAGGCGCAGGAGATCGACTACAAGGGGCGCATCAACCTTGTCACACGGATGGATCACGAGTCGGAACGGCTGATCGTCGGACGGCTCCACGACGCCCACCCCGGCGACGACGTCGTGGCCGAGGAGGGGCACGGCCGGAGCGGCGGCGCGGAGCGGGTCTGGATCGTCGATCCGCTCGACGGCACGGTGAACTACGCGCACGAGTACCCGGTCTGGTCGGTCTCCATCGCGCTCCAGGTGGCGGGGCGCCTCGAGGTGGGGGTCGTCTACAACCCGCTCCTCGAGGAGATCTACGCCGGGCGCCGAGGCGGCGGCGTGACGCTGAACGGGAAGCCGCGGCGCGTCACGGCCTGCGACACGCTCGAGAAGGCGATGGTGGCTACTGGATTCTCCTACGAGCTGAGCGGAGACCCCGAGCGAAACAATCTCGGCCCCTTCGGACGCTTTCTGCTTCGGGCCCAAGCCGTGCGGCGCGCGGGCTCGGCAGCGCTGGCCATCTCCAAGGTCGCCGTGGGGCGGACCGACGGATTCTGGGAGCGAAACCTCCAGCCGTGGGACATGGCCGCTGCCGCGCTCCTAGTCGAGGAGGCGGGCGGGCGTCTCTCCGATTACGAGGGAGGCTCCGGCTGGATGGAGGCGAAGCAGTTGGTCGCCACGAACGGACCCCTCCACGACCAGGTGCTCGCGGTGATCCACGACCGGCCTCGAGCGGACTGGGGACTGCCGTCGATGGAGGGCGATCCGCCGCCACGCGATCAGATGATGGTCTACTTCGTCGCCTACCTTTTCCTGGGGCCGAACCAAGGACTCTCGGAGGCGGAGGGCGACCGGGTGCAACGGGAGCACCTCGCCTACATGCGGCGCCAAAAAGAGGCCGGGCATTACGATCTGACGGGCCCTTTCGCCGACGACCTCGATCCGCGAGGGCTGATCGTCATGCGGGCGGAGTCGCTGGCAGCGGCGCAGGCGCTGGCGGCCGCGGACCCCGCG
>ERZ1292630.2281-Hain-H41-02um-R3-2281-length-17905-cov-5_pt1 | contig 17905 bp, 10 predicted proteins | sample MGYA00564408_ERZ1292630 | MGnify/ENA primary metagenome ERZ1292630 (study PRJEB36523, sample SAMEA6512641) | groundwater metagenome | collected 2019-01-08 | study: AquaDiva: Metagenomics assemblies of 32 groundwater samples
CGCCAACGCCACAGCGCCCCCCCTGTCCGGACCAGATTATCAGCGCGAGGGCGAAGGGCATGGGGCGCGGTTAACCGCCGAAGCGCTTGCCGCATGGAATCCGGTGGAGATCGACACTACACTCCCCCCCCCCATTTTTATTGTCGGCTTCCCTCGCTCTGGAACGACGCTGCTCGACACCTTGCTGATGAATCTGCCGCAACTGCATGTTCTGGAAGAACAGCCCGTGTTGCGGCGGGTGGAATTGGCCCTTGGCGATGCGGCGCGACTTGGTGCGTTGACCAGCGAGCAGGCCAATGCTCTGCGCGGTGAATATTTCAGCGCGCTGGCCGACATTGCGCCATTACCTGAGGCCGGCATGACAATAGTGGACAAACATCCGCTCAATATGACGCGGATGGCGTTGATTAACCGTATTTTCCCCGATGCCAAAGTGGTGATGGTCGAACGCCACCCCTGCGATGTGGCGTTAAGCTGTTTCATGTCGAACTTTCAACTCAACAATGCGATGCGTTGCTTTGTGACGTTGGAGGGCACAGCTAAACTCTATGATGCTGCCTTCACCGCGTGGACACGAGCGACCACGCTGTTGCCGCAACAGACACACAGCATAGGTTATGAATCGATGATTGAGGATCTGGAGTCGCAAATGCGCTCGTTGCTCGGCTTTCTGGGCATTGATTGGGATGCGAACGTGCTCGATAATATCGGCGCCGCCTCAAAGCGCGACCATATCCATACTGCCAGCTACGCCCAGGTCACCGAACCGATTTATCGGCGGTCACTGGGGCGCTGGCACCGCTATCGCACGCATATGGAGCCTGTTCTGCCAATTCTGGCACCATGGGCGGAGAAAATGGGTTACGCTATGGATTGACCCTTATGGGGTCTGGCTCAGCCGCCGTTGGTCGAACGGTTGGCCTGAACACGGTCCGTGCCCTGTCTGGCACTTTCGCGCATCCGTGCCCACTCGGCAGCTGTTGCGCACTGCCGCGTCGACGACACACGCGAACCGATGGCCGTCACGCGGCGACAGATGAGACGGTTCACGTCGCCCTGACTGTCATCGGCGGTGGCCTGAGCATCCGAGGCGGCTGGTTCGGTTGGCGGAGTAGTGGGGGTGGCGGCAGCCAACAGCAATGATAGCGCTATAAGGTACATAAAATCCTCAATCTAGTATCAACTCATGCGTATCGTATCGATTATACAGTCAATTGCAACCCACTCCCTACGTCACGCTCAGCGCCAGCGCTCCGTCGCCCGCATCTGCGGTGATGGTGCAGCCGTCGGGTGCTTTCCCCGCTAGCAACAGGTCAGCCAGCGGATCCTGCAAGTGCCTCTGCACAGCGCGCTTGAGCGGGCGCGCGCCATAAACGGGGTCATACCCTACCGCGCCCAGCCAGTCGCGGGCATCATTGGTCAACACCAACGTAATTTTGCGGTCGGCGAGCAGTTTTTGGACATGCTTAAGCTGAATATCGACGATGCCGCCCATATGCGCCTGCGCTAAACGGTGAAACAGGATGATCTCATCGAGCCGGTTGAGGAACTCGGGCCGGAAATGGCCGCGCACCACCTCCATCACCTGTGTCTCGACCGCATCGACATCCTCACCCTCGGCCAGACCCGCGATGAACTGGCTACCCAAGTTCGATGTCAACACGATGATGGTGTTAGTAAAATCGACGGTGCGGCCCTGCCCGTCGGTCAGACGGCCATCGTCGAGCACTTGCAGCAAGATGTTGAACACATCGCCATGCGCTTTTTCCACCTCGTCGAACAAGATGACCTGATAGGGGCGCCTGCGCACGGCTTCGGTCAACACGCCGCCCTCTTCGTATCCGACATAGCCCGGAGGCGCGCCGATCAACCGCGCGACGCTGTGCTTTTCCATAAACTCGGACATGTCGATGCGGACCATCGCGCTGTCATCGTCGAACAGGAACCCCGCGAGTGCCTTGGTCAATTCGGTCTTGCCGACGCCGGTGGGGCCAAGGAACAGGAACGAACCAAGCGGGCGTCCGGGGTCTTGTAGACCTGCACGTGAGCGCCGCACCGCTTTGGCGACGGCGGCCACCGCAGCCTGCTGTCCGATGACGCGCTTGCCGATGATTTCCTCCATCGCCATCAATTTCTCACGTTCGCCCGCCAGCATCCGTTCGACCGGAATGCCGGTCCAGCGGCTGACGATCGCGGCGATGTCGTCTGCCGTCACCTCCTCGCGCAGCATTGCGCCCGCGCTGGCCATGGCAGCGGCGGAAAGCTGGCTCTCTAGCCCTGGAATCGTGCCATATTGCAGTTCGCCTGCGCGTGCCAAGTCGCCGCTGCGCTGGGCCTGTTCCAATTGTAGCCGCGCCGCGTCCAATTGTTCTTTGAGCTTGGTCTCACCGTGGATCTTGTCTTTTTCAGCCTGCCAGCGGCCCGTCAATTCGGACGATTGCTGTTCCAGATTGGCGAGATCCTCCTCCAACTTGGCGAGGCGATCTTTCGACGCGGTATCGCTCTCCTTGGACAGCGCCTCGCGCTCGATCATCAACTGCATGATGCGGCGGTCGAGCCCCTCAATCTCTTCGGGTTTGGATTCAACCTCCATGCGCAGGCGGCTGGCCGCTTCGTCCATCAGGTCGATGGCTTTGTCGGGCAAGAAGCGGTCGGAGATGTAGCGATGGGAAAGCGTTGCGGCGGCGACAATCGCCCCGTCGGTGATCCGCACGCCGTGGTGCAGTTCATATTTTTCCTTGAGGCCCCGCAAGATAGAGATGCTGTCCTCGACTGTCGGCTCACCAATGAATACGGGTTGGAACCGGCGCTGTAATGCTGCGTCTTTTTCGACATGCTTGCGATATTCATCGAGCGTGGTCGCGCCGATGCAGTGGAGTTCACCGCGCGCCAAAGCAGGTTTGAGCAGGTTGGACGCGTCCATCGCGCCTTCGGATTTGCCCGCGCCGATCAGCGTGTGCATCTCGTCGATGAACAGCACAATATCGCCCTCGGCCGCCTTAACCTCGTCGAGCACGCCCTTGAGCCGCTCCTCAAACTCACCGCGATATTTTGCCCCGGCGATCAGCGAACCCATGTCGAGCGACATCAGCCGCCGCCCTTTCAGCGTGTCTGGCACGTCGCCATTGGCGATACGGATCGCCAACCCTTCGGCAATGGCGGTCTTGCCAACGCCGGGTTCGCCGATCAGCACGGGGTTATTCTTGGTCCGCCTAGCAAGGATTTGGATGGTGCGGCGGATTTCCTCGTCGCGGCCAATAACGGGGTCGAGCTTGCCAGCCTCAGCGGCTTCGGTCAGGTCGCGCGCGAATTTTTTCAAAGCATCATAGCGGTCTTCTGCGCCAGCCGTGTCGGCGGTGCGGCCCTTGCGCAATTCGTTGATTGCACGGTTGAGCGCATCGGCGGTGAGGCCTGCTTCGCTAAGTGCTTTGGCCGCGTTAGTGCCGCTCGCCAGCGTAAACGCCAGCAACAGCCGTTCGACCGAAACGAAACTGTCGCCAGCTTTTTCGGCGACCTGTTCGGCTTGGTCGATCAGGCGCACCAGATCATTGTCGATCCCCGGCGTCGCCTGCGCCCCGCCACCGGTGACAGCAGCCAGTTTGGCGAGCGCTGCATCGACACCCGCCAGCGCTATTTTAGCGTTGCCGCCCGCCCGCGTGATCAGGCCCGCCGCCATCCCCTGCTCATCATCGAGCAGCGCTTTCAGCAAATGATCGGGCGATATGCGCTGATGGTTCAGGCGTATCGCAATGGTTTGTGCGGCCTGCAAAAACCCCTTTGCGCGGTCGGTCATTTTTTCAAGGTTCATAGCTTGCCCTACTCATGTGCGTTGTGACCAAGGTAGTGTTGCAAACGTGCAACACAAGAGGCTTTTGCATTGTCACGCGCCTGTCATCGAAACACCCCTCTGACTGTCACAATGCTCACCTAGGAGCGGCCTCGATCCGGCGAACCGCAAATCAAATAGCCGGGCACGAGCCAAATTAAATCAGGGGTCTCCCAATGAAAGTTACATTTTACAGCGCCTTACTCTCCACCTGCGCGCTCACCGCCGTTCCCGCCTTTGCACAGGATGCAACTATCGCAGCAGCCGAAGCCGAATCGGGCGATGACATCCTCGTGTTCGGGCGCGGTGAAACCCGGCAGGTCCATGAATTGGACAATGAAGACGTCATCATTCTGGCTCCCGGCACCAGCCCGCTCAAGGCGATTGAGCGCCTGCCCGGCGTCAATTTTCAGTCTGCCGACGCCTTTGGAAATTATGAATGGTCCCAGCGCGTTTCGATTCGCAGCTTTAACCAGAATCAGCTGGGCTTTACCTTTGACGGCGTTCCGCTTGGTGATGGCAGCTATGGCAATAATAGCGGTCTGCACGTTTCGCGCGCTATCATCTCGGAAAATGTCGGCAGTGTCCGTGTTTCGCAGGGTGCTGGGTCAATCGGCACACAGGCCACCAACAATCTTGGCGGCACCATTGAAACCTTCTCCGCCGATCCGCTGGGTCGCTTTGGTGTACAGGTGAACGGCACCTATGGCAGCGACAACACGCTGCGCGGCTATGTTCGCGCCGATTTCGGCAGCGACAATGGCCCGTCGGGCTATGTCTCTTTCCTTTATGGTGACACCGACAAGTGGAAAGGTGAGGGCGTCCAGCAACAGCGGCAGATCAACGCGCGTTTCACGGCCCCCATCGGCAGCGTCAATTTTGACGCTTGGTATAGCTTTTCGCGCCGCAACGAACAGGATTATCAGGATCTGTCGCTTGAGATGATCAACCGGCTTGGCCTTGATTGGGACAATTTTGGCACCAGCCAATATGCGCTCGCGATCCGCGTCGCGGACATTGCCAATAATCGCGGTGAAACGGGTGCGGCCCCAACCAATCCCGCCGCAGGCACCACCTATCCCGCGCCGATTGCCACCGTTGATGATGCCTATTTCGATGCATCGGGAATACGTCAGGACCATCTGGCCTATATTGGCCTGCACGGCGATGTTGGGGCTGAGGGTAGTTTTCAGGTTCGCGGCTATTATCACAATAATCGTGGCCAGGGATTATGGGGCACCCCCTATGTGACCAGCCCGGGCGGCGTGCCAATTTCCATCCGCACCACCGAATATGACCTTGACCGCAAAGGTATTTTCGCCTCGCTGACACTCCCCGTTGCGATCACTGAACTAACGGTTGGCGGCTGGTATGAGCAAAATGATTTTCAACAGGCCCGCCGTTTTTACGGCCTAACTAGCCGCACAGATCCGGGACGTAGTTTCTTAGAGTTTCAGAGCGCCCCCTTCTTTACCCAATGGGAGTTCGATTTTTCGACCGAAACGCTGCAATATTATGTGCAGGACAAGGTTGAGCTGGGTGCGTTGACGGTCAATGTGGGGTGGAAGGGCTTTCGCGTCAGTAATCAGGCCGACCCGATAATCGCGGGCGGACGTGCAGCGGGCAGTATCCAAGCCGAATATTGGTTCCAGCCGCATGTCGGTTTCGCCTATGAATGGAGCAACCGAGCCGAGTTGTTTGCAGGCTTTACGCAAGTGACACGCGCTTTTGTATCGTCGACCACTAGCGGCCCATTCGCCACCACACAGGCGGGGTTTGACGCCATCCGCAGCACGCTCAAACCTGAAACGTCGGATACCTATGAACTTGGGCTGCGTTACAACAGTTCCATGTTCAACGGGTCGGTGGCCGCATATTATGTCGATTTCAGCAATCGCTTGCTTGGGTTGACCACGGGGGCCGGCATTATCGGCAATCCGGCGGTGCTGCAAAATGTCGGTTCGGTGCGGTCCTATGGTTTTGAGGCTGCTGGTGAGGTGCGCTTTGGCGGCGGGCTTAGCGCCTATCTCTCCTATGCCTATAACAATGCCACATATCGTGACGATGTCCGCAACGCCGCCAATGTGCTGGTCGCGGCAACGCGCGGAAAGACCGTGGTTGACTCACCCGAGCATATCTTTCGCGGTGAACTCGCTTATGATGCGGGCAGTATGTTCGGGAGGATCGGTGCGAACTATATGTCAGAACGCTTTTTCAACTATGAAAATGACCGTTCAGTCGGCAGCCGCTGGGTGGTGGACGCTACCATTGGCTATCGCTTGACCGACCAAATCGAGGTTCAGGTGAATGCAACCAACCTGCTCGACGAAGCCTATGTCGGCACCATTGGGTCGAACGGATTTGGCAGCCGGGGTGATAATCAGACATTGCTCGCGGGCGCGCCACGGCAAATCTTTGGCACTATAAAGGTCGGGTTTTGATGTTCGATAGTATTTCCAGACGAACGGCGATTGCGGGGGCGGCCTTTGGCACCGTCCTCGCTGTCCTGCACGACAAAGTTAGGGCCGCCGAGCCAGGTTCGCTAACGCGCATCGCCTTTGGTTCCTGCTGTCATCAGGATAGACCGCAACCCATTTGGGATGTCATCAACGCATGGCATCCCGAATTGTTCATCTTCCTTGGCGACAATATCTATGCCGATACCGAAGATATGGCGGTGATGGCGGGCAAATATAGCCAGCTTGCGGCACAGTCCGGTTTTCAAACCCTGCGCCGTAACGCGCAAATCGTCGCGACATGGGATGACCATGATTATGGCGTCAATGATGGTGGCAGCGAATATCCCAAAAAGGCCGAAAGCCGCGCGATGTTCCTCGACTTTTGGGGCGTGCCGCAGGATCATTTCCGCCGCAGTCATTCTGGGATTTACGGCAGTTATACCTTTGGCCCAACTGGGCGGCGAGTGCAGGTGATCCTGCCTGACAATCGGACATTTCGCACGCCATTACTCGGCTACACTGTTGAGCCTGAGGATAGGGGGCAATATCTGGTCAACCCGGACCCTTCGGCGACGATGCTGGGGGCGCAGCAATGGGACTGGTTGGAGAATGAGCTGCGCAGACCCGCTGACCTGCGCATATTGGCTTCGTCAACACAGGTGCTGGCCGATGCGCCGGGCTATGAAGCGTGGATCAATTTTCAGGCGGATCACCAGCGCCTGCTTGATCTGATCGACTTTGCGCAGGTTGAGAATCTCGTGATGATTTCGGGCGACACCCATTATGCCGAATTATCGCGGTTGAGCGATGGTATGCCCTATCCGCTCTATGACCTGACCTCATCGGGGCTGACGCAGGTATGGCCGGTGTTCGGACCCAATAGGTTACGGATTGCGCAGGCACCGTTGATGCCCAATTTCGGGCGCATCACCATCGACTGGAACGGCGCGCAGCCGCACGTCCTGCTCGAAGTGCAGATGCTCGACGGCAGCATCGCCATCAACCAAGCGGTGCCATTTGCTGCACTGCGGCAATCACTTGGCGCTTGAACAGAGCGAACTATCGGCATAGCCAATGACCAGGGCCGAAAGAAACGGCGTTGGGAGAAAATCTATGCGGCGCTGGATCAGATGCATCGGCTTTGGCCTGCTGACGCTCATCATCACCGCCGCCATCGGCCTTGCCACATGGGAACCGCTGTTTGCCGAAGCGCCCGAAGCGGTCGCCTACACCCCGACCGACATTCGCATCGCGCGCGATGCCTATGGTGTGCCGCACATCTTTGGCGCAACCGATGCCGATGTTGCCTATGGCGTCGCTTTTGCCCATGCCGAGGATGATTTTTCGACTCTGCAAGACGTGTTGGCGATGACGCGCGGCCGGTTGGGTGCAATCAGTGGGACGGATGGCGCAACGACAGACTATGCGGCCTATGTCATCGACGGGCGCGGGACGGTTGACCGGCATTATGCGACCTTGCCCGATGATGTGAAACAGATATTCGTTGCCTATGCGGCGGGGCTGAACCGCTATGCGATGCGCCATCCTGACGAGGTTAAGCTGTCGAATATGTTCCCGGTCCGCGCCGAAGATGTGGTGGCGGGCTTTGTCGTTCGTTCACCCTTTTTCTTTGGCCTCGATTCGGTGCTGGGGCAGTTGATCGAGGGCAAGCCATTATACCGCGAAGGTGGCCCGGCTCTTGGTGGTGCGACTGCGGCTCGGCCGGACGCAGAGGCAAGTGAACAGACGGCGGAGCTGGGCGGCGCTCTATTTGGCAATAGCGAAGGACAGAATGGATCCAACGCCTTTGCCGTGGCACCATCGCGCACCACCGACGGGTCGACTTGGTTGGTTTCCAATTCGCACCAGCCATGGCGCGGCGGCGTTGCTTGGTATGAACTGGTCGTGCATTCTGGCCAAGGCTGGGATTTTGCGGGCGCGACATTTGCGGGTTCGCCATATCCCTTCCTCGGCCATAACCGCGATCTGGGCTGGACCAACACGGTTAATCGCCCCGACTTGATCGACATTTATCGCCTGACGCTCGATGACAGCGGCACCCGCTATCGCCTTGATGGCCAGTGGCGCGATCTGGAGCAACGCCGCATATGGCTGCGCGTCAAATGGGGGCCGTTCGTCATTCCGGTGCCGCGCACCGTCTATCGCTCGGCCCACGGCCCCGTCATCATCAACCAGCATGGTGCCTATGCCATCCGCTATGCGGGGATCGACCGGCTCGACATGGTGACGCAATATTACCGCGTGCAAAAGGCGCGTAATCTGAACGAATGGCGCACCGCGATGGCGGGGCAGGGCATACCAGCAACCAATTTCATCTATGCCGACCGCGCGGGCAATATCGGTTTATTTTACAACGCGATGTTCCCTGATCGGCCAGCGGGTTATGACTGGCGCAGCATATTGCCCGGCGACACCAGCCGCGACATATGGCAGGGGACATTGCCCTTTGCCCGCAACCCGCAATTGCTCAACCCGGCGTCAGGCTATCTTATCAATGCGAACAACACGCCCTTTACGGCGGCGGGGCCGGGCGATGAACTCAACCCATCGGCCTATGACCCGCGCATGGGTGTGGAACTGGACGACACAAACCGATCATCGCGCGCTATCGCCTTGTTCGAACGTGCTGGGCGGATTGACCAAGCAGGTTTGGAGGCGATCAAATATGACACGGGCTATGAACGCAGCGGCTATGCGGGGGCGCTGATGCAACAGATCGCCGCCATTCCTGCGGGTGCCGCGTCGCTGCGTGAGGCGCAGCGCCTGCTCGCCGCATGGGACTGGAATCTCGACGGGCGCGGGCAGGGCGATGCGCTGGCGCTGATGGTCATGCGCCCCGCGAACCGCATCCATTATCTGCGCACCGGTGAACGGCCAAATGCGCTAGAGTTGTTAGCGACGGCGGCCACCCACCTCAGCACAAACTTTGGCACGCTTGACCCACCGCTGGGTGATGTGTTGCGGCTGCGGCAAGGCGAAGGGGCGAGCCGCGTTGACCTGCCGCTCGATGGTGGCAATGACACGCTGCGCGCCTCAACCTTGTGGGACGTAGAGGATGACGGGCGGTTATCGGTGCGGCACGGCGACAGTTTCCTGATGTTCGTGCGGTGGGACCGCGCGGGGCGGGTTCATTCTGAATCGATCATGCCATTCGGCGCGGCGATGACGCGGCCCGGCTCGCGCCATCATACCGATCAGGCGCGATTATTTGTTCAACATCGGCTCAAGCCCGTGTTGTTTGAACCAGCCGCGCTGATGGCGACCCGCCCGCATTTCTATCGGCCATAACCCCGCGCGTTGGGGCTTGCGCAGGTCGCGGCACTGTCATAAGTCACCGATACAGTCTGCGCCCTTCCCCCTGATGGCCTGCCCGGCATATGGCGCGTAAAATGAGGATAGTCCGCAATGAACCTCCGCCTATTTGCCGCTGCTTTATTGAGCCTGTCCAGCCCCGCATTCGCACAGAGCGCTGCGCAGCCATCGACTGGTCTGGCGAACGACCCCGCCATCGCGGCGCTGGTTGACCGCATCGACATTCCGTTCGAACGCTTCACCCTCGACAATGGCCTGACCGTTATCGTTCATACCGACCGCAAGGCACCCGTGGTTGCTCTGTCGGTGTGGTATGATGTCGGGTCAAAGGATGAACCGGATGGCAGCACCGGGTTTGCGCATTTATTTGAACATCTGATGTTCAACGGCAGTGAAAATGCAAATGGCGATTTCTTCACTTGGTTGCAGGACATCGGCGCGACCGACACCAATGGCACCACTAACCCCGACCGCACCAATTATTTTGAGACTGTGCCCACTGGCGCGCTTGACCGCGCTTTATGGTTGGAATCGGACCGGATGGGGCATTTGCTGGGCGCGGTGACACAGGAAGTGCTCGATAATCAGCGCGGTGTGGTGCAGAATGAAAAGCGACAGGGCGATAATCAACCCTATGGCCTGTTCCGCTATTATATCTTCGAGAATCTAACGCCCGCTGGCCACAGCTATCACCACAGCACCATCGGTTCGATGGCCGATTTGAATGCTGCCAGCCTCGACACCGTGCAAAATTGGTTCCGTGCGCATTATGGCCCGAACAATGCGGTTCTGGTGTTGGCGGGCGACATCGATGCCCGGACCGCTCGGCCGATGGTCGAGCGCTGGTTTGGCGGTATCGCGCGCGGCCCAGACGCGGTTGAACCACGCGTCGAAATACCGACCCTGCCTGCCCCGCTTGCGCGCGAAGTGACTGATCGCATCGCCACCACGCGTTTGTACCGGATGTGGACCATCCCGGGCTGGAGCGCCGACGACACAACCGATTTGCAAGTTGCGGCGAGCGTGCTCGGCGGCTTGTCCAGCTCACGGCTCGACAATGCATTGGTGCGCGGCGAGCAATTGGCGGTCAGCGTTTCCGCCAGTGCGCAGGCTTTTGAAGATGTCGGTCTGTTTTTTGTGCAGGCCGATTTACGCCCCGGCGCGGATGTGGCCCTGCTCAATCGCCGCCTCGATGAAATTGTGAACCAGTTTATCGCCGAAAGGGCCAAGCGAGGACGAGATTCGCCGTACCGTGATGTCTGGCCTGTCTGGGCAGCTTGATGGCCTTGAATCGGTCGGCGGCTTTGGCGGTAAAGCGGTTGCGCTGGCGCAGGGGCAATTATTTGCGGGCGACCCCGGCCATTTCCGCAACCAGATTCGCCATTTTGTCAGCGCAACCCCTGCTCGTGTCACCGCAACGACACAGCGCTGGCTGTCGCGGCCCGTATTTTCGCTGACCTATACCCCCGGAACCCGCACCGACACGGGCGATGCGCATGGCGGCAATGCGACTGAAACCCCAGCTGAAAATCCCCTGTCTGCGAACTATTATCGCGCGCCAACCAGCGCCAATGAACGGGTTATGGGCACGGGTCAGGCATATGCACTGGCAGCGGCGACAGAAGCAACACCACCCGCCCCCGCTGCCGCTGCTCCTGCGCGGATTGACCCACCTGCGTTAAATCCGATTGGCGATCTTGATTTCCCAACCATCGAACGCGGACGCTTGCGCAACGGCATTCCCGTCTATTTCGCGCGTCGTGCTGCGGTCCCCGTGGTCCGCGCCTCCATCGTGTTCGATGCGGGCACGTCATCGGATCCACGCGACAGGCTCGGCACACAGACGCTGATGCTGGGTTTGATGGATGAGGGGACGACGACGCTAGGTTCGACGGCACTGGCCGAAGCAAAGGAGCGTCTTGGCACAGGTATATCGACATATTCGACGATCGATAATAGCGGCGTCAGCCTCTATGCCCTGACCGCCAATATGCGCGATGCTATGGCGCTATGGGCCGATGTAGTTCGCAATCCGGCCTTTGCAGCGACAGAGGTTGAACGTGTCCGCGCGCAGCAATTGGCGGGGATTGCCGCTGAACTCAACAGCCCCAACGGCCTTGCATCGCGTGTGTTGATACCGACCCTGTTCGGCCCCACCCACCCCTATGGCGGCATCGCTGCATCGGGCACCGTGTCGTCGGTCGGGGCCATTACCCGCGATGATCTGGTCGCCGCGCACCAGCGCTGGATCCGGCCAGATAACGCCGCCATCTATATCGTCGGCGATACGACTTTGCGTAATGCGGTGCGCGAACTGAACCGCGCCTTTGGCGATTGGCGTGCGCCAGCGGCCGCTCGGGGAACCAAAGATTTTACTGGTGCCATCCCCGATCAAAGCCCGCGCATCCTGTTGGTCAATCGGCCGAACTCGCCACAATCAATTGTTATTGCTGCGCATGTCATGAATGTGCGTGGCCGCGACGATTTGGTTGATTTGCGCGCTGCCAATGATGTGCTCGGGGCCAATTTCCTCTCGCGTATCAACATGGATTTGCGCGAAACAAAGGGCTGGTCCTATGGCTCGCGTTCGCAAATCGGCTCATCCGAAGACCGCATCGCTTTTACCGCATTTGCACCGGTTCAGGCCGATCACACGGGCGACACAGTTCGCGCATTGCAAGAGGATATTGGTGCCTTTCTCGGGGGCAGCGGGGTAACCGCCGAGGAGCTTTCGCGCACCGTCAATGGCAGCATCCGCGAACTGCCCGGCCAATTCGAAACGGCTAATGATGTGCTCGGCGGGATTAGCGCAATTGTCGAGAACCACCGTAGCGATACCTATTATGAGGAACTGGCGGCACGGTACCGCGCCATGACGACGGCACAGATGGACGCGGCAATTCGTGCACAGGTTGACCCATCACGCTTTGTCTATGTCATCGTTGGCGATGCCAGCGTCGTGCGACCACAGCTTGACGGATTGGGCCTTCCCGTAGAAGAGGTGGATACAGCAACATTGGGCGGGCAATGAAGCCACCTGAAACGAGAGAGGAATATCCCATGTCACTTGATGGCAATTATGAATGCGTCACGAAATCGCCGATGGGCGACCAGAAATCGGTTTTCACTGTCAAGGTTGATGGCGGCACTTTCACGGGGCAAAATGCCGGTGCGATGGGCTCGCTTGATGTCGAAAATGGCACGGTGGACGGCAATACGCTGCGCTGGACGATGCAGATGAAAATCCCGATGCCGATGGCATTGACGGCTGAAGCGACGATTGACGGTGACACGCTGACCGGCACGATTAACGCGGGCGCCTTTGGTTCGATGGGCATGACGGGCACACGTCAGGCATAATCAACCATGGTTTTGGGAAATGGCGCGGCTCCTTTGGGGCTGCGCCTTTTTCTTTGGGCTGCTCAGAAACATGGTTAGCAAATCCCTAACCTGTCCCGCCACGGGCCAAAAATGTTAAGCCATTGGCGGGATATGCAAAGCGCCCCCTAAAGCGGTAGCATGAAATGCCGTTCTTTCCTTCGTCAATGTTTTGCGCTGGGAAGGGAAGCGTCTGTGGCGGTAGAGAGTGCCAAACGCGACGGTGCGGTTGAAACGCGGCAATCCGCAGGCAGCCCGGATGATGTGCCACCCGCGCGCGCCGAAGATCCGGCCATCTATGCCCGGCTTATCCTGAAGCGATCTGGCTTGGTTCCGCTGTCCGTTGGCATCGCTGCGGCAGCAGCAGCGGCGATAACGACAGCTGCTACAGGCCAACAGTCTGACGGAGCGCGTGTCACCGCGCTGTCACAAGCACGCGCGGTCATCCTATCCAACGCAGTGCGGGTGGAACAAGGCGACGTCAGCACGCGTGACGCGGCGGGTGCAGACCGCACGACAACAGCGCCACCCCAGAACATTAGCGTGTCGGTCCGCCCCTGCGATACGGCGCGGCGCGGCACTGCCACCGATCCAGTGCCGATGTGCCTATTGCGCACCACGAACCTTCCTTGATTTAGAGTGATTTCGAGTGAAATAGGATATTTCACCGCTCGGAAATCACGGCAAAGAAAAGGAAAGAGAGTCTGTCTCGATTCAATATGAAGCGGACAGGCTCTAGAGCGATCATTGGCGCGGCCATTGCGCCACGGCGGCGCTTGGCTATTGAGGGGGGATGAGTCCCCCCAACCCGCGCACCACTGATAAATATGAACCCGACCTTCTCGTCACATTGCGGCGCTTCATTCCCTATCTGTGGCCGCGCGATGCCCGTTGGCAGCGTATCCGTATCGTCATAGCCGCAACGCTGGTTCTGGCGTCAAAGGCCGTGCAACTGTCGATGGGATTTATCTACGCCGCCGCCATCAACCGGATGCAACCGGGGATGGAGCCTGCAGTTCTGATTGCAGTAGGGCTGGTTGTTGCCTTCGCCGGCGCGCGTTTCAGCAGCGTCCTGTTCGACAATATGCGCAATGCCGTGTTCGAGCGGGTTGGGCAGGACGCGACCCGCCGCCTGAGCGAAAGCGTGTTCGCGCATCTCCACCGCCTGTCGTTGCGCTTTCACCTTGCGCGGCGGACGGGCGAGATTACCAAGGTCATCGAACGCGGGACCAAGAGCATCGACATCATGCTCTATTTCCTGTTGTTCAACGTTGCGCCTACCGTCATCGAACTTACCGCCGTGCTGGTCATTTTCACGATCAAGTTCAGCATATGGCTGGCGCTGGCAACGGCGGTCATGGTCGCCGTCTATCTGGCCTTCACCCGCCGCGTCACCGACTGGCGCAATGCCTTGCGTGCGCAGATGAACGACCTCGACACCGAAACCATCGGCAAATCGGTCGATAGCCTGCTCAATTATGAAACCGTCAAATATTTCGGAGCCGAAGAGCGCGAGGCAAAGCGCTATGCCGACGTCGTGCGCCGCTGGGCCGATGCCGCCGTCAAATCTGAAAACTCGCTCGCTTGGCTCAACGTGGGCCAGTCATTCATTACCAACGCGATGTTGGCGGGCGCGATGGGGTTCACCGTCTGGGGCTGGTCGCGCGGCATGTTTTCGGTGGGTGATGTTGTGCTGGTCAATACATTGTTGACGCAACTGTTCCGCCCGCTCGACATGCTGGGCATGGTGTATCGCACCATTCGCCAGGGCGTGACAGACATGGACGCGATGTTCCGCCTCGTCGATACCGACGCAGAAATTGCCGATGCGGCGGGTGCACAGGCACTGGTAGTCGGAGGCGGTGATATCCGTTTTGACAATGTGACCTTTGCCTATGATGTGGAGCGGACAATTCTGCACGGCGTCAGCTTCACCGTGCCTGCTGGTAGCACGCTGGCGATTGTCGGCCCGTCTGGGTCGGGCAAATCGACCATCGCGCGGTTGCTGTTTCGTTTCTTTGATGTCAGCGGCGGGGCCATATTGATTGACGGGCAGGATATTCGCACCGTGACGCAGGCTAGCCTACGCGCCGCCATCGGCATTGTGCCGCAAGATACCGTGCTGTTCAACGACAGCATTGGTTATAATATCGCCTATGGCCGCGAAGGATCGGACGACAATAGCGTCCGTGCCGCTGCGCACGGGGCGGCGATTGGCAATTTCATCGAAGGACTGCCGAGCGGCTATGAAAGCCAAGTCGGCGAACGTGGACTCAAGCTGTCGGGCGGGGAGAAGCAACGTGTCGCCATCGCCCGCACCCTCCTAAAAAACCCGCCGATCCTGATCCTCGACGAAGCGACGAGCGCGCTCGACACCCGCACCGAGGAGGAGATATTGACGACGCTCGATGCAATAGCGGAAACGCGCACCACCATCACCATCGCGCACCGCCTTTCGACCATCGCCAATGCCGACCAAATCATCGTGCTTGATCGCGGCGTCGTATGCGAAACGGGGCGACACGATCAACTGCTGAAGCGCGGCGGGCTCTATGCCGACATGTGGGCGCGCCAGCTTAGCGAGCGTGAGGACGAAGCGGTGGAGCAGCCATGCTGAGCCTCGCCGAAATTGACCTGCTGAGCCGGGGCGGGTCGATAGCCTTACTGCTATTGTGGAGTATATTGTTGCTGCGGTACAATCGCACCGCATTGGTCGCGCGGGCCGCGATTGCCATGAACATCACCATCATCGCCTATGTGCTATCGTGGCGACTGTGGTTGGTCGCGCCGTTCAGCATTGCTACGCTGTTGGTCGATGGCCTGTCGGTCATGGCTCCAGCATTATTCTGGCTGTTTGCACAGATATGGTTCACCGATGCTAGGCAGATAGGCTGGCGCCGATGGGCCTTGGTCGGTGGTTTTGCGGTGTTACCTATCACGCAAATAGCATTGATCATCGGCATGGGTCATTTTTCGACTATATGCTGGCTGGCCGTGCGTATTGGCATGTTTGCCTTCGGCTTGGCGGGAATGTGGACCGCGTGGCGCGGGCGCGACAATGATCTGGTCGAACCACGCCGCCGATTTCGCAAGGGTGTGATCTGGGCAATCGGGGCCTTCGTCATCTGGGTCAGCGCGATCGAAGTGCCCGTTTTTGGCGGACGTTGGACAATCGACATCAAGGCCATCACCGAAATTGCGATTGTCGCTGTGACCTTTGTTGTTTCCATTGGGCTTTACGGCTTTGTTCATCCGCAACTCTTTGCGGAACCCGCGAAGGGGCCTGCGTGCGCCCCACCCTCTCCATCACCGGGTACGTCACCGCTGGCAACGCAATTAGGTGCACATATGGCGCATCAACGCCCCTATCGGGCCGAAGGGTTGACGATCGCCGCGCTTGCCGCACAGTTGGGCGAGCAGGAATACCGCCTTCGCCGCCTGATTAACGGCGAACTTGGGTTCCGCAATTTCACGGCCTTTCTCAATAATTACCGCCTCGATGAAGTGCGTGGCGCATTGGCTGATCCAGCCCAGCGTGAAGTGCCGATCTTGACGATAGCGCTTGATGCCGGGTTCGGATCGCTTGGCCCGTTCAACCGTGCATTCCGCGAGGCGGAGGGGATGACACCGAGCGCGTGGCGTGCCCGCGCACTCGCCAATTCCGAAATCGACTAGCTGCATTTGAAACCTGCTGAGCCGCGCTGCGCACCACAGGCTACCCCGTTGCCGATAGCATTTATGAGGCAACCATGAGCACATCAACCAACCCGTTCATCATTTTCATCGATATGGGCCTTGGCTCATTCCTGTTTGATTTTTCTCGTTATATAATCGCAGCGGGGCTGATCTCGGCTATCGTCTGGCTATTGATGCGGACATCAATGCGCACCCGCAAGATCCAAAAGCGTAACGCCACTTTCGCCGAAGTGCGGCGCGAATTGCTCCAGTCGATTCGCTCTTGCTTCGTCTATATCGGGATTGGTGTTGCCCTCGTGTGGGCGATCAACATGGGCTATCTTGAGCGTGTTGGTGAGAGCTTTGGCTGGCCAACCGACCTAGCGTTGCTCGCCGTAATGATTGTAGTGCACGATGCCTATTTCTATTGGGCGCATCGCGCGATGCATTTGCCGTTTTTGTATAAGCGGTTCCATCTGGCGCACCACCGTTCGGTCACGCCAACGCCCTTTGCCGCATACAGCTTTTCGGTGGGTGAGGCGGTTGTCATGGGGTTGTTTGTGACGATCTGGCAATTTTTTGTTCCGACACCGGGTCTGGTTTTATTCACATTCCTGGCGTTTCAAATCATCCGCAACGCGATGGGTCATGCGGGGTTTGAACTTCACCCACGCTGGTGGTTGTCGTCACCGCTGACCCGCTGGATCACCACGACCACGCACCACGACCTTCATCACTCGGGCGGGTTCGGTCGCAATTTCGGTCTCTATTTTACCTATTGGGACCGTTTAATGGGCACCGAACACCCCGACTATGCGGCGACCTTTCACCGCGTGACGGCTCCTGCCGAGATAGCAACAGTCAAGCCAAACGTAGAAGGCGCGGCAGGCTGATCCATTTTTGTCTGTCGCATTTTTTGAGCCGCCAGGGAATACTTCCCCGGCTTGAAAATGCTCAGGCGGGCAAGGGCGGCCTCTCCCCTCCTCCCACACGCCGCGCTTGCCCGCGATAACTTTCATGGCCGAACGGCTTTCCTACAGGCGTCTCGCCATGGTAAGATGCGCTGTTTCACGACGTTTTCTACCCTTCCCCTAGCTTGCGCTAGCGGGCGGCTCTTTGAACATGTTAATCGGCACACCACCCGCGCTGGCTTGCCAGTGGGAAAGGGCAATAAGAAAGCCCCTCTCCCCTTGCGGGAGAGGGATGCGACGCCTTGCTGAGCCACTTGGCGAAG
>ERZ1292630.2284-Hain-H41-02um-R3-2284-length-17895-cov-8_pt1 | contig 17895 bp, 11 predicted proteins | sample MGYA00564408_ERZ1292630 | MGnify/ENA primary metagenome ERZ1292630 (study PRJEB36523, sample SAMEA6512641) | groundwater metagenome | collected 2019-01-08 | study: AquaDiva: Metagenomics assemblies of 32 groundwater samples
GTATGCGCGGACCTTGACGCCCGGGTGCGCCCGTGCGGTGTCCACCAGGGCGGGGCGAATGGCCAAGGCGAACAAGAATGCGGAGAGCACGCGCCTGCCTCGGGCGTCTTTGGTTGCCCAGTGAATGAGGACACGGTGGCACACCGACAAAGTCGAATCGAGTTGACGGTCTTGGCGCTTGGTAACCACAGGAATCCAGATTGTGTACGCGGCTGTCTTCGTTGCATTCCGACGGGTGGAATCCAGCAAGCTCGTCAGTGGCGCGGCCTTTTGGAGGGCCGGCTGAAACAACGTGCCGTTCACCCATTCGACGGAAAAACAAACGCCGAGGAGGACAACAACTGGTCTGGCATTTTAGTGTGTTTGGATTGACCCAGCATTTGGATTTGAACTGCCACGCGGATTCGGAGCACGAGTTGTTTCCTCGGTTTCATGGCGGAATAATCGGGCTGAAAGATGCAGAAGACGAAGGGGCTGGTGAGCGCGAGGGAAGAAAGTTGTAGTTCTGGCCCTGGTCAGGTGGCCAAAGCCGGCTCTGGCTGAGGGGAAGGAAGGAAGGAGGGCGAAAAGGAGCGCAAGGGGGTATACGACGCACTGGGAGGTTGACAAGCATTCATCAAGCCTTTCGGCGGATGACTCCCCGCCGCTTCGCGGCCTCTGCTTTCGGGGAGGCAGGCGACACGTTTTTCAACGCAACGATTGCGCCAACGGCGGTGCGAGCTGCGTGACCGCGTCCCATTCGTTGGATAAAGGCCACGGAAGCAGCGATTCGCTTATCGAAACGCAGACGGTCCTCTTGATCGTCGGTGGGCGAGTCCTCTTCATCATCCTCCGCGAATAGGGCAGACACCGCGTGGAATACAACGGGCGGTGGCGGCGGCCCTGTTGGTGGCGGGCGAGCGTCGGGTGCCGAGGCATTGTCGCCGGTCCCAGCTTTCGGTGGTGGAACGTGAAGTGCCGGACTGAACGGATTCGCCGCTCGGAGTCGACCGGTGTGCCATTGCCGATGCAGCATCCATCGTATCTTGAAACCCCGTCCCACTTGCTGCACCAACGGCATTTTTGAATGCGCTGTGCGCACTTTGGCGACGCGACGCCGGGCTAAGTACCGTCGGATGAGCGTTGAGAGCCACAGGCAAGACCGCTCCTGCGCTCGCCGCTGACACACTTTGAAATTCTTGATCGTCGATGCGCGGTCCGGATGCTCATCGTTTAAATAGCCTCGGGTGGCCACCAGAGATTTTTCAAACATCGACGCCGCGCGGCCGTATTTCCCCTTCAGCATCTCGATCCATCCGCTATTGTTGAGCGCGTCCGAATACAACTGCACGTTGGCCCGCGTGGCCGTTGCCGCGAGCACGTAAGAAAGCGCTCGGTCCGCATGATCGAGGGCTTCCGAAACGGAAATGGGAAAAGGAGCGTGAAGCCTTCGAAGCCGCTTACGCAATCCGTCGACCCCGCCCAGATCGAACTGCGCCATGCGAGCATAGGTCACGGCGAGGTTGTTCGCCGTCAGCAACGTCACGGAGGCCTGCGGCGCGGCCGTCTGGAGAAGGGAGAAGGCTCGTTCGAAGTGTCGTTTGGCTTGTTGGAGATCTTCCTTCGTGGGAGATGGAGAGGTCAAGAAGACGAGAGCGACGTCGTTCTCACACACGGCGGCTTGAATGGATTCAGGGCCAAATTCCTCGCAAACGAATCGCATCTTGTCTTCCGCAGCAGAAAGCGCTGCCGGACGGGTCGTTGCTGCGGCGACGATGTCGCCATTGTTCGAGGGTCCTGACTGCGCTGTTGTTGCTGTCGTCGCTGCTGCCCGTTGCAATTCCATTTTCGCGGTGAATAGCGCGGTCCACAGATACATGGCGACGGTGACGTCCACCGCGGCGAGTCCTCCTCGCCTCGCGGCTTGCAACGATTCAAAGCAAACGTCCAGGTAGATGAGCAAATCTCCGCGATTCACGATGGGCAAAATGTCCGCGGCCAGTTTCATGAGTTGCACCCGCTGCGCGACGAGCAGGTTTCTGACATGCACCGACTGGGTCGCCTTCACGATGGCCGCGTTTTTTTCGAAGAAGGATTTGAACGCCGCGACTGCCAAATTGGATCGCAATCCCACTGGCGTCCTTGCGCGAAGACCCGCCGCGGCGTTTCCACCAGGCGGAAGAGTCGACTTTGGCATTGTGGACGCCGACGCGTCAGGAGACACCACGATCGTCGCGGCGTTGATTGGGGAAGGCTGGCTTGGTGATGCTGGGCCCGAAAGCATTGAAGCCACCGGACTCAGGATCATCGAAGGAAACGGGCCGCTTCCGACGGTTCCACTCAAACAGGATGCGGTAGCTTTTGCCGCCGTGGAAGCGGCTTTTGCCTGGGCATGCTTGACGAGCGCAAGCGCTTGAAGAGCAAGCACACGCTTCGTTTCATGCTCGCAAATCGCCGCGACAGCCTCTTCGCCTCCCAAACCTTCCGCCATGACGGCTCGCGGCTGAAAAGCCTTTTGGATCATCTCGTAGACTTGCTCGGGCGTTCGCGTGACGCCTTGCCGTCCGTGAGCTAAGTGAAATAAATCGGCGACACCCACGCCAATGTAAAACGCTTGAGTGAACCGCCGGCCACCACTGCTGCCACCGGAGTATGACCCACCTACGCGAGGTGGAGGGGGTGGCGAGGAGGATGCGCCCATCAACTTCATACAAACTCGGAATTGCTGATTGAGTCGTTGCATCGTTTCTTGGTGTTTGCCACGGAACACATCCAACGCGTGCGGCTTGACCGAGAGCGTCGTGGCCCTGACGGACCGAAAAGCCGTGATGCCGCACACGGCGTTGGACGCATAGAAGAGGCCGAGCATGTGTGAGAGACGCTTCGCCACGTGAGGGATGGAGACGAAGGGCAACTCCCAGATCCCAGTGTCGAACGACGGGGGAATGGACTCGTTCGCAGAGGAGCCGCTCGGTGCGCAGGCCAAACGGGTCACCGGGAAACGGTCTTTGATGAGCCCGATGAGCACACTTGCTAGCTGATGCTCGGGTAGCGGCCTTGTGGGGTGGTCGATCACCAAGGCACGCACGACCTGATGCGCAAACGCAGCCATGCTTCGCGCCACCTGCTCCTCGCGGCCTTGACCCGCGACGAGTAGGGCAACGTGATGTCGAAAAAAATACGCACGAAGGATGAACTTTAAAATGCGTGCCAAGGCTTCCGCGATGGTGGAAACGATTGCCGCAATGAGACTCTTGTCTTCCGAGCATCCCAGGGTCTTTTCCCGCACTCGCTCCTTTATTGACAACAGGATGTGAAGATCCATCACGTTGGCCACACGAAGGCCGTGCCGTTGAAGCGCGTGGGCGATGTCGAGAAACGTGCCCCGCGCCATGGCGGTCAGTTCTGTCGCCACGCGCGGAACCGCAGAACGAAGGTGATCGTCGATCGCCACTTCCGAGAGTTCCTCGCCCTCGAAAAGAGTCAACGCGGTGGCACTGTAAACCCTGTCATAAAGGCCGTAGGCATTCAAGCAATACATGCGAGCATCGCGCCCGCTGCCGAACAACGTTTGCTTGGAAAACCCTTCCTTCGAAACGGCGAACAATTGTTCTGCGGTGGCGGCTTCGACAAAATAACAAACTTCCGGGACAGTGGTTGGATTCGTGATGATCGTTGCCAGAGGGACCAACGTTGCCACCGACACGGTCACGCCGCAAACTTCCATGAGGCTGACAAAGGGTGTATGAAACACGTTGACAGAAGCGTTAGCAAAACGAGATAGGCACTTGACGTACCGCTTCGCCGCTTCAGACGCCCCTCCCCAGCGTTGGTACACGAGACCCATTTCCAGGTCAACGACCGTGACGTCCGACACTTTGTGGAGATGACTCAAGTCGATGGGGCGCAGCATGAACGAACTATCCAAGGGGCCCACGGTGGATTCTCCCCCGCGGAAACCGCCTGGAGACACGAAAGGCGCAACCGGGCCGGTGCGACTGGCCATAGGTGATGCCGCATCCACATTGGTCGCTGCAGGATGCAGTAGTGTCGTTGCCGACGACGCCACGACCGAACGAGCACTGTCCTTCGTCGAGGTCGCCTTCGCGCGCTCCCAGAGCCACGCCCACACAATCGGCTTGGCGCGGGCGGTAATATCTCTGGAAAGTTGAGACACTTTCCCGCCAAGGGTGTTGGCGACCTCAGCGACGCCGACGAGTTCGGTCCGTGCGGCGTCGCGGCATTCGTCGATGAGATCCACAAAACGCTGATGAAACTCGTACGACTGGCAACGAGGCGCGGTGGTGCCGTGGCGGTCCCGAGGTGTCGCAGGAGCCGCGGCGACCGAAACTAGCGGAGGCTTGTGAGGAGGCGACACAGCGGCAGCTACTGCTGAAACGGACGTCTCCTCCTCCTCCCCGTGGTCGTCGCCTCCTTCCTCCTCTTCCTCGCTATCTCCCTCGGCACAGTGTATTCTGCGCAATCGTTTGCGAATGGCTGCCGCTGGTCTTGGAGATGAAGACGACGCAGATGGATCGCCGCGGTTGTCCGATTCGGTGGAAACCCGACTCCGCTCGCCGCTCGCTCCGTCACTTCCCACTGGAACCACGGTGACGCTCGCGGCAGCGAGCTCATCGGCATAGCGGCGCATGTCACCGAAGACGTTTTCCTCGCGATTGTCATTTTTGAACTCGGAATACAATTTGCTGAGTAAATCGTCAATGTCTCCTCGCCGTGTGGAAAAAAGTTTGGGTGCAGATAGCGACGCGGCGACGGCGGCTTGCGTCCTCTTGCTCCATTCATCTTCAGATGAATGAACACTCTGAGGGTCGGGCGACTGCCGCTGCGGGATCGCGATTCCTAGGGGGCCCCCTCGCGCGACGTCGCTGCCGGCGGAAGTGGAGACCGACTTCACCGCGTTGGATGAGTCGGAGACGGAGATGGAAGGCGGCGGTCGCGGCGGTGCTCGAGAACTTGAATTGGGCGCAGTGGAAGTCATTGCGTTTTCCAACCCTACCCCGTTCCTTTTTGTACTTCAAGAGAACCCTCTGACGCCTTCTTTTACCAAGGGCAAACACAAAATATGCTGCAAAAAACAATGCAGGTGACCACCTCTAAGTATCGGCTCTCGGATTACCGAACTGCAGCGGGACCATCCGATTGAGTTGACAGCTCGGGATCGGCAAATAACAGCTGTAAGGCGCGCATCACGGTGACGCGGTAATGCCGATGGCGGGAAGCGACAAGGCAAGGATCTGCTCCAGGAGCGTCTGCTCATCTGCACTGAGCTGTAGGCCGATTGTAGCGGCCGGCCGGTTGGGCTCGCCAACGACGACATTCTTTGAGCCCAAAATCGTCAACAGTTGCGCGTAGTCACAAGGATGGATGCTCATGACTGCCTGATGAAGGACCTCGTTGAAAGTCGGTGACACTATGAATGTGTCGCTTTCACCCGGCGGGCGGCTTTGACTGATGGTGGAACCGTCCTCATCGCCGTCACTTGACGGCACCTCTTCCTCAGCGGCGGCGTTTCCCAACGTTAGTCGCCTGACCAACTGCCGCGCGACATCTGGATCAAAAATGGGCCGAAGAGTTTGTTCGCGGCCGCCTGTGGCGTCATTGGCGTGGTTATTTGCATCGTTGGCCGCGCGGATGACGTCGAACGCGAGGAAATCAACGACAGGAAGTTCGTACGCGACCGAGTACGTCACGTAGATCACCACGTGAGGGGCGGATGAACGCGCACCGAGTGGCGCATCATCATCACGGCCATTGCCCTCCATGCTCATCGCCTGACGGGGGGCACGGTCGGGATCCTCCTCTTCCGCTCCCTCCCTCCATGATGGTGGATGATACGTCCCACGGTCACCACAAAAAGGCCACCATCCCATCAGAATGGGCACCGGAGCAAAGAAAGAGTCATCCGTCATTCGTCGTTGCCAGAAAATGCTGCCGTGCTGAGTCTGAGACGGCGAACCGGTCGCGCGGCGGCGCTGAAGAAAGCGGTCGATGAGTTGTTCGAATTTCACGGGTGAAATCGTCGTGGCCGCGTGCATCGTGGTGTCAAGCAGACGTGTGAGAGAATGTGTGGATGATGATGGCTGTTGTGGAAATCATCGACGACATTTGAATGTTGATGGTCCTTCTTTTTTCTTTTGGGAAAGAGAAGATGTCTTTCCCGCAAAGGGAAACATAAAATCTGCGCGACAAAGAAATCGCGAGCGCCATCCCCTCTGCTCGCCGTTTCAACAAACAAATTTCACGACAGGGGTACATGTTCTGACTCTACAACACACTAATGTAGATCGATCGACGAGCACAATACGCTCACGGATAGGAGCGGGGCGAGAAATCACACATTGTACACGGTTTGACGAACAGGCGTGGTGAAGGTGCTGAAAGCAGCAGGGTTTCGAACGACGGTTCCCCTCTTCCGGCTACACGGAAGGTCGTGCGACTGGCGCCATGGCTGAATTGCCGCCACGCGACTTTAGGAAGCTCGCTACGAGGGGCCCGGTAGCCGGGATCGTTCGAATGAACGCCACCTGTTCCTTCGAGTACCGTTCCGCGACGGTCCGTTTATCCGAAAGCGCCACACGCTGCAAACCGTTGTTGCGCACCGTTCTGAGTTCCCGATCGATATCAATTTTGTCGATAGGCTCGCACCGGGTCTTCTTGCTCCTTGTGGAAAAGACGCGCATGTGTGTGGGCACCACGGAGGTGTCGGCGCCGCTGTCGTCTGTCGCCAGAGGAGGCGTGGTGGTCGCGACGGTCGTCGGCTGTCGGTCCCCGAAGGGTTGCAACACCGATACCGCAACCGCCGCTCGTAACTGAGCTACTTTTTCCCGAGGGAGCATCGTGATGTCCGCGCATTCGCCGCGTCCCCGGCCCACAGAATTTACGGTCGCGGGCTCGTTGAGTTTGATGCCGAGCCTTTTCGCTTCCTCCGTGAGCGAGAGGGCGACTAATCGCTCGGAAGGACGCGCGGCCGGAAGTTCGGGATTGAAACGCGGCATCGGCACGAAGGCCGGTGGCCGGGAAAAGAGAATCGGCTCAACCGTGACACGTTTAGGACTGACCTCAAGATCCGCGATCACCGGCGAGGCGGAGCGTCCAGCACCATCACCGTTTTGGCGTCGTTCTCCCTGACGATGGAAGGCATAATCTTCCACCAACGCGCGTTGCTCTGCCAAACGCAAGTCGAGGGCGATGTCATGCGTCTCGTTGGGCAGCGGCGACGTGGTGACCGGCACGACGCCCACCAATTCGTGCTGCCTGGGACGCTTCATCAACAGCTCGTACTTCTCCTTCTGAGTCTTCAACCTTGCTGCTTTCGCGGCTTCAAATTCTAGCAGTTTTTGCTCCACAGCGAGCTTGTCCCCTTCTGAATACCCGCGGAGCACGGAGGACTTTGGCTGCCGTTTTTCTGGCCCCCCCGGTGTGGTCGACATGGCCCATCCCGCGTGCAGGAGCTGCTGTTGCGCCTCCAGGAGGCGCTTTTCCTCCAGCATACGATGCTTGCAGCGGTCACGGTCAAACTGATACCAATGAACGCTTTCGCGCCGATCGGACGTATGAACTGATGGCTCCTCTCCCTCAGACTGCGAAGGCCGATCTTCTGCCTCCTCCTCTTGCGGGTCCAACGTGACGATGGATGCTTCCCCCCCTTGTGAATCGGCAGGTCGATCGTTGCTGCCCCCCATGGCAGCCTCCATCTTCGCACGCTTGAGTCGAAGCCAGTCGCGCTTGGGCATCGGCAGCGTTGCGCCTCGGTGGGAAAAAAACACCGCCACTGCGGGATTGGTGCTAGGCGTGGGAGTCGTCGAAGCCGGTGTGGCGGCCGATAGCGACGGGTCCTTGCCGGCGGAATCGATCGCCGTTGGCGGCGTGGTTGACGTAAGTGAGGATCGCCGCCTTTGGTTAAGCTGCTGCTGTTGTTCTCGTTGCAGTTTGTGCAGCCGGTCGATTTGTTGCTGGCGGATACGTTTCTGTTCTCGGAGACGCTCGATGCTCTTCATGAACCCAACGCTTAGCTGCGCCGGGCCGATCCCCTCGGGGCCGTTGTCCTCAATGGCTGTTTCATCGTAATCTGCAAGGCGTTCCGCAATGTTAGCGATCGAGGCATCGGCTGCCTTTTTCTTCCTAGGGACGGGTTTCCACAGAGGGCTGGAGCGCAACTTTTCTAGAGTGACCTGGCTGTCCGCCCTCCACAGCGACACCGTGGGGTCAAGCAGCTTCCCAGGTAGCGGCTCCCACGGCACACCGCCATCGGATTCAAATGTGTTGTAGTTGCAGGCTCGCCCCTTTGGCGGTTCCGCAAAGCCCGAAACCCGTCGTGCGGTATCAGGATCGAACCAATATGACTGACCGTACACCGAGGCGTTCACGATGGGCCCCGGTCCGCTCTTCTGTCCGCTGCCTGAGGTGTAGCCCTCCGCATCCAACGCTTCCGCGGGAGTCATGCCACCAGCGTGCGTGTCTCCCTGGCCGCGGCGTGCCCCCTCCGGAAGCACGACATGAACAAGTTCTTTGCTAGGCGGGGCCCGGCCGCGATGCCAACCCTCGTACCGTGTCGCGGGGACGTGACGCGGCGCGTCGACGGAGGCGGAATTACGACTCATTTTTGAATCGACAAACCCCTTGTGTTCGTGACACCTATTACCCTTTCCCCTTCTTCGTCAGAAGGACTGTTCCCTTTTGAGAAGCTCAGACAAAAAAAAGAGCAAGTCACGAAGCGGATATGGGATCCACCCATCCCCAAATTGATAGCCTCTCTTCCGCACTCCTCTGCGTTTCAACGGCCAAAAGGGAACTAAAGGGATGAACGGGGGGGAAGGAAGGGGGTGGAAAAGGTGGCACGGGTGAGGTGTCGTGGAGTACGATACGCGCGCGGGAAGCAAAAACTAACCCCACCCACCAAAGGCGATGTGTTGCGTTGTATTCAGTTGTTGTTGTTTTTCTTTTCGTTTTTGCTTGACTCAAAGAGATTCGGACGGGTTTAACGAACCATGACGCCGATGAGAGCACTTGGAAAAAAAACAATGAGGGAGGAAGAGGAAAGGAGGGAAGAGGGGAGTCCGTTTTCCTCGCGGTGGCGACACGCTGACCAACAGGGAAAAAGAGAGTCCATGAAAAATGTGTGTGTGTGCATGTGTGTGTGTGTTAAAGAGTGGGGGGTGTGTGCATGTCTCTGATACCGGGAGGAGGGTGACATCACCACACGATGCTTGGATCGTCAAACACCGGGAGTGGGGAGGAAAGGGAAGCGGCATGGAGACCCCTACACGTTGTCTCACTGACTCGTATCCAATCGCGGAACGGCGACACAACAAAAAAAAACCCACGAAGGAGAGCACCTATGGTTTACAAAAAGAAACTAAACAAACACCACACACGATTCGGAGCGTCGGAAGGGGGCGATTTGTGGCTTGTGAAGTTGTTGCATGGACGGGCCTCTTTTTTGTGATGACATTGGCATTCCGACACTAATAAGTGAGTGTTCAGAACCGTCACACAGCCAAAGAAGAACCGTTACCTATTTCGCCGCCGCGCAGGTACGTTTTTTTTTTCAGAAACGGTTGCATCTCCGATTTCAAGCGTTGTGGGTATGAATGTTCGCCGATCAAATGCACAAAGAAAAAAAGTGCTCACCTTGTCGCCGTCGTCGAATATAGAGGGAAGCTCGAGCTCCGGTCGGCGTCACGTCCCGAGAAATGAAACGGCTGGGCTACGATGATGATTGGGCCTCGCAGGAAGATTCTCAGACGCCGAAGGTGGATGCGACGTCGTCAAGGGCCTGTGTTGGGTCGCGGCAAGTAGGCCTTCTCCATATCGCTTGAGCTGCGTCGCGAAGCTAATGTTGATATCCGTGGCCGCTCGCGCTCGACGGATGACGTCGTAGGCGGCGTCGTAGGTCATCTGATGGTAGGTCATGAGGTACGCGACGACCATCGACGGGCTGCGACACTTGCCGTATTGGCAGTACACGACGACGCCGCCGCTTCCGTTGGTACGCGCCTGAAGAATGCTGTCGTGGATGAATTCGACCGCGGCGGGAATCACCGTATCGAGCGATTCGCGGTGCGAGTCGTCCCGAAAGGCGATGCGACGAAACCGCCCTTCCCCGGCCGTGGTCCGTAGCTCGGGCATGGGACTGCGCGCAAAATCGGGTGTGGGTGTCTCGCTCTCCGTGGCACAGCAGAGAAAGTAGGTAGGTGACCCAGGTGCCAATTGCGCGGACGTTGGTGCCCACTCACCCCCTTGTTGAGGGGGCGGCTGTGAGTCCAACGTGGGATGTTGCGGATGAGACGCGGAACTCGTCGCCGCCGAGGGGACCGAAATGTACGCGGGATCTGGCGACGCGGGAACGGACGTGACCAGCGTCGCGCCCGTGTGCGAGGCGAGATTCATAATCCCGAGGCGAATGTAGGTGTTCATTTCTTTCTGCGATGCAATGTAGAGGTGCGGCGTGACTTGAGAGAAGCTGGCTTCATCTGACTGTAGGACAGCGGCGCTCGTCGAGCCCACGAAGGATTCCCTCCGTGATACGGCTAAGGACTCCGGCTCGAAGCCGAAACCACCACCACCTGGGCTATCTTGGCTGTCACCCAAGTTGAGAGAGAGCATCATGAGCAGGACACCTGCCCCTCAGCTGGCCTTTCTTTTTTGGGGGGGTTGAAATTTACGCCGGAGGAAGAAAGAGAAGGGGCAGACGGTACGTGCCACCCACTGGTGGATGTATCGAGCGATGAAGGGGCGTCACAACAGCAACGAACGAGAAACAACATGATGCCATGCCTTCCTTCCCACATACATCTCCGCGTGTGCGTGTGTGGCTCTCTCTTCCCTCAGTGTCCGTAAGGCAGCGTGAGCGATACCCATCCAACGTCGGAGGGGAGGGGAAACTGAAACTACTTCTTTGGGTTGGCGGCTCCAATCATTTGTTGGCCGCCCTCGACGAGGACACTGAAAACTCCTGCGCCGCACCGAGCAGCTTCGACGTCGCGCTGGACAGCCGGCTGACGTTTTCTCCCCGTTCCTGCAGCTTCACGAGGTTCTCGTTCATGGCGGCCTTTGTTTCGCGAGTGGCCCCTAAGGCCTCCGCCCTTTTGCCGGTGGTGCGCCCCCCCACATGGCCTCCTTCCTCGGCCGCCTCGTCATCATCGCTGTAGAGACCCAACTCGTGCCGCTTGTGGCGCGTCAACGCCGCCCGATTGTCCGAGATTATGCGCTGCAGGAAGGCATCGGTATCGTCCTCGTCTTCACCTCCTCCTCTCGTGACGGAAGATGCACCCATTCGCCCGACACTTGAACGAGTGGCGAGGCCATGGGGCCCTGCTTTGATGGCGGCCTTATCCTCGGCGGACAGACCGCCGTCATCGCGGCCAGACGAATCGTCGGACGGCTTCTGACCCATTCTCCCCTTATTCAAAAGCAAACGTCTGGCAGCAGGCAGCAAACAACAAACCCCCATTGTTTAAACCCACACCGACCAAAAGATGAACAATCAATGTGAGGGACTGACGATTTATCGGAGGAGCTCTGAGGCTCTTTGCGCATTGGAGGCTCCCTTTCATCGGTCACTGATGCTTCTTGTTTTGGCGTGAAGAAGGCAGCCATCGCTCAACGAGGCGGCGGCCAATTCGCACGCTTGCAGGCATCGCACCTTCGAGCCACGCGACGCCCGCCGCGGTGGCGATCCCCAGAATAGACAGCATGACCGACGCGCCCGCTGTTGTCGCGAACGAACAAGACAAAGGCCACTGGCGGCCAAAGAGCCACTCGAGTCTCGAAGCTGAAGAAGGCAAGATGGTCTGCATGGCAGACCGAGTCAACTCAAGGGCGCAGAGGGAATCAGCCGGCTGACGAGACGCGGTGGCCACCAGCAGGAAGTAACCAGCGATGCCACTGACGAAGAACAATCCGATTGTGCGCGGAGAAGGAGCCATCAGGGCAAGCACCAACTGCACACTGCTCCCTACTTCATGCCACGCGCCAGCAGAATCCCCGGCGGCCGCTGCTGCCTGTGGTCTCTTCGTCATACCCTTCGCCGCTGCCCGCAATGCGGCGCCGGTGATAATCGTCAAGGACAAGAGAATGCGCAGCGAAAAATTCGCGACGCTACACCACAAATGAAAGACACTCGTGACGTCCGCGGCGGATCGTGTACCCCCGCTGCGACCGTCGTCCTGGCCAATGCGTAAAAGCTCTCCCGGGATGACGAACGCCGTCAGCGCCTCTACGTGTTGAAACACCATCACGTTCAGCACGACGCACACGATCGAACATGCGGTCAGTCCCCATCTGACGCGGGCTTGGGTTCCAGGGTGAGTGAGCGACGAGCGACAAAATGCCTCAAGCAAGCCGTTTACGGCCATGAGGGGCAACAGCCATCGGAGATACTGCTGCAGCATGTAGATGGCGTCCAGGCGGCACCATCGATGTGAGTAAAGTACGAGCAACACCATATGCGACAACGGCGGGCCAAATGTGGCGCTGAAGAGACCGAAGAGCACCGCCAGCCGCAGAATCGCACGCAGCGACGACAGCTGTGACGACCGAGCGATCATCGCCGTCGCGCCGCCGCCAGGTTCAGTGGATGACGATCCCTCCGAGTCGGCGGTGGTGGTTGCCGTGATTGCGTTGTTGTGAGCGGTAGCGGTTTCCCGTTCGCGGGGGGCTTCATCGTCCCCAGGCAGCAAGGGTGGCATGCGAGACCACGCCGCGGTCTGATAGTCCTCCCAAACTCGGAAGATGAACCGGGCCGCGAGGGACCCGATGCGAGAGATCAAATCGTAGATGCCCAGTGATGCCATGGAACGTACGTAAATGGACAGGACGAACTTCTCGCCTTCGGTCAATGCCAGCCGCAGAAGGCCATCTCCGAGAAACTGAACGTACAGGTGACATCTCTTGCGCCAAACGTGGACGCAGGAAGAAGGAGACGTGCCAGTTGAGACCGGCGAAAAAATATTCGCGAGTACAGCCACAAGATGCGCCACCGGCTTAGGAGAGAGCCTATTTTCCGCTGCCGAACGAGCATCTGCAACGGAAGGTAGCTGTTGGAGACGTCGGCGAAGGCGAGGCCAAGCGACGATCGTGATGCTTAGCGCGAGAGCAAGCCCTTGAACGGCCTGCGCGAAGCACATGACGAGCCCCGTGCGCTTGCCGCCCGAGAGTGACGCAGGATCTGTCAGCAGGTCGAGCCACCCGTTCGAGGAGCTCCAAGCATCGACGACGTCGCCTCTGGACGCCACCCGAGAGCGGCTGGCCGAAAAACAACAGTGCGCGGTGAGTACGCGTGCCAAGATGGCCACAGCCTCACTGGCCATTTTCGGTTGAAAATCCCCGAGCGCGATCATCACGCTCTGCAAAGGTTCCGTCAAACATTCCAGGAAGACGCCGACAGAGAATAAACACACCGTCAACAAGCGGACCGCGGTCGCGCCATCCGCGTCCTCCGCGCTACCATCCGCCTCAGAGGACGGCACGCTCGACGCGAACCACACACCGGTGGCAATCGCGACGGGCAGGGCCACGACCGGACACAACCACCCCATCAGGGCGGCATGCCGCATGCGCTGCTGGGGAATCAACTCATCGGCTGACGACGACGACGACGATGCCACTTTGCGGATGCCCTCATCATGATCGTTGTCGTCCTCAGTGAACCTTCGGATGGCGACCGCCCTCACGGCCTCACGCGCGATAAACACGGCCGTGTTGGCGTACATTTCCTGGAGAAAGTCGACCCCTTTGACGGCAGGGGCGCTCCCGCGCGTCAGTAGGATCGTCGAGATGAACCCGGAAACTTTGAAAAGGAAGTTCCATGCCAGCAGACGCGCGATCGTGGCCATCTGGACGGGCGCGATGAAAAAGGAGTAGGAGAGATTTCCTGGGCACAAGACACAGAGACAAACAACCATGCCAAGCCACGCTCAGCACCCCTTATCAAATCAAATCAAAATCAATGCTCTCAACTTTTTGTTGTTTCTCGAGGCGGCGCGCCAACAGAATGCCAAACAAAAGGCCATCGGCTAGTGACCGCCGCGTCCGCGACTCCGCACAGTTGCTCGCCGCACGGATGGCGCGACGGCGGGTGGCGCGGCTGCTCTCGGTAGTGCGGTGGCTTTCACACGGCCTCTTGCCAGTCTCGGGTTCGACACCACTGGCTCAAGCCGCAGTTTGCAAATGGGACACACAGGCTGCTGCGCGAGCCACCGCTCGATGCACACGGAGTGGAACAGGTGCAAGCAAGGGAGCCGGCGCACGACGGAGACACCATCCGCGAAGATGTTCATGCAAATGGCACAATTGGTGAACGCGTCAGTCGACGCACTATCGTTGCTGGCGGCGGTCGTGGCGGGGCCCGGCAGCGGCGGGCGTTCGTTTGGTGCCGTCACCGCTTCCACGACGCTGCTGTCCGAGTCGCTCCCGTCTGACGATGCGTCTCCATCATCGCCATCGTCGCCGTCGTCGTCGTCGTCGTCGTGCCCCACCCATCCTTCCCACTCGTGGGGCCGACCGGTCGCCGCTTCGGTCGGCTGCTTCATGATGCAGTACCACTCGTACGGGTCCACACCAGCGGCGGCGGCGGCGGCCGCGTTGTCCTCGTGCAACCAGGGCGGAAGATCCTCCCACCCATCAACGGTCACACGCGGCGCCTCCCCGTCACTGGCGCTCGCCATGGCCGCGCGTGTCACGCACGTCGAGGAGTCATGCCCCCGCTCACCACAGAAGTCACAATAGGTAGGGGTGGCGCCCGTGACCACGTACGCCGGCGGGTGATAGGACGACGACGCCGCTGCGACCTCTGCGGCCTTGCTCCTCGTTGCGACCGACAGGGCGTCCTCCTCCTCATCACCCCCTTCGAACGTCGATTGCGAGTCCACGACGATAGTGGTGATCGGGGATGGTGCGACGGCGGCGGCACCGGCGGCGGGAGTGGCCGAGCCGGACACCGACAAAGTCTGTCGCGACGTGCGGCGACGACGCCGGCGAGTGACGGGGCAGTGGGCGTTCTTAGCCGGGCGTCGGGTCGCCTTCACGGCCATGAACACGCTCACGCACGACTGCGCGTCCAAATCACACATCATGAGCCCACTTGGGGCAGTGTATCGCGACGGGCCGCCTTCGAGGAAAGGAGATGCCGAGGGATCTGGTTCGTCATCGATGTCGGCGGCCGCAGACGGCGCAGCCATGACCAATTCAGACGCACCACGATCCGCGGTGTCGGACTCGAAATGGACGACCCGGCCTTCTCGCTCCGGAGACCGGAAGCGCACGTGACGTTGAAGTTGGGATGACGGATCGTCCTCGGCAATCGCTGAACGCGACGCCGTCGACGACAAGGACACGAGCGACGACGTGAGCGACGCGACGAGTTGGCGTAGATGGCCCCCCACGCCACGGTTGCGATCGTTCGGCTCCGTGGCACGGCGTTCCGCCGAGACGTCCCCCACTGCGACGTGATGGCCAGCGAGCGCCTCGAACGTCACATGATGCGGTGACGATGGCGATCCCACGCCTGGCGCAAGGGCGGCAGCCGGTGGTGAGCGACCCAAAGATGCAACCGGGGCCCCTGCGATGACGGCGGCAGGTGGCTGACCCAAAGCGTCGACGGCAAACGTGACGGTCGCGTGTGACGACGTGGCGGCGGCGTGACGTCGACTGCTGCGTAATGCACCGACGTCACTTGCCGTAGGGTCATGAAAGACGGCAAGTGACGGTCGTAGCGACGACGTGGGACCCGTCGCCGTGGGCGGCGCCGGCGTGGATTGGAGAGGAGGTGCGAATGAAACCGATCTCGACGAGGCCGCGGTGGAGGGAGTGGACGGGAGGACGGTATCGTCCCCACTAACGGACCGTCGAAGGGTTGTGGCGGACTCGGAGTTGAGCTCACGCTGAATGCGTTGCGCGAATTGAATGTCTTCTCGCTGACGCAACGCAAGCTCGACCGCGGTAGGCTGCCGTTGCCTTTTTAGTGGAGATCTGGGAGACGGTAGGGCCATAGCCGGAGCCCCTGGCACGGCCGTGGGGACGCCAGATGCGGCGGCCATGGTTCTGTTAAATGATCCTGAATGGCCCCTCTCTACGCCTTGTGCATTCGTGGGAGTACGAGTTGAGGACAAATTTGAAAACATGTATTTTCACACACGCATGTTTTGGTTTTTTAAAAAAGTAATTCCACCAAGATTTCGTGTCTTGGTTCGGGGTTGCTCGCTATAAAGGGATAGCCATTGTGTGATGACGAGTGCCTCTCTGTTTCTCTCTCCCTGTGTTTGTAACGTTGAGAGCACTACCACTGAAACTTCATTGAAGAAACGAAGAGAAGGGGCGGGGGAAGGAAGGAATCGTCAGTTGTGAGGGGACGTGACACTTGTGTGGTACGCATGGCGCGCCGCAGAACGAAAGAAAAAAAACAAATAATTTTTTGTGAGAGTGAACGGTAAGGGTCCTTCAGTACTTGCTGAGAAGGGCTTCAATGGTCGCCACCAGCTTCCGGGATTCGTCTGACTGAGGATCTGCTGAAAGCGCAAGGGTGCGAGCCTTTAATAGAGATTCATGTGATTGTCGCAATGAAGCAGGCGTCGTCGCCGCAGGAGTCGATGACCCTTTAGGAGGTGCCTTTCCGGCCACAGTGGCGGCGACCGGTGCGGAAGCGGCCCGCGACGTCGCAGGGCTGCTTTTCGTAACTTGTTCGCGTTCGGCTTTGGCTTGGACCCGAGCGACCACCCACTGCGCCGTCGCGTGCAGCATCGGATCGTAGTTCGCTTCCTTCGTGCATTGCTCAAAGTGCGACACCGCCACGGAGGCGTCGTGAAGCGCTCCTGCATTGTCCTTCGTGTTCAACAACCGCAGCGATCGAATGGTAAGCAACTCCGCCTCCACGAGAGAAGGGTGCCTCGGCGGGTCGGCGTTGGTCGCCGTAGGGGGCTGCGCGCCAATCGACTTCAGCGCCTCGTCGATATCGGCCACATCCGCGGTCGAGGGTGTGGCGTTGGTGATGGTTTTCCCGACGTCGGTCGACGCCAGCGCGTGCCCAGTGCCACCCCCGACTCGCGCCAGTAATGCCTTCAGCTTGGCGATGGGAGAACTGCCCGTTCCCTCATCCGCCGTCTCACTACCATCCGTCAGCGCCGTTGGTTGGGTAGTGCGGTGTGGTGGCTGCTTCGCGCTCGCGTACCAATACAATCCAAACAGGGCCGCGCACATCGCCGCGGTCAGGCCCGCCCTCGCCACGGGCTCGTCGAGCAGCGTGCGCGGGTCGCGTCTGAGTCGGCCGGCGGCCTGATCGCTCGCAGCTGCGCTCGCGAGGTCCGCGGCCGCCGACTTTTGATCGATGTCTTTGCCTGCCCGTAACGGAGCGGCAGAGGGCGTACTGGAGCTACGACCACCGAACGCAGATCGAGGTTCGCGAGCAGGTGCGTGCCGCGAGTTAACCGATTCAACATGGCCATCAGACGACACGCCATCGACGCGACTGGCGGGAGGTGGCCGCACGCGAGGCGCTGCCGCCGGAGCCGCTGGCGCCGCATTGCTTGCAAAACGCTCACCAGTTTGCCATGTTGGGATGGACCGCAGGATGTGCGGCTGCGTAATGCCACTGTGTGGCTGAACAACGCAAGCCGGAGAGACACCCGATGAAAACGCCGTGTAACCCAGGCTTCGCCGGCGCCACGCGGCCATGGTGACACGGCGCATGCAAAGCGGAGAAGTCTTGTGTCAAAAACATGGAAACCAAATCGCAAAACACAGCAAATCAAACCACCAACTTTTTCTCGCCCTTTGTCGCTCTCTGCTTCCTGCGTTTTGAGGGACGAACGATCAAAAAATATGGAGCATCGGGCTCCTCCAACAACGCTTGTTTGGTTCCAACAGGGTGCCACTCTGAACGGAAATCACTTCCCCCCCCCC
>ERZ1292630.2285-Hain-H41-02um-R3-2285-length-17883-cov-23_pt1 | contig 17883 bp, 11 predicted proteins | sample MGYA00564408_ERZ1292630 | MGnify/ENA primary metagenome ERZ1292630 (study PRJEB36523, sample SAMEA6512641) | groundwater metagenome | collected 2019-01-08 | study: AquaDiva: Metagenomics assemblies of 32 groundwater samples
CTAACTTAGAGAATTATGTTGGGAATTTATGCGGGTTTGTGCAACAGACCCCACGTAGAAAAAAAAACTATTTTAAAATCAAAAATCAATAATATTTTTACTGAAAAAGTAAAAGTTAGGTGAAACGTTTCACCTAACTCAAACCCTCTATTTACAAGTAAATTATTTTTTTGTAAACAATTACTAAGACTTAAAATATAGATGGAAATTTAAGTGGTTTCTGTGTTATAATAGATACTATAAAACTAAGTCTATATCATCTTTGAGATAGTAAAAAATCAAAAAAAATATAAATTTAATGTTTTATATCATTTTTATAATATAAAGGGCTATATTATGAGTAAAATATCTGACATTTTACAAAAAGGAACTCTCCAAAAAGTTGGAACAGGTTCAATTATTATTCCAAATTACCATGACAGAACAGACGTTGACGAAGAAACCATCGAAAACCTAGCAAAAAACATTTCAGAAGTAGGACAACTAAGCCCTATTTTGTTAGAAAAAAAAGCTAATGGAGATTATGAGTTAATCTCAGGACTAAGAAGATTAAGAGCTTTTTACCATTTAGTCTGGACACAAATAGATGCTATTGTTTTAGAAGATCTTGATGAGCAATCAAAAATGCTCATAATGATTACAGAAAACGCTCAAAGGCAAAACCTCAATGATTATGATTTAGTTGTCTCTTTGGTGCATTTCCTAGCGGTTAGCACTAACAATTCTGATGAAGACATAAAGAATTTTCTTTATAAAATAAATAATCATGATTCAGGTGGGTTAAAAAATTTAAGTATTCAAGATAAAAAACTTCAAAAAATGTTAGAAGAAAGTATTGAAAAAACAGATAAATACAAATTAAAAACCTTAATATCTAAACTAAAAGTGCTTAAATTTCACCCAGACATCATAAAAGCAATGCAAGAAAGAAAACTTTTATACTCTTATGCTGTAATGCTTAACAAAATAAAAGAAGAGGCTAAAATGCAAGAACTTTTAACTCTTTTTACAAGTTTTGAAATAAGCAAAGAAGAACTAAAAGCTTCTGTAAAAAAGATTAATGGAGAAGATAAACCAGTAAATCCATTAAAAGAAATAACTAAAGCAATGAAGGAGTTTAATAATTTTACTGATGAAAAAAAGAAATTGATTCAAGATAAAATTGATGAACTTACAAAGCTTTTAACAGCGTAGTAAAAATCAAATTTCCTTATTTTAGTTAAATTAAATATCATATAAGTTTATTTTAAATGATATAAGGGGATTTTTTTCTTAGTGTACAACTTTTAATTTCATTGATTATCTATGTTTTATATTATTTTACTTCTATTTACTTAAAAAGTACTGTTTTTTGATATTAAGTAATATTAAGACAAAAAATACGATTTTTTATTTTTCTTATATTAGACGATATTTAACTAAAAAAGGTTGTTTTCGTTCTTAGGAGTCGGAAGCGTTTTTGTTTATTATTAAAGTATTTTATTAAATTGCTTCATATATCATTTTTTTTAGCAAAAAAAACAGTTAAGTAATGTTACAAAAAAGCGAAAAAACAGTTAAGTAATATTAAGTAAAATTCAATTGTAAATTTTTTTGAGGTTTAGAAACCTTAAAAGATTTATAAATAAAAGATTACAGCGATTTAGTAATTGTAAAGTACTTGTAAATAGGACGTTCTGGAAAAAGTATTTAGACAAAATTATTATTATTTTAAAAAAAGGGCTTAAAGATTATGTTAAAAAAAATCAAACTATTTTCTATTTTATTTGTAGGCTTGGGAGCTTGTACAATAAATTCTATTCAATCAACAGAAGATTCTTCTAACCAAAAAATAGAACTAAGTAAAAAATCAAGTAGAAATTTATCTTATTCGGTAAGTTTAAAAAATCCATTTGATAAACCATCTCCTACAGCATCACCATCAGAATCAAATTAGAAAGGGTTAATAAAATGAACAAAATTCTTTTTAAAACAAAAAGAAAGCTAATAAGCAATAAAAAATTTCCTGTTCAAACCTAATCAAAAAATATAGTGCTGAGTTAGCCCTCGGCACTTTTTTTTATTGTCTATTTTTAGAATTGAAAGAGGTTAGGTTGATGAATAAAGGATTTTTTATTTTTTTGGGGGTTAAAGGTTTTTTTGACTGCCCATTTGAGATATAATTAATTTGCTTAAAAAATAATAAATAGCTCTTTATAATGGGCAGTGTTGAAACCGAACATAATAAGTATATTAGCAAAAAATATACTTAATTTCAATACTGTTCCTAAACATAAAGAGCTATCCAATGTTTTTATGCAAAAAATAAATTAATATTTTTTGATAAAAAGGTTTATAGTATGGAACAATACAAAAATTTGGATAAAAAAGAAATTATCCAAGAGGTAAAAAGACGCTTAAGTTTAGAAAACTTATTAGAAATCTACAATGTAAAAAAGGGAAACACGGCAAAAACATATCATTGCCCATTTCATGAAGATAAGAACCCAAGCTTTTCGATAACAGAAACAGGCTGGAAATGTTTTACTGGTTGCGGTAGTGGTGATCAAATTTCTTTTATAGAAAAAATAGAAAATATCAACTTTGAAGAAGCCCTTATAAAAGCCTCAAATATTGCTAATGTTGACTATGAGAAGAAAAAAGGACGACAATTATTAGAAGAGCTTCAAGAAAAACATCTTGAATACTTAGAAAAAAGAGGAATTAAAAAAGAAACTGCAAAGATTTTTGGTTTGAAATCAAGCGGAGATTTTATTCTTTTTCCTCAAAAAAGAGAAGATAAAATAACTGGTTACAAAGGGATTAATTTTGAAACTAAAAAAATGTTTGTTAATGGAAGCGATAAGCAATCAAAATTATTTCCAAATTACGAACTCCAAGGGGTTAAATTTTTAATCTTTACCGCAGGTGAGTATGATTGTATATATCTAACTCAAAAATTGCTAGAATCGAATTTAAATGATTATAGGGTTATAACAAATTCAACAGGAGAAACAGGTTTTCCAAAAGATTTGGATAGACTAAAAGAGTTTTCTTCAATAGAAAAATTTATGATTTATTATGATCATGATGATACAGGTAGAAAAGGCTCATTAAAACTAGCTAGAGAGCTATCTGATAAATTTAAAAAAATAGTTGAAATATACTCTTTCCCTAAAGAAAATAAAATTAAATATGACGTTTCAGATTTTTTTAATGATGGTTTTTCAGTGGAAAAATTATTTAATTTAGAAAAAATAGTTTATGAATATGAAACAAAATCTAACAATGAAGATAACCCAAATAACGATGTTATAGATACATTAGACGGCTTTGATTTTGTTTCACCTAATGGCTACAAGATAGATGATGAGGGCGTTAATAAAATAACTACAAATTTTAAAGACGAAGAAAAAATAGAAAATATTTCAGGAACACCAGTTTTAATAACAAAACAAGCTATAAACACAGATGATGATATTATCAGTTTAGAATTAGCATTTAAAAGAAATTTTATTTGGAAAAAATTAAATGTAGAAAGAAGTATTATTTGCGATTCAAAAAAAATATTAGAAATTTGTAATTCAGGATTTCCTGTTAATAGTGTTAACTCTAAAAAAATGGTTGAATATTTATACAACTTTGAACTAGCAAACATTTCAAGAATACAAACAATTTATTTAACACACAATAACGGCTGGAAAAATCTTACTGTAAAAGATAAAAATAGTAAGGCATTTGGTTTAGGAAAGAATATTTTAGGGATAGACCCAATTGAAAATAATATCTCTTTTTCGCCTGAATATGGTTTTGAAAGGTTTACAAAAGCTCTTGATTCTAAAGGTTCTTTTGGTTCTTGGATAACAGGAGTAACACCACTTATGAAAAATGATAAAGTAGCTTTTTCTATTTATGCAAGTTTGGCAGCTCCATTGTTAGAGATTTTTGATTGTTCAAGTTTTTTAGTACATTTTTGGGGTGATTCTTCTATGGGAAAAACTACCGTAATGGAAATAGCTTCTAGTGTTTGGGGGAATCCTGCAAAAGAAACAGGGGGATTAATTACTTCTTGGAATAACACAATGGTTTTTGTTGAAAGATTAGCTAGTTTTTTTAATGACCTTCCAATGTATCTTGATGATAGCCAGACAGCAGACGATAAAACAGTTTCAAAAATAATGTATATGATAGGAAACTCAACGGGTAGAGGCAGAGGAAAAAAAGCTGGTGGTGTAGATTCTAATAAATCATGGCATACAGTTTGTTTTAGTACTGGAGAAAAACAGTTAACAGAATCAACCCAATATGACGGGGCAAAGGCTAGAACAATAGAGTTTAATGGTTCGCCATTCGGAAGGAATGAAGGAAAAGTAGTTAATGATATTAAAACCTGTGTAAGAGAGAACTATGGACATATTGGAAAAATTTTTATAGAGCAATTAATAAAAGATTTAGAAAATCCAGAAAAATTAGCAGAGTTCAAAGAATCTTATTCAACATTCAGAGAACTTTTATCAATGAGAACTACCAACGAAATTGGAAATAGAATGGCTGGTTATTTTGCCATAATACAACTAGCAGGAACTTTAATAGAAAACTATTTTAAGCTTGGGGGAAATGTACTTCAAACAATAGAAAATTGTTTTTTAGAAGCCATTAATGAAAGAAAATCAGAAGGTAATACTTCAGAAAGAGCATTAAACGAAGTACTTAGTTATGCTCAGGCTAATATGAAAAGCTTTTTAGGTAAAGCAGATGACTTCACTAAAGAACATTATGGGGTATGGAAAGAAAATGATTATATTGGATTTTACCCACATAAACTAAAAGAGGTATTAACAAAACAAGGTTTTAGTTATAACAGTGTTATTCGTTCTTGGGCAGATAAAGGATGGATAAAAAAAGAAAAGGATAGAACAACATACCAAGTTTATTATGGAAACCAAAAATTTAGAATGAATGTTATAAAATGGGAAATTATTAATTCATACATTTAAAAAAAAAATTTTAAGTAGAAGAGATTACCTCTTCTATTTTTTTTATAAATTTTTACTATTAAAATACATAAAAAAACTGGGTTGGTTCGGGTCGTTTGTACTTAAATATAGTATTTATAATAGTTATAAGCAACCCGTTATACCAACCCAGTTTTAAAAAAACAACCCGTTCCAACCCAGTTTTAAAATTTTAATGAAAAAAAATTCTTTAAAAAAAAAACAACCCAGTTTAACCCAGTTTAACCCAGTTTTTTTTTTCGATTTGGGTCGCTGTAAAACCTTTGATAACAAGTGTTTCAACGATTCCAACCCAGTCAACCCAGTAAAATATAGTCATTTTGCCCTGTATATATACAAAAATAAAATAAAAAATAAAATACGTATAAAAATAGAGATAATAGAAGATAATAAAAGAAAACTTCTCAGAAAAAAATTATACTTTCTATAAAATATAACTATATATGATATAAAAATACTTTAATATAGTCTAATTTAATATTTCGTTACTTTACAATTTCGTTACACTTTTTGTGATAAAAGTACATTTATGAAATAAAAATACTAAAATGTATTAATATTACTTAATAATTTCCTGAGTTTTTTTAGCTATTTTTTAATATTGCTTAATAATATAAAAAATATCCTTATAAATATTATGTTATAAAGGTTAGAACCTATTTTATAAAAGAAGAGTAAAAATAAAAAAGCTAAAATATACATATAAGTTTACAATTTTAGTAATATTTAGTTAAATTGTTAAAAAAATAGACATCCTTATAAACACAGGGTTTGAGTTAATAGAAACGTTTCTATTAGATTTTCATTTGTGGATGAGATTAAAAAAAGTTTTTAGATTTTTTGAATAAAAAAATATATTTTATGCGATAAATATAAATAAATAAACCTAAACTATAAACAAAATAAAATTTTTTTATAAAAGAAATCTTTACATTCTCAATTAAATGTAATAAACTTCTTAGTCAAAAAGTTTTGAAGTCTTTAGATATAAAATAAAAAGAAGGTTCTCATGAACATAAAAAATCTATTGTGTGCTATTTTTTTACTCATGCTTACATTTTCATGTAATCTTAGTAGAAGTATTCCTAATATGCCAAATGTATCTAAAAAACTATTATCTATAAAATCAAATGTTAATGCAGATTATGTAGGATTAATACCTTTTAATGATGTAATAATAGTAACATTAAATTCAAAAGCAAAAGAATACAAATTTTATGGTATTAGTGGTAAACAAGTAAAAATAAAACAAAAAAGTATAGAAAATCAAAATTGTTATTTACAACTTTTTGATGCAAATGGAATAATTTTAGAAACAAATTCTAGTACTTCAGGCTTAGCAGAAATAACTTTTACATTAACATCAACAGGAATGCACAGTGTAAGTATTGGAAGTGATTCAAGTGCGAATGCAACAGGTACATACCAAGTATCAATAAATGCAGACGAGGGAGTTTCTCATCCAGTGGTAGCAATTTTACCAAATGATTATCTTTGGGATTTACAAGGATATCCTACAACACAACTTCACAGAGGAGATTATGTAGTAGCATGGCAAAAATATTCATCGATGACAGGATGGGATATTTATGCAAGATTATATAATTCAAATGGAACACCTAAAGGAGCAGAGTTTTTAGTTAACGGAACAACTGAAGGCGACCAAATACATCCATCAATTGCTATCAATCCGACAGGATATTTTGTAATAGCATGGGAAGGAAGAGGTAATGTTAATGGACAACTTGATGATGATACAGGCATATATATGCAAAGATTTTATCCACATGCTACACGTTATTATCCAGGATATGAATTAAGAGCAAATTATTATACAAGTGGAGTTTCATCAAATCCTTCTATTGTAGTAGGAGAAGATTTTTCAACAGCAGTAACATGGGAAACACATGGAAGTAGTTCTGGTACTGATGGGATATGGTTAGGAAGATTTGGTTATGATTCTTTAGGTCTTGAAACAAAAATAAATGAATCAACAACAGGAAATAATACAAATCCTAAGTCAAGTAAGAATAATGCTGGAGAAATTGCTGTAACTTGGCAAAATTCTACAAATAATAATAATTTTGACATTTATTATAGAAGATATAATCTTTATGATACAAATTATTCTACACCTCAAACTCAGGTTAATTCTTTTTTAACAGGAGTACAATCAAACCCTGATATTGTAATAACAGATGATAATAGAATAGCTGTGACATGGCAAAAAAATGGAAGTTTAACAGATGATGGTGTATATTTAAAATATTTAAATATTCCTAATAATAATTCTCCAGAAATTAAAATAAACACAACAATATCAAATGATTTATCTTACCCTTCTATTTCTATGAATTTAGCGAATGGAATTCATAAAAATGATTTTATTATTACTTGGATGGGTGGAGGTTTAGGTGATGATACAGGTATTTTTAGAAGAAAATTTAATATTTTATCATTAAACCCAATAGATTCTGAATATAGATCTAATCTTCTCACAAATGGTGTACAAGAAAAACCTTTAGTTGTACTAGGTGTAAATACTGAATCTGATTTAGGTTTATCAGGAACAGACCTTAATTATTCTAAATTTATAACTATTTGGAAAACAAGAAATACATCAAATAATAATGATGGTTTATATTTAACAATGATAAGAAGCAATAATCAAAATATATACAATGAATTTAGAGTTGATCAAAAAGAAAATAATGGTTCAGAGCCAGCAGGTATAATACCTTTTAATGATGTTATTACTGTTGCATATCATGATGGATTTGATAGTGGTTTTATATCAAAACCAAAAGAATATAAATTTTATGGAGCTTCTGGTCAACAAGTTAGAATAAAACAAAAAGGATTAACATCAAATGATTGTTATTTACAATTATTTAATCCTAATGGTGTTTTAGTATCAGAAAATAAGAACTCAACAGGTTTAGCTTCAATAAATAGTACTTTGAATATGAGTGGTATGTGGAGTATAAAAGTTGCAACTGATGGATATATAAATTCAAATCAAACACCAAATGGAATTTACCAAGTATCAATAAATGCAGATGAGGGAGTTTCTCATCCAGTGGTAGCAATTTTACCAAATGATTATCTTTGGGATTTACAAGGATATCCTACAACACAACTTCACAGAGGAGATTATGTAGTAGCATGGCAAAAATATTCATCGATGACAGGATGGGATATTTATGCAAGATTATATAATTCAAATGGAACACCTAAAGGAGCAGAGTTTTTAGTTAACGGAACAACTGAAGGCGACCAAATACATCCATCAATTGCTATCAATCCGACAGGATATTTTGTAATAGCATGGGAAGGAAGAGGTAATGTTAATGGACAACTTGATGATGATACAGGCATATATATGCAAAGATTTTATCCACATGCTACACGTTATTATCCAGGATATGAATTAAGAGCAAATTATTATACAAGTGGAGTTTCATCAAATCCTTCTATTGTAGTAGGAGAAGATTTTTCAACAGCAGTAACATGGGAAACACATGGAAGTAGTTCTGGTACTGATGGGATATGGTTAGGAAGATTTGGTTATGATTCATTAGGTCTTGAAACACGAGTAAATGGAGTATTAACAGGTACTAATACAAATCCCAAAGCTAATATGAATAATGCTGGAGAAATTGCTGTAGCTTGGCAATCTTCTAGTGGAAATGATAATTATGATATTCATTATAAAAGATATAATATTAATGATGTAAATTATTCTACACAAGAAACTCAAGCTAATTATTATGTTAATGGAATACAATCAAACCCTGATATTGTAATAACAGATGATAATAAAATAGCAATAACTTGGCAAACAAATGGAAGTTTGATTGGTTTAGATGGTATTTATGTAAGACTTTTAAATATTCCTAATTATTCTGATACTGAATTTAAAATAAATACAACATTATCAAATGATTTATCTTATCCTTCTATTTCTTTAAACACTAAAAATGGTCTTTATAAAAATGATTTCCTTGTTACTTGGATGGGAACTGGAACAGGTGATACTACAGGTATTTATTCAAGAAAATATAATATTATTAGTGGTTATCCTCAAACTGGTGAAATTAAATTAAATAGTTTATTAAATGGTTCTCAAGAAAAACCAGTAGTAGCTTTTAATTTAAATACTGAAAATGATGCAAATTTACTACAATCAATAACATCTCCTCTTTTTTCTAGGTTTATAACTGTATGGCAAACAAGAAATTCAACTGATAATACAAATGGTATTTATGCTCTTAGAAGTATAAATAGTTATGCAACAGTAGAAAATGAGATAAAAGTAAATGCAAATACTGCTATAACAGGAGGAGCTTCTAATGATTAAAATATTATTAATTTTATTTTTAATTTTATCTAGTTGTAGTACAAAAATAGTAGAAAAAAATCAACAGGTAATACAAACAGGTGATTTTATAGAAAAAGATTCTAAAAAGCTAAATGCATTACCTTCAACAACTGAAACTGAATCAGTAAAACCAGTTGTGATTGCTCCTTTACCAATAGCAAAATCAATACCAACAAATACAGATAAATCTAAATTAGTTGGAAAGATAGGGTAAAAATGAAAGAAAATTTTAAACTACATATTTTAGGAAAAAATAATTAATTATGAGAAAAAATGATAAAAAAATAGTATTTTCTTTTCTATGTGCTTTTTCATTAAGTATTTTTGCTTGTAGTATTCCACAACCACAAAAAAACTTAGAAAGCATATCAATAAATAAAAAAAATATATCAGGGAAAGTTGATTTTGAAGAATTAAAATTTAAAACAAAAGCAGTAATAACAGATGTTGTAAATACAGCAACAATATCAATAATAACTACACCAAATTCTACAACTCCGAACCAAGTAAGAGCAACTGGATTAACTACCTTAACAGGTACTTTTTCTATTAATGGTGAAAATTTTACTCCAGAAATAAATGATATTTATGTTTTAGAAGCTTCAAAAAGATTGAGTACTTCTTCAACTTCAACTGTTATTAGTGGTGGTGTTGGTAATAAAATTTTATCAGTAAGAACCTATATAAAATGGAATGGTACGAATTGGACTAGTATAACAGGTGATAATATTGTAATAAACTCAAAAACAACTGCTTTAACTCTTTTACAAGGATATAATTCAACTACAATTGATCCTAATCTTACAATAAATACAATATCTATTGATTCAGGAACAGGTGCAAGTACTCCAGTTAATATAGTTGATTCAAATAGTAATACATTGCTTACTGCTCAAAACATATTAGACTTATCATTGTTAGTAAAAACATCATTATCAGAAGAAAAAGACCCTTTTTCATACATAAAAAAATTAGGCTCAACTTATTCTATTGATAGAAGTGAAGATATAGCAAATTTAGTAAATAATAATTGTTCTACTTGTAATATTACTAATTTAGATTTAACAGGTATTGATTTATCAAATAAAAACCTTTCAAATGCTACATTAACAGGATTAAATTTAACAAATCAAAATTTAACAGGTACTAATTTTACAAATACAACAACTGGAGCAAATCTATCTAAAGCTAATTTAGGTGGAAATGATTTAACAGGAGTAGTAAAATTATCTTATATTAATGGAATTGAAGCATATTTTGAAAATTCAGACCTTTCAGGTTTAGATATGAGTCATTCTAATTTTACTTATGCTTTTTTTAATAATGCTAAATTTATTGCACGAAATCCTACAACAAACGCAATAATAAAGGTAACTGATCTTACAGGAAGTAATTTTTCAAATACAGATTTATCAAATGTAGTATTAACAGGTTGTCTTGTTACATCAACAACTAATTTTACTGGTGCTTTTTTTAAAAATACAGATATTTCTAATATGGATATGACAGGTATTAATTTATCAGGAGCTAATTTAAGCACAGCAATTCTTACTAGTACTAATTTTACCAATGCAAACCTTTTAAATGCAAATTTAACGGGTGCAGACATTACCACAGCTATTTTTACAGGGGCAACATGGATTGATGGAAGAACTTGTGCTAATCCTTCTGTTGGAGGTTGTAGTAATTAATGAAAAAAAATAAAGAGTTTAAAATAGAGATGAGAAAAGTGAATATTTTAGGAGAAAGTAATTAATAATGAATAAAAAAATACAAAAAATATCTTTATTATCACTAATGATTATTTTAGGTTGTCAAAATTCTAATTTAACAAAAAATACTAATATTAATTCTCCAAGTAATTCATTAGTTTCTAGTTCTAAGTTTTTGCCAAATAACAAAAAAACAGAATTGCATGGAACAATTAGTTTTCCAAAAACTAGAAAGGAAGAAGTTGAAGCATTTAGAATAAAATCTAAATCTAAATCTAAATCAAAATTTAATACAAAAGCAAATATTTCTGATATAGCCCCTAATGCTACAATTTCTTTTATTTTACCAGAAAATAATAATGTAATAGCTACAGGTTTATCTGATTCTAGTGGAGCTTTTACTATTTCATTAAATGCAGTTAATGGAGAGGAGTTTTTTAACCCAGAACCAAATAGAGTGTATATTTTAGAAGCATCAAAAAGAATAGGTTCTAGTGGTAATAATACAATGGCTATTCGTACTTTTGTTAGATGGAATGGTACTTTTTGGGATAGTATAACCGATAATGAATTGAGAATAAATGAATATACAACAGCTTATACTATTATTCAAGGCTATAATATATCTACAATAACACCAGAGTCAACAATAGCAAAGATTCAAGTAAATGGAAATGTTTTAACTCCTTTAGTGATTGGTAGTATTTCATTACCTACTATAAACTCTGTTGTTGGAATGGTTACATCTATTTTATCTCAATCAAAAGACCCTGTTGCCTTTGTAAAATTTAATAATGGTGTTTTTATGTCTGATCAATCAGATAATATTGCATCTTTAACACAACAAAGTGGTTGCTCTGGTTGTGATTTATCTCAAGTTGATTTATCTAAAATTTCTCTTGAAGGAAAAGACCTTTCTTTCTCAAATTTAAGTGGAAAAGATTTATCAAATGTAGATTTAACAGATACTATTTTAGTTGGAGCTGATTTAAGAGGAGCTATACTTCCAAATGATTTATCATATCTTGATTTATCAGAAGTAAAATTAACAACTAGTGATTTAAAAAATGGAGCTGTTTTAAAAACTTTAACAGGTACAAATCTTTCTTATGCAGATCTAACAGGAATAGATTTATCAGGAGTATCTGGAACATTATCAGATTTAACAAAAACACGTTTAACAGGTTGTAATTTTAGAAATGCAAATTTACAATATACTAATTTAAAAGGTGTTCATCTTTTTGAAGCTACTTTTGAAAATACTAAAATTAAAGAATCAGATTTAACAAATGCAGACTTAACTGCGGTTGATTTATCAGGCATTTTTAATAAAGAAATTAATAATTTAATTCTTGTAGGTACAAATCTTACAGGAGCTAATCTTTCTAATCTTGATTTAACAACAATTAAAAACAAAGACATGACAGGTACTTTAGTTTCTGGAATAACAATGGAAAATGCAATACTTTCTGGAATAGATTTATCTAATAAAAACTTTTTTCAAGCTAATCTTTCAGGTGCAGTTTTTACTGGATTAAATTCAGCTGATAATAAACTACAAAAAGCTAATTTTAGAAATGCAGATTTATCTAAAGCAAAATTAAATTTATTGAATTTAGCTGATTTAAATTTTACTAATTGTGATTTATCAGATGCCGTTTTAACAGGTTCTAGTGCAGTTGGTACTAATTTTACTGGTGCTAATCTTCAAAGAGCCTTTCTTAATACAGCAGTTAATTTTATACGAACTAAATTTATTTCTGCTGATATGAGAAATTTAAAAGCTTTTAAATCTTGTACTGATGTAAATTTTTCTTATGCTGATATGTCAGGTTTTACTTTGGCAGGTGCAGGAATGGCTAGTGTTAGCTTTATAAAGTCTGCATTTGGGACTGGTTGTATTTTTACAAAAGCAAAATTAAATCAATGTAGTTTCAATGGAGCTTCTACAACCTTTGCTAATTCAAGAATGGATGGAACAGAAATGATAGATTCATCTTTTAGAAATAATAATTTTTCAAATGTTCTATTTTTTAGTGCTTCAAATGGAGCGGCTGATTTATCAAATTCAGATTTTAATAGTGCTAATTTTTCAAGTTCCTCAATATCAAATAGTTTACGTTCATTAACTACAAGTTTTGTAGTAGCTTTATGGTGGAATGGTCAAAATTGTTCTAGTTCATCAAATCAAGGTGTTTGCAAAGATAATGCTGGTAATGTGATACTTTAAGGAGAAAAAAATGAAAAAAAATACAAACTACTCATTTATTAGTTTTATACTTTGCTTTTTACTTACTTTTACTTCTAGTTGTAGTAATTTAAGTGCTATTTTTGATAAAAATACTATTGCTAATCCAATATTTTCAAATAGCAATAATACCCCTTCAAATTCTGATAATGATATACAAAAAATATTAAACTCAGAGTATAAGAAGTTTTCAACAAAAGCAGGAGAACCAGCAGGAACAAGTATCACATTATCAAAAAGATATGTTTTAAGTACAAAAACAGTAACAACATATCAACCAAGTGATAATGATAGTCAAGGACAACCACCAAATAGAATAAAAATAACTACTATAGTAAAAACGGCTGATGTATCAGGTGGAGTTGATTTTACTATTGATGGCGTAGTTACTTTTAATGTACCTGCTGGTATCGGTACTTTTGGAGCTATAACTGTTACAGACGTTGATGCAACTTTTAGAAAATATGAATTTTTATGGGACGGAAAATATACAAATGGAAATCTTGTAGAAGATGGTATTTATACAATTCATGCACTAAAAATATCTGGAACTAAGACATTGTTTCTTGATACAGAAATTCAAGTAACATCTGATCCGTTACTTGCAGCAGGATTAGAATTTTATGAACCTCAACAATTTACAGATTTATCTAATTTAGTTGCTCAAATAAAAGCACCAGAAGAAACTGCAAATGCTTTGTATGATACTGTAAATGAAATTGAAATATTAAATAAGAAATTAGTAAGTTTAAATGTAAGAGTGCCTGTAGATACAGTAAAAGTAGCAGAGGTACAACAGCAATTAACAGATGCAACAACAAGAAAAACAACATTAGAATCTTCTTTAACATCATCTATAAATGATTTAGTAGCTAAAAAAGATTCTTTAAGAGCTTTTGTTAATACTATTACTAAAAATAGTACTTTTTCTGTTGATTATCCAATAACAAGTAAGCCTTTATATTTAGCATCTTATGATGAATTATCTTATATAAGTGATATTCATTTTAGTAACAAAATAAATTCTTTTCATCTTTATAAATCAGACGATCCAACTAAACCACTATTAGGAGAAAATCCGAATGAAAATACAAATTATTCAGAAAAAATAAAAGCAAATGATGTATTAGATTTATTAAATGTAATATCAGATGAAATACAAATATTTAAAGATTTAAATTCGGATTATAAACTAGGTAATTTTAACAATTCTGGAATAAATTCAAATTCAGAAAATAAAAATGCTAGTCGAGTTTTATCTGAAATATCTACCCAAATAGGGTTTCATAAATTATTATTAAAAACTTTTTTAAAAAAAATAACATCAGATTTAGAAAGAAAATATAATGCTTTATTGCAAGATGTAAAAGATTTGCATTATTCTGTTCAAGTTCCTATTGCATTAGCTTTGCAAGAAGAACCTAATATGCAAAATAACCCTTATGTTATTCAAGCATTAAAGCCTCTACCTGAAAAATTTACTATAAAAAGTTTAACAGAATGGGCTACAACTTTTAATGGATTGATTCAAACTTTTAATTCTTATGATCCTCTTAGTCCTGTAAAAATACGAGCTATTAGATATGTAATGCACTTTGATCAAGCTCAGTGGGACGCTTTACCACAAGAAAATAAAGATGAGTTAATTCAATCTTTTTCAGATGTTGTTAGTAATATTGTTCCTACAACTCCAAAAGAAGTAGTTGAAAATCTTATTGCTGGTGGTATTTTTAAAGTTTTAGGTAAAGTTTCTAAAGCTAGTATTAATCTTTTTAAAAAGAAAGGAACAACACCAGCAGGAGTGCTTGATGAATTAGCTGATATTAATAAAAATATTAGAAAACAAGAAAAAAAAGTTACTAAAAATACAAATAATATTTCTACAGTTTGCCCTTTAAAAAAAGGGTTGAAAATAAGCAATACTTGTACATCATTTGTTTCAGATGAAAAACTTCAAAACCTAGTAGATTACATTGAAGAAGGAAATGCTGTTGGTCAAAGATTTAAAGGACAAAGAAGACCAATAACAGATTTTAATAGTGGAACAAAAACATACCAACAAAGAATAATTACATCAAAAAATAATATTGATAATATATATAATGATATGCCAAATGGAGCGATAGGCTCAATCGAAGAATCATTAAAAAATAAATTTAATACAGATGTTAGACAAAAAGTTGATAAATTTTTATCTGGAGCACCCAATGGTGGTATAGAATATGATTTACATGGGTTTCCGAATTTTGATGAATATTCTATAGTAAATATCAAAATGCCTACTGGAACTAAGTTTGTAAAAAGAGATATTGATTTCCCAGTTATAAATCAAGAATTTATTGATAAAAATTTTAATCCTATAACTCAGACGTGGGAAGCTCCTTTTAAAGATTTAATACCTGATAATATAAAGACAAAAGAAGCTTTTGAAGAATGGAGATTAAAATTTGGTTTGACATGGCATCATCATCAAGATTTACAAACAATGCAACTTATTCCAAGAGAAATACACAGAAGAGCAGGACATTTAGGTGGTGATTCAATTCAGAGACAAATAAATGTTTTTGAAAATAATATCACAATATATAACGATTTATTGCAACAATATAAAAATAAACATGGTTTTTAATAATGAAAATACTAAATAAAGGTAAAAAAATAACAGAATCTGATATATTATTATTTGAAACAAATAATAATATAAAATTACCAAATGATTTTAAAAAATTTTTATTAAAATATAATGGTGGAAATCCAAAGCCAAATAAATTTTTATTTCAAACAAAGTATGGAGAAAATAGAGAAGATATTATAGAATTTTATTGTTTAAATAAAATAACAGATGATGGGGATGGAGATAATGTTTATATACCTGAAGGAACTTTTGTTATTGGTGAAAACTCAAATTCAGATCTTATTTTAATAGCTTTGAATAAAGAAAATTATGGAAAAATTTATTTTTGGGAAATTAATACAGGAGAAACATTTTTTGTAAACGAATCATTTGATAAATTTTATTCTAGCTTACACGAATTTATTTATAGAAATAAACTAGATTTTGAAGAATATTGTTCAAATCGTGAATTTGATAAAGCAATAGAGTTAGTCAAAAATGGCTTAGATATAAATACTAAAAATGAATATGGGCATTCTCTCATACAAATAGCAACAAAAAAAGGTTCTTTAGAATTAGTTAAATTATTAATTGATAAAGGTGCAAATAAAAATGGTTTATTAGCTATTTCTATTACTAATATTGATATTTTAAAATTCTTATTAAATCTTGGTATAGATATTAATGAAATATCAGAATTCATGTACAATGAAACAGCTTTAATGAATGCCTGTAGCTCTTCATATGGTGGTTTTGATTCAATAAAATTTTTAATAGAAAATGGAGCTAATCCAAAAATATTAGATGAAAAAGGAAAAACAGCTACAGATTACGCAAAACAAAATATGGAAAAATATTATGATATAAAAGAATATAAAGAAATATATGATTTGTTAAAAGAAAAAGAAAAAAATTTCCAATAAATTTTTCAAAAACAGAAAAACAGTGTTTTAGTATAACCTAGTATTTACAATAGTTTAAGGTTAATTCTACACATAGTGATGTAACTGTAGAATTGTGTATTTTTACTAAAAAATGCTATTTTTACCATTTTTTATACTATTTTAGAAGATAATTTTATATAAAACTATATTTTTATTTTATTATATTGTTCTATATCTTCCATAGCACATCTAAATATTCTATCTCTTATATAAATTTGGTAAGGTATTCCAACTAACTCAGCAGCTTTTTTTGCTAAATTTAATTGCATTTTGGGCCATCTCATATTTACTCTTGCATCTAAAACTTCTTTATCTGCTTTTTCTATCATAGAATTTATTTCCAAATCTAGTTCTGGAGTTAATTCTTGAACACCTAAGTATTCCATTTCTTTTTCAAAATCTATTTTAATTTTCTTTTTAGTTTTCATAAAAACTCCTATACCTTAAAACAAGTAATTATAATAACCTTATTTTTTATATCGCCAATATAGTTCCAATATATTTTATGTGTTTGATTTAAAGCTTCATATCTATTATGTTTTTTATTATATTTTGATTCACTTTCAAAAAACACTTCTATTGATTCCTCTATAGTTGTAAGATGTCTTACCCAAATATGTAATAAATCTGGTGCGTCTTCTTCATATTTAAAGAAAAAAGTTACACCTCTAACTTTTCTTACCTCATATTTATTTCCCAAATTTTTTACCTCTTATTTGATATTATACATACAACATACATACAAAGTAAAAAATTTTAGATAATAATGATAAAATATATCTTATATTTTTATATTTTGAGGGCTTAATATGAAAAATAAAAATCAATCTGAAATTTACAGCTTTGATAAAAAATTAGACTATGAAACGATAAAACAAGAAATTGATAATAAACTTTCTCAGCTTTTTTCTGATCTAGAAAATGATTATAACGAACATAAAGTTAAAGCTTTATCTAATTGCACAATCGCATTAATTCAATTAACCAATG
>ERZ1292630.2286-Hain-H41-02um-R3-2286-length-17882-cov-4_pt1 | contig 17882 bp, 11 predicted proteins | sample MGYA00564408_ERZ1292630 | MGnify/ENA primary metagenome ERZ1292630 (study PRJEB36523, sample SAMEA6512641) | groundwater metagenome | collected 2019-01-08 | study: AquaDiva: Metagenomics assemblies of 32 groundwater samples
GAAAATATATCTGTTTTATTAGCCATTGATGATCATGCAGAAGCAAGAAATATTGATGTTATAAAAAATGATTATCCTGCTTCTTTCTCTAGTACTGCTATAAAAGTAGGCCCCGTAGCTCCAGCGGATAATACAGCAAGAGTTTTACCTGAGCCATTTTTATTTTTTAATACAAGAAAACCAATATCAGTAAATAAGACAACACATTTTTCTGTTCCTTTTTGGAGTTCATTTGGCAATGATACTGTTTATGCACCAGGAGATGGAATAATTGTCCCATCTGCATATTCTTATAATAAAAACTCAAGTAATAAATTAGATAAAGTTGTAAATTTTGGAGGATCTTCTGCTGCAACACCTTTTACAGCGGGTTTTATTTCCTTAATAAGGGAAATTGCACCACGTAATAAAAATTTAATATCTTCTGGAAAAATAAAGGAAATTTTAAAACAAAGTTTGGGAGAATATTTAAGACCAAATACTAACATGTTAAAACAAAATCCGCTCCAATTTGCATATATGATAGATTTTGTTAAAGCTTTTAGTGAAAGTGCAAAAGTTGCAAAAAAAATATTTCCTTTTGATCAATCTTTTGTAGATGGTGTTTATTCTGCTTCAAATTCCCCAGGAACAACAACAGCTTTATTTAAATCAGATCCATCAAATACATTTCCTAAAGATCCAAGTCTTGTTGGTATCACACAAGTTATGAAATATTCTTCTTATGTTTTTGGAATTTCTGTATTAGGTGATACTGCAAATGCCGCTGTATCTCTTGTAGAATCAAATGGGGCTAAAAAAAAGATAAATATTATAGAAAGACAAAATAGATTGCTTATATGTGAACTTCAGGCAAATACAGCATCTTCAGAAGGTATAAAGTCTTTAATTGTAGAATCAACTAATAATAATTTTGAAATAAAAAATGCCTTTAATATTACAATACCAACACCATCAATATCAAATATAAAAATAGTTGAGAAAGATGCAAGTGCTATATTTATAGAAAATGGTTTAACATTAAGTATTGAAGGGAATTATTTTGATATTAATCAAAATAATTCTAAAGTTGCAGTTGCTTTTATAAATCCAATAACAAATGAAGCTTATTTATATACCCCATCACTTTCTGAAGTAAATATAGTAAAAAATAAAATTGAATTCTTTTTTAATCCAGAATTATTTAAAAAATTTGATTCTAGTACACATTTATACGTAACCGAAATAGATCCAATTACTGGTAAAAAAGTGTCAAAGAAAAACCTAAAAACGGAAAATATATTAAATTCAGATCGTTTTTATATATCTGTGCTAGATAATGTTCCATCTATTGATGCAACAGAAGAAATGGTTCCAGATGGTACACCTTTTATCGATCCAGCAAACCCACCAAATTTTAAAGAATATTCAATAGGTCTTGCTTTTGTTGGAAAATCAATCGTAGAGGATATACTAGCTGGAGAAACATACGCTGTTACTTACCAAAATCAACCAACTCCAGTAAATGTCGTAAGAGGTGAAAAAATAGCATTAGCATTAACACCTGATCAAGTTTTAAGCCTAAAAGATAAACTATCAAGTGTAAGATTTGGAACCCAAACTGAATATACAAATAAAATAGTAGAGAGATACCTACTTATTGGTGTTCCTTCTAGTGTAAATATAAATGATTCACAAAATAAAGGAATTTATGACCTTATTATAGAAGTAGCAGGTGATGCTGGTTTTAAAAACATAGAATTTAAAAAAGCTATTGCAGTTGTAGCTTTAGCTTATGGCTATAATTCTAAAAGTAATATTCGTATCGGAGATTACTTATTAACTGAATCAGATTTTCTAATAGATGGACCGCCAGCACCTATTCCTGCTACACCTGGAAAACCGCTTGCTTTTTCTGTAAAAGGAATAACAGACATAAAAGGAGCAGTAGTAGAACTAAGAGATGCCCCTGTAGAAAATCCTCAAACAACTGTAACCTTACCAATATTAGGAAGTGCAAAAAGCTTTTATACTTTTGGAATACCTGATAATGTTCCTCCTGGTTTAAAAGATGTAATAATCAAAAAAGCTGGTGGCGGTGAATTAACATTCAGAAGAGCAATAGAAATAATCGCTCTAAACTCAAAAATAGTATTTGATACTGGGAGAGATGGAAACCAAGAATTATATTTGATGGATACAGATGGAAGTAATCAAAATAGATTAACAAATCATCAAAGTACATATAATTATGGTCCAGATTGGAATCCAGACAAAACAAATATACAATATCGAGAATTAAATAATAATGATTATATTGATATTTGTACAATAAAACCAGATGGAACTGGTTATAAAAACCTAACAAATACTCCTAGTATAGATGAATTAAATGTAAGATGGTCTTATGATGGAACTAAAATGCTTTACACTTCAACAGAAACAGGTAATGGTGATATTTGGGTAATGAATGCAGATGGAAGCAATAAAAAGAATCTAACGGCAAATAGTACCTCTGATGATTATAATGCAACATGGTCGCCAAACGCTTTGAGAATTGCTTTTACCTCTGAAAGAGATGGAAATCCTGAAATTTATGTAATGGATGGAGAAGGTCAAAATCAAACTAGACTTACAGATAATCCTTTGGATGATACAGGTGTAAAATTTTCACCAAGAGGAGACAAATTATCTTATACATCAGAAACAAAAACCGATAATACTAGTCAAATCTGGATGATGAATGTTGATGGAAGTGCCAAAGAACAATTAACTTTTGAAGATGATTATGATAACAAATGGTCTGTTGATGGTAAAAAAATATCTTATAGATCTTGGACAAATAGCTCTAATATTCAATTAAAAATAGTTGATATAAATACAAAAGCTATAACTCAATTAACTAATAATGGAAAGGTTAATCAACAAAGTGATTGGTTAAATGATGGAAGTAAATTACTTTTTACCTCTAATGTATCTGGTGGAAAAGAAGTATATTCAATAAAACAAGATGGAACTAATTTACTTAGATTAACAAATAATACATCTAGTGATTATAATTCTACTGGATATGCACCAAGATATGCATTTAATACTTTATCTATGACTGATCCTCAAAAAAAGAGAATTTTATCAAGAAGATTAAAATATGAAGATGATAGTTTTGTAAAACCTATAAGAAAAAAATAATAATTAGCAATTATAAATTTTAAACTATGATTTATGAAAATAGATCATAGTTTTTTTATAGATAAATTTTTTGAAAAAATTAAAATGAAATTAACAAAAACAAAAAAGAGAGTCTTTAAAAACTCTCTTTATTTTAATGGAGATGGCGAGAATTGAACTCGCGTCCACAAAACTGACTGCCTAAGCCTCTACAAGCTTGTTGTGTACTTTAAATTCAAGAGATACAACTCCTACACACAGGATTCATAAAACTCTATTCAAACCTATTGCTTGATTCAAAAACATTTGACGTTTCTCTGAACTGCAACTACTGCCATACGAAAAATTCCCCCGTAGTATAGAGAACTTTAAGACCACTCTTCTACTTAAGCAACTAGAGCAAGAGCTCTATTCACTTTCATTGAAGGGATAGCAAATAACTTTTTATTTGCGTTTACTTGTTTGCCAATAGTTTTACGAGAACCTTGACTCTCTCGACTTGCCACTCAAACCATCTAACTCTGTGTCGAAACCGTGACATCCCCAATAAAATTAATTATAGCAAAGAACTTTGCTTTTTGGTGAATAATATAGAAAAGAAAATGTATAAATAAACACCAGAATACTATTCTCACTATTTGTATTAAAAAAAAGCTTAAATATATTATTAATAAAAATTAAAATTTAAAATAGGCTTTAAGCTTTTTATACACTGTAAATCTTGACATACAAGTTATAATTATATAGATGGATTTTCATAAGAGTTGTAATTTTAATATAGGTTGCTAATGATTAAAGTATTATAATATTCGTTATATTAATTGATTTGTTTTTAATTTATAAAATTATATGACGTGATCTAAAAGAGATATATGGATAAAAAAACTTCTTTGCCAGAAAACTTTGAGTCATTAAAAAAAGATGAGCTAATAAAAATAGCAAAAAATCTTAATGTAAAAATCTCATCTTCTGCCTTAAAAAAAGATATTATAAAAAAGATTATTGAAGAAAATAGTAAATTAAATGAATCAGAAAAAAATATTTCAGATATTAAAATTAATGATAAACCTAAAAAAATAAAGGCACCTACTAAAAAAAATAACCTTGATAATAAAAAAGAGAGTATAGATAAAACAGGAACTAATATGGATAATAATGACCAAGAATTAAATTTTGATACAAAAGAATCTTTAAATGCGTTAACTATGCAAAAAATAATTGCTATTGCAAGAGAAATGAATATAAAAGGATATTCAAAATTTAATAAAAATAGACTAATTTTAAAAATATTAGAAGAACAAGCTAATCAAAGAAACACTGTAATTACAGATAATGTTAATATTATAGATGAAAATTTAAATTCAGAGATTGAATTAGGTAATGTAGTAGAAATATTAGATGAAAAAGAAATAAATATAGAATCTACTGAAAATAGTCAATTATCTTTGGGATTAGATATCGAAAATAATAAAACAGAGAAAATAAAAGCTGAAGAAATTAAATTAGATATAAAAAATGATGATTTTATTGAATCAAAAGATACTGAAAACAATCAATTATCGTTAGGATTAGATATTGAAAAAGACCTAAATTCTGCTGAGATAATTGAAGTTAAAGAAGAAAAAATTGTAGAAAATATTGTACCTAATAATTCAGAACAAGATATTAATTCTAAAAATAAAAAAATAAAAGCTAAAAAAAGTAAAATTGTAGAAGAAATACCTGAAGATTTTATTCAACTTAATATAGAAGAAGAAATAGAAAAACTAGAACAAGAAAATGAAAAAAAATTACCAAAACAAGAAATTAATGAATTAAATTCTTCTGAATCATTAATTAAATCTAATGTAAATACTAAAGAAGTAAATAACATCCTGTCGGAGAAAAATAATGATGAAACATTAACAGAAACTATTTCTAAGGAAGATACTATTTTTGAAATAATTAAATCTAATTTAGATCAAGAGAATTTAAATAAAATAACTATAAAAGATATAAAAGAAAAAGATAAAAAGTTATTATCAGAAATAAAAGATAAAATAGAAGATATTATAGAAAAAGAAACTAAAGTTGAAGATAAAAATATTATTAATAAAGAAAATGATTTAGATGAAAACAAAGAAATTGCTAAACATGGAATTTTAAAAAATAATAAAGAAAATTTATTAAAGCCGTCTAAATTTACATTTGGCGTTCCTCATGAAGAGTTTTTATTTGAAGATGAAAAAGAAATAGATTTAGTTAGTTTACCTATATCAAAAGATAATGTAGTTCTTTTACCTGTTGATCCATTAAATATATTTGTATATTGGGAATTAACTGAAAAAACTTCAAAAAAAATTGCTAATTTAGGTGTTAATGAATTTTTAGTTAAAGTAAATGATGTTACAGGCGTTTTATACAATGGAGAAAATGAAATATATTCTTTTATAAAAAAAGTTTCTGCTAAAGAAAAAAATACCTATATAAATATTGAAGATGGAAATAAAAATCTCTGTATCGAGATCTTTTTTGAAAATAATGGAAAATGGGAGCTTTTAGGGATATCTAATACTATTTATGTTCCTAGAAATAAAGCTTCGCAACTTGTTTTGGATACTTTTGTTGTAGCTAATTTTCCTGAAGAATATGAAACAAAGATAAATAATAATTTAGAGCAAGCAAGCACAATATATATAAAAAGGAATTTTGTAAAAAAAGAACCTATATATTATAATTTAAATGACTATAATACAGCTGAGAAATATCAACTTAGAAAAATGATTACTAAAATGCCTGTTTTTGAAATGACAGAAAGTATTCCAAATTCATTTATAGAAGATTATAAAATGACAGGTAAACCTAAAAATGAAGTAAAAGAAAATACTTTTTTATCATTGCCTCCTGAAAAATTACCTGAAAATGAGAGATATTTATATACAGAAACTAAATTTATTACTGAATTACAAAACCAAGAAATAAAAGAGAATGAATTAATAAAAACTGAAAATAATAATAATATTTTTTGGAAAGATTTAGAAGTAGATAAAGATATTTATAATACAAGTTATTTAGAAAAATATCCTGATGAAAAAGAATATGAAACCTATAATGAGTTTTTACCTAAAGATATAGAAGAATATATTATTTATAATGAAGAAGAATATAAAAATTATGATCAAAGCTTTATATCTCAACATTATTATGAAATACCTCAAGAAAAATCTGGAAAAATTTATTATGAATGGATAGAAGAAAATGTACCTTATAGAAAAGTTATTTCTTGGGTTTTAGATTCTGAACCTCAAATTCATGAAAAGATATATAAAATTTCATGGGGACCATCATGGATAAAAGAGTATATTGGTGGAAGTGAAAGAATAAAATACTTGGGAGCAAGTGAAAGATTTTTAGGAGCAAGCGAAATATTCATTGGAAGTAGTGAAATATTTATAGAATCTAGTTATAGATTGCTTAAAGGCATAGAACATAATTATCCTGGTGGTAGTGAAATGTTTTTAGGTTCAAGTGAGCTTATTCCTATTGGTTCATCTGATAAAAATGTAAGATATCAATTAGTTTCTAATAAAAATAATATCAGACGTTTTTTTGAATAAAAAATATATCTATAAATAATAAAATAACCTTTAAACATCATTGTATATATGAATTGCAATGCGTCTCTGCTTAATAACGTTATATTTATTTTTTACAGAACAAAAAAATTATATTAGAATATATAAATGTATAAAATTTAATAGGTTTTTTATGAAAATAAGTATTATAGGAACAGGATATGTAGGGCTTGTTACAGGAACTTGTTTTTCTGAAATGGGAAATGATGTTATTTGTGCAGATATAAATCAAGAAAAAATAACATCTTTAGAAGAAGGTATAATTCCAATCTATGAACCTGGCTTAGAAGAACTTGTTAAGAGAAATTTTAAAGAAAAAAGGCTTTCTTTTTCAACTGATATAAAAAACGCAGTTGAAACATCACTTATAATCTTTATTGCTGTTGATACTCCTGCAAATAAAGATGGAACACCAAATTTAAATAGTATAAAAAGTGTTTCTGAAAGTATTGGTAAATATATTAATAACTATAAAATAATAGTAAATAAATCCACTGTACCTGTTGGAACAGCAGACTTTGTAAAAAATATCATCAGTGAAAATATAAAAATGAGAGATTTAGATATAGAATTTGATATGGTTAGTAACCCTGAATTTTTAAAAGAAGGAGCTGCCATAGATGATTTTATGAAACCTGATAGAGTTGTAATAGGTACAGATAATGTAAGAACAGCTGAAATAATGAAAGAATTATATTCTCCTTTTGTTAGAAATGAACACCCTATAATATCTATGGATATAAAATCCGCTGAAATGACAAAATATGCTGCAAATGCTTTTTTGGCAACCAAAATTTCTTTTATAAATGAAATTGCAAATATTTGTGAGCTTTTAGGAGCTGATATTTCAAATGTAAGAAAAGGAATTGCTTCTGATAGCAGAATAGGAAATCAATTTTTATTTCCAGGAGTTGGATATGGAGGCTCTTGCTTTCCTAAAGATGTAAAAATACTTATAGATATGGCAAAAAGTGTAAATTATGAACCAAATATTTTTGAATCAGTTGAAAATCTAAATAATTTTCAAAAAACAGTTTTGGTAAAAAAAGTAGAAAATTATTTTCAAAAAACAGATCTTTCTGGTTTAACATTTGCAATTTGGGGCTTATCTTTTAAACCTCATACAGATGATGTAAGAGAAGCACCATCTATTGTTATAATAAAAAGTTTAGTAGAAAGAGGAGCAAAAATAAATGCTTATGATCCAGAAGCAATAGAAACTTTTAAAAAAATGTATGATCATAAAAATATTACATATCATGAAAATATGTATTCTGCATTAGAAAATGCCGATTCGCTTTTACTTGTTACAGAATGGCCTCAATTTAGAAGACCTGATTTTGAGAAAATAAAAAATAATATGAAAAAACTTGTTATTTTTGATGGAAGAAATCAATATGATCCTAATACAATGAAAAAAATGGGTTTTGAATATATTTCGATAGGAAGAAATTAATGAAAAAAAGAATATTAGTAACAGGTGGTGCAGGTTTTATTGGAAGCCATCTATGTAAAGAACTTATTAGAAGAGAGAATGAAGTTATTTGTGTTGATAACTTTTTTACTGGAAGAAAAGATAATTTAAAAGAAATAATTGATAATAAAAACTTTGAAATAATACGTCATGATGTTATAAATCCCATTCTTTTAGAAGTTGATGAAATATATAATTTAGCTTGCCCTGCTTCTCCTGTTCATTATCAATCTAACCCAATAAAAACCCTAAAAACAAATTTTATGGGTACTATGAATATGTTAGGTCTTGCAAAAAGAGTAAATGCAAAGATTTTACAAGCATCTACATCTGAAGCTTATGGTGATCCAGAAATTCATCCCCAAAAAGAAGATTATAGAGGTAATGTAAATCCGATAGGTATTAGAGCTTGTTATGATGAAGGAAAAAGAATTTCAGAAACACTCTGTTTTGATTATCATAGACAAGAAAATGTTGATATTAGAGTAATAAGAATATTTAATACTTATGGGCCTAATATGCTTGAAAATGATGGAAGAGTAGTTAGTAATTTTATTGTTCAATGTTTAAGAAATCAAGATATTACAATTTATGGAGATGGTTCTCAAACACGTTCTTTTTGCTATGTTTCAGACCTTGTTGAAGGAATGATCAGAATGATGGAAAATGATAAAAATTTTCTTGGCCCTGTTAATTTAGGAAGACCTAGTGAAAATACAATTTTTGAATTTGCTAATAAAATAAAAGAAATGACAAAAAGTACTTCAAATATAATCTTTAAAGAACTTCCACAAGATGATCCGACAAGAAGAAAACCTGATATTTCTTTGGCAAAAGAAAAATTAAATTGGAATCCTGTTGTAGAATTGGAAGAAGGTTTGGAAAAAACAATAAGTTGGTTTAGAAATAATATTTTGTAAAAAAAGCTAAATATTTTATTATAAAGCAAATAATAACAAAAAAATCTATTTTATATCTAATAAAAAATAATTATATATCTTATTTATATATATAGTAATTATAAATATGTTTTAAGTAAATTTAGGTTTGTAAAAATATGTAGTTAAAGAAAGTATAATATCAACAAAAAAAGCTCTAAAAGGTGTATAATGGACATCGCATTATTTTTTAGAGAATTTTCTTTTTATGTATAAAAATACAGTTTTAGTTTCTATTACAGGTAAAGACAAACCTGGTATAACATCTACCTTAACAAAAATAATTGCTGATACTGATACTAAATTAATAGATATCGAACAAGTTGTTATACATGATATTTTAAGTTTATCAATTATAATTCAACTAAATTCTAGTGATAATAGTGTATTAAAAGAACTTTTATTTAAATCAAAAGAAATTGGTATAAATTTAGATTTTGAAGTTATTTCAGATGATTCTATTATTGATCGTTCATCAAGAAATACTTATGCAATAACTTGTATAGGAAATGAAATAAGTGCAGAAATAATTTTACATCTATCAAAAACATTAGCTTATCATGATGTAAATATAGAAAGAATAACTAAATTAAATGAAGGTATCGTTAATTGTGTAGAATTAGTAGTTTATGCTACTGAAAATATAGATATAAAAGAATTAAGAGCTTCATTATTATCATTAGGTAAAAAATATCAAGTTGATATAGCCTTTCAAAAAGAAAATTTATATAGAAAATCAAAAAGATTACTTGTCTTAGATATGGATATGACTCTTATTCAAATGGAAGTTATTGATCAATTGGCTGAACTTGCAGGTGTAGGGAATCAAGTTTCAAGAATAACAGAAAAAGCTATGAATGGTGAAATAGATTTTAATACTGCTTTAAATGAAAGAGTATCTCTTTTAAAAGGGTTAGAGTTTTCTCGATTAGAAGAAGTTTTTGAAAAAATAGTTTTTACTGAAGGTGCAGAAGATTTAATTATGATTGCTAAACATTTAGGTTTTAAAACTGCTGTACTTAGCGGAGGATTTACTTATTTTACAGAAAAAATAAAAAATATTTTAAAATTAGATTATGCTTTTGCAAACCAATTAGAAGTTATTGATGGAAAATTAACTGGGAAAGTAATTGGAGAGATTGTTAATGCAAAGAAAAAAGCTGATCTTTTAGAAGAAATTGCAAAAAAAGAAAATATATCATTAGATCAAGTAATTGCTGTTGGAGATGGTGCAAATGACATACCTATGCTAGAAAAAGCTGGTTTAGGTGTTGCCTTTAATGCAAAGCAAAAAGTTAAAGAAAAAGCAGAGTTTTCTCTTTCTAGAAAACCATTAGATTCTATTTTTTATTTATTAGGAATAACAGAAAAAGATTTACAAAAAATCAAATAATTTTTTTTTGTTTGATATTATAACTCAAAATTAAACGTATATTTTATCAAAATATCAAAACTAACTCCACCCACTGTCTTTACTTAAAGAGAGGGACTTTTTATGATCTTTAAATTTTATAACTTTAAATTTTTATAGATATTTATTGTTATTAATCATGTTATTTTGGGAATATGATAATCAAACTTAGATTTTTTATTACGGGGATATTTTATGGTTTCTGTTGCTATGAATACAGAAGAAATATTAAAAGAATCAGATCACTACAAGGTTTTTGGTGTAAAAGATACCGCCTCATCTGATGAAATAAGTATTTCTTACAAAAACTTTGCAAAAATCTATCATCCAGATAGAGCAGATTCTTCTCAAAGGGACAAATTTACCCAAGTTTTTTCCAAAATTACAGCTTCTTACAATATTTTAAAAGATAGTGAAAAAAGAAAAAATTATGATTATGAAAAAAAATTAAAAGAAGAATACGATAAAATATTATCTGTATCTCAAAAAAACTTTTCTGGTTCTGGTGTTGTTGAAAAATCAACATCTAAGCCATCTACCTTTAATTTAGGGTCTGCACTAAGTGGTAAAGTTTATAATTATGATAATTACACAAGCCCAGATAAAACAACTAGTAATACGTCGCGTCAAAATAGTCCTGTAACACCACAGAAATCACAACCAATTCAATCAAATCAAAAAATAGGTGAAACCAATGCAGTTACAGAAAAAATGTACAATGATGCAATGGAAAAATTTAAATCTGGTAATATAGATGCTGCAATCTTAGATCTTCAAACAGCTTCTGTTATGGTAAAAGTTTCAAAATATCACAGTGCATTGGGTATTTTTATGAAAGAAAAAGGCTGGCATGGTTATGCTCAAACAGAATTTAAAAAAGCGTTGGCAATAGATCCTAAAGATAAAATTGCAATTAAATATATGGATGAGTATGAATCTAAAAAAGAAGAAATAATGAATAAAGGTAAAGAAATTCATCAAAAATTAGCAAGTAATAATCAAGGTTTTATTGCAAAAATTATTTCTATGATAAAGAAGATTTTTTCAAAATAAAATATATTTTTTAAGGAAATTATAGCGTTAGAATTCAATGTTTGTAGATGGAATGGCTTTTAAAGCGTTCATTTTTAGACATTCTTTGATATTTTTGTAAAATATAATTTTTTAACACACCCTAGATATTAAATTGTGATAGAATTATTATTCATTTAAGTGTAAATTTCAGTTTTTAAAGAGGTTAAATAATGGCACCACAATATGTTTATACAATGCAAGGGCTTATAAAAGTCATTGATGGAGAGAAAATTTTAGATGGTATTTATCTTTCATTTTTTCCTGGAGCAAAAATAGGAATAGTTGGTGATAATGGTTCTGGAAAATCAACACTATTAAGAATAATGGCAGGAATAGATCAAGATTTTAAAGGACATTCAGAGCCAGCAAAAGGTGTTACAGTAGGATACGTATCTCAAGATCCAAAACTAGATGAAACAAAAAATGTTTATGAAAATGTTGAAATGGCTTTTTCTAGCATAAAAAAATTACTTGTAGAATATGATGAAATAGCAAACTCTGAAGATATGATGGATCCAGATAAAATGGAAAAAGCTTTAGAAAAAATGGGTAATTTACAAGAAAAAATAGAACAAGTTGATGGATGGAACCTCGAACATAAAATAGAAGTAGCTTCTGAAGCATTACTTTTACCAGATAAAAATAGTGATGTAACAAAATTATCAGGTGGTGAAAAAAGAAGAGTAGCTTTATGTAGAGCATTATTAGAACAACCAAATATTTTACTTTTAGATGAACCAACAAACCATTTAGATGCAGAAACTGTTCAATGGTTAGAAAAACAATTACAAGATTACCCTGGAACCGTTATAATCATTACCCATGATAGATATTTTCTTGACAATATTACAAAATGGATACTTGAACTTGAAGGCGGAAAAGGAACTCCTTATGAAGGAAACTATACTGGTTGGTTAGAACAAAAAATTGATAAATTAGAAAAAGCTGATAAAAAAGAAGTTTTTAAACTTGCTACCCTTAAAAAAGAGTATGATTGGTTAAAAATGACTCAAAAAGATAGAAAAATACAACAAGATTTACATATACAAGAATATTATAAAAGAGTTGATGCTAATAAACAAAAAGAATTTAGATCTAATGAATTACCAATTGCACCAGGGCCAAGACTTGGAGATCAAGTTCTTGAAATGAAAGGTGTAAGCAAAAAATTTGGCGAGAATATGCTTTTACAAGATTTTGATTTAAGTCTTAAACCAGGAAGTATTGTTGGTGTAATTGGTCCAAACGGTATTGGTAAAACAACTTTATTTAATATGATTGCTGGAGCAGAGCCTACCGATGGAGGAGAACTTAAACTAGGAAGCACAGTTGTTCTTTCTTATGTTGATCAACATAGAGATGCAATAGATGGAGAAAAAACCGTTCTTAATGCGGTTTGTGGTGAAACTGAAACTGTTAAAATAGGTGATAGAGAAATAAATGCTAGAGAATATTTAGGAAGATTCGGTTTTAAAGGAAAAGATCAACAAAAGAAAGTTAAAGTTCTTTCTGGTGGTGAAAAAAATAGAGCTTATTTAGCTAAATTATTAAAAAGAGGTGGAAATTTAGTTTTATTAGATGAACCTTCAAATGATTTAGATATTTCAACTTTAAGAATGCTAGAAAATGGAATTATTGAGTTTAATGGTTGTGTAATAGTAATAAGCCATGATAGATTCTTTTTAGATAGAATTTGTACTCATATTTTGGCTTTTGAAGGTCAGGGTAAAGCAAGATTTTTTGATGGTAACTTTAGAGATTATGAAGCTTTTAGACGTAAAGAATTAGGAGCTGATTATGAAAAATCAAGAGGAACTAGATACAAAAAATTGCAATTGAGTAAACAATAAGAATATTTTAGCCACGGATTACACGAATAACACAGATAAGAGTTGTTCTATAAAATTAATATCTGTGAAATCTGTGAAATCTGTGGCTAAATATATCATAAAATGAGTAATAACTTTCCACTTAACATAATATATATAACAGGTAATTATTTCAATTTTATTCAATTAGAAAATAATGACATCCTGTCGGGGAAAAAAATTTCTGAAATATCTAAAGAAATTAAATATCTTACTTATGAAGACATAGAAAAAAATTTTCCTGAAAACTTTAAACCCGATATAATCGTTTTTTTTAATCCAGAATACCATGCAATACCAATAGGTATTGAAAAATCAGAAGCTTTTTTAATTACTCTAATTTCAGATTGGAATGTTAATTTTATTTTTCTAAAAGATATTTTAATGTTTTTTGATTTTATTATTGTAGATATAAAAGGTATTAATGTATTAAAAAAACATGGTTTTGATAATGTTGAATATTTCCCAATTTTTTCGCTTAATTATAATTCATCTAGTTATGAAAAAATAGATTTCTCCAAAAAAGAATTTGATATAGTTTTTATTGGTAATGTAAACCATAATATTCAAGTTGATAGAGCTAAATATTTATATAAAATTGCAAAACTATCTTATAAATATAATGTATTAATAACTTATGGTATTTATGGAAGTGATTATATTAATTTATTAGCTAAGAGTAAATTAGTTTTTAACAAAACAATTAGAAATGAATTAAATATAAGAGTTTTTGAATCACTTCATTCAAATAGTTTATTATTACTTGATGATAATAACCTTGAAGTTGATAATTTTTTAATAAAAAATAAACACTATATTCCTTATAATTATGAAAATGTTGATAATATAATAGAATCTTTATTAGAAGATAATTTAAAAATAGAAGATATATCTAAAGAAGGAAATAATTACATTAATAAAAATGATAAAGAATACTTTAATAATCTTTTTTATCAAAAAATAACTGAAATTTATACTAAAAATAATGACTATATTTCAAAAAGAAAAAGTAATAATTTAAAAGAAAATGATATAAAATTAATTTATTCTAATAATTGTTTTTTATGTATAGAAGAACTTATTGAACCTTTTAATTATTATTGGAATTTTAATTATCTAAAAGAAATAAAAAACTCGCTTGCCTTTAATACTTATATTATTTATAAATACTTGTTTGAGAAAGATAATATTAATTTAGAAGCTTTTTTTGACGAAATAAAAAACGGTTTGGAATTATATCCTAACTATTTACCATTAAAAATAAATTATGCAAAAATACTAATAGAATATAATAAAATAGATATAGCTTTAGATTTTTTAGAAAAACAAACAGAATATATTTTAAAAAATGAATTTAAAAATGAAGAATTATTTAAAGGTTTTATTATTAATGAAAAATATTCACGATTTTGGATAGAATTAGAAAAAAATTTAGCAAATAAAGATTATGATAAAAATATTTTTCTTTTTAAAATATATGAAATAATAGGTGATATTTATTATAAAGATAAAAAATATATTGAATCCATTAATTATTATAATAATGCAGTAAAAATAATTGACAACAGTTATTTAAGAAGTAAAATTGGTAATTCATATTATAATTTAGAAAATTTTGAAAAAGCATATCAAAATTTTGTAATTTCTTTTGAATTAGATACTTTTAATATAGACAATTTTAAAAATCTAATACATTTAGAAGAAGATAGTTTTTATTCATTATCAGAATTAAATAAAAAAGATTGGATGGCTGTTGTAGAAGCATTACCAGCATATAAGATTATTTTAGCTGGATTAAAATTATATCCTAAAAAAGCATTAGAATATAAAAAAAAGATTTTTGAAAAAGAACCTAATTATTATTTGGCAAATAAAATACTTGAAAAAGATCCTTTTTATGAACCAGCTATTATAAAAAAAGCTGAGTTTTTTTATACTAATAAAGAATATTCAAAAGCAATAGATATTTTATCTGAATTGATAGATAAAAATCCTTCCGAAAAAATAATTCTTTTAATTTCTGATTGTATAGAGAATATTGAATCTTTATAGAAGTAAAAAATTAGAACGAAGAAGTGATTAGACAGCCTCTTATAGCTTAAGCAGGTTATGTAATTTTATTTCTACTTTATAAATAAATAAAATAGAAGTAAAATAAAAGAGTCATAATAATTATAATGTTTATATCAATTTTAAAAATGAAAAAAATTATTTTAGGAATATTAATAAGTCAACTATATTTTCTACCAGCTTTTTCTGATATCGAAAAAGATATGAGAGAAAACTGTTTGGATTATTTTAATAAAACCTCAAGAGTAAATGAATTATGTAATTCATTACAAAATAAAGATGGATCTTTTAAAAAAGGCTTAGATTATGATATTTCTTTGTTAGAAATTTTGTTAGGTGAAAATATAATAGATGAAGCATCTCTTTCAATAGAAAAAATAGAAAAAAAATATAATAATTCAGAAAAATTATATATTTATAAGGCTTGGTTATCTTTTATAAAAAAAGAATATTCAAAAACTGAAGAATATTCAATAAAAGCATCTAATTATGATTCAACGGATTTAAAATCATATTATTTTTTGATTAATAGTTATTATTTTCAAAAAAAATATTTTGAAGTAATTTCAACTTACAGCAAAATATCAAATATAAAAATAAATAATGATTTATATTATTATAGAATTGCACATTCTTATTTTAATCTTGATCAAAAAACTGAAGCTATAGAAAATCTAAAAAAAGCAATTGAAATAAAAGAAGATCATAGCTATTATTATTTTTTAGGTGTTATATATAGAAATCTTAATAAATTTAAAGAATCTTCAGAATATTTTGAAAAGGCTGTGAAATTAAATCCAGAACAAAATTATCTTTATTATTATTCTTTAGCTGTTTCTTATAAAGGTATGAAAGAACATAAAAAAGCAATTGAGTTATTTAATAAATCTATTGAATTAAATCCAAATTATCCTGAAAATTATGAAAAATTAGGTTATATTTATTTTTTAGAAAATAATTATGATAAGGCAATAGAAATTTTAGATAAAGCTATTGAGTATAAAACAGAATCGCCTGATGTTTATAGTCTTATTGGTGTTTTATATAGAACTAAAGGTAAATTTGATTTGGCAATAATTACATTGAGTAAAGCAATAAATTTATCACCTAAAAATGCTAGTTATTACTATTTTTTGGCAGAAACTTATTCATTATTAAATAATAAAAAAATGGCTGATGAAAATTATATTAAATCTTGTACATTAGGTTTTAAAGATGCTTGTAATAAAAATGGATAAAAAAATTGGTGGTATGGGAATAGGTTTATCAGTAGTTAATATGATTGTAAAAGATATAACAGTACATTAAATATAGAGAGCAAAATAGGAAAGGGAATAAAAGTTTCTATCGTTTTTCCAATTAATAAATTAAGTAGTTATTTATAATTTTTAAATTATAGATATTTTTTTATCTTTTGTAATTTTATATATTATTTTTTCTGGTTCTCTTATAGAAATTTCAGTTTTTTCTTTTTTTTCAGATTTACTCTCATCATTTTGAAAAGTGAAATCTTCAAATAAATATCTATCATTTTTTTTATATGACGAAATAACATAAATATAACTACCATCTTTTGCAGGTACAACATCATAAGGATTATACATTTTTAATTCTGATTCTTTTAAATCTAATTTTGAACAAAGATATTCACTGGATATATTAGTTTCATTTATTATAATTTCTTTTTTCTTTTTTATAATAGCAGAAGGAGAAACTGTTGGAGTTTGCGTTATAATATTAGGTATATCTTTTTTTATTTCATTATTACAACTAAAAAAAGATAAAAAAGTAATTAATAACATATATCTTTTAATTTTCATTTATTTTACTCATATTAGAAATATTTTTTGTTTTAAGGGATATATTACAAGCCATTGAAAGACTTAATGTTGTAATAAATAATACAGTTTTTTTTTAAAATAATTCAAACCTTAAAAATTAGAATAAAAACTATATCAAAAGGCAAAAGAAGTTTAATATCTTTGCTGAGTTTTTTGATTAAGATTAGTTAATATTATCATATTATTTTTTTTATTTCAAATACTAAATAAATGGGGTTTTATTATATTTATTTGCTATTTAGATTAATATTAGTTTCTGAATAAAAACTCATTCGTGATAAAATATCTTCGATGCGACTAAAGTCTAAAAAAGTATTTTTTTAAGTGGTAAAAATGGATAAAATATATCAAATCTATGATAGAGCCTATAGAGATTTTTTTGGGAATCATGATCTTTTTCAAGAATTATTAGAATCTTTTGTAAAATTAGATTGGGTAAAAAATA
>ERZ1292630.2287-Hain-H41-02um-R3-2287-length-17880-cov-7_pt1 | contig 17880 bp, 15 predicted proteins | sample MGYA00564408_ERZ1292630 | MGnify/ENA primary metagenome ERZ1292630 (study PRJEB36523, sample SAMEA6512641) | groundwater metagenome | collected 2019-01-08 | study: AquaDiva: Metagenomics assemblies of 32 groundwater samples
AACATCTTCATCTGGCCGACGGTCGTGTTCTGCGCCTCGTCGAGGATCACGAACGCGTTGTTGAGCGTCCGGCCGCGCATGTAGGCGAGCGGCGCGACTTCGATCACGCCGAGATCGAGGAAGCGCCGGATTTTCTCGTAGGAGAGAAGGTCGTTCAGCGCGTCGTAGAGCGGACGCAGGTACGGATCGACCTTGTCCTTCATGTCGCCGGGGAGGAATCCGAGGCTTTCCCCGGCCTCCACAGCGGGGCGGACCAGGAAGATCCGCTCCACCTGCCGCGCCTTCAGCGCGTTCACGGCGGCCGCGACGGCGAGATAGGTCTTCCCGGTTCCGGCAGGCCCGATGGAGAAGACGATGTCGTGCTTCAGGAGCGCCTGCACGTAGCGCGCCTGCCCCAGCGTCTTCACGCGGATCGACCGCTTGTCGAACGTGAAGAGGATCGGGCGCTCGTAGAGGGCCTGGGACGCCTCGCGGTCGGCCGGATCGGAGATGCCGACGAAATTGTGGACGTCGTGCTCCTCGAGCACGGCGCCGCGCCGGACCAGATCGGCGAGCGAGGAGAGGATCGCGCTCACCTCGTCGACGGCCGGGCCCTCCCCGCGCACGGCGATCTTGCCGTCGCGGTAGGTGAGCGACACGGGGTAGCTCCGCTCCAGAACCCGAAGATTGGCGTCGTTCCGCCCGAAGAGGGCCAGCGGATCGACCGCGTCGAGCGCGACGGTGCGGGTTGTTTCGGTCGTGGGGGTCGTCATCTCGGTACCACCAGCTCCTGTCCCGGATAGATTCGATCGGCGTCCCGGATCCGGTCCCGGTTCGCCTCGTAGAGTTCGTTCCAGCGACGGCCGTCGCCGTAGATCGTTTTGCGGGCCGCGATACGCCAAAGCGAATCGCCCGGGCCGACGGCGATGACAGCGCCTCCGGCCGTCGCGGAGGCCTCGCGCATCGTTGCCACGTTCGCTTCCAGCGAATCGGCCAGTCTCGCCAGGGAGTCGGCCGCGGCACGGACCCCGATCGCGCGGCCGGAGTAGCGATCGGCGGCCGATCGGGCGTCGGCGATCTCCTCGCGATACATGGAATCCTGCTCGGCCAACTCCTGGCAGTACTCCTGACGCTGTTCCTCGCGCAGCTTCTCGTACTCCTTGGCCGTGAAATAGTCCCCCAGCGACGCATCGGCAATCCTCAGGACGGGCTTTCCACACCCACACAGGGCACCGAACCCGAGCACGACGATCATCGCCGCCGTCGCCCCATGGCCGAGCCTCATGGCTCCGATTTCCGCACCGGCTGCCCGGCGGCGTCGATCGTGAGCGAGTCGTGGGTCGCGCGTGCCGCGGCCAGCCGGCGCTCGACTTCAGTCCGCCTGGCCTCGGCGGCTCGGGCCTCCGACGCCGCGGTCGAAGCCGCCCGCTGCGCCTCCATCGATTCCTCCCGATGGCGGTCCAGGTCGGTCGTCGGGGTCGGACATGGAACCGTCGCGCCACCGCACCCGCAAACAATTGCCGTTATGATAATTAGGAACCAAAGCAGAGGGACTCTCGGGAGGCTGGAATGGGAGCGCGGCCAGAAATCGTCCGGACGGACGCTGGTCGGCACCGAGCGGCCACGGAGGCGCACCCCGCGGAACGGGGTGCGATGCTTTGTTTGTAAGTTATTGTATTTATTCAATTTAAATCATCGGCAGGGATCCCATCCGGCACCCCCGCCAGTGCCTCCACGGTAGGGCTCGCCGGGGTGGAAGTCAAGGCCCCGCCCGCTGGCCTCTCGGAACGCAGGAAGGGTGCCAAATGGATCGGCGGATCCGGCTCCCAGGCTCCCGGGAAGGCCCCCCGCGGCCCCCTAGACGTCGATTCGGAGCTTCAGCTCCCGCAGGTCGGCGGGATCGACCACGGACGGCGCGCCGTCCATGAGCGACGTGGCGCTCGCGGTCTTGGGGAAGGCGATGGCGTCGCGGATGGAGTCCCCTCCGCTGAAGAGGACGACCAGCCGGTCGAGGCCGAGCGCGATGCCGCCGTGGGGCGGCGCGCCGTACTCGAACGACTCCAGCAGGAAGCCGAACTTGTGGTGCGCCTCCTCCGACTTCATCCCGATGATGCGGAGGACCTGCTCCTGGATGTCCTTCCGGTGGATCCGGATGCTCCCCGAGGCGAGCTCGTTTCCGTTCGCCGCGAGGTCGTAGAGCTGCGCATGCACCTTGCCGGGATCCGATTCCAGGTAGGCCAGGTGCTCGTCGAGCGGCATGGTGAAGATGTGGTGCGCCGGCGCCCAGGCGCTTCGCCCCTCGTCCCATTCGAAGAGGGGGAACTGATGGACCCAGACGAAGCGGAACTCCTTGGGGTCTAGCGTGAATTTCTGGTTTCCGATCTGCGTTCGCAAGGTGCCGAGCGCGCGGAGCACGGTGGCGCGCGGTCCCGAGGCGAGGAGGAGCAGATCGCCCTCCTTGGCGCCGGCCGCCGCGATCAGCTTCGCCGCGGCGTCGCCTTCCGTGAAGAACTTCGCGATCCCTCCGTCGAGACTACCGCCCTTCACGCGAGCCCAGGCAAGGCCGGTCGCGCCCATCAGCTTGGCCGCGGCCTCCCATTCCTCGATCTCGCGGCGCGAGGCGACGCTCTGCCCCGGCACGGGGAGCACGCCGGTCATGAGCGCGGCCGGATCGGCCGACGCTTCCCGGAATTTCTCCATCGTCCCGCCGCCGGCGGCCGCGGTCACGTCCTTGATCTCGAACGGAATGCGGAGGTCAGGCTTGTCGCTGCCGTAGCGGTGCATCGACTCGCGGTAGGTCATACGGGGAAAAGGAATCTTCAGCTCGCGGCCGAGATCGCGCCGGAAGACCGCTTCCAGCATTCCCTCCACCACGCCGAAAACATCCTCCTCGGCGACGAAGCTCATCTCGAGATCGATCTGCGTGAATTCGGGCTGGCGGTCGGCGCGGAGATCCTCGTCCCGGAGGCACTTCGCGATCTGGTAGTAACGGTCGAAGCCCGACACCATCAAGATTTGCTTGTAAAGCTGCGGCGACTGCGGCAGCGCGAAGAAGCGGCCCGGATGAACGCGGGACGGCACGATGAAGTCGCGCGCGCCCTCGGGAGTCGGTTTCACCAGAAGCGGCGTCTCGATCTCCAGGAATCCCTGGTCCGAGAGGTAGTCGCGCACGGTGCGCACCATGTCGTGACGGAAGACGATGTTCCGCTTCAGCGGCTCGCGGCGGAGATCGAGATAGCGGTAGCGGAGGCGGATGTCCTCCGACGCCGTCGTCCCGGTATCGTCGAGCGGGAACGGAGGCGTCTTGCTGGTGTTGAGGATCGCCAGCGCGTCGGCCTCGACCTCGATGCCGCCGGTCGGGAGTTCCGGATTCTCGCTTCCCGGCGGCCGCCGGAGCACGGTCCCTTCCACGAGCAGCACGAACTCGCTGCCGATCTCCCGCGCCCGCTCCATTGTCTTCGCGTTCAGCTTCTGGGGGCGGAAGACGACCTGCGTGAGTCCGTAGCGGTCGCGGAGGTCGAGGAAGAGAACGCCCCCGTGATCGCGAACGCGGTGGGCCCAGCCCATCAGGCGGACGTGGGCGCCGGCCTGCTCGGGGCGGAGGTCGCCGCAGCGGTGCGTCCGCCGGCGCTGAAGGAGCGGTTCGATGAAGGTCATCGCGATTCCCCGCCGGCCGCGCGGTGGGCGCGAAGCCAGATGCGGAGCGCGTCGAGATCGGGCTGCTTCATTTCGTCCTTTCCGGCGACCATGTCGCGAACGGCGAATCCCCCGGCGTCGCGCGGCACGAAGACGACGTGCTTGGCGCCGACGCGCGAGGCCACTTTCATCTGGGACGAGGCGCTCCGTCCCTGCACGTCGGTCAGGACGCGGAGCGGTCGGACTTCGCCTGGATCTTGAACTCCGCGGAGCGCGCGGGCGACGATCAGCGCCTCGGACGCCGCCTCGGGCTGCCGCGCCACGACGAAGGCGTCGGGCGCGGCCAGTGCTCCCCCGGGCCGCGAGCCGCCGGCGGCGGTGTGGAGCCGATCCGTCCCGATCGAGAATCCGATCGAGGGCGTCTCGGGCCCGCCCAGTTCCTGCACCAGCTGGTCGTAGCGCCCGCCGCCGCCGACGGCGCTCTGCGCGCCCAGGTTCGCCGCATGCACCTCGAAGACCGTGCGGGTGTAGTAGTCGAGCCCGCGCACCAGGCGCGGCGCCACCTCCGCGTCGATGCCGAGCGCGCGGAGCGCCTCCTGCACCGCGGCGAAGTGGGCGCGGCAGTCGTCGCAGAGCGCGTCGAGCACGCTGGGCGCCTCGGCCAGGATCGGCTGGCACGCCGGGATCTTGCAGTCGAGGATCCGGAGCGGATTCGTCTTCCAGCGCTCGCGGTCGTCCTCGCAGAGCCGGTCGAGATGCCGGCCGAAGTAGTCGCGCACCCGCTCGCGGTAGACCGGGCGGCAGGCCGCGTCGCCGAGGGAGTTGAGGAGCACCTTCACGTTCGGAAGCCCCACCGCGCGCATGATCGACACGAGGAGATCGATCATCTCCGCGTCGGCCGACGGCTCCTTCGATCCGAGGAGCTCCGCGCCGATCTGCCAGAACTGCCGGTACCGACCCGCTTGCGGACGTTCATAGCGGAACATCGGCCCCAGGTAGCAAAGCCGCGCCGGCGTCTCCTGGCGAAGGGCCGGGCTTTCGAGGTAGGCGCGCACGAGCGGCGCGGTCCCCTCGGGACGCAGCGTCAGCGAACGTCCCTTCCGGTCCTCGAAGGTGTAGAGCTCCTTCCGGACGATGTCGGTCGATTCGCCGACGCTCCGGACGAAGAGTTCCGTCGCCTCGAAGATCGGCGTGCGGACTTCCCGGTAGCCGTAGCTGCCGAGGATCCGCCTCGCCTGATCCTCGATCTCCGCCCAGCGGTCCGAATCGGGCGGCAGGATGTCGCGCGTGCCGCGCGGCACCTGGAATTTCATACGTTTCCTTCCCGGGCGGTTCGCGCGGCGCGGGCGCGCAGCGAGCGCGTGCTCACCCATTGCGTGAAGAGGACGGCGGCGGCGACTGCCGCCACGTCCACCATCCAATCCCTGATGTCGCTGCTCCGCCCCGGCACGCTCCGCTGATAGAGCTCGTCGGCGAGGCCGATCGCGGCGCCGAGGAGAACGGCCGACACCACCGCCGCGGTCCGTCCCCGGCCGGCCAGCGTGAAGCGAACGGCGCGTCCGAGCAGGAGCCCGAACAGCGAATACTCCAGGAGATGGGCGATCTTGTCCATATTCGGGAAGCCGCCGGGCAGATCGGTTCCTTGGATGGAGGAGATGCTGAAGATGAGCCCGACGTAGCCGACGGCGGGAAGCCAGTAGCGGAGAAAGGTCGAGGCGAAGGTTCGTTCACCCGCCCCGGCCGCGCCGCCCGGGGCGCCGGTCACGCCGGCACCCTGGCCAGAGCTTGGTCGAGGTCGGCGATCAGATCCTGCACTCCCTCGATTCCGACCGAGAGACGGACCAGCCCATCGCCGATTCCGACCGCCGCCAGCTCCTCCGAGGAGTAGGTGGAGTGCGTCATGGAGGCCGGATGCTCGATCAGGGTGTCGCAATCCCCGAGGCTCACCGCCAGCGTCATCAGCTCGACCGAATTGAGAAGCGTCCCGCCCGCCGCCCGGCCCCCCTTCAACTCGAAGGCGAGCATGCCGCCGAAACCGCTCATCTGCCCTGCCGCGATCTCGTGTTGCGGATGCGTCCGCAAGCCCGGATACCAGACGCGCGCCACCTTGGGGTGGAAATGGAGGAATTGCGCGATCTGCATGGCGTTCTCGGAGTGCCGCTCCATCCGCACGGGGAGCGTCTTCAGCCCGCGCAGGAGGAGCCACGCGTTGAAGGGGCTGAGGATTCCCCCCAGATCGCGGATCATCTCGAAGCGCGCCTGCTTGACGAAGTCCTTCTTTCCGACGATGACCCCCGCCACGGTGTCGCCGTGGCCGCCGATGTATTTCGTGGCGCTGTGAATGACGATGTCGGCGCCCAGCTCGAGCGGACGCTGGTAGTACGGCGTGGCGAACGTGTTGTCGACGATCAGGGGAATTCCGTGCCGCCGGCACTCGCGGGCGCAGAGGCGGAGATCGACGATGGAGAGCGTCGGATTCGCGGGCGTCTCGACGAAGAGGAGCTTCGTCTTCTTGTCGACCGCGCGCGCGAGCGCCTCCGGATCGTTGGCGTCGATGGTGCGCGCCTCAACTCCGAAGCGGGGCAGGAGTTCGTTGAAGAGCTTGTGCGTGCCGCCGTAGAGCGTGTGGGCGGCGACGATGTTGTCCCCCGCGCGGACGAGCGTGAAGACCGCCGTGGTCGTGGCGGCCATGCCGCTTCCCGTCGCCAGCGCGGCTTCTCCCCTCTCAAGGAAGGCCATCTCCCGCTCGAAGGCCGCCTGGGTCGGATTCCCGAGGCGGGTGTAGAAATACCCTTCGCGCTCCCCGGCGAAGATGGCGGCGCCCTCTTCGGCGCTCCCGAAGGCGAACGTGCTGCTCTGGTAAATGGGCGTGGAGACGGCTCCCGTGGCCGGGTCGGCGCCGCCGGAGCCGTGAACGCAGAGGGTGTTGAACGACAGATGAGAGGGATCGCGCCGCTTCATGGGGACCTCATCGGGGGACCGGGCGGGCCGTCCGGTCCCCCGATCGATTTCCCTAGGGTATGTCGTACCGCCGGACGCTCCAGAGATTGGTTCCGCGCCGTTCGGTGGCGAAGATTCCGTTCAGGCCGTAGCGGTCCTGGCGATTCGAGACGAAGAAAATGACCGAGCCGTCCTTCGAGAAACGGGGATGGGAGTCGTCGGCGGGGCCGCGCGTGATCTGCTTGGCCTCGGCGAAACTCGTCGCGTTGGTCGGAAGGATCCAGATGTCTCGATGGGTCGTCCCCGGCACGCGGCGCGCGAAGACGATGTGCGTTCCGTTCGACGACCAGTCGGGTTCGGCAATGGTCGTGTCGGCGACCCACACTTGGTCGGTGGTCGGCGCCGGATCCGCGAAGAGGGGGGTCCGGAACTTGTACGTTCCTCGCGCGGTTTGTCCGACCACATTGAACGCCTCGACCGAAGGAGTGATGATCGAATCCGGCGGAGCCGTGTTCGTACCTCCCGGTCCCCAGTTGGCGGGGAGATAGGAATTCCTCACGATGCCGGAGCTGTTCGAATTGCTCACGAGCCGGACCGGCGCCACGAGAGCGGAGGCATCGCGATACCAAAGTTTCGGGAAGCCGACCAAGTCCGAGTCGCTCGCGTACATGAGGAACCCGCCGTTCCACGCGAAGCGCGGGTGTCCCAGGAACCTCTGCCGCTGGTTGTTCGCCTGCGCCAGCTTCGTGGCCGTGAGCGTGTCGCCGCCCGCCCACGGAAGGAGCCAGATGGAGGTCGAATCGGTCGTTCGCCGGCGGCCGGCAAAGGCCACCTGCTGCTCGTCTCCGCGCGGGGTCGGCGAGGCAACCGAATGAAAGTCCGACGTCAGCTTCTCCGTGAGACCGAGCGGTGCGGTGACGCGGTAGACGTCCCCCTCTCCGGTCAGGTTGTTCCGGAGCTGGGCGAAGACGAGTCCGCCGCTCGTGGTGGGAGCGGGGTCGAACTGGATGGCGATGTCCTTCGTCCACCGTTCGTAGAGATTGTCCACGTACATCGAGAAGGTCGTGGTTTTGAAGTACGTCACGTCCGGGTCGGGAGCTTCGTCGACCGCCACGATCGAGACGGTGACGTTGTAGGTTCCGATGGTGTCCGGCGGAGTCCAGACGGCGGCGGGTCCGGTGGAATCGGAGAGAACGCCCCCGGTCGCCGACCAGTGGATCGTCAGCGGGAGCTGATTCACGTTCGTGACGAGAACCTGGAGGTCGTTCGGGATGCCTCGTACGGACGGCTCCCCCGTGGTGTTCTTCAATCCACTGATGATCGGAGCGTAGAAACCATGGTTGTCGAGCTTCTTATCGTCTTCGGAGCAACCGGCGACCGCCACGAGCACAAGGGCGCCCGCCAAAAGGCCATGAAACGACTTCATGGAAGGGATTGACTCCTTTCTGGGGGACGGCAGGTGATGGCGGAACGGTACCAGGGGGGCGGCCCCGGCGTCAACCCGGCGGTTGGGCGATGGCGGTTGGGCGAAAAACCCTACAGAAACCGGCTCTCGGCCTCGCGGAGGACCTCGAGAAACTGCAGCGGCGAGGCGCTCTGGCGAAGCGCTGAGCGGATCGACTCCTCCTTGAGGAGCCGCGAGACATTCGCCAGGGCCTTCACGTGGGGTCCGCGGAGGCTCTCGGGGGAGACCAGGAGGATGAACAGGGTCGCCGGCTCCCCGTCCATCGTGTCGAATTCGACGCCCGTCTGGCTGACGCCGCAGGCCGCCACAAGATGGTCGAGCAGGCGGGTCTTCCCGTGGGGAATGGCGACGCCGTTTCCGATGCCGGTCGACATCATCGACTCGCGCTGGAGGACCTTGCTGAGGATCTCGCCCTTCGTGTTCACGCCATGCGCGGTCTCGAGGAGCTGGACCAGCTCCTTGATACACGACTCCTTGTCGCGAGCCGTGAGGGACAGACTGATCGATTGCTCGTTCAACAGCTCGGAAAGGCGCATGAATAGACCGACCGTCATGGACCTCGGCGGGGTGGCGTGGACTTCGATCGGCTTCCGGGAACGCGAACCGCCACGCTAGCCGCGGGTCCGCGAGGGCGTCAAGCGGAAAACGCCCCGGCGCTTGCGGTTTCGGGCTTTTCCACCCGCTCGAATCGAAACGCTCCCGGCTCTTCCCCCGCCTTCACGTCGCCCAGGCGGACCCGGATCCGATCTCCGGGGCGGAACTCGCCCTGGAGAATCCGCCGCGCGAGGGGATTCTGCACCAGGCGCTCGATGAGCCGTCGAAGCGGGCGCGCGCCGTAGACCGGGTCGTACCCCTCCCGCGCCAGAAAGACGAGAATCTCGGGATCGGCCCGGAGCCCGAGTTCGCGCTCCTTCAGCCGCTGCTCCACCTTCCGCAATTCGAGCGTCACGATCTTCTCGAGCGCCTCGATCGAGAGCGGGTCGAAGATCAGGACCTCGTCGATGCGGTTGAGCAACTCGGGGCGGAAATGGCCCCGCAGCGCCTGGAGGAGCCGGTCGCGCATCGCCTCGCCCCCCTCGCCTCCGTGCTCGAGGATGAGGTCGCTTCCGATATTGCTCGTCATCACGACGATGGCGTTCTTGAAATCGACCGTCCGCCCTTGCCCGTCGGTCAGCCGGCCGTCCTCCAGAATTTGCAGAAGAACCTGCGCGACGTCCTGATGGGCCTTCTCGATCTCGTCGAGGAGGATCACGCAGTAGGGACGGCGCCGCACCGCCTCCGTGAGTTGCCCGCCCTCCTCGTAGCCGACGTACCCCGGCGGCGAGCCGATGAGGCGCGAGACGGCGTGCTTCTCCATGTACTCCGACATGTCGATTCGCACCATGGCGCGCTCGTCGTCGAAGAGAAACTGCGCCAGGGCCCGCGCCAGCTCCGTCTTGCCGACGCCGGTGGGGCCGAGGAAGAGGAAGGAGCCGAGCGGCCGGTTCGGGTCCTGGAGCCCGGCGCGCGCGCGACGCACCGCGTCCGAGATCGCGCGGACGGCCCGCTCCTGGCCGACGACGCGCTCGCCCAGCCGCGCCTCCATCTGGAGGAGCTTCTCCACTTCACCCTCCAGGAGTCGCTGCACGGGAATGCCGCTCCAGCGCGCCACGACCTCGGCGATGTCCTCCTCGTCCACCTCCTCCTTCAGGATCTTGAGGTCCTTCTGGAACTCGGCGAGGGCCGCCGTCTCGGAGGCCGCCTGCTTCTCCAGCTTGGGGAGGTCTCCGTGACGGATCCGGGCCACGCGCTCCAGATCCGCGTCTCGCTCCGCCCGCTGCTGCTCCTGCTTCAGCGCCTCGATTCGCTCTCGGATTTCGTGGATCACCTGGATGCGCGCGCGCTCCTTCTCCCAGTGGGCACGGAGGCGCGAGAGCTCCTTCTCCGTCTCCGCGATCTCCGCTTCGATGTCGCTCCGGCGCGACTTGGAGGCCTCGTCGCGCTCCCGCTTCAGGGCCAGGCGCTCGACCTCCAGTCGGCGCTTCTTCCGCTCCAGCGTGTCGATCTCCGCCGGAAGGCTGTCGATCTCGATGCGAAGCCGCGAGGCCGCCTCGTCCATGAGGTCGATCGCCTTGTCCGGAAGCTGGCGGTCGGGAAGGTAGCGGTGGGAGAGGACGGCCGCCGCCACCAGCGCGCTGTCCTGGATCTTCACCTTGTGAAACGTCTCGTAGCGTTCGCGCAGGCCGCGGAGGATCGCGATCGTCTGATCGACCGTCGGCTCCCCCACGAAGACCGGCTGGAAGCGCCGCTCCAGCGCGGCGTCCTTCTCGATTCGCTTCCGGTATTCGTCCAGCGTGGTCGCGCCGACGCAGTGGAGCTCGCCCCGCGCGAGCGCGGGCTTGAGGAGGTTCGACGCGTCGAGCGCGCCCTCCGCCGCGCCGGCCCCGACGAGCGTGTGGAGTTCGTCGATAAAGAGGATCACCTGACCCGCCGAGCGCGTCACCTCCTTGAGAACCGACTTCAGCCGTTCCTCGAACTGCCCGCGGAACTGGGCGCCCGCCAGGAGCGAGCCCAGGTCGAGCGCCAGGATGCGGCGCGACTTGAGTCCCTCGGGGACGTCGCCGCTCACGATCCGCTGCGCCAGCCCCTCGGCGATGGCGGTCTTGCCGACGCCCGGCTCGCCGATGAGGACGGGGTTGTTCTTGGTGCGGCGGGAGAGGACCTGGATCACGCGGCGGATCTCGTCGTCCCGGCCGATGACCGGGTCGAGGGAGCCCTTTCGTGCCATCTCCGTGAGGTCGCGCGCGTACTTCGCCAGCGCTTGGTACTTCTCCTCGGGATCGGGGCCGGTCACCTGTTCCCCCCCGCGGATTTCGAGGAGCGCGTGATAGACCGCCTCGCGCGTCGCGCCGTGCTCGCGCAGGAGCGCGCCGGCGTCGGAGGTCATTCCCGGATCGAGCATGGCGAGGAGGAAGTGCTCGGTGCTGACGAATTGGTCCTGGAGCCGCTCGGCCTCGACGAACGAATGCTCGAGGATCTGGCTCAGCGCGGGGGCGAGGACGATCTGCCGGCTGCCGGAGACCTTGGGGAGGCGGGCCAGGCGGCCTTCGACGGCGGTTTCCAGAGCGCCGACGTTGGCGCGGGCCGCTTCGAGGACCGCGCGGACGGCGCCCTCCTTCTGGCGGAGCAGGGAGAGGAGAAGGTGTTCGGGACGAACTTCGGGATGCCCGGCGCGGGTGGCGTCGGACTCGGCCTGGGCCAGGGCGTCCTGGCTCTTGGTGGTGAGTTTCTCGAATCGCATTGGAACTAAGACTTAGATGCCAGGCGCTCCTTGGCGAGGCGGGCTTCGTCGCTCTTCGGAAAGCGAAGCACGACCTGCCGGAACAACTTCTTGGCCTCCTCGGGGCGGTTCATTCGCGCGTGCGCGTAGCCCGATTTCAGGAGCGCCGCCGCCACCTTGTCTCCCTTCGGGTAGCGTTCCGCCACTCTGGCGTATTCGACGATCGATCCGTCGAAGTCGCCCGTGGCGTAGAGGCACTCCCCGACCCAGTACTGCGCGTTGTCCGACCGCTCGGTATCGGGATAGTGATTCAGATACTCGCCGAACGCCTGCCGCGCCAGATCGTATCGGCCGGCCGAAAGATCGGCGTAGGCCGCGTTGTAGGCGCTTTCGGGGTCGAGGATGGCGGTGGTATCCCGCACCATCGTACCGGCCGCGGCGCGGGCGCTATCGGCGCGAGTGAGGCGTTCCTTCACGTTCTCGATCTTCGCGACGACGCTGCTGAAGCGCTCGCCCGAGGCGTCCACTTTCCCCTCCAGGACCTCCATCCGCGACGACAGCTCATTCAGCCGCGTGTCGCTGCTGGCGCGCGTCGCCTGGACCGACTCCCGCGTCGTCTCCACCTTGCGGTCGAGCGTGTTGACCCGCCTGAGAAGCTCCGCCTGGGTGGTCAGCAGACTGTCGAGCGACGACTGGCTGGAGCGGTAGTAGCCGCTGGGAGCGCAGCCGAATGCGCCCGCCGCCACGAGGGCGGCGAGCGCGACGGTCGCGGCCGGCGCCCGAAGCGCCCGGAGGGCGCGCGGAGGACGGCGCATGGCGATCACTTGGCGACGAAGTGGGCGCGGCGGTTCTGGGCCCACGCGTTTTCGTCGTGGCCCGGATCGAACTGCCGTTCCTTGCCGTAGGAAATCGTGGTCAGGCGTCCGGCCGCGATGCCGTAGGAGACGAGATACTCCTTCGCCGCCTTGGCCCTCCGCTCTCCGAGCGCCAGGTTGTACTCGACGGAGCCGCGCTCGTCGCAGTGTCCCTCGACGATCACGTTCCCGCCGGAGTTCTTTTCCATCCACTTGGCGTTGTTCTCGAGCGCGCTCTTCGCGTCGGCGCGAAGCGAGGCCTCGTCGAAATCGAAGAACGCGTCGGCCAGCGTCGCGCGCGTCTCCGGTTCGCTCTCCGTCTGCGTGGGCGGAGGAGGCGGCGGCGTGGTCTCCTGCTGCGTGGTCGGCGGCGGTGGCGGCGGCTCTACCTCGCTCGTCGACACCTGCTTGCGCGAGGCACATCCAAGGGCCATCAATAGCGCGGCGAGCAAGCCCGCCGTCGCCAGCCTCACCATCCGTGGCGTATGGCGCATCGTACGATCCCCCGTTCGGGTCAGAGTGTTGTCCGACAAGGACTTCCGGCTAATTTCGAACCGTAGCACAGCCCCCGTGAAGCGTCAACCCGCCCGGAGGCCCCCCCCCCGGGCAGGGATCATCCTTTCTTCCGGGGTCGCGGTCCCGCCGACGGATTGTAGTTCTCGTCGGCCCGCGTCAACTGGACGACGTCGCTCCCATCGGAGGACATGAGATAAATCTGTCGCTGGCCGGTGCGCGAGCTGGAGAAGTAGATCTTCCGGCCGTCGGCCGACCAGCGGGGATTCTCGTTGTGCCCCGCGTCCGAGGTGATCTGGATCGGGTTCTGTCCGTTCGAATCGATGATGACCACGTCGAACGTTCCGTCGTGCCGCGCCGCGTAGGCGATCTTCTCCCCTTTCGGCGACCACTGCGGCGAGTCGTTGTACTTCCCCTCCATCGTGAGGAGCCGCTGGTTCACCCCGTCGGTGTCCATCACGTAGAGCTGTGGCGACCCGGAGCGGTCCGACGTGAAGACGAGCTCCCGCCCCGTGGGGCTGAAGCAGGGGGAGGAGTCGATGCGCGGATTCCGGGTCAGTCGCCGGGCCGTCTGCGCGTCGCGGCTGACCAGGTAGATCTCCGCGTTCCCGTCGCGCGAGAGCGTGCAGGCGATCCACTTGCCGTCCGGCGAGTAGGATGGCGCCGTGTTGAGCCCAGGGCGCGTGGAGAAGGGATACGATGCGCCGCGGCGAAGATCGAAGAGGTAGAGGTCGGGATTGCCGCGCTTGAATGTCGTGAAGGCGATCTCGCTTCCCCAGGGCGCCCACGCCGGCGAGAGCGCGATGCTCCGGTCGTGCGTCACCTGGCGCTGGTTCTCCCCGTCGTAGTCCATCACCCAGATCTCCTTCGCCTTTCCGCTCTGGCGGACGAAGGCGATGGGTGTCTCGCAGATTCCCCGTTCGCCGGTCAGGACCTCGATGACGTCGTCGGAGAAGCGGTGAAGCGTCGCGCGGAGCGTCGCGCGGTCGAAGGAGTAGGCACGGCGAAAGACCGACTCGGCGGTCCCGAGATCGAACACCTCGCCCGTCAGCTTCCAGCCGGGCCCCTCGGGCTCCACCAGTCCCTCCACGCGGACGGAGCCGGCGAGGCCGGGCTCGGGGCTCAGTTTCGATTCCAGCGCCGGCACGTCTCGGACGCTGAAGAGGCCCGAGAGTTCGAAATCGCTCCGCGTCACGTCGCGCGCGCCGGCGGCCGTCCCCGCCGCGCTCCCCGCGGCGCGAAAGGTCGCGAGAAGGAGCGGCGACTTGTTCGAGCCGGAGGTCTGCACGCCGATCCGCACGTCGGTCTGCGTTCCCGCCTCGCGCGGCGTCGCCGCGATGGCCAGGAGGAGGAGCCCCGCGAGCGCGCCGGCGCCGAGGAGCCTATTGCTGGAATTCGAAGCCAAAGTGAACCCCCAGGTAGTTGTCCGCGAATCCCGCCGGAAGCGGCGGGAGCGGCGTCGCCGAGATCAGCGCCCGCATCGCGGTCTGATCGAAGAACACGTACCCGGAAGTCGTCTCGATCGTCGCCTGCGAGATCTGTCCGTCCCGATGAACGCGGAAATAGACCGTGGCCTTGATCGGACGGCCGCGGGCGTCGACGCCCTGCGGGGGTACCCACCGGGAGCCGATCTTGTTCCGAAGCGTCGCGAGATAGTACGCGAAGCGGAAATCGCCGTCGGTCTTCGCGCTCGTCGCGCGCGAGGAATCGGAGGAGAACCAGCGGGGCGCCAGGTCGGCGGCCGACGGCGCGGCCGATTCCTTGGCCGCGACCTTGGTCTCCTCGGACTTCCCCTTCTTGTTCGGCGCCCGTTCCTCCCGGATCGCGATCTTCGCCCCCGGCTGGTAGCGCTTGAGGAGCGCCGGCTTCGGCTTCGCCTTCGCGGAGGCGGCCGCCGGCTCCGGCGCGGGCAGGGTGCGAAGCGGCGACAGACGGACCAGCTGCGAGCGCGTGCGCGGCCCGCGGCTCTCCGGGAGCGAGATCTCCGTCGACGGCTTGGTTCGGTAGAAGAAGAGCGGCACGAAGAGGAGATGGAGCGCGCAGGCGATCGCGAGCACGATCGCCGACTCTCGTCCGTCCGGTGGGGCCGCTCCGCGGCGCAGAACCGATGGCTTCTCGCGCCAATCCATGGCGGAAGCGTTCCCGGAGCCGGCCGCTAGGGCCCCTGCTCCAGTCGAAGCGCCTGGTGGAGCGACCGGACGGCCCGCTCCACGTCCTTCTGGCGCACCATGCAGGTGATCGTAATGGACGACGTGCTGATCAGCTCGATGTTCACCTCGGCCTTCGCGAGGGCGTCGAAGACGGCGCCGGCGGTGCCCGGCGACGTCGCCAGCCCCTCGCCCACGACCGAGATGATGGCCACGTCGGGGTCGTAGACGAACGCGCGCGCGCCGAGCTGCTTTCGCATCTCCTCGACGATCGGCAGGACCGTCTTCACGTCGTGCGAGCCGACGGCGAAGGTGACGTCGTTCTTCCCCCCCTCGCCGCTCGCCTGCACGATCATGCGCACGTTCACGCCGTAGCCTCCCACCGCGCGAAAGATCTCGGCGGCGACGCCGGGACGGTCGGGTACGCCCAGGAGGGCGATCTTCGCCACGTCCGCGTCGTGCGCGATGCCGCGAATGACGACCTCTTCCATCGATCCACCCTTTCGGATTCGCGTGCCTTCGTTCCAGTTGAAGCTCGAACGGACGTGGATCGGGACGCCGAAGCGCCGCGCGATCTCGACCGAGCGATTGTGGAGGACCTTCGCCCCCAGGGACGCCAGTTCCAGCATCTCGTCGTACGAGACGGCCGCCAGCTTTCTCGCCTCGGGGACGACGTGCGGATCGGCCGTGTAGACGCCGTCCACGTCGGTGTAGATCTCGCACTCCTCGGCGCCCAGCGCGGCGGCCAGCGCCACGGCTGTCGTGTCCGAGCCGCCGCGGCCCAGGGTCGTCACCTCGCGGTCCCTGCTCACACCCTGGAACCCGGCTACGATCACCACGCGCCCCTTGGCCAGCTCTTCCCGAATGCGGTCGCCCTTGATCTCCACGATCTTGGCGCGCGTGTGGGACGTGTCGGTCACGATCCCGCTCTGCGAGCCCGTGAACGAAACAGCCTCCTGGCCGCGATCGTTCACGGCCATCGAGACGAGCGCCATGGAGATCCGCTCCCCCGACGTGAGGAGCATGTCCATCTCCCGGGGATGCTCCTCCGACGAGACCTTCCTCGCGAGGTCGGCCAGTTCGTCGGTCGTGTCGCCCATGGCCGAGACGACGACGACCAGATCGGTCCCCGAGCGGCGCGTCCGGACGATGCGATCGGCGACACTCTGGATCCGCTCCGGCGAGCCGACCGACGTTCCTCCGTACTTCTGAACCAAGAGACCCATGTCAGCGGTTCCGAGTTTCGAGCAGGGTGTGCGCGGAAGCCCCTCGCGCCGCGATCCGGCCGGGGATGGCCCGGGCGGGGACGCCGCCGCGCGCGAAGGCGCGGATCATGGCGGTGCCGACGCGGGCGCCCGCCCCCGGTGCGTGGAACGCGAGCAGCGTCGGCCCGCTTCCGCTGATCGTCACGCCGTAGGCGCCGGCGCGCCGGCCCGCCGCGACCACCGCGTCGTAGGCGGGAATGAGTCGCGCGCGGTGCGGCACATGGTACACGTCCACGAGGGCATCGGCCAAGAGATCGAAGCGCCGGCTCGCGATGACGGTGAGGAGCGCGAGCGCCCGCGCCGTGTTCGCGGCCGCGTCGTGGAGCGCGATCCGTTTCGGAAGGAGCGCGCGCGCCTTCTTCGTGCTCACGCGCACGTCCGGAACGACGAGCGTGATGCCGAGCCCGCGCGGCGGCGCCAGGCGGAGCGCCTCGAAGCCGCCGCGCCGGAGCGGCATGGAGAGGATCATCCCGCCCCGCAGGGAGGGCGCCACGTTGTCGGGATGACCCTCCAGCCGGATCGCCTCCGCGAGGAGCTCGTCGTCGTCGAAGCGACCGCCGAGCCAGTGATTCGCCAGCGTGAGGCCGGCCACGATCGCCGCGGCGCTGCTCCCGAGCCCTCGCGCCACCGGAATCGCGGAGCGGATCGTGAGCGCCACCGTCGGAACGGGCTCGTGCGCGGCGCGGCAGAGATGGCGAAACGCGTGAAGGACCGTGTCGCGATGCAGATCGAGCGCCAGGTCGCTCCCTTCGCCCCGCCGCGCGATGCGGAAGCCGTCGGGGATCCGTTCCGCGGTGACGGAGAGCGGGAGCGCCAGCGCCAGGCCCAGGCAGTCGAAGCCGGGGCCGAGGTTCGACGTGGAGGCAGGGGCGACGGCCCGCCACCGGAGAAGTTCCGAACCGCGCGGGCGGGAGCGCGGGCGCGGGCGGACGCGCGGGCGGCGGCTCACGCGAGGATGGCCCGGCGAAGCGCGTCCGGTTCGGCGTCCACCGTGTCGAAGCCACCCGAGACCGTCACGGCGCGCTCGGGATCCTTGAGCCCATGCCCGGTCACCGTGCAGACCGCCGTGACGGCGCCGTCCAGCGCGCCGCGCGCGCCCATCTTCAGAAGCCCCGCGATCCCCGCGGCCGACGCCGGCTCCACGAAGACCCCCTCGATCGACGCGAGGAGCCGGTAGGCTTCCACGATCTCGTCGTCGCTCACCGCCTCGATCACGCCACGCGATTGGTCGCGCGCGTCGGTGGCGCCCTTCCAGGATGCGGGGTTTCCGATCTTGATCGCCGTCGCGATCTTCCGCGGTTCGGCCACCTTCTCGCCGCGGACGATCGGCGCCGCCCCCTCGGCCTGGAATCCGAGCATCCGCGGCCGCCCGCCCCCCTCGCTCGCGTCGCGCTCCACCCACCCCTTCCAGGCGGCGGTGATGTTGCCGGCGTTTCCCACGGGGAGCGCGTGCAGGTCGGGAACGCGGCCGAGGGCGGCGGCGATCTCCCAGGCGACCGTCTTCTGCCCCTCGATGCGGTCGGGATTGATGGAGTTGACGACGACGGCGGTTCCATCCTCGGCCAGAAGGCGCACCAGTTCGAGCGCCCGGTCGAAATTACCGCGCACGGCCACGATCTTCGCCCCGTGCACCATCGCCTGCGCCAGCTTGCCGAGGGCGATCTGCCCGTCGGGGATGACGACGGCGCAGCGAAGCCCCGCGCGCGCCGCGTAGGCGGCCGCAGAGGCGGACGTGTTGCCGGTGGAGGCGCAGATCACCGCCTTCGCCCCGGCCGCCACGGCGCGCGACACCGCGACCGTCATGCCGCGGTCCTTGAACGAG
>ERZ1292630.2041-Hain-H41-02um-R3-2041-length-19162-cov-8_pt1 | contig 17872 bp, 7 predicted proteins | sample MGYA00564408_ERZ1292630 | MGnify/ENA primary metagenome ERZ1292630 (study PRJEB36523, sample SAMEA6512641) | groundwater metagenome | collected 2019-01-08 | study: AquaDiva: Metagenomics assemblies of 32 groundwater samples
CCGCCGCTTGTCCGACCGACGCGACGGCGATCGACGTCACCGGCGCGGCGGCAGCTGCCGGAACTGCTGACGTGAGCATCCGCGTCGAATTCGTGGTCGAACTGGCCGATCCGGTCGTTGTTGTTGGCGAGGCCGTGACAAAACTGCTGGTTGAATTTGTCAATCCGGGAGCGGCTGTTGTCACCGATGACGTGAGGACGCCGGCGAACGTCCTCGTTGTAGCCTGTGGAGGCGGGGTCGCCGACAATGACTCCGCTGGCGTTGTGACCACCCGAGTCGTACCTCCTGCCGCGGTGAGCGGCCCAAACATCGTCGTCGTCGCCGATGACGTTTCAGAGGTCGTCGTCGCCATCAACACAGAGGACGAACTGCTCTCCACGATGTCGCTCGTCACCGGCATCAGCATTGAGAGGCGGCGCACGGCTTCCTCCACGACCAGCGGCAGTCCGAAGCCGCACATGGGGCCACGATAGGGCGTGATCAGCGGGTCCTCCGCGCCGCCCGAGACGTTCGCCAGCCACGGTGCGACCGTCGGCAACGGCAGCACCCCCGGGCGGCTGCTCACATTCCAGCCCATGGCCGGAGAGCTCGCGGGACCTCCACTCGGCACGGGCCAGCCGAGGCGCGAGTTGCAGCCGTCGAGCGCGGCGTCGACCAACACGAGCACGGGAGCCGTGATGTCCGGAGACACGGACGTGGGGCCCATCGACAAGCAGTTCGTGCCGCGCACCGTCGACCGAGCCACGACAAAGCGCACGTCGCCTGCATCGCCCGCCGACCGCGGCACGGCGCCGAAGCCTTCCCCACCGCAGTCTTGCGTCCGGCGTGCCACATTGGTACCCGTCAGCGCGCTGCCCTTTGGCACGGTCACGTTGCTTTCGCAAACGATCAACGACACGTTCATGCTACACGATGACACATCGATGGAAGGGGCGATCGTTGTGGTCCCTTTGAGCGGAGGGACGTCGATGGAAACCATGCCGCAGACCGTTGCGGCAATTGATCCTTCGACCAGGATCTCGCTGTGATGAATGACGATGCCAAACCACCAGGGATCATTGAGATACCGGAAAAGGAGGACGGCAGCGGCAGCGGCATCGGAGTTCCCCAGCGAGCGAGATCGTATGACGGCGACCGACGCCGCGGCCGCTTTGCCACAGTCCACGTGCACCTTGGATTGCACGATCACCAGACACACATTCCGTGATGGCGCCGTGACACTGAGGGCCACCACCTGACCCATGCCCCCACGTGCAATGGCGTCAACTGTCGAGTTGAGAAGTGCAATAGCCACGTCGGCAAGTTGCACGTCGATGGCTTCGACGTTGGCCGGCGATATCGCCGAAGGCCACGGCTGCGTCAATTCGTAGACGGCGCCCATCCACATCACCAAGAACTGATCTCCGGTCGCGGTGACCAACGCATTGACTAGCACGATGGCCGCGCCTACGGCAGTCAGCGAAAAAGTGCCTGCCTTTTCGAAGTTGCCGATTAAAGAAAGCACGGCCACGCGCGTCGCCATACTGCCGGTCACCTCGATCGTGGCTCGAGCGGCGGCGGCTACCATGAGGGAAACGACGGAGACCGCGGATGTCTTTTCAGCCTGGGCGCGGACCACCAGAATCGCTGCGTCCTTCCCGGCGACCGTCGCGAGGCGCAAGGCGCTGCCGTTGACGGCAACGACATTGACCGTCCGCAGATCCGCCTTCAGGGTGCCGGTCGAAAAGAGCAAAATTGCCAACACGGCGATTCCAGGGTTCGTAGTTTGGATGACCACTGTGCACAAGTCCGCCACCATCAACGTCACGTCGTCCACGAGGACGTTGACCGTCGCACTCGCCCGCCCAGGATCGACCACGAGGGCGAGCACGGTGGCCAACTGGACGGTGATCGACGTCGCCGTCAGATGCAATGAGGCGGATCGTGTCAATGCGAGTGTGACGCGATGAAAGCGTATCGTTGAGCGTTGATTTGACGTCACCACAAGGGACATCACATGAGACGGGATCGCTCCTGCCGAGACGGCAGAGGTTGTGTTGCTGGTGAGCAAGATGCTCACCGACGTGTTTTCGCGTGCGGCAGCAGCGTCACCGTCGTCAGCCGTGAGTAGGGGCATCGTCGTGTCTTTTCGGACCACCCCCCTATATGATCCAAGAGCTCCTCCCAATATGATCCAAGAGCTATCCTGCACCGTGCATTCGATGGACGAGAACGCCTCGATGAATATGCTGAGTGCCACGACCTTGGCTCCATTGCCGTGCGTCACAGACCCTCGCGCGTCGAGAATCGCACCTCGTTCGACGGCGAATGTTGTTTCACAGCACACGCTGACGTTCACGGAATACGAGTCGAGTTTAATCGACATCGCGATGATCCACGGCAACGGCGAGCCGCCACTCGTGCTGACTGCCATGAGCCGAAGGACGGAGGCGTCGCTGAGCAGGCACAGCATGGACTCGATGGTCACATTGCTGATCGACGGCGACGACAGCACGCCGTTGTCGGCATTGACGGTCAAGGCCATGGCTTGCGGTGTGTTGCCTTCCTGGGCGTCGACCACGACCTCAGAGCTGGACGACACAACCAGCAACAAATCCTGGAGAAAGATTGAGCTTCCTTGAGTATCGCTTTCGACACAAAGCACGCTCACCTTGCAGCCGGTACCGGACCGTGACGTCGCTTTGGCGCGGACCTGTGCGCGTTGTGTCGCGAACAAAGTCAGCTGTGTTGCGTTCACAATCGTTGCATGAAAGATGACCATCACGCGAGCGGCCATAGTTGCCGTGGCGAGAACCTGTGCGTCGTTCGCGGCTCCGAAAGATACGTTCGATATAACGTACGAAATATTGGTAGACGAAGCCGCGGTGGCTATCATGCCGATCGCGAACGCTTGGCTGTTCGACGCGTTCACGCTAAGCTTGGTGCCCTTTCCCGTGCACCATCCGGAGACATTGCTGGCGAGGATGACCCCGGTCATGGCTTCCGTCACCAACGCCAGCACAATGATGATACCATCGCGGCTCGTTGCATCGACGGTCGCGTGATTGGCCACACGCAACATGGCCTGCCGGACGAGCAAATTGCCCTTTCGCGGGCCATTGGGGAAGTGGATCACCATCGCGAAGACGTCAGACTTGCTGCTACCCGATGTCACTTCCACGCGGGTGCCCTCGTCTTCGGCCTCGATGGAGACGTTTTCGACGTCCATGGCGACCGTGACGTCAACACTCGGCAACCAAGGACCGGTGACCGAAAGTGCCGAGGCGAAGCCGCTTGTTTGGCCGTCGGATTGCACGATGACAGTGCTGTTGCCAACGAGTCGAAAGACCAATTCGTGCACGCGATACACTGACAGGACACCGTCGATGTCTTCGGCGCCGAGCACGGCGACGTATTTCGTCGCGCCCATGGCCATCGACAAGCACGCCGAGCCGCTTCCTGTGTTTGCAACCACGGTCGCCATGTCTTGAACGACAACCGACATCGCCGTCATGTTTCCGGCACGCAACATGACGGCGAAGGCAGCCAATTTGCGATTTGACCGTGTTGTCGTCGACGCAGCACTCACGAGCGAGTGATCTGACACGAGAACGGAGCTTTCGGAGATCACCAACGCACCGAGATCCAACGCTCGACTCACTTGTTCAACGCCGAGCGTCGTTGACGACCCCGCGGACGCCGAAGTCACGCGAGACGATTCAATCACCGAAATGCGTGCAAAACGCAACCGCGTCCAATGAAAGAACGCAAGGGAGTTCGTCTCACAACGCGCGCCACGATCGTTGAATACGTTCTGGACGGAAAGGGACGATTGTCCTGACACCACCATTGAGACATTAGTCAGCACATTCTGCAGCACGACGCATTGCCGCACTGTGGTGGCTGCCGTCGAGTCGGGACGATAAACGCCGAGCACGGATACCGAAGATGCAACGTTGATCAAGGAACCCAACACCTGCGGGACCGAAAGGGCGACTGTCGAATTGACGATGCGGAAAAGAAGTGATGAAATATTCACGGACGACAAGATCGTCAACTGTTGATACTGCGGACGGATGGCGGTGGATGTCGTCTCGCCTTGGAACATCGGCAAGGTTTGCAGCGGGGGCAGCAGCCACGACAACAGAACGACCGTCACCCCAGCGGGATAGTCACAGCAACGGAGGTCGCTGTCCTCGACAGTAATCGTCACAAACATGCCGCCGCCGGCGTTGTCCTGCTGCGGCAGCAGCGATATGAACAAGCTGCCGTTGAGCAGCACGAGGTGAGACACCGTGAGCTTGAGCACGTTGGTCGCGGACGCGGTGACGTTGATCGTCATATCGCGCAGCGTGCAGTTGGTCAGCTCGATGTGCGACTCATCAAAGTCGCGAGCGTCGACGGTGGCCACTCGCATCGCTGCGTCCCAGTGCAACTTTTGCAGGTCGTCACAAGGCACCCTCCTCGCTTCCGCGAAGGTCGGCATCGATCCCAGCAGACAGCATCGTAGAAACGACACACACAACACGACGACGACGAGGGCAGCGGACGGCATATGGGTGATCCTTTCCACTTGGGGTGTGCTGCTCTCTCACTCGTCTCAAACATATGTTAACTGTCCGGAAGGAAGTAAGGAACGAAAGCGACAATTGGAGAAGAAAGCGCATCGTTTCGACCGGTTTATTTTGGACTCAAAACGTGCAATGTTTTGGTCAGAAAATATCTTGCGTTTTGGTTTTCCCCTCTTATTTCGGATTCGAGTTCATCGCGAAGTCGAAATCAAGCAAAATTCTTCCGCCCGAAAACAAAACTTCGAGCAAAGTATTTCTTTGAAAGAAACTGAAAACAGTTTTGAAAGTTTGCTCACGCCCCCGTTCCCCATCCTTTCGACGAAGAGCGAAGCCCCTTTCTCTTGTCGACATTGCGGCGGCGCGGTGTTGAACCAGCAGCTGAAAACGGACCTGCCGCCCTCCTGGCGCATCTCAAGAAGATAGATCTGAAGGCATCCCACGGCCCTCTTCTGCGACGACACCTCGCGATGACGAATCGGTTCTCCACATTTCCCACGCAAAGAAGCAGAACGCTCCCATGGTGAGACACCCCACACTTAGTACGCTGCATAACAACGTCATGGTGTGTCCGAAGGTGGTCAGCAACGACGAGCTCTTCGACAGCGACCACGCGGGATGAATGATCAGCACCGTGGCGGCCACTGGCGCACCGAGCAAGTTAACGATGCTGTTCGCGGCGGGGCTCCAGAAGTTGATCACCACGTCACCTGCGTACACGAGCGTCCAAGCGGCGTTGGTCACCACGGCGTATAAAAGATTCGTCTCGCATTTTTCTTCGACTTTCGAGGCCCACGACGACGCGTTACTGGGGTGGCTGCCTCCCTCAGCCCAGCTGAGAGCGCCGGCAGCGTGGCTCGGGGAAAGAATGCAAACGGCGCCGGCAAGACAGCCCCTCCAAGCCGACGACACGGACGCGGACGATCCGAACCACGGAATCGCGTCCACGGCAGGGACGAGCGCGACCGAGAGGACGAGTCCAACGGTGAAGTCGAAGCACAGGGCCGCAAGACGAAGCCAATTAAGTGCGGCTCTGTCGGCTGGCATCGTTTCTTCGCTCTGCTCGCCATCTTCGTCTCCGTGCCCATCGTTGTCGGAAACCACACAACCATCTTGGATTCCGGATGAACCACCACCACCATCTGCCCCAATCGTCGCTAACGCACTGGTATTCACGGTTTCATGCCGCATCTCACCGAGGCGGTCCACCGCACGTGCCTCGAACGATTGACGCCGCTCGCGTCGACGCTCGTTGCGATATCGGATCCAACCCGCGACTCCAGTGGCGACGAAAGCGCCTTGCGACACGTTGTAGGTCGCAGATGCCGCGACACGCGCAAGCCAAAGCAGCGGCCAAAACCAATAGGCACCGTCGGCCGATGACCAAACCTTGAACTCCGCCGCATCTGCCGATGGGTGCGTCTTCATGAGAGCCTGGGGAAGCCAATTGGGCAGCACGTGCAGCACCACACCAAGCACAACGCACGCGATCGAAGACGCGAGCACCGGCACCAAAGGACGTCGTTTTAGCAGCCGCCTTTCCCCTGAGAAGCATGCTAGCGTGACGGCGAGCGTCAACGGGGGCTCCAGCGCCTTAGTGGTCACTTGGAGCAGCACCGACGTGTACGACGCACTGTAGGTGCCGAAAACGTCGATACTGAAATCGCTCAAGGCCAACACCAGTCCCCAGACCCAGAACGATCGCATCCTTCGAAGTTGGTGCCACATGAAGTCTGCCACATCTACGTTTGCTTCGACTCGCTCCTTCTCCGCGGCTGCATCTTCCGGCGGCGGCGGCGAACGAGCGTTGTCGTCGTCATCCACTTTGGTTTCCTTCGCTTCACGCGGCCGCAGAAGGGGCTCATCTCCTACATCTCGACTGGCTGCGTTTCCTCCAGCTTCTTCGATGCGTCGATAACGCCTTAGCTGGCGACGTTGCCACGCGGACCAAATGACGAATCCGATCACCGCCGCCGGGACCAACAACACAAAGTAAAACGCCGACGAGAGCACGATGATCGTGACGTTTGACGCCGTTTCGCTGGACGGGAAGCCGCGAATCCAATAGTTGTAGGACACGTCGGATACGACGTTGGATGAGAGCTGCGTGACCACTGCCAAGGCCAAGAACGCGGCCGACGTGACTTGCCGACCAGTGCGGAACAATGACCCACTCATTGTTGCGGTGTCGAAGATTTCCAAAGGGCTTTTCGTGCCACGACCTAATGTCAAAAAATACGACAAACACTGCCGAGACACAAAGGACATCAACGGAAGAATTGACAGGAGGGTTGCAGCGTTGCATTCTACGGTACGCTCTCGTCTCGGCAGAGTGTCACTTTTTTTTGCCAAAAGCCGAGAGAAGAAACGCCTTTGAAAGGGGATACAACTTGTTCACGCGATTTTTGAAAACGCCAAAATTGCTCCACTACCTCAGCGGGACATCTCCACCTCTCCTCTCCGTTGGCACGGACGGCGGCGTGACCGTCGCAGTCGCTGCAGAGATGATAGGATCCATCAACTCCACTTTAAACTCCCCACCGGGAAGCACGACAATCCCTTTTGCCTTGACGGAGGGAACCTGCGCGGCCGACTCCTGCCCTTTTGCGCCGCTCGGGGTGGCGTAGCCTGCGAACAGGGGACGCGCCCCGGTGTCGTCCACCAGCATCGCACAACAGTTTCCGGGCGCATCGTAGTCTTGGATCACCGACGCAGGGAGGCGGAACCACGCCGAAAGAAACGCGCGCATCGCCGCGCCGTGTGTGACCACAATCGCGGTTCGGATGCGGTCGCCCTCCTTTCTGAGCTCGGAATCGGCGGCGATGTTCGCGCACATGGCGCTCGTGCGCGCCGCGGTGTCCAAGAGTGACTCGCCGTTTGGGGATCGATAGAAGGCCCTGAGTTTGTTGTCATCAAACCGACGCTGCACGGCTTCTTCGCTTTCCGGATTGAGTCGATGAAGGGTGGCCGCATCCATGCGGTAACGGATGAGAAAATCCTCAAATTTGACGCTGCGTCGCAATGTCACTTGAGTCACGTTCACTGACGACGATATGGTGGCGGCAGCTGTGGAGGGTGACGACGTGCGCGCCGCCTTGCCGTCTGCGAGGACCCAGTACTTTTCTCCTGCACCGAGGTATTTATTGCCGTTACCCTCGTGGTAGCCCCAGTCCCGCTCGGCGATGATCGACGCCTCACGGACGGAGTGAACGAAGCGTTTGCCCACCGTGGGATTCAGCATTTGGATGATGGCCTCGGCAGTTTGCCTCGTTCGCAGGAACGGGCTTACCCACATGCGAACGTGCTCGTCGTCAAACCACGCTGAGCAGGGATTTGTGCGGCTGAGCACGTCGGAATGGTGAACGTCGCCCACGGGTGCGGTTTCTGCGGCGCCGACGGCGACACTTTGTCTCTGAGTCGCGATTAAAAATTGTCGAATCGCGCGCGCCGCGGCCGTCGCCTGGTCGACACCTTCCTGGTGCAACTCCACGGAGGAATCCAACACCCGCTTGTAGTACTCGTGATCCTTGTTGGCCTTCGAGACGCCATGGCGAATGATGATCACGCGAAGCTGACGACGACGCGGGGCGGTTTGCGGCAGCTGCTGCGTCAATGGTGGAGAAGGGACATCTTCGCCATGGCGTGGTGGCGCCTGGGCCGAGTCAAGCGGTTGCGGTTCGCTCGAGATCTGAATTTTCCGTCCGCTGTCGGTTGCTTGATTTGATGGCTGGGCTGGTTCGGTTTTGAGCGGTCGCGTGACCAGCCAGGTATGATTCGCGTGACGCACCACACTAGAAGGGGCGGCGGTGTTGGCACGGACGACGCTTCGCGACGACGCCACGAGGGCTGCGCCAGCGGCCTCGACGGCGGGTAGGTACGCGGTCCAGCGCGCCCGCGCCGGATCACCCCGGCGAAAAAGGAGTCGCCGATCCAAAAACTGCAGTCGGCAGCGATGATTCACAATCTGCTTATTCGCATGCCGCAGCATACGACACACGCGCAGCCTGGTCAGCGTCGCCGTGAAACGGAGGCCAAATTGTTGCACCAAGAGGTCGACAATGTCCTCCAAACTCGTTCGGTCGCGTCGGATGCCGATCCGATACACTGCCGCCGGCGTATGTTCATCCCGGGATGGTGGCGGCATGACGGTCAGAGCCGAGGAGGGGTTCGCTGCTGCAGCACCCTGGGGAAACGGCCCCCCAAACGCTACCAACTGCGGCGACGTATCCGCATTTTGTGCGATATCGGAATTCTCAATGTAGTCGTTGACGTGAACCACGCGCGTGTGATTGAAAGATAGCTTCTCAGCCAATCGCGGTGGGACCATGACGCCATCCCCACGGCGAAACTCTTGGTACAAGCCGTGCGCCTGCACTCCACTTAGCAGATCGTATCCCTGATCCGTGAACGATCCATCGATGACTTGAATCGAACCCACCGGCGGCGTGGGCTCCGCGTCGAACCAGTCCGGACTCAAACGCATCCAATACGCCACGAAGGATTTAATGACGTCGCCATGAGAGACGAGTATGACGGTTTTGATCGCGCGGCCGCCCGCGGGTGGTAAATACGCGCCGGCGTGAATGTCCGACACGAGACCGGCCAGCCGGTTACAAACGTCAAAGTGCGATTCCCCTTGCGGCGGACGGTACCAGAACGACCCTTTGCCACGCTCAAATTTGCGAAAGCGACGGCGTTCCTGTTCGTGCATTGGCACCGCGAGTCGGTGATGTTGATAGCCGAGAGAGCGTTCCGACAAAAAGATACTCTCTCGCACCGAATCGACTAGCGCTTCGCCGGCGTGGGAAGGATTGAGCACTTCCAAAATACGCTCCGCGGTCTCCCGAGCCCGTTGGTACGGCGACACCCATAGCCGTACGTGGTGATTGTCGCCACTGGTCCGCTTTCGCCAGAGCAAGTGCTTCCTCAGCTGCTGTGCAACAAGCGACGCTTGATACTTACCCAAGTCGCTCAAACCCGCGTCGCAGTCAACGACGTCGTCACCGGCGACGGAGGGATCCTGCAGCAGTCCCGCACATCGGACCAGGACGAGGTGGATGCCGCCGCCGTTCGTCGGCGCCGGGTTTACCAGTGATACTGGCAGGTTCGTAGTGTTTTGTTGGCCAACGGCGCTTACCGCATGATTTGCTGTCCGGGCGGGCGTGGCTGCCGGCGTCGCTTTCGGAGACGGTGCCGATGGCTGTCGTTCGACGGAGTTGCCCCGGGGACCATTGTGGAGGTTCAGATTTGCAGGAGCCCCCGGAGCATTATTTGCAGGCTGGGGTCGCGGCAGCAGCGTTCCACTGGCGTCGTCGTCGCTGCCAGAAACGTCGAGCTCGCAGACGACGACCGATCGATTCGTCCCTCCCTCGCCGCCCCCCTCCTGAGCGATGCACCGATAGGTCGCGGTCGACGTCGAGGGATGCCGACTTGACATAGCGCCAGCAGCCATCGCCCAACCTCCCTCATTGGCAGGTGTGTACGCCGACCACGTCGATGCCTGCCGGTCGCCACGCCGAGCGACGGCGACATGGCTCGTGCCCACCTCGTGCGGCCCATGGGGAGTTAACATCTCTCCGGGACGAAAGCCATCCACACTACGTTGCGTGCCCGAGGACGCCGCGAATCCACCAAAAATGTAGCCGACGTCGAGACTGTCCAATGACAGTTGAACCGAAGCGTCCGGCGCGTCGGGCTCCAATTTGTGCCACTCCGGGCTCTTTCGGTGCCACACGAGCTGCACACATTTGATGATGCGGCTGTGCGTCACGAGGATCACCGTCTTCGTCGCTTCCGCCCCCCCGTCGTCGCGCTCGCCGCCGTCCTCATCTCGTCCGCCCTCAACCGGCGAAGGCCCTTCGGCTGCCGAGAAAAAGGCGTCGTCTCCAGCTTCCGCCGCAGCTGTCTTCCGGCTGGACTTCCGCTTTTCGGTTCTCTTCGTTCGATGATGGTCCATTCCCGAGACGTCTTTCCCCGTCACCGGTGGTTTGGTGTCACCCTTCTGATCGTCATCGGGACTGCCGTCATCATCGTCACTGTCGTAGCCATCTTCTGTGGAAAGAGCCACGTCGTCCCCATGTTGGATGTGTCCATTGTGGTACTGACCCCGATGCGGCTTGACAAAAGCGGGCCCCCGCTGCGACACCTGCCGCTCGCCCATCATGAAATCGTTGGACACGGAACGATGGGTGAATCCTCCGCCGCTGTTCGTCAGGCCACCCGAGCTGCTCGTCAACTGCGACGTTGCCCTTGGATAAAAGTCGGCATGGTGCGCAGACACAGTTCCGAGACGCGACGCGACGACTCGGGACGTGGCGATCTCCGTCTTGAGCGCGTTGACCACTGGGACCACGCGACCGCACAGGTCGAAGAAGGAATCTCCCCCGTTGCGACTGCGGGCGTAAAAGTACCCGGCCGCCTTTCGGTACTTGGACGACCGAGCGTCACACGGAATGACCGCACCGTCGAAGCTCACCGCGCTCGCGGCGACACGAAAGTCGAACGACGATGACGTGTCAAAAGAAGCAGCAGAGACGAAGGAATGCTCGAGCGAGATGGATTTAACCACGTGCGACTCGATGACATCGTCTGCGGCCACCCCCGGCGACGACGCGGCGCCGCCAACACTTCTGACGCCTTTCCTTGACGAGGGAGGCGATGCGGAGGCACTGCTGCGATGAGGCGCTGGGAAACCAAACGGCTCATAACTCGCGGCGACATTCTGCGGCGACGGGTCTTCGTCGTCCGATCCGCTCGCAGTGTCGTCAAAATCCTCGTCATCAAAGCCGTTGGCCCCTCCTAGTTTGCGCTCGCCACCGCCTCCTCCTCCCCCTCCTGCGGTTTCGATAGGGCTCGTCGTGATCGAGTCACTGGCGACGGCCGTTTCACCCCCACCCCGGCTATTTAAGGTACTGGATCTGAAATTCGCTGCTTGATCGTATTGATCGAAAAGAAAAATATCCTCGACAACGGACGTGACGTTAAAAACCGGACGCGGCTCGTTTGAGAGATCCCGTGTGGTGGCCTCTCCACGCGGCGTGGCTGGGGAGACGCTGTTTCCTCCGTCTAACAAAGGAGGAGCAGTCGCCGGCGGCTGCGGTTGTCGTTTGTATTTCCAGCCGTCGAGTTCCTCCTTGATCAGAGCCACGGCGGCTTTCCCCGATGCGTACGGGGAGTGCCAGATTTGCAGGTTCACGGGATTCGGCGGCGGCGGTTGTGGCATGGAGGCATTGTCGTCGTCCCTGTCGCCACAACACGCCGCGGTCACGGCGGACGGTGAGGCGTCGTGGTCGGTAACACGACGCTGCTGTGCGTCATCGTACAGGTAGTCCGCAATCACACCGGCCGCGCACTGGCACTGTTGCCGCTGCGTGTCGGTCAGTCTCATGGTCGGGGGAAATTCTCCGAATGACGTCGGTATAACGTCGGGAATGCAAACGTACAGCAGTCGGAGGCGAGGCGCAGGTGGCCGCGAGGAAGGAGCAACAAGGCTTGCGGCTGCCGCCATGGCGCCAGTGTTCGTTTTAGGGACCGCAGCATTTGGACGAATTCGAAATGGCTGCTGCATGGCGGCCGCATTCGCTGTTGGGTGGACCGTGGCGGCGCACCCTCCATCGTAAGTCGGGCGAGCTGATGGCGGTTCCGCCCCAAAGTGAGTATTCGATCGAAACATTTTTCGACGCAAAAGTTATTTGGCCTTTGTCCCCTTTTGATGCGAGTGAGTGTAAACTCATAGCACCGCAGTTTGTCCCCGCGACCAGTTCACTCAGGGGACACGAATCATACGCCCTTCGGAGCGACGAACATCCGGAGGAGGAGGGAACCGACGTGCGATCGCTGATGAGAAAGCCGCCGGCGACAACAAAATGGACTTCATTCCTTTGCATTTTTTGGCAGGCGGTGCGATCAGAGGTACGAGATGTATGCTGGCATTTCGGCCCGCTTCAGTCTGCCAAAAAAAAACCGCCCAACTGGCCCGGCGCCAGAGTTCTGTTCAGGTCGGCCTTTCAGCTAATGCCTTTCAGGTAATGATCAAAATGATGCTGCCGTCGTTGACTGGGCGGTCGGCCCGTTGGGGTTCGGTTCGCGGTGAGCCTCAATATCAAAAAAAAATGGGATCGAGGCCCTCGGCGGGAGGTTGGCTCCATTTCCAAAGTTGCCGCAGGGCATCTTCAACAGGGCAAGGCTGCGCGTCATTCGTTGACGATCGCACAAAGGCCCAGTTCGAAAAGTTGGCGAGGAAGTCGTCGTCCGGTGATCGTTCAGAAGTAGCCCCTTTCTCGAGCACCTGCCGCAAGTAAGAACGACCGACGGCGCGGAACTGTGCAATGTCGGTGTCACCAACGTCGGCTCCGCTACTGTCTCGGAGAAAAATGAGGTGGTCATCATCCCGTGATGATGCGCTCCACGGAGTCGTGGGCATCCTCATCGTATGATGATGCTCGTCTCGGTGATGCATTGGATGTGGGAGTAACGTCACCACACCGCTACTGAGTCGGCGGTCATTTCCACGTATTGACAACACGGGCAACAGCGGCCTTCGTCGCCGAGGAGCACCCGTTAAGGAGGCGTCATCGAGTAGCAATTGGAGGTGAGGGTAAGACGCGAGCCACGAGCGTTTCAGGCCTGCCGCGCCACGGTATCGCCGCACACCATGATACGGTTGGCCACCGCGCTGTTCCAGCACAGTGTCGCGTGCCGCCCGGAACGTCAATAATGGTGAACAACGCGGCGAATTCAAGAACCGTTCCCGGGAGCTGGCGACGACGTATCTAGGGGAAAAACAACGAGGGCCGCCGCCTGCAAACGCTTGCATCATCACGTGTCGATAAAGAGGGGTGTCGATTCACGTCATCGCGAAGGGGAGCGTCGTCCGCTTCATGAGTCGCAGTGGCGCTAAAAGCGAGAGGAGCCAGCACGAAAGGATACCAAAACAATCAAGAAATGTCAACGATACCTTCGCTTGTTCCCCTCCCACCATGAAGTGACAATCAAAGTGCGCTGCGGAGCGGGAGGGAGACGTTTTCTCAGCACCGAACCACGGACGTTTGACGCTTCCAGTAACTATTGTTGCCTGGTGCGGAGGGTTCTGACAACCAGAATCGGATGGCTTCCGGAGGTCCATCGTTGGGCCAACGGAGGGTGGCGACGCTGGAAGACGGCAACGCAAGGTGCGCCGTACAACTGGAGGCCGGCGGCGCCGCGGCGATGAGCACCGACACGTTCAACGCGTAGGCGTTGCTGTTGGCCAAAAGAAGGGCGTGAAAAAAATTAGACCAAGCAGAACGCTCACCACTCCAACCGCCCGTGTTGTTGCATGGCGTCACTAGGAGCGAGGTCAATCCTGGAGCGGTTGAACTGGAATGGCCACGACACATAGTGTTGCCCGGTTCCCCAGGTGCGGCGCGGTTCCAACGCCCTGTCGCCATCCCCAAGTGGGCGAGCGCATAGAAGTCTTCATTCCAGGTCACCACGAACGGTGACACCACTTCGGCGTTGTCGTTTGTCGTTTCCAAAGTGCCGTCGCCCCTCCCTTCCATTGTCGTGGTGGTGGTGGTGGTGTTTCCCGTGTCCACCGTCACCACACCTCTGCAGTCGCCACAGCCGCCATCGAGCTTCGGCCCACCGGACGGATTGAGGACGACATTCCATTTGAGCACGACGGTGGCCCAGTTCCGCACGGCGCCGATGGTGAGTGTGGACACGTCCCAGAGAAAGCTCGATGTGGCGTTGGGCGACCACGCCCCACCCGTGCACTCTGTGAACATGATCTCCTTCCAGGGCATGAAGTCGTGCACCACGGTTTGGTTGCTCACGCCGCCTTCGTAGCAGTGAAAGGCTGTGCCAGCGACGAGTGACGTGGGCGACGAGATGGTAGGACTGGCACCGAGGACGTCCATGGGGTACGTCGCATTGTTCCAGTTGTGGTCGTAGATCACAATTTTGGGTGTCACGCGACGAGACGATGGTGACGACGACGAAGTCAAGAGGAGTGCCATGATGGCTTCGGCGAGGGCGACTTCCTGCGACGGGGTCACCGTCATCGTTGGATAGGAACCAGTTGAGTACTGCGGCTCATTTTGCAACGATAAATAGGTGACGTGAACGCCATGGGCGGCATAGGCATCGATAAATTTTAGAAAATACGTCGCGTAGGAAGAGATGATCCGAGGATCGTCGTCGCGAAGCGCCCCACCGTATAATACGCCAGACGTCTTCATCCATCCCGGTGCGGACCACGGCGCGGCAATGAACTTCAAGTGCGGCTGCATGCGAAGGATCTCCTGAATGGCAGGCACGATAAATTCAAGGTCTTTGTCAATGCTGAAATACTTCATGTCCCAATCTTCCGTGACGTTGGCAGGAAGGTCGTCGTACGAATAGCGTTCGATGACGTTGAAATCAGAAGCCCCCATCGGTAGGCGAACCATCGTCAAACCGCCGAATGCTTCGTCGTCACTGTCACCATTGATCCCCTCCGTGGAACTGCTACCGCCAAACAGCCGCCGCAGAATGGGCTGTCGCTGCTGAGGGGTCAGCTGCTTCATCAACAAGTACGCGGATGACGACGTCAGCGCCGCGCCGACGCCATGCAGTGGCTGAAACTTGATGTTCACGTCGACATCGACCGTGACGGGTACTAGGGGTGTAAGGTTGGTCCCCTGCGCGCCGTGAGCGACGGACGGACGCTCCGAGAAAGACGATGCAACGACGATCGCGGTGACGATGAGAAGCGTTGCGGATACGAGTCTCCTGTGCATATCGAATGAATCGGGGATTCAATGTGGTGTGAAAAGTGAGGTGACCACAGTGTCTTTTTTAAAAAACCAGCGCGTCGTATGACCTCATTTTAATGAGATAAACAAGAACCCCACACAATTTTCCCTATTCCGAAGCCCACACGAAAAAAATAACGCACAATGAACTCACCGCATCCCCCCCTCCCTAGTCAGTCGCCGCTAATGCGCCGCAGCTTACGCGACACGTCGGCCAGCTCGGGGTCCTGCGCCACCGTCACATCATCGAAGAAAGGGAACGCGGCCTTCAAATACACGCGAAGCAGCGCCACATTTTGCTGAAGCACCGCCACACAAAGGGAAAAGGCGCGGTCCAGGTGACCCAGCGACTTGGCCGTGACCAGCAACAGCTTCCAGTGCTTTTCCGCCACGACGTCCAACCCCCCTTCGAAAATGCTGATCAGCGGTGGATAGTTCCCTTCTTGCACGCATCGATAGATGACCATATCGAGCAAATCCAAGAGTTTGAACCCTAAGGGAAACTCAAATCGCTCGAAGAGCTCCTCAGTTAGAGGGGACACGGCCAACAGCGTCTCACGGCTTTTCTGCACAATGTGTTCCAGCACGCCGTCGAATCGTCGAAGCTGCGCTTCTTGCCGTGTCGTGGCGGGCGCCTTTTTGGTCACCCTCTCCGTGAGCGATGATACGGAGACCGTGGGGGCCAAGGCCAGCGTCGACGCTCGCGATGCGACCGCACGTGACAGATCCAACTTCTGCTCCACGAACATGCGCCGCTGATGTTGCTGATCCACGCGCCGCTTCAGCACCACGCGGCGCCGCAGCAGGCACAAGAGACCGCGCAACACGTTTGGGGCAGACGATGCAAACGCACTTGGGTCGGTGTGCGCGAGGCGCAAGACGTAGTCACAGACACAGTCGGAAAGTTCCTCCTCGGAGTTTGGTATGACGGCCATGGATTTCGCGACCGTGAGCACGTGAACCGCCTGTTTTTGCACGACCGGCGAGGCTGCCCACTGCACAAACGATACCGGAACGCAGAAGAAGTCTTCCAACGCGAGAGCGAATGCCTTGGTGGGCATCGTCGCGAACACGTACGGAAAGTAGACGATGAGGGTCGCGAAGGCCAAGTGACCCGCGAACTGCATCGTTTCCAGTGCGGCCGGGTTCGCACTGGAGATGTGCTCCTCGAGACTGGTCAGGCGCGTGCGACGGTAGCTCCACGAAGCGACTTCGGCCGTATCGGGTACGGGAAATAGACCATTGATCGCGACACGTGCCACACGGAGGGCCAAACGCCGATGGTGCGCGATAATCATATCATCCGATTCAGATCCTTCGCGAGTGAACCACGACCATGATAGCAGCGTCCTAGCAACACGATTGAGCGTGTCCTCGACTTGCTGCCTGCCCTCCCCTTGGATGGGGCCGCCAGCGCGCGACATGCTCACGGGACCCGCGGCGGCCGCTGCGGTGGGGCGGCCACCGCCAGCGACGATCCCACCACTCGCCTCGGTGGCCCACAGGCACAGGTCATCCTGCACGATCCGCAAGAGCAGATCCACGTATCGCGCGACCTCGGTGTGTTCCACGGCGAGGCGCTGCTGCGAAGCGCCAGGACGCACGTTAACGGAGGTGCCCTCGTTGGGGACCCCACAGAGCCGCCGATTCGACGAGGATAAGCCGCCACTACTCTCCGCTCCCGAACGACCCACGGACGGAGGTGCGTCGTTGGGATCGAGCGGCGGCGCGCTCCCGAGTCGGCGGCGACTGGAGGAGTGGCCACCAAGATCGCCGTTCGCGTCATCGGACACGCGCTCGACCTTCTCGTCGTCGAAGAGGGCCGCGAATGCCGCGTGCCGGTCGCCTCCGTGGACGCTCATCTCCGGGGCCATGATCCGCGTGGATTCATAGTTGCGATGGGCCAGGGCCTCAATGGCCGATCGCAGTAACGCGCACTCATGCAGCAGGTGCTCCTCTGCGAACCACGCGTCCAAGTGCATGGCGCGAGCTTCTTGCCTGGATAGCGTGTGCCGCAGCTGGCGTGCTTGTTGCGCGTGCGCGGCTGCGATGCGGATGTGGGGCCGCAGCAGCGCCAAGCAGTCGGTTCTCGCGGTGGCGGACGACTTGTCGACAGCTTCTGGTCGGCAGCGAACGTACAGCGGCAACGCGGCCTCCGCCACACTTGCAAAATCAAACGACGATTGCTGAGTCGGCAGCGTTGCGGCCGTAGGGATGTTTGTAGGGGGCTCCACGACGACGACATTGTTTCGTTGGGCCGCCGACGGGATTTCGTCCATCCCCACGACGAGGTGAGCCCCCGCCGCCGCCCCTCCTCCCTTTGGCTGTGTTGGCTCAGCGACGGTGGCTGCTGCTGTTGCTGCTGGCCGTGTGATGCTGGGATCCCCCACGGGGGGAGGGTGTCCCCCATCGCTGCAACGCGGCCGCGGCTCAATGGGTTGCCCGGGACGACATTGACCTTCCGCGCTACAACTCAGGTGCACGTTCGCCAAGGTTTCGGTGTGCTGTTTTTTTTCACGGTCCGGGACAAGAAGGGCTGCCTCGCGAAGT
>ERZ1292630.2292-Hain-H41-02um-R3-2292-length-17851-cov-5_pt1 | contig 17851 bp, 15 predicted proteins | sample MGYA00564408_ERZ1292630 | MGnify/ENA primary metagenome ERZ1292630 (study PRJEB36523, sample SAMEA6512641) | groundwater metagenome | collected 2019-01-08 | study: AquaDiva: Metagenomics assemblies of 32 groundwater samples
ACCGGACATTTCTATGCGTCTTAACTACAGGACATTTCTAAACGGCCTTGACAGTTTTGTTTTCGTTTCCTTGACATCGCGATGCGCTGAGGCTATACTTAGCCGCAGTGGATGACTATTCGTGCCGGCATAACGTCTATTTACTCTTGATACATACATAACGGCACAAAGGGGGTCAGACCACATGATGCAGTTGAAAAAGTCGGGCAGGAAGGGATTCACGCTCATCGAGCTGATGATCGTCGTCGCGATCATCGGCATTCTCGCGGCGATCGCCATCCCGAAGTTCGCTGAGTTGATCCGCAAGTCGTCGGAAGGCGCGTCCAAGGGAAACCTGGGCTCGCTTCGCTCGGCGCTGAGCATCTACTACGGAGACATGGAAGGCCAGTACCCCGTGTTGATGGGGTCGTTGACCATCGGCGGCAAGTACCTGAACGTCATTCCCATGTCGAAGGCGCCTAACTACCACGCCGATGCGAGAAGCGAAGCGAACGGCGCCATGACGGCGCTCGGCGATGGCGGCGGTTGGTACTACGTGAACACGGCCGGAGATGCCAACATCGGCACAGCCTATGTGCAATGCACGCATACCGACACCAAGGGAAGCGTCTGGTCCTCGTACTAGGTTAGAAGGCTAAGCGATGAAGACCCCCGGGGTCCTTGGACCCCGGGGGTCGTTTCGCGTATGGAACTTCTTTTGACGAGTTGGGGCGCGCCGCTCGCCTGTCTTTTCGGCTCCATGTACGGGAGCTTCCTCAATGTCGTGATTTACCGCTGGCCCCGCGAGCAGTCCGTGGTGACCCCGCGTTCCCGTTGTCCGCACTGTCGCGTTCCCATAGCCTGGTATGACAACCTTCCCGTGCTGTCTTGGCTGATCCTGCTCGGACGGGGACGCTGCTGCCGCCAACCGATCTCGGTGCGCTATCCCTTGGTCGAGGCCGCGTGCGGCGCCCTGGCGGCGGGCTTATGGCTGCGCTGGACGGGGTCGGCCGCCTTCGCGGGCGCTTCCGCTTTGGCCTGCGGTTCCTTGCTGGCCGTCGCCTTGATCGACTGGGATACGTTTCTGATTCCCGATGAGCTGTCGCTGGGTTTGGCGCTCGGCGGTCTATGCTGCTCCTGGTTCAATCCCTATTTTAAGTCCGAGGCAGGCGCCTGGTGGCTGCCGGTTTGGTGGAGCTTGCGCGGGGCCGCGTTGGGTTTTTCCCTGGGCTGGGCGGTCGCGGCGGCCGGAGAGGCGGCTTTCAAGAAGGAGGCTCTCGGCGGCGGCGATGTGAAGCTGCTTGCGGGTGTGGGCGCCTGGACGGGGGCGACGGGAGTGTTCGACTGCATGATGATCGGGTCCTTGCTCGGATCGATCTACGGGGTGGGCATGATGCGCGCCGGCAAGTTGGGGCGCGGCGACCCGATGCCTTTTGGTCCTTTTCTCTCCGTCGGCGCGATCTTTAATTTTTTTCACCTGCTGCCGATGGGCTGGCCTCTCGTTTGACTCTGTAGAGAGTAAAACCTTCGCCGCGCCGCTCTTCGATCAAACCGTATTGAGCGAATGATTGAGGCCATTTCGTTTCGGCCAGGGAGCGGTCCACGACGTACACCGGCTCCCCGGCCTTGGCCAAGGCGTCCAGACGTGAAAATAAGTCGGTTTCATCCCGCCAGTAGCGCGTGTTGAGGGGTTTCCGGTGGGCGAAGTACGGAAGATAAATTTGCCCGCGCCCCGCCGCCACGACCCAGGCGTTCTCGGGGGTCGAGCGACCGCTCCAAAGGGCCTCCAGGAGGTCGCGGTTGGCTTGCGGACGGCTGGCCGGGAGCACGGCGCAGCGCCAGTTGTGAAGACCCGCGACCGCACACCAGGCGGCCAGCGCCAAGAGGCGCAGTCGCGGCGAGAATCGGTCCAGACTTTGACAGGCCAAAGCATAGACCGCGAGAAGATCGGTGATGCGGTAGACGATGGTGCCGGGTTCCCACGACAGATACAAGACGGCGTAGCCGGCCAGCCATAACCCCCAGAAGCGCGCGATTGGCCCCCCGCGGACGAGCCCCCAAATTCCCGCCGCCAAGGGAAGGACGGCCAAGGGTCTTGCCGGTCCTTCGGCCAGGAGCATGGTCAACGACATGCGCAGCCAGGCGACGACGCTGTGCGCCAGGGAGCTGCCGTGCCAGCCGAAGCGTTGCTGTTCGTTGAGAGCTGCGCTGCCCAGAAGCCACACGCGCCACTCGTCAAAATGAGACGGGGAAACGGCGAAAGCGGCGGCCGCCGCGTAGGCCGAGACAAGAATGACGGCTTGCGCCGCCGCGTACTCGATGAGGGCTCGACGCGTGCGGGGCAGAATCCAGAGCATCGCCGGGGCGGCCATGAAGTGGCCGACGTGGCCCAAGATCGCGGCCGCGTGCCAGGCGCCGACCAGCCACGCTCGGGGCTTTTCATCCAACGCCTCGCGCGCGGCCAAGACGATTGCGAGCGCGCCCAACATGTAGACTTGAGCCTCCAGGCTCCAAAACCACCAGGCATGGGACAGGACGAGCGCGGAGGCGCCGAGCAGGGCCTCGCGCGTCGGGCGTCCCAGGCGCAGCAGGAGCGGAAAAAACGGAGGCCGCGGCGGCGCCGAGCAGGCCGCTGAGGACCTGCATGGGATAGAGGGCCTCTCCCCGGTAGCCCAAGAGGCGCCAGGCTCCGTTAAACAGCCAGGCGACGACCCCGTAGGCGAGATGGTTCCCATGCACGAGATGCTTCCAGTCGGAGAGCTCCACGGCGACGGCGCAAGCCACTCCGTCGAAATTGAAAAAATAAGACCGGGCGCAGAGGTTGAGCAGCAGGCTGAGCGTGAAAATCGCCGCGGGCACGCCGACACTCGCGTCGAGACGTTTAGCGAAGTTCATAAATCCGAGTGTTTTCCGCCGGATCCACGAAAACCTCGCGGAAATATTTTTCGTCGCCAAGATGTCGGTGCGTTGTCTCGAGGATGCGCTGCAAGGGCGCGGAGCCGCCCTGGCTCAAGCCGAGGTCGAGGCCGTCCTGGCGGAGAATGAATCGGGCCCGCGCCGCCTTGAGGGTGCCGGCCAAACCCGCGGCGGTCTCGGAGTCGGGCAACGCCAGGCAGGGGCGCCGCGCGTACCAGCCGTCGCGAACGGGCAGGGCGCTCGACAAGGCTCCGGGCTCCGGGCGGGACTGCAGCCAGGCGTAGGTGCGGGACAGCTCAGGAATTTCCCATGGATTCGTCCGTCCCAAGCGCGGCGCCGTTTGAAATCCGATTTGGGCCGCGAGCAGCGCCGCGAGCGCGCGCGGCGCCGCGGGGCCCAGGCCCTCGGCGAGAGCCCAGAGCAGCAGCGGAAGCAGGGGGATCATGTAGCGTTCATACTGCCAGGTCCAAAATAGATGCATCGCGGCGCCGCCGAGCAGGGCGATCGCGGCGGGGTCGGCGGGGCGACGGCGAAGAGCTCGCCACACGCCGATAGAGGCGGCGATCATGATCGCGGCGCCAAGCGCCGTTGCCGCGGCTCCGTCGGCGAGGCTCGGCGGCAGGAAAGAACCTCCCAACGCCGCCGAAAAAAAACGGAGATTGGAGAGCGCGACCGCCAGAGGAGAAGAGTCAGCGGCGGGGCCGTAGCTCAAGGCGAGTTCACGCGCTTCCTGCACGCCGGCCGAGCGCCACATCGACCAGGCGCTCCAAGCGCCGGCCGCCGCCAGAGGCGCCGCGAGCGATGCGGCGGCATCTCTCCAGCGTCGTTGGACAAACGCCTCGCCCGCCAAGGCGGGCAAGGCCGAAAGCCCCGCGGGCCGCACCATCACCAGCAGCGCTGCCAGACCGCCGGCGAGAGCTCCGCGACGGCGTTCGGCGGCGAGCAGCGCCGCGAAAAAAACCAGCAGGTAGGGGGCTTCGGGCATCAGCGTTCCCGACTGCGACAGCGTCAAGGGGGAAGAAGCCAACAGCAACGCGGCCAGCAGCGCGTTGGTCTCGCCGGTTCGAGGGCGCAGCCACGCCCAAAACGCCCAGGGACACGCCGCCAAGAGTAGGGTCGCAAACGCTTGAAAAAGCCCGGGGTTGTCGCTCAGAGACGCCAAGGGGGCGAGAATCAGCGGCCACCCGGGCGTCGTCGAGGTCAGCGGCGGCTGGCCGACGGCGGTCAGTAGATCGTAGCGTCCCAGCTTCAGGGCCTGGGCGGCCAGAAAATACAGCAAGTCGTCTTGCTGGCGTCCGAAATACTGGGCGGGGGCGAAAGCCGCGATGAGGAGGCTTCCGGAGAACAGCAGCGCCGCATGCAAAGGCGCGGGCAAGACGATATCGGCGCGGCGCAAAACTGGCGGAAGAGGAGGGATTCGAACCCTCGAGGGCTTTTAGACCCTACACGATTTCCAGTCGTGCGCCTTCGACCACTCGGCCACCCTTCCTATCAAAAGGATTATAACGTATTTTTATTCTTCGCGCGGGTCCCGCCCGGCTGCTGATCTTGAGGCGAAGGCTTTTTCGATTCAGTGACGAACCGGCCACAAGCGTCTGCGGGGGTGTTATTCCAAAAGACCCAGAGTGTCATGGGTCCATTCCCGTTTTGAGTACGCCCCCGATGGTCCAGGCTCGGCGTGCGGCATCTCATAGAATCATCGTTAATATATGAGACATATCGACCAGCGCCGCCATCCCGCTTTGATTGGGACTTTGCTCGCCGTCTTAAGCGGGTGCCTCGCCGCTGCGCCCGCCCGCGCGCAGGCGCGGCTGAAGACGGTCCCGTCTCCGTCCGCAACGATGCCTCTCGTCCCGCTTTCCGTCTTTCCGGCGTCGATGCCGCTGGGCGTTGCCTTGCCCGCGCTTTTGGGCGCGCGCGTCCCCGTCTCGGTGGCCGCCGCGCCGCAAACGCCCCGGGCGTCCAAGCCCGTGTCGGCCGCCGCATCGTTGGCGATCGCGGCGACCCCCGTCGAAGCCGACGCGTCAAGCGTCGATGCCGGAATCCATTTTGACGGCAGTCGGCCGTTGGATAATCATGACGGTTCCGATTCCCGTGCCCTCGTTGTTTCCGTCGCGCCGAGCGAGGCCCCGGTCCTGTCCTTGACCCAGATATACTTTCCCGGAACCTACGCGGTCGGATTCACCCCCAGGAACGACGCCCACGTCGCCATGATCAAAAAGGCCATGGGCAACGGAGGCTATCTCGTCGCCACGTCGGTGGGGCCCAATTCCCAAGGACACAACAACGCGGCCGTGCTCGTTAAATTGGAGAACGTCCGAGTCCCGGTCGTGGCGGGACAATCCGTTCTTTTGACTTTCCTGCGCGCGGCGACGATCACGGGGTATCTCACGATTGACGGAGTCTCCGTCGCCAAAGTCTCTTACCCGGCGCCGGGCCCCAGCCATCCGATAGAGCTGGAGAGGCTAAAATCGTTGGCCCTGGAATTACTCGACCGACTGGCTGCAAACGATTTGGCCATAGGGGAAAGTCTCATCCAAGATGTCCGGCGTGCGGACAGCATCGAGCGCCTGACCAATCTTCTGGCCCAGGAACTTCCGATTCCCGACAGGGCCAAGATCGAGCTGCTCAACGAGCCGTCCCTCGAGGCGCGTCTGCGCGGCACGATTTTCGAGATGAAGGCACTCCTCAGTCCTGCCCCCCCGACCGAGCCCGCCTCCCAAACGGTCGACAGCTTTTCCTCGCCCGAGGCTTTGGCCGGCGCGATGACCCGTCTGGGCATGCCCGAAGCGATCCAAAACGTTCTCCGGGGGGAATACGCCAAATACGCGCAGCTCAACCCTAAGGAATCGGAAGCTCAGAAGCTTCGCGCCTACATGGAGTGGCTGCTCGCGGTCCCCTGGAGCCGGCGCACCGAGGACAACTTCGATATCGCCCAGGCTCGGAGCATTCTCGATGCGGACCACTTCGGTTTAGAGCGCGTCAAGGAGCGGGTGCTGGAGTTCCTCGCGCTGCGCAAAAAGACGGGGTCCAAGAAAGGCGCGATCATCGCCTTCACGGGCCCTCCCGGCGTGGGCAAGACCTCCATCGCCTCGGCGATCGCCCAGGCTCTGGGCCGGAGGTTCGTGAGGCTGTCGTTGGGCGGCGTTCATGACGAGACCGTGCTTCGCGGGCACGGCCGGACCTACTTGGGCTCCATGCCCGGCATGATCATGCGCCTGATGAAGAACGCCGGCACCGTCAATCCCGTGCTGCTGCTCGACGAAGTCGACAAGATCGGACGCGAGGGGAACGCCGGCGATCCGACCGCCGCCTTGCTTGAGATCCTCGATCCCGCCCAAAACAACACGTTTCGAGACCAATACCTCGACGTTCCGTACGATCTGTCCGAGGTTCTGTTCATCGTGACGGCCAACGAGCTCGGCAAGATTCCAGAACCCCTGCGCGATCGCATGGAACTCATCGAGTTCGACGGCTACACGACCCTGGAAAAAACACAAATCGCCCAAAAGCACATCATACCCGAGAAGATCAAGGAGATGGGGCTGACGCCGGAGGAAGCGTCGCTGACCCCAGCCGCCATTAGGCGCATCATCGAAGGCTACACCCGGGAGGCGGGCGTGCGCGCCTTGCGCTCCAAGATCGGCGCCGTCATGCGCAAGATCGCGGCTTGGGTCTCGATGCGCGCGGAGAAAACCCCCGGCCGCGTCGATGAGAACCAGATTGAGAAGTATCTCGGCATCGAGCAGTTCAGCCCGCGGCAAACGGCTCAAAACGGGGTCGGCGTGGGAACCGGGCTTGCCGTCGACTCCTTCGGGGGGAGCACGCTCAATGTCGAAGTCTCCATGGAACCGGGGACGGGGCGTTTGACTTTGCGCAAGCAGTTCGGCGATGAGATCGAGGACTCGGCTAGAAACGCCTTGAAATACGTCAAGCATAACGCCGCGAGACTCGGCCTCAAGAACGTCGATTTCCACGCGATCGACATCGACATCAACATCACCCCCGCCGGCAAGGTGGACGGCCCTTCCGCGGGCGCGCTCATGGTCACGACAATTCTCAGCGCGATCACGGGGCGTTCCGTCGCGGCGGGGCTGGTCATGACGGGGGAAATCACGATGCGGGGAGACATCCTCCCCATCGGCGGCCTCAAGCAAAAAGTCATGGCCGCGCATCGCATGGGCTACAGCGAGGTCATCTTCCCTTTCGCCAATCTTAAGGATATCGAAAATATCCCTAGCGAAGTTCGAGAGGGGATCAAGCTTCGGGCCGTCAAAACATACGATGAGATCTTCTCCGTGGCGCTGGCCCCTGCGGCCTGAGGGATCTCAAAGGGTCTTTTGGGCCGGCGGCTGGACGGGCACTTCCTCGTCAAACGAGCTGAGCCAGTTTTACTGAGAAATTACTGGCTTTTCGGAGGCCGCCGTCTTATACTTCCGACATGACAGACAACCGGATAAGATCCGTTTCTTTTGCCGCCGCGTTGACTGTGATGTTCGCGGGGACTTCGTTGGCCGCCTCATTCCCGATCGGGATCAGTGCGAACCGTCGCTACTTGGTGGATGCGACCGGAGCGCCATTTCTTCTTCAAGGCGATACCGCATGGTCGCTCATGGTTCAGCTCACGCGAGAGCAGACGGAAGAGTACCTGGAAGACCGCCGAAAGAAGGGGTTCAACGCGATTCTCGTCAACCTCCTTGAAAGAAAATACGCCGCTCATCCACCCAGCAACGTTTACGGGGCTCAGCCCTTCACGACCCCAAACGACTTCTCCACCCCAAACGCCGCGTATTTCGCCCACGCGGATTGGCTCATTGCGAGGGCGGCTGAAAAAGGGATCGTTGTCGTTCTCAATCCCTGCTATACCGGCTACACCCCGGGAGGTACGAGCAGCGGCGACGGATTCCTAGCCGCCATGATCGCCAACGGACCGGCCAAATCCCGGAACTATGGTCGCTATGTGGGGAACCGCTACAAGGGGTACAAAAACATCATCTGGCAGGCGATCGGCGACATGACCCCGCCTCCTGGCGGTCCGGCGGAGAAGAATTGGCTGGAGATCCTCGCCGGGATCAAAGAATTCGCGCCGACCCACCATTGGACCGCGCACTACCTGCGTTGGACCACGGCCCGCGATGTCAGCGCATTCGCCGGCCATATGACGATCGACAATAACTACGGCGGGAATCGGAGCTATATTCAGACATTGAGAGCCTACAACAGGACGAATACGATGCCGACATTCGTCAATGAGAGCTACTACGAAGATACCGGCTTGGGAGATGGCAAAGTGGGTCAGCGGCATTTGATGCGCGCGCAGGCCTATTGGGCCATGACCTCGGGCGCGAGCGGGACCATCTTTGGCAGCGACCACATTTGGCCTTTCGGCAGCCCTTACAGCGGCCCGGGCATGAATCAGACTTGGGACTGGCGAGCGGGAATGAACCGTCCTCCATCCCGCGACATGGTCCACGTCCTCACGCTCTTTCTCGCTCGGCCTTGGCATCTGCTCGTACCTGACCAGAGCCACACTGTCGTCACGAAGGGGTATGGAACATTTGGCATCGATGATCGGTCGCACGGAGGCGACTACGTGACGGCGGCACGCACTCCAAGCGGGGATCTCGTCATGGCCTACGTTCCTTCCACGGGAACGGCGCCGAGGACGTTGACCGTGGATATGTCGAAGCTTTCTAAAGCCGCGACAGCGCGCTGGTTTAACCCCACCAACGGGACCTACACCACGATCGCAGGCTCGCCCCTAGCCAATTCCGGTCCGCGCGACCTGACGACGCCGGGCAATAACGGGACGGGGACCAACGACTGGGTACTCGTTTTAGAGGCAACCGCGACCGCGCCGATGCCGCCGGCCAGGCCCAGGGGGTTGAGGCGATGAACAGCACCTGGAATTCTACGCGGATTGGAAGCGACGCGAAAGACCGTTGATCAGCGCGCGGGCGGCTGGATGGGCATTTCCACGTAGAACGAGCTTCCGTGCCCGACGGCGCTCACCACGCGGATGCGTCCTCCGTGAAGCTGGGCGAGGTCCTTGGCGATGTGCAGGCCCAGGCCGAGGCCCTTGGTGAGCTTCGACAGAGACGAATCCACCTGATAGAAGCGCTCGAAGATTCGCGGGAGATGGTCGAAGGGAATGCCCGGTCCGGTGTCGGCCACGCAAAAGACGATCATAGCGTCTTTTTTTTCCGCGGTGAGGGTGATTTGTCCTCCGCGCGGAGTGAATTTGCAGGCGTTGCCCATGAGGTTGCTGAGGACCTGGAGCATGCGGCCGCGGTCGGCCGTGAGCGTCAACGACGGTTCGCAGCGCACGACGAGTTTGATGCCCGCGCCGTCGGTTTGGATGCGGGCGGCGCCCGCGCAATCATCGATGAAGTCCGTGACGCCAAAGGCCTTGTAATCGAGCTTGATCGTGCCGGAGGTCAGTTTGGCCGCGTCGAGAATCTGGCCGATGAGGTACTCCATGTGCGCGGCGGATTTCTTGGCTTGGATGAGGCCGGTTTTCGTGTCCGCGCTGAGGTTGTCGTCCTCCTCCAATATGAAGGAGAGGTAGCCTTTGATCGTCGTCAGGGGGTTCTTGAGGTCGTGCGAGACGTTGTTGAGGAAGGCGCTCTTGAGCTCGTCGACTTCTTTGAGGCTGGCCATCGCGCTGAGCATGCGGCAGTTGAGCTCGCGCAATTCGGCCGTCGCGGTTTGCACGCGGGAATCCAGCTCCCGATTGATGGTTTCCAGCTCGCGGTTGCGCTGGCGAAGCTCCTTGGTCAGCTTCTGCTTTTCCAATCCTTTGCGGATGCAGTGGAGCAGGTCCTGCGAATTGCAGGGCTTGAGGAGATAGCTGTAGGCGCCGAAGTTAAGGGCGTCCACGGCCGAATCGACGGATCCGAAGCTGGTCATGGCGATGCTGATGGTGTCGGGGTCGGCGCGCCTGGCGGCTTGAAGGACCTCGAATCCCGAAACGCCGCGCATGACGATGTCGGTGATGATCACGTCGAAGGTCTGCTTGGCGATCATCTCGCAGGCCGCCTCGCCGTTTGCGGCTCTCTGGACCTCGTAGCCCTCCTTTTGAAGGAGGTCGGCATGGGTCCGAAGGTCTTTTTCGTCGTCATCGACGACCAGCGCTTTGACCGCGTCGCTCACCGCGACATTAAATCAAATAAACTCTGGTAGGCCCAACCCACTTCCCCGGGAGCCCTTATTATCCTATCGTGTCGCGGCATGGCGCAAGAGAGCCGACGCAAGGATGGGGTATTTTGCGCGGCGACGTCGGCGCTGTCGGCGTTGTCGTTGTTGGCGCCCGCGCTGCTGCGCGGCGAGGGCCTGATGGCCGTGGGCATGTTGTGGCGAGTGCCTCCGTGGACCGCAGTCCTCAAGGCGCAGGCGGGCTCGGGCGTGCTCGCGGACCAGCTTCTCTATTTCCTCCCGTGGCGGCAGTTCTTGCGCGAGGAGCTTCTCGCCGGCAGGCTGCCTCTATGGAATCCATATCTTCTCGGCGGCGTTCCGTTCGCCGCGTGCGTTCAAGCGGCTCCGTTTTTTCCCGTCAATCTTCTCCTGTTCTGGCTGCCCGCGGCGCCGTTCAGCCTCGTCGCGGCTTTTTTAAAAATATTTTTCTCCGGTTTTTTCACCGCGCTGCATGTCCGCAGATTGGGTGTTTCACGCGAGGGCGCGTCCTTGGCCGGGCTGGCGTTCTCCCTGGGCGGCTTCATGGTCGCCTGGCTCGGCCATCCCCAGACCAACACGGCGTGCCTGCTCCCCGCCCTATTTTGGGCGGCCGGGCGACTGTCGGACGAGCCGGGGCCGCGGTCGGCGTCCGTCTTGGGGCTTTTTATCGGACTCGCGCTATTGGGCGGGCACCCACCCACGATGCTGCACGTTTTCAGCGTCTTGGCGGCGTACGCGTTTTTTTTAGGGGCGCGCGTTCCGAGTCCGGGACGAAGGCGGTTGATCGCGTACTCGGCGTTGGCGCTTCTGGCGGGAGCGTGCCTGGCGGCTCCGGCGCTTCTCCCTTATATCGAGTATGTCCGGCTGAGTTCGACTCCGGCCGCCTCGGAGCTGCTCGCGCGTTGGAACACGCGTCTGTCGCCTTGGTTGGGACTGCACTTGCTGATGCCCCTGGCGTCGGGCTCTCCCGCGCGGGGCGCGGAGGTGCTTGCCGGCGTTTTCGGCCTGGAGCGGGGAAGCAACTTCATTGAACGCGCCGCCTGGACGGGAGCGTTGCCGCTATTGTTGGCGGGTGTGGCCGTGGTCCGGCGACGATCCGACGGGACGATTCTATTCCATTTCGGTTTGGCCGCGGCGGGCTTGGCGGCCGCCCTGGGCATCCCCCCGCTTCCGTGGGTGTGGGAAAATCTTCCCGGATATTCGGCCGTAAATCCCACGCGTCTGCTGCTCGCGTGGAATTTCGGCGTGGCGGTCTTGGCTGGAATCGGGTGGGATTGCTGCATGAAGTCGGACGGCAGGGAGAAGAGGCGATTGACCTTGATGGCCGCTGGGTGTGTTGCCTCCGTCGCCCTTGCCTACGCGTGGAAAATTTGGGGTGCCGCGGCGGAATTGACGGCCTCCGAGATCTCGTTCGCCCTGAGCGAGGAGGTGTATTTCGCCGTGGAGGCGGGAATCGCTTTATGGCTGGTGTGGCGCTTCGATCGTCTCCGCCGCTTCGGGCTGATTTTCGCGGGTCTGGCGCTCTTGCGCTATTCTTGGGACGTCAATGCGTCGGCCGCGCCCGAGCTGGCGTATCCCCCAACGCCGGCGATCGCGGCTATACGGTCGACGATCGGGGAGGGGCGCTTCTTCGGCCTGGGTGCGGCGGTGGAACCGAACCTGGGCATGCCGTTCGGCTTGCGCGACAGCCGCGGCAGGGACTTCATCGTTCCCAGCCGTTATGAGCGCCTGGTGACCGGAGACGTCGGCGACTTCGGGTTTTACAGCGGCTCGACGGTCCTGCCGCCGACATGGCCCTTGCTGTCTATCGGCGTGGTCGCCGCGACGGCTCGGACGGCGGCGGCTGTTCCTAAATCATGGACGGCGATTCATCAGGGAGATGTGTCCGTGTACCGTTCTCCCGTTGCGCCCAAGCGGGCCCTCTTCGTGCCGCAGGCGCGCGCGGCGGACTCCGAGGCGGTGTTGGCGGCGGTCAGGGATCCCGCGTTCGATATGTCTCGGATGCTGTGGCTCGACGACGGTCCCGTCGCGGCGCCTCAACGAAGGGCTCGGGGACAAGCGCGCATAGTCGAAGACGGCGTTGATCGCGTCGTCGTCGACGTCGACTCCGACGGGCCGGGGTGGCTGTTGCTTCTCGATAATTGGTTTACCGGGTGGGAGGCGCCGGTCGACGCAGCGCCGGCGCGGGTGCGCCGCGGCGATTATGCGTTTCGAGCGGTGGAAGTTCCGGGGGGCCAATCCCGCGTACGCTTCGTCTACCGGCCGCGGTCTTTTTGGCTGGGGGTCGCCGCCGCTTTCGCGGCCGCGTGCGCGCTCGGGGCGGTTTTTTTGCGCCGCTAAAGCTGGACGACTTGCCCTTCGCGGGCCGCGAAGCACTCCAGAGTCAACGAACGCGAGGAAATCAAAGAGAGGCTTTCGGCGATCATGGCGTCCATTGTGTCGTCGGTGTGGAGCGGGTCGTGATGAAACAACGCGACGCGAGCCACGCCCGCCAACTGGGCCAAGTCGAGAACGGAATTGAACGTGCTGTGGCCCCAGCCGCGCTTGATCTTGTACTCGTCGACGGTGTACTGCGCTTCGCAAATGAGCATGTCGGACCCGGCGACGAAGCGCGCGATCGCGGCGTCTTCCTTGTCGCTGAATTCTCCTTTCGTGTTGAGGGTGGAATAGGGCTCGTGGTCGCTGATATAGGACACGACTTTCCCGGCATGTTCGAAACGAAAGCCGACGGTAATTCCCGGATGGTTGAGGAAGTGGTGGGAGACTTTGACCGGTCCGATTTCGATCGGGGCGGTCAGCTCGACGAACTCCGGTTTCGAGCCTAAATCCTGCAGCTGCACGGGGAAGTAGGTGGAGTGCATCTGCCCGGCCATAACGTCTTGAAACGATTTCGTCGTGCCGTGCATGCCGAAAACTTGGAATCGGGATGAAGGCAGGTAAAGCGGGGTGAAGAAAGGGAAGCCCTGGATATGGTCCCAATGCGAATGCCCAATGAAGAGGCTGCCTTGGATCGGCGAACCCACGGCGCGTTTGAGCAGGTCGAGGCCGAGCTCCCGGATGCCCGTTCCGGCATCGACGATGATCAGCTCTTCTCCCGCTTGAATCTCCACGCACGGGGTGTTGCCGCCGTAGCGCACCGTCGCCGGGCCCGGAGAGGGAATCGAGCCGCGCACGCCCCAAAAGCGAACCCGCATCAAGCTCCTCCGATCATGGCGTCGACGCGGCTGTTGAACTCCTCGAGCTTGAAGGGCTTAACGATGTAGCCGTCGGCGCCGGTCTCCTGGACGGCGGTGCGCACGTCGTGCTGATAGGATTTCGAGGAGCTGATCAGGACCTTGGTGCCCCTGAGTTCGGGATCGGCGCGCAGTCGCTGGCAGAGTTCAAAGCCATGCATGCGGGGCATCAGAAGGTCCAAGACGAGAAGGTCGGGGCGCACGGACTTTACGACCTCCAGGCCCTCGATGCCGTCTCTGGCCAAGGACACTTCGTAACGATCCCGCAAAAGGATCGACATCAGTTCGCGCATCCCGTCGTCATCATCGACCACCACGACTTTTTTCACGCTTGGAGTGTAACGCCTCTAGGCCTTCGCGTCAATGCCCAGCGGTCTTGGGACTTGGTAATATAGGGCGTGCTTCCAAACATTGAACAGTGGTTATCGGCGTCTTGGACGGATTACCAGCGCCGCTGGGGGACGCTCCTGGCGGTCTTGGCGGTCGGATGCTTCGCGACGGCATTGGGGGTTTTTCTTCCTTTGCTGCCGGCGGGGTTGGCGGCGATGCTCTCGATGGGTTCGCCCTGGTTGATCTGGGGCGTGTCCTTGACGGTGTCTCTTGCGCTGGGCTTGTGGTTGTCGACGTGGGCTCAAGCCGCGGCCATTCGCGCGGCGTTTATCGATGAGGGTGCCGTCGATTCCTTGAGAGAGTCGTGGAGTCAAACCTGGGGTTTCGGCGTGGTCTTGACCTGGCTTTGCCTTGTCGTCGGGGGCGGTTTGCTCCTGCTGATCGTGCCGGGGATCATTCTCGGCGTTCTTTTGTTTTTCGCGCCTTTTTATCAGTTATCCGGTGAGGGAGAGGGCCTTGACGCAGTGGGGTTGTCGTGCGCGCGAGTCAAGCCGGTGCTGGGTCCCATCGTCGTTCGGCTCGGGCTCATAGGATTTATCGTCGCTGTCCCATCATGGATTCCGTGGGTGGGCTGGATTATCGGCCCTTTGTGGGCTCCGTTCGGTTTGGTGGCGTGCGCACGTCTGGCCGCCGATCTTAAATGCATGATGCCTCGTCCCGAAAAGCCGCGGGGACTTGCGATGTCGGCGGTCGCTTTGTCTGCGGTCCTGATGCTTGTGTTGGGGGCGGGAAGCTGGTTTACGGCGCGCAAGGCCCAGAGGCTGTATGCCGATTACAACTCAGGCGCTCTGAGTTTGCGCGTGCCGGATCCGGCCACGTCGGCCTCGTTTCTGGCATTGCTCGAGGGCAAGGGAAGCAACGATGATATTCAACGTGTCGTCAATTACGCGCTGAGCATGTCCTCGTCGACGTCTAGATGAAAAAAGGAGGGCGACTCGTCATCGTTCTCGGCGTCCTGATCGCGTTCGGTCTGTTGTCTTGGGTCGCGGGCGCCCACTTCGCCCAGGCGCGCGCGGCGGCGGCGGAAATGTCCTGGAGTTGGGCGACGGCCGCTTTGCTTTGCGCTTTGGCCAGCCATGCGATGGGCGGGTTGGCTCTGGCGGCGATTCTTGGACTGCTCGGCCACGCGCTCGGCGCTCCGACCGTGCTGGCGATCGCGTTGGTCTCGACGACGGCCAATTACATAATCTCGACGGGAGGAGTGACGGGCTTCGCGCTCAAAGCCCATCTGCTGCACAAGCGTCAGGTCCCCATCGCGACGACGATCGTGGCGTCGGCCGTGACGTCGGCGATCATGTACGCGGTGCTCACCGCGGTCCTGGCCCAAGGTTTGGCGACTTTGGCTTTCCGGATGCAAGGCAGCCGCGTGGGTCTTGTCGAGGGGATCTTAGGCTTGGTGATTCTTCTTGGCGCGGCCGGCGGCCTGCTGGCGTTGTTTTTGAACGGCAGTCTGCGCATGAAGGCGGCGCGAAAACTGTTCCATTGGACGAACATCGCCGCCTTTCAGATGTCTCGCGGGGAAATCCCGCCGGAAAACTTCATGGCGTTCGAGCGCCAACTGTCTCAGGGACTGCTTCGTATCCGCAATGGAAAGGGGCGTCTGACGCTGGCCCTCCTCTATACTTGCCTCGATTGGGGCTTTGCCTTGATTTCCCTATGGCTGTGCTTTAAGGCCGTGGGCGATCCCCTGCCCTTGGGAGCGCTCAGCGCCGTCTTCGCCGTCGGTCAGGGCGCTACGCTGATTCCCGCCTTGCCGGGGGGCTTGGGCGCGGCGGAAGGCTCGATGGCGGCCGTGCTTGTCGCGCTCGGCTACGACGGAGGAAGGGCCCTGGTCGCCGCGCTGGTTTTTCGCGTCGCGTACTACCTGATCCCCTCCTTGCTGAGCGTGTTCGTCCTTTGGGGGCTGAAGGTGTCGGAACCGGCCGTGTTGTCCCAGGCCGCCGCCTTGGGCAAGGAACTTCCCCAGTAGCGCCTTCGCGTGCCGGCCGTCTGGATCGGCGTTCTCAGGGGGACCGCAGGTCTTGATCATCGTCATTGGAACATTGGGTGAAAAATGGGTAATATGCCCCCCGAGATGATAGTCTGGACCGCGGTCATCGTGGGTGTTCTTGCCGTGGCCTTTGCGGGAGTAATGCTCCTTCATCGTTCACTGTATGTTTGCTCGGTCTGTCTGTTGGCCGTGCTTCTTCAGACGGGCGTGTTGTTCCTGCTCTGCGGGTCCCCGTTGGTGGCTTTTCTCCACATCATGATCTATGCTGGGGCGGTCATGGTTCTTGTCGTCGTGGCGGTCATGGCGGCCGGCTCCGACGGCGGACGTTTCTCGGATTTTTCGTTTCCAAGGCCTCTGGCCTGGCTCGGGCTGCTTGTGGCCTTGATGGAACTCGCCTTCGCCTTGTCGAAAGGGCCTTTGCTGACGACGGCGGTCCCCTCCGGACTCGAGCCGGCGAACCTGGGGGCCGTTTTATTCAAGCAATATGCTCTGGCCACCGAAGCGGTGACGCTGCTCATGTTTTTGGCGGCCTTGGCCGTGGTCCCGGACAAGGAGGCCGCGTGAATCTGACGGTGGCGGTCTGGGCGACGACCGGAGCGGTTTTTTCCATCGGCCTGGCCATCGTGGTCGTGCGCCGTCAATTGCTGGCCATGTTGTTGGGACTGGAGCTGATGCTCGCCGCCGTCAACGTAAGCTTGGTTCATCACGCAGAACTCTATCGCGATGAGCAGGCGCTGGCCGTCGTCGTTTTGGTTATCGCGGTCGCCGCGGCCGAGGCCGTCGTCGGTCTTTCTCTGATTTTACGCCTGCGGCGCGCCGGGGTGGCCGCCGATACGGCGCAATTGCGGGAGTTGCGGGGATGAGAACATGATTCCCCCGGAAGTCCTGCTTCCGGTCCGGATTCTTTTCGGCGCTCCCGTCGCGGCCATCCTCTTCGGTTTTTTCGTGATGCGCCGAGTCAAGCCCGAGTGGACGCACCTTCCCATCCTCGCCTCGTGCGCGGCCGTCACCGCCTCGAGCATGATGCTCGCCGCCTACGTCTACGCGGGGAAGGGGTTCGATCAGCCTGTGATGCATTGGTCGGTGTCCGGTGATTGGGGGGTCAGTTTCGGCTTGCGCATCGACGGTCCCTGCGCGGCGGTGCTCGCGATGGTCGCCTTCGTCGGATCCTTGATTCATGTCTACGCGGCGGGCTACATGAAGGGCGATCCCGGTTTTTCGCGGTTCTTCTTGGTGTTCCACCTTTTCTTCCTGGCCATGATTGGTCTTCTCACCGCCAACGATTACGTGCAGATGTATCTATTTTGGGAGTTGGTCGGCGTCGCGTCTTATTTGCTGATTGGTTTTTGGTACCACAAGGAAACGGCCCGGGCGGCGGCCCTCAAGGCTTTTCTCACCAACCGGATCGGAGACCTCGGCTTTCTGCTCGCGGTGCTGGTGATGATCTCCGTTTTCAAGACCACGCGCCTGCAGCTCGTCTACTTCCACATCGCGGCCGGCCGCCTGGAGTTGGTGTCGCTTATAGCCTTGGGATTGACGTGGGCCGCCTGCGCCAAATCCGCGCAATGGCCGCTGTATTTTTGGCTTCCCGACGCGATGGAAGGGCCCACCCCGACCTCGGCTTTGATGCATGCCGCGACGATGGTGACCGCGGGCGTCTTCTTGCTGGTGCGCTCTTGGCCCGTGATCGAGGCCGTGGAGGTATTGCCGCACCTGATAGCGTGGATCGGAGCCTTGACTGCGCTCGGCTCAGGGGTGATCGCCTGCGCGAAAAAAGACTTAAAGCGCATACTCGCCTATTCGACCGTCAGCCACTTGGGCTTGATGATGCTCGCCCTGGGGGTGGGGAAAGTCGGCGTGGCTGTTTTTCATTTGGTCGTGCACGGATTTTTCAAAGCCGCGCTGTTTCTGTGCGCCGGCAATATCGCCCATGCCCTGCATCAGTCCACGGCCAACGTCGACGAAGTCGGAGGCCTGTCGCGGTCCATGCCGATGACGCACGCCAGCTTTCTGCTGGCCGCATGTTCATTGGCGGGCTTTTATCCCTTGGGCGGGTTTTTCAGCAAGGACGCGATTCTCGACGCGGCCTGGCATCACGGTGGCGCGTTGTCCGCGTTGAGTCTGCTCATCGCGGCTGTATCCGGGTTCTATATTTTCCGCATGCTCTTTT
>ERZ1292630.868-Hain-H41-02um-R3-868-length-30556-cov-7_pt2 | contig 17846 bp, 6 predicted proteins | sample MGYA00564408_ERZ1292630 | MGnify/ENA primary metagenome ERZ1292630 (study PRJEB36523, sample SAMEA6512641) | groundwater metagenome | collected 2019-01-08 | study: AquaDiva: Metagenomics assemblies of 32 groundwater samples
CATGTCTTGAGCATTCCCATTCCCGTGATGGTGACTGTGCCCGTGCTCGGTGACCATCGCCGTGCCGAAGTCCGTGACCTTGACCTCTCCGAGCTCATTGATCAACATGTTACTTGCCTTGATGTCGCGATGGATGATGTGGTTATCGTGCAAATAACTTAATCCGAGAAGAATCTGACGGGCATAGTGGGCGACCAGGGATTCGTGTAAGCCTTTGCACGCGTCCACGATCTGCTTGAGGCTTCGCTGGGCGTACTCCATCACTATGGTCACGACGCCTTCGCGGTAGTTGAAGTGGCATCCATAGTAACTGATGATGTTCGTGTGACGCAGCTGCGAGAGCATCGTGATTTCAGCCCGGATTTGACGCTCCTCATCGGTTTCCTTGCGCGGGTGGTGGTGATGGTGATGGTGTTGCCGTTGGCTAGTGAAGCCGCCGTGCTGCGACTCGCCTCGATGCATCGTCGTTCGACGCTGGTGCCCGGATACAACGGAGCTCGTGCGGCTGGATGGACCTGTCGTCGCGGCCACGGCGTTGGCCTTTCGACCTTCACGATTCGACACCTCGGAGTTACTATCCTCGTCCCGCCGCGAAGAGGGAGGAGGCGAGGGCTCCGTCGTCGTCGTCGGCTCCTTCGGCGGCGTCCCTCCCAGCGACTTGGGTTGCTTTTCCTCGACCACGTCGGACGGCGAATTCTCCACCACGATGTGTGGGGAGGCGTTTGCCCCTTCAGCATCGGCGACGACGACGAGCGGCGATGCTCGGACATCCGTGGAGCCTCCATCCGAATCGCCAGCAGCGGGTAGCCGGCTTCGACCGCGTTGGCGGTCAGCGGTAGGGGGGGCGACGCCGCCCTCGAACGAGGAAGTGCGCTGGTGATGCGTTGGAAGGCGGATGGACGCCCGGTGGGGGTGGGGGTGGTGCTCGCGGTGGTGGTGGTGTCGCCCGGGGATGCGCAGCTCCTTGATGGCGTACATTTTGCCGTCGTCGACGCTCACGGCGAGGTAGACGACGCCGAAGCTACCGCGGCCGACCTCGTTGGCCTTTTGATAACGAATGGGACCGCCGCCAGTGGGCGACGACAGCGACGCCGCCGCCGTCGACTGTGAGGGCAGGCCGCTGGCCGCCGACGCCGTGGCCGTGGCCGCGTCGCCTCCGCCGTGTTGTGCAGCCATCCCAGGCTTTGACGACGGCGTGGCGGTGCCGCGGCTCTCATTGGTGGCCATTTCCAACGGCTGCCCGGCAGCATGACGACTAGCATGGTGACCGTGATGCTCCGACGGCTGGTCGTCTATGACGGTATTGTAGAACTCCCGCTCCAGGGAGACCGTGTCCCTGAAGAAGGGTCCGACATGTGCTGAGAAGAGCGCGCTTGTGATCAACGGCAGGCTCGCGTTGAGCAAAGCGTGCAACGGCAACTCGAACTCCTGACAGGGCATGGGGTGCCCGTGCAGACCGCCACCGCCGCCGGCGCTGCTGCTGTGGTGGTTCGTTGGGGTGCGCTGGCTATGATGGGGGTCGAAAAACACACTTGGATGGCGGCTCAGCGCGGTGGACACGTCCGCGCCAAGATCCGGCGCCGCGGACGCTTCGAACGAGAGTTGCGACGGTTGCTCCATGACCGTTGACGGCTGGGCGTGGAGAGGCGGCGGCTGATGCGAAGGGCTGTCTCCGCTATCCTCAGCGCCACCGCTGCTGGCACTGCGCGGGGCCGCCAAATGGGCGGGAATGTCCAAATAATACTGTGCTACATATTCACGGAACGCGTCAATTCGCCGCATGCCTTGACACGTGAAGTACGGCGTGGTCGCCTTGAAGGCCATAAAGGAGAAATACGCGAACCGTTTGGACGCGGGACAGTTTTGCAGACTGACGCGTTGCCCGGGGATGAGCGTCATTGCGAAACTATGGATATCGTCGTCGGTAATCGCCATGTCGATCAGCGTGAGGCCAAGCAGCAATCCGCAGACGTCGGTCTGCGACACCGTACTCGGTAAGACGGGCAAGTAATCCTTTTGGAAGTTGGCATTGCCATTCGCTTGCAGCACTGGGTGCCGACAGACCCGGAAGACAGTCATGAATTGTTGTCGCATGCGGGATCGCATCTGTCGGAATAAGAACAAGTAGAGATTTTTCAGATGACGCTCGGTCACTTCTCCTTTGAAATCCCAGACGTTTCGAGCGGCGATCCCGGCTTTTTGATTACGATACTCTTGGAGGAGCGCGTCCATGATGGTGAGCGCGTCGTCCTCGATTTCATCCCTGGCTTCGTACTCGTCGGATTCCAACAGTGTGATTTCAGCGAGGACGGAATCCGCCGCGGTTTGACGTCCGATGCCACCCCGTTGCCGATCCACTTCCGACATGCCGCCCGCTGCGCCAAAGTCCTCTGTGTCCTGTCGGCGAGCCAAATGAAGCACCATGCCAGACCGATCGCCCGGGAGCGATCTCACGGAGGACGACGCCGTCTGCGCGGGGGCAGCGGCGAGTGACGGCGCAGAAGGAAAGTAGCCTCCTTGTCCATCGAGTCTATCCCGGGGCGGCTGTGTCAACGAGGCCTTCTCTTTGGCAGCCTGGCGGTGTTGGTGGTGGCGCAAGCGGCCGAAGAATGACCCCTCCATGAAATTCGAGTTGGCGCGGCCTCGACCCGTGAAAGAGTCGTCGAGGCTAGCCGGCCGGCCCTGCGTGGCAATCGAGACCAGTCCGTCATCCGGTGGCCGACTTGCCATCGACGACGAGGCCGAGGACGTGGACGAGCCGGAATCCGCGCGTGGGCGATGCGGTAGTGTTGCGTTGACGAGCGGCGCTGTCCCCCCACCCGGGCCGTTCGGCACAAAGACGTTGATGGCGCTTTCGAACATTTTTCTCAGCGCCGCTCGTCGCGAGCCCGGGACATGGGTGCTTGGGGCTCGATGACCTCGCGTGGCAGTCGCGGCAACGTTGTCCCGCGACCCGGGCGGAATTGCGTTGCTGAGCTGCCCCTGCTGCTGTGGTTTCCCGCTACCTTCAACTATTCGAGAATGAGGGACGGCCAACGCCGCGGTGGGAGAACCCATGCAGGGGGGATTCGGGGCGGACGCCGCCGTGGTCACAATCTGGCTCGACTCCCGGGGAAACGACGGCGGTGCCGAGGACGGTGATGATGGAGCGAACATCGTCGTCGACGATCCCTGATGCGGAGGGGCTTGCGCGTCCCCTCCACCGGTGCCGCGAAAGCTGTCGATCTGACTCAATGTTCGCTGACTATCCGGGGTCGAACTTACCGGCGTGGACTCCGCTCGCGGGGCGACAGGTGTAACGAGGGTTGACGTCACCGCCGATGGCGTCAGTGCCGTCGTGGCCCCACTAGTAGGATGAGGTGATGACGGCGGAGGCGGCGGTTTTTTCCGTTTGAAAAGGTCGAATATGGCGGACATGTTGGCGCGGCGGGGCACCGCTGTGGGGCACGCGCAGGAAGGGGATACGGGGGAAGGTAAAGGGGGGAATAAACTATCCTAAGTGTACGGCGGGGTGCGACTTTGACCGGAAAATCCCGGCGCAGAGTTGAATGTTTTCTCATGATCTAGCACACGAGGAAACGCTCGGTCGATTGCTCCCCTGGCCGGATTTCGTATGTGCGTGCGGGGCCCTGAATCCCTCAGGACACCCACCGATGTGGGACGGGACAAACGAAAATAGGGAAACGAAGATTGAGGTCCAGTGTAATTGATGATCTAAAGTGGTGGGAAAGGGATGGAAATGAGAGACAGTCCCGCCCCTCGAGTTCTTGAACCCACGGGCCAGGAATGTAAAAAGAAAACGATTTCTTGGTTTCCCCCGCTCAGAAGGTGGCGACTCTCGGCAACTCCACGGGTTCCAACCCTTCCTCAGGACGGCGGGCTTTTCTAGATGACTCGAGTTCGTTAAGTGCATCTTGCAGCTTCGTTTCCTCCTGAGCGAGGTCGACCTTGCATTTCTTCCGCTGGGTACGAATCTGATTTTCGATGGTCTGCAGCTGAGACCTCAACTGATGCTCCTCATCGGCCCAAGCCGTGGACTCGGTCTCTAACGTGAGCTTGAGATCCTCGCGGTTGCGGAGAGACACTTCCAATTCCTGCAGTCTCCTCACCGCGGCACTCATGTCTTCGTAGTCCCGCGCGGCCGCGGTCAACAAGTGCTCCGCTTCCAATTTCATGCTGGCGCTGGCCTTCAACGAATCATCGGCGCCTTTCGCCCTCGTCTCCGCTTGCTTCAACTCTGCGTGTAACTGAGCGCGCTCCTTCTTGGCGACGACGGTGAAATGATTATGCTCTTTGTTAAGCAGTTGGGACTGCTCTTGCAGACTCTTCATCTCATCCTTGGCCGCGTTGATGTCTTTCGTGACGTCGGCGACGCGGTCGCGCCACTGGTTGACCAGGTGGTTTGTGGTGGTCGTCGTCGTTGACGATGATGAGGCGATGGAGGATGCCATCTTTTGCTGCCTGAGTTAGGACTACGCCGGGGTGGGGATAAACGAAGAACCACCACACAGCGTGGAAAACTGCTACACAACTCCCCAATGCGATGATACAACCTTCGATTGGTTTCGCATTTCTATTGTTTGATTTCATTCATTTTGATTCAACTGCTGCTATCATGGTAAGGAATAGTCACTCCTCTGATGAAACCACAAAAAGTACATTCCCCGGCACAGAAAACACTCGAACGCTCTCTACGCTTCAGACATCTCCACACTACCTCGGCAGCTGTTGCGGCGTTGGCGGGTTGCGCTGGGGATTTTACGATGACTTTCGAGCATTTACGGTGGGTGTCGATGACGCGGGTCGGACAGTGCGGGTTGGGTCATAGGGGGCCACATTCGGCGACGGTGAGCCGGGTGACGCACACCGAAAGAGATCCGGGCCAAAAACCGTCAAGAACTTTGACACGGCGACGGCCCTATCGAGCCGTTCCTTAGCGCCTCGCACAGCAGTCGCCGCCGTCGCTTCTTTCGCAGTGCGCGTCATCGCGGCTAGATTCGTTGCCCCCCCTTTGCTGGCTGCGGCCGATGCGTCCAACACGTTCACGCCCCTCACGTCGATGACGACTCCCTGGCGATCGATGTGAGGAGTGCCTTCCGACAGAGGAGGTGTTGACGACAGTGTTCCCAGTCCGGATGGCACCGCGTTCGACGTGTCGGCGGACGGTGGCGGGATTCCGGAGGCATCCCCGGTGGTGACTCGCGACAAGTCCGCAAGGGGAGCTGCCGTGGAGGATCCCTCGGTCTCACAACGGTTTTCAGGTGGAGAAGGAAGAGTAGGACCGCCCTCTACGGCAGCGGCCGACCTTATCGCAGCGGAAACCGCCGGAGGCCCCACCCACAGTAAGGGCGTGTGTCGCAGCCACGTTTGGTCCATCGTGGGCACGCGGTTGGCCGCCTCGTACACGAGCTGCTCGGCGAAGGCGCGGGCATCGTGCGGCGACGTTCCGGCGGGCGGGGCCACGAAGAGCACTTTGCTCTCATCGGAGAAACCCGACGTGATCGAAATCGAAAGCCCACCACTTCCTGCCGCCGAGGAGGAGGGGGCCAGCTCTGGCCTACGGAGGCGAAAGCCCGGAGGCGCGGAGCCCGCCCGGATGGAGTGGTTGACGGCGCTGCTCAGCTGCATCGTGGGGCACTCTTCTGCCGCACGATCGCCCCTCGCGGAGTCCTCCTCCTCCTCCGGTAGGGCGTAAGCACTGACGAAACCCTCTTCGTTTCCAGTGCGGCGATCGGCGAGGGCTAGCCGGCCGATGATGCGGTTCTGCGCGTCGATGAGCACTTGCACCGCGGGACTGGGCCCATTCCCTCCTCCTCCTGCCGCTTGTTGACTCACAGCCGTGGCGCCACTCACTGGGCGGCCCGCTGCGACACTACTACTCAGCGACGAGGAGGCTGCGGGGACGTCAGGGGGCTGGCTGCTCGTCAGTCGCCCGTCCGCGAGAGGGGGTCGACCTGACGCGGACGCCAATCGCTTCGCCGGACCCCCCGTCGCCTGCTGGCCGTTGCTGGGTCCCGGGATGGGCGTCACCACGCCGGTTTCCACCATGCTGGGAGGGGGTGGCTTGGCCGGCGACGACATGGCCGATTCCGTCTCCCCACGCGCGTGCACGAGTCGGCGATGGGCGCTGAAACCCCGACGCACCATCGTGGTCGCGCCTCCTCCGCCCGTCATGTCGCGATTCTTCACTTGCTCGTTCAGATGCACCGACGTTGGCCCGCCGTTCGGGTGCCGCGACATGCCATACTCGCCGCAGCCTTCCCCGTTCCACTGGCAGCCGACGTCGTGTCCTGCGGCGGGCACGGTCTGACAGTCGGAATCCACCGTGGGGAGAGGGAAGGGTGGATGCGAAGAGGGACCTAAAAAATGGTGAAGGCCGTCGCCGGCGGCTTCCACGCGTCGAGAGCTCTCTGTCAATTCGTCGTGAGCAGCCAGCAAAGCCGCGATGCGCCGCGGTGGCGCCGCGGAAGTGCCGCTGCCCGCAGCAGCCGCCGATGACGCTGCACCGCCATCAGCCGGGGCCTCCCCGCCACCACCACGACGGCTCCACCACCACTCCGACGTCCATTGCAGCTCTCGCCGCGTGATGGCACATGGCACGGGAATGGGGGCCGCGGACTGCAGCGCGCGCCGGAGCAATCGTCCCCATCGATACTGCAGGGATGGAGGGGATGCGGCGGCGACGACGACCGCGTCGTCCTCGACAGTCCCTCGGTCGCGGCGAGTCGACGTCGCCACCGGTTCAGACCGCGGCAGGTCCCAGAGATGGTGACGGACGACGAACCGGTGAATCACGGCGGGGTTGACTGGAGGGGGCACTGATGGCGGCACGGCCGCCCCCGACCGTGGAAACAGAACAAAGGAAAACGGCGTCGACTTGCCGTTGTTGTTGTTGTTGGGACCACCACCCGTGGGACCGCGCGACGGATGGGGCGGCACCGCGCCTTCTTCGACCAGAAATGTCTTTATCGCGCTGGCGTGGACCGCCAAGTGAGTCGTTTTCGTCACCGACGCGTCGGAGGTCGCGCTTGTCCCGGCCGACGACGCTCGGTCATCTCTTGTCATCACTGTCACTCGAGAGGTCGCCAGCAGCCTGTCCCCATCGTCACCGGCACCACCGGCGTCGTCGGAGCTCCCTTGCGAGAACGCCTCGCTGATGGCCACCTCGACGAAGGCGGGAGGAGGCGACGAGACGCCAGCGGCAACTTCTGTCCCGCTAACCCCCTCCTCCTCGTGACAACTTGACGAAGACGACCTCACCCACTGCGATGACGCCAAGGTTGCGGCCACGGCGGTGGCGAGCCTCGGCGCCGCACCGGTGGCCTCACCTTGAGACGCTTGTACGATGCACTCCGAAGCGTGACCGCCTACGGTGCATCGCAGGCGAAGCCGGCGTGCTGCTGCCGCGGTGGGTCCCACCTCCTCGCTAGCTGTTTTGGTGTTTTCAGGCGCAAACAGCCCGTGATGGTGAAGTAGGTCGCGTTCCACGCTCGCAAGCTGTTGCAGCACGCTGACTCGGAGCCAGCCCAACGCCGCGATTGGTGTGGAAAAGGCCGCGGTCACCACTGCGATGGGAAGTGGAGATGACGAGCACGACGAAGCGAGGGGAACGCCGTGGGACAGGTGAAGGGCCGTCGCGTGAGGGACGCCAGTGCTCCGCCTCACCTCCTGCTGCTCCTCGGCTTCGTCGTCCATCAGCGTGGTGGTGTCCGCGAGTTGGCGAATCAATGCGGGAAGCGACACCGCGGACGCATGCCCTTTTCGCGCCGCCGCCGCCGACGACGCCATCAGCATGCTCACGTCCTGGACGGTCGAAATGGCGCCCGCGGCGGTCGCGTCGGCCGCGATCAGGTTGATGCTCTCGAACGAGCCACCAGTTTCCGCCTTGTCGTTTGGGGCTGTCGGATTTGTGTCACCTCCGTCCCCTTGATGAGGTCGTTGCGTGGCAGCCTTTGACAGTGTCGCGGCGCGGGAAAGCACCGCTTGGCGCTCCTGTGGAGTCAGATCCCACAAGGTGAACAGGACCGTGACACAGTACCGGGTTTCGAGTGTCGTCGACGTGACGTGCAACTCACCTCGCAGTTTGCTGAGTTGCGCCTCCATCTCGATCACGCGTGACGAGGCATGCAACAATTCATCCGCACCATCCAAAATATCGCCCTGATGACGTGATACTTCCTTCCTTTCCTCCAGTTGTGTGGCGGACCCCACTTCCGGTTGTATGGGTAATACGGCGACGCCCGCCTCCTCCCCGATGACGGTGGCTTCCTCATTGGCGACGACGACCGTCCCTCCCGCGTGGCTCTTTTTCTTCTGAGTGGTCACCCCGCCTCCGCCTGCGCTCCCCCCTTTCCACGCGGAGATGACGTATCGGCTCTGGAATCGAGCGATCGTGGCATGCAAGTTGGCGACCTCGCGTTGGAGGTCATCTGCCCGGTGGGTTGCGTGGTCTTTCTCCGACAATAGTTCCCGGATTCGGTCGTCTAGTTGCTGATGGGCTGCGGTGAGGTCCGCGACCCTGCCCCGGAGTTGGTCTCGCTCGGCGGATAATGCAACGACCTCGGCGGCGAGTTGCTTACTTGCGGCAGCAGGGGCGGGCTGCACGATTGGTAACGCGTGAGTGGTGGATGCACCGACTCCCCCACCTCCCGGCATGATGGTTCCAGCACTTCGGACCGAAGCCGCCGATGACACTTGGCGAGGAGGAACCACCGCCGCCGCTTCAAGTGTGGCGCGAGTGCGAGGAGCTCCACCGGAAGGGCTTGACGACGGGGCGGTCATCAGCGACTCATCGACGGAGCTCCCTGGCTTCGTGGTCAGGCCGCGGGTGCTTCCCGCCACGCTATTGGAGGAGGCAGTTGTCGTCGATTTCCGGCGAGTGGATCGTGCCGCTGCGCCGTCCGTTGCGTTACTACGCTGCTGCTGCGGCAGATCCTCCGGGAGTCCAGCAGGACCGTTAGGGATGGCCATCGGGGAAGCCCCAACTGGAACCGGGACCGCGTGAGGCGGCAGTATCGCTGCGGTCGGCGGCAACTTGATTCCGTTGGCGTTGCCAACTCCCAGGTTATGTGAAGCCGTCAGCACCGCTTGAGACGTGGCTGCAGACGCGCCGCTGAGGTTGAGCATGGCCCCGCATTCGGGATGAGATGACGTTGTCGTCGTCGAAATACCGGCGGCGTCCCACGGAATGGGGACGGCGAATTCCATTGGCAAGACGGACGCCGCAGGGGAGAAGCTGCCGACGATATCGTCGGCGACCGACGTGCCCAAGGCACCCCCACCACGTGAGGTTGGGGCCGGTGCCACGCTGCTGTTGCTTCCACGGCGGCCCGCCGACGATAGCTGCTTACGTGACTCGGAGACAGAGAGCATCGTCCGCGCAGTGTGGAGTGACTGAAGCATCGCGTCCTTCTCAGAGGCGACCTGCGCGAGCTGCTGCTTGAGAGTAAAGTTTTCGGCTGTGAGAGCGGAAATCACCTCGTGGGTGGATGTGGATCCACCAGCAGTCGTTGACACGGCTGCTGGCAGAGGACTTCGAGGCGAGGACGACGAGGCCTCCGCGTCCGAGGAAGCCAGAACACTCCCTGCTGCAATGGGAACCATGGCGCCAAAGGCAGAGTCGTTTGTTGGACTGCCTTCTCCTCGGTGCGCGGCCGCAATGGCGGAGCTCTGCCGCCGCCCGACGGAGACGCTTCCCCGCCGGTTGTTGATGGATTGCGAGGCGGTGTCTCGCTGCTGCAACAGCTGCTGCCTCAGTTGGGCGACCTCCGCCTCTAAGGATTTGACCTGCCGGTACGCCGTCGCGACTTGCACCGCATGCTCCGCTGCCTGTGACCGGATCTGATCGTCTTTTTCCTCCGTGACCGTGCGCAACTTGGTCGACAGCGACGTGGCCTTTTCCGATTGCTCCGCGGCCTCCATTTGCGCCTTTCGCATCACCTCGTCCTTGTTCAGTAGCTCGCGCTCTAACAGGTCGAGCTTGCCCGCCGCGGAGTTGCCCATCTGCTTGATGGCCTCGAACGACTTCATCTTGGACTGCAAGTCCGCCAACAGTTGCGCCTTCTGCATCAATTCGCGATCCTTCACCTCCATCACACTTTCGATTTCAGAAGTGACCCGTGACAGCTGATCCTTGTAGCCCGTGAGTGCTTGCGCTTGACCCTCGTTGTGCGCTTGCAGCGTGCTCACTTCCATGTTTAACCGGACGAGTTGCTTGTCCTTGGACAGAAGCTCGGCTTGCAAACGCGTGAGGTCGCGCAGCAGCGTCTCTTGCGTGGTTGTTTTCGCAAGCAAATCTGTTTGGCTCGCACACCGAAGGTGTTCGACGTCATAGCGTAATTTTTCGAGCTCTTGATCCTTCGCCTTCACAAATTGCTGATGAAATTGGTTCAACTTGGTCAGCTCGGTCGCGTGCGTACGCTTGAGTTCAACGATCTGCTGCGCCACGGCTGCCGGGGACATACCATTGCCGCTCGACGCCAACGCGTCCATGGTCGGCGGCCTTCTGCTGCCTCCGCCACTCCCGCCACTTGGGGAATCCAGAGAGGACGACCCGTCGCTCACTGCCGCGGTGGCGGCTTGGCTTCTAGAGGCACCAAACAGCGGAATGAAGTCCAGTAGGCTGAGGACGTCTGAGCTGACGTAAGAAGGGTTGTTCGACACTCGATAGAGTGCCTCACGAAGCAGGACGACTTCTTGAAACAACGTCGACCGGATGTACGAGAGGGCCTCGTTCTTTTTCTCACATAGAGTGGCCGTCGCGTGGACTTGGCTCTCCAGCGCGGCAATGTGGCGTTGCGCCGCGGCGAGCTCGGCAAGAATGCCGATCATTTTTGACTCTGAAATGACCACTGCTCCGGGTGGCACCGACGGCGTCGACGCACCGTCGCCACCGCTGCCTTCATCGAGGCCATGGTCGAGGTTCGTTGCTACCACCGGGAGGTCCGACAGTGCCTGCGCGATCACGTGACCCCGTTGCACAGCCAGCTGTAAGATCGGCCCACTGTTGGCGGCATTATTATTGTCCGACGCGCGGGTGGTGGTTTTCATCGGACGATGCGCACCCAATGCTCGCTGCTTCGTTTGTTCAAGTTCTAGCAGACGCCGAGTTGCCGTCATTTTAGCCTCTCGTGCGTCCGTTGCCGCTGCGATACCCGTCAAAATTCTGACCGCGGTTTCTTCGAATCCGGTGAGGTGGTCCGCGAGGCGCTGGACGAGCGATACCACAGACGCACGAACAACCGGGATGCCACCATCGCCGTCGTCTTGAGACATACTTGCGGCGGTCAAGGCGTCGAAGTGGTCTTCGATGGCCAAGCGACAGCGCATGGCTTTGTCAAACAGTGTTTCCGGCCATGGGACGTCGCGGATCGACGTGGGGGGCAACGCATGGCACAACGCGGACGACGACACCGCCGCGGAGCACTCGCCGGCCCGTGGAGCGCTGGCGGCTCGTCGTTGACTCCCAACAACAACACCACCCTGAGCAGCACTGACCTTCGACCCTGGGTACGTGGGAGGAGGTGCACTGGTCGTTTGCCCAGGTGAGCTGCAAGGCCGCTGCTTCAAGATCGATGAGCGGTGCTCCTCCAGCCGAGATGCGGATTGCGGAAGCGTCGGCGTTGACATCCCCTTTGCCGCTTCACACGCTGAAAAATGCAATCCAGTCAGTCTCTGAACAGCAAAGACTGTTTGCAATGAGACAATTGTAAAAGGGAAGAAGAGTTTTCTTAGAAAACTGCACTTCACACAAAAGTCGAGAGACCACGGCGCATTTCACCGTGTGAACGCCCTTCACATCGTTGCGAACCCACACACCCACCGCGGGAATACACTTTGTAGAGTCTACAACAATCATCAAAAAAACCACTCACGTACGCACGTGTAGAACGGCCGCTCGGCCGTTACAGGACCGGCAGCGGTGCAGGTGCAAACAGCCAGCCTTCTCCTGGCAACTGAGCGGTGACCGCACCATCAGCGGTTCCGGTCCGGAAGAGAAACGCCAGTTCGAGCATAGCCTCAGCTGTCGTCGCTGGTTTCTTCTTCTTCGGTGCCGTGTGAGGCCCGGTGCAAGCCGATGGGGAGGAGCCAGAGTTCCCCGCCGTCGCATGCTCTCGCTCGTTAGAGAGGCAATACTCGCGCTGATGGTGCACAAGCGAGGCGACGGCGGTAATGGCCTCGGTCGCACGCTGCAGACGACTGAGCACGAAGTCCAGCAAGGTCGCAAATTGCGCCACATCGGCCGCTCGCAGCAGCAGCCTAGGGGTCCGCGGCTCATCTTTGGCAGCCGCTGCTGAATGATTGGCCTGTTGATCACCGGAAACGAGTCCGAGCGCCATGACACACCATAATGCCGCTCCGGCGGCGTGAAGATCGTCGTCCTCCTCCTCCACTCCGCCACGGTGTTCGCAACCTTCCACGGGGGGTTGTCGACGACCGTCCGCGGCATCCGCCCACCGTTCCGACGACGACACGGCGCACCGAACTCCCAGCCTACGAATTTCCTCGTCGGTCGGTGGGGCGACGATTTGCGGCCACACGACGGTGCCACCCTCCCCCTCGCTGGCATCGCCGCTATCCCCTCTTCGGGGTGACGCGTTCGGAGACGACACCATCGCTGGAGACTGGTGCCCGCCACCCCGAGAATGGATGACGCTGCCGCTGCCAGACCGCACTTGGGAGGCTCCTCGTTGCCGGAGGCGACTGTGGTTTGTGGAAGAGGACGCGACTGCCGTTGCACTGGCAATCTGTGCGGCCTTCGCTTCGGCCGTTCGTGACGCCGCGAGGAGAAGCGACGCCGTCGTTTGCTGCTGAAGGGAGAGAAAATGGGCCAACTCGTCGTTGAGCGATTTGCGCGCCACGGCGAGCCACTCCGTGAGCAAGTAGACGCGGCTAACTTGACTCTGCTGAACCAACGTGCGCAACGTGGCGCATTGCCCGCGCTGCCTCGGAGCATCGGCATGAGGGAACACCATGTTGCAGCCGGAAGCAAAACCTTCTGCGGCTGAGACCGCTACCGGTACGCCTGCGGATCGCATCCCAGGTCCCAGGGTAACGTCGCCGAGTCCACCACGACGACGGCAACCCCGACGTAGGACGACCGTGCCGCCACTTAGAAGGGAAACCGCGACGCCATTGGACGCCGCGCATTCACGCAAGAGCGACTGAAGGGTGGCGTGATAGACGAGGCCAAGGCTTCGCTGCAGCACGCGCGGTAACGCGGCTCGTTGCTCGACGGCCGCTGCGGTGCCGTTCGGAGCCGACGAGGTGGCCGACGCCTGCGCACTGGGTGTGCTGCCATCGTCGTAGTCGTCGCTCAGAGCAGCGTTGATGAGCTGCCGGAGACCTTGAAAGCTGTGGCGCATCGACGTCACAAGACCGAGCCTCGTGACCGCGTGGCAACGGCGCTCAGTCGTCACGGCCCCACCGTTCGCCATGTCGCGGTCATCGGTGTGCGGTGACAGAGAAAAGAACCGCGGCTGCGTCGCATCCGCTGCGGCCGTTGGGTCCGTACCTTTGGCTGGTTCGTCAAGCGGTCTCATGGTGCTGCTACCCACCGATGGCGGCTGCGTTGCCACGCGGTTGACCGTCGCAGTGGACAGCAAGGCGAGTTTACTGCTACTCGATGGCAGCAGCATCGTGGTCCCTCCTACGGAAGAGGTAGAAGTCGGTTGCAAATTCGATGACGATCCCGCGATCGATGCCAGTTTCTTATCAGAGGAACCCAGTTGCCGGGCGATCTGGACATTGGCCCCCGAAGCGGCCATCAAGGCGGCGTCGTCGGCCGCACCGAGACGGATCGCGTTTCGTAACACTCGTTGATACATCGATGAATTTGCCGAGTAACCCGCTGCGAAGCCAGCGTAACCGTCGACGAGGCGGCTTGCGGCGTCCGTTGCGCACCGCAGGACTGGATGGTTCATCGCAGCCTCGATGCTCCCTTCGTGGCAAGAGGCGGAGGCATCACACAATAATGTCATCACGAGCGACGAGGCCGTGGTGGCGGGGAAATGGTCGTCGTCGATAGGTGAGGGCGGCGGTCGGTTCTCCGGGGTCAACGCGGAACCGACTCCCCACGTCTGCTTCTCGGGTGAAGCGGCCTCTACTTCCCCGGCTTGACGACGACGACGACGATGCTGGCTTTTGACGACGCGTTCCATCGCAGCGTCCAGCTTTAGCACACGGTCGACGCCGACCACGAAAAATGCCTCGTAGAAACCATGTGTAGCTTGCAACGAAGTGAAGAGGTTCTGTGCGGAGACTTCCACCGTCGCATGCACGGGCTGCGGAATGACGGGGCCGCCGCCGCCGCGAGCCAACGACGATCGGCGCTCCGACCGGTGCTGTGAGACCGCTGCGGCGCTTCTCTCGGCCGTAACGTCCGCCGTAGATTCCTCGGTTCCACTGCCAACCGATCCACGCCGTTGTAAGGGCGAGGCGGAAAAGGTCGCATTTTGATGGTCCTTAGGCGTGGCGCAGGCGGAAGCGGCGGGTTGTTTCAGGGAATGCGGCGCTGGCGAACCCGGTGCAGAAGCCTTTGAAGGATGATGACCGCGCGGGATGGGGATCGAACCCGACGCGTGGAGCACCGCGAGCACCTCCTCGACGCTCTCCTCCAGCAGCGTGAGACTGAACAGGGATCGAACGATGTACCACACGAAGGAAAAGGATAGTACAGGCACCACGGCTCGGTGTCGATGTGCCTCGCTCTCGTCGTCGTTGAGGATCGCGCGCGGGGATCCAATCCCAGATGCTGATGATACTGGAAACGAGGGGGTGGCCTCCGAACTTCCCCCCTCCCCCGCCTTCCGCCCCCTACTCACCGAGGAGGTTTCTGAAGATTGTCCACATTGTCCAGGGCGGCCGACAATGAGTTGCATCAGAGCAGTCAACAGCGAATCGGATTCGTCGAATGAAAACTGTGACGGACCTCCTCCTCCCGTTCTTCCTCCGCCCGCCGTGATCGCCTTCGCCGCAATGGGTAACAAGCCGAGCGTGGCATCACCTTCCACGAGGGGGGTCGCGTGTGGTAAGGCCAACGGGAGGGATCGGCCACCCGTGGTCGATGCCAGGTGATGATGCTCCGACGACGGCGACAACGCGTCGCCGTTGTGAATTTGATGACGGGGCGGTGACGATAGGGAGACGGTGATCATCGTAGGCGTGGCCAACATCACTTGTCGGGGGACGGTCGTCGCGTCCATTGTGACATCGGGGGGATGATGAGGTGAGTCGGCAGCATGATGATCCGTAGGCGACCAACGGTTCAGCGCTGGAGATCGAATCGGCAGTTGCCGGATGCCCGCCCCGCAAAATGTCGTTCGACTCAACGCCACTGGCCCAACGTGCGCGACGCAGCCCGTGTCGTCCGTCTCGACGTCGAGCGCTTCTCGTGAATATTGAAACAATTTCGGTTTTAACATGGCACGACGACGCGCGCTGTCGAGCGGCGTTTCCACGGTCGCGGGAGCGTAGCGGTCGAGAGCGAGGAGCAAGGCGGAGCTGCCACGGGCCGCCGAGGACCGAAGCTGCTTCCGGTTGTTGGACGACTCACCGACGAGTTCGGCCAACGCCGCGGATCCATTGCTACCCAGAAAGCGCAAAATACTCCCTGCAGCAAACTTGGCCGCCTGCCTACCGCCCCCAGAGAGCCCGCGCGAGATAGCGCTGGCTGCTCGCCTTGCTGGCGATTCCGCCCTGGGTTCGGGCGACCCGGTGGTGCCGTCAGTGCTGGAGAGGACCGATGACAGCCCGATGGCACCTCCGACGTTGCCGCTCCTCCCCATGGCTGATTGCCCCACTAAACTCGCGGAAGCCATCGTCGCGGCGTCACAGGTTGCGGGGGAAATGTACACAAGAAATCGTCGCTTCTGCGCGGCCATCAAATGGTTGGCCTCCGTCGTCGACATGGGCGACACCGTGAGCTGCACCTCCGGCACCCACAGCAACCGGGGCTTCAATCCTTCATCGAAGGCAAAGAAGGCGACCATCCGGAGAATGTGCTTCTGCTCGACGGCGAAAACGTGCGCCACCATCCGTTCGCATTCACGCTTCAAGCACGACGTCATCCTCGGGGTGACTTTCATCTCTCGAGACGTGTGGGCGCCGCTTTCCATGGAGTTACAACGCTCGAAGAGCGGCACTTTAGAGTCGCGAAGATAGTGAATGTTACGGCGTTGCGTGATGACGACGCGGTGCGGGGACCACACGACCTGCGTGGTCGTCGCGTACTGCGTGCGGCCGTGAATGAAGCGCTGAATGAGAACGTTGTGCTTGTCACTGCGACTGTTCAAAAAACCTTGCAAGCCGTCGCGGTCTAAGAATTGCATCGCGATGACCTCCACGGGGACACCGTTGGGTTCGAGAAAGTCGGTGCTCGTATGATACGCCGATGGACGGGATCCACTAGGGCTCGAAGGAACTGCGACGACAGCTGCAGACGACGACGACGACGAGGGAAACGTTGTGACCACGTGCCCCGCCGCCGTGACTGAGAGGAGAGGAGAAATGAGGGTCGGTGCGGTTGCCTCTACGGCAGTGCCACCTCCACGTCGCGAGGAGGAGCCGACGCTGTCTGCCGTCGCACGACGATCCGTTTTCGACTTCACAGTAGACCATTCGAATTCGGATAGTTCGACCGGCTGATCCCCATTGATGCCCGTACTATCTGTCCATTCATTCCGTTGGCGCAGCAGATTTGATGCGGATGCCGTCGGCGACGTCACCCTCGGATGGTGGTGATGGGCGTGGTGATTCGCCGAGGTGCCATCGGTGGACCGTGGCACAACCTTCATGAGGACGGCCACGGGTAGGAACGGAGGCGCCGGGTCAGGCAGGAGCGTATCAGGATCCACCACCACCGAAGGCGCTGCCCCCTTGCTGCTGTTGCCGCCTTTGTCCTTCGCACCGCCCATCGCCGCCGCCATCGCAACTGCCGGTTTCGGCATGCTCGCGGTGCCGCTCATGGCCGACTGCTCCAGAGACCCGGCGAGGCTGGGAGGGGATGCCGAGGCTGCCAAATCCACCGACGCTGCCAGCGAAGACGTGCTGCGAGCCATCAACGTTTTTCGACGGCGACCGTCGACGGAGGCGGACCCGACGCCATCTCCCTTGTCGCACTCTTTTGGCTGCCCGCCGACGCTTCGCGATGATCCACTCCCCGTCATCCGTCGACGTTCGACGTCGTGCGACGGGTCATTGTCGTCGTCCCCATCCGCCCGATGAGTCTCCCCGGCGGCCGGAACGCGGCGCTGGCCGTTGTTGTCCTCATGGTCGTCACCATCGTCCGTTTCGTGGACATCCCACGTGGAGCGCGGAATCACCACCGGTGGAGTGGCCGCGTCGGCGCCCAACAATTCTAAAATCTTCTCCTTCGTACACTCTCGCTTGTCACGCTTCGACACCTCCACGGTCTCGGCGTCTGTGTAGTACCACAAACGCAAGGTGCCGTGCTGATAGAAGAGAGTATCCGGAATCCAAAGATGCGCGGACTGGTCCGTCGTCTTGACTGGTTTTGCCAGGACGGAGAACATGTAATGGAAGTTCCGTTCGATGTGAATCATTTTGTGCGTTGCAGTTGTGAGCGTCGCTTGCGGGGTGCGGAAAACACGAATAGTGAGTCGCGAAAAAATATTGCTTGCCAGCGGGAAACACTACGCTTGTGAGAGTGAGGAGGGCGAGTTTGACATCACCAACGAAACCGCACGCCATTGCGCGCAGAGGAGCCGTGGAAGCTCTTCGCCCGAGCACAAACCACAAATGACAAAGTTCTTTCCCCTGAAAGAAAAAATAGCGACCCTACCCGACCCGGATCCGGTTTACCTGCGACTGCGCCGTGAAGACGGCCG
>ERZ1292630.2294-Hain-H41-02um-R3-2294-length-17845-cov-9_pt1 | contig 17845 bp, 17 predicted proteins | sample MGYA00564408_ERZ1292630 | MGnify/ENA primary metagenome ERZ1292630 (study PRJEB36523, sample SAMEA6512641) | groundwater metagenome | collected 2019-01-08 | study: AquaDiva: Metagenomics assemblies of 32 groundwater samples
AGCATAGCGTTCGTGAGTTTGTTGATTTAGCAGCAAGAGAAGTGGGCATGAAAATACATTGGGAAGGCAACGGCGTGGACGAAATAGGCATACTTGATAGTGTAAACAGCGAGGCTTCTGCCCATGCACCTTTAACGCCAGGGAAGATAATTGTTAAGGTGGATCCACGTTATTTTCGCCCCACCGAAGTCGAGATACTCATGGGTGATCCGAGCAAGGCTAAGACAAAGATTGGCTGGTCTCCCAAAATAACCTTTGCGGAGATGGTTTGTGAAGATCTTAAACTCATTGAGCGGGATCGCCTGTGTAAGGGAAGCGGTTTCGAGGTGTTTTCACCGCATGGATAGTGTTAGCGATATGTTAAATAAAATCGCTCATTCTGCTTTGAGGCAAATACAAAGATGAGAGTTTTACTTACAGGCGCTTCCGGAATGGTTGGGAGGAATTTCTTAGAACACTCTGAAGCCTGTGACTTTGAAATTTTACCTCCCTTTAGTTCCGGATTGAATTTACTGGATTATGCCACGGTAAAGGAATACCTGCTTAATTATAAGCCTGACCTGATAATCCATGCGGCTGGAAAGGTCGGAGGTATTCAGGCTAATATCCGCGAACCGGTCAGGTTTCTTTTGGAAAATCTGGATATGGGCCGTAACATTGTCTGGGCAGCCCGCGAGACGGAGGTAAAAAAACTGCTTAATCTCGGCAGCGCCTGTATGTATCCCCGCAATGCACAAAATCCCTTAAGAGAGGAAATGATCCTGCAGGGTGAACCGGAGCCAACAAATGAAGGGTATGCACTGGCGAAAATCACTATAGCGCGCCTCTGTGAATACGTTGTAAAAGAAAATCCCGATTACCACTATAAAACCTTGATTCCTTGTAACCTTTATGGCCGATGGGATAAGTTTGACCCAGGAAACTCGCATTTGGTTCCCGCTATCATAAAAAAAGTCCACGATGCTATGATAGCGAACGGAAAAGAGGTGGAGATATGGGGCAGCGGAACTGCACGGAGAGAGTTTATGTATGCGGGAGATATGGCTGATTGTCTGGTGCATGCAATAAGAAATTTCGTCTCCCTTCCTCAGTCCATGAACGTGGGACTCGGATACGACTATACGATAAACGAATATTACCGGATAGCGGCGGAGGTGATAGGCTTTAAAGGAGAGTTTGTTCATGATCTTTCAAAACCAGAAGGGATGAGACAGAAGCTGGTTGATGTAAGCAGATTAAAGTCTTTTGGGTGGCGGGCAAAAACCAGCCTTGAAGAGGGGATCGAAAAGACGTATAAATTTTATCTGGAACGGGGGATAAAATGAGATACCCTTTGGCAAGCGCCACATGGGATGCAGCAGAGCGGACGGCAATGCAGAGAGTTATTGATTCCGGGCTGTTTACCATGGGTGGATGTGTTCAGGAATTTGAGAAGGTATTTGCAGAATACACAGGAAGCAGGCACTGTGTAATGGTCAATTCCGGCTCATCGGCAAACCTGTTGGCAGTTGCAGCGTTGTTTTATTGTAAGGAGAACCAACTTAAACAAGGTGATGAGGTTATAGTTCCTGCCGTTTCGTGGCCTACCACCTACTACCCCGCATATCAATACGGATTGAAATTAAAATTTGTGGATATCGATGCCCACGCCCTTAATTACGACCTCAAGGCGCTGTCTGAAGCTGTTAGCGACAAGACCCGTATGATTGTTGCGGTAAATCTGTTGGGAAACCCCAACGACTTCAATGCGATCAAAAAGATAATTGGCTCCAGGGACATACTATTAATTGAGGACAACTGTGAATCAATGGGAGCGATTTTTGATGGAAAGCAGGCAGGAACATTTGGAATAATGGGAACCTTTAGTACCTTTTTCAGCCATCACATCTCAACCATGGAGGGCGGCATGATAGTAACTGATGATGATGAGCTTTACCATATACTTCTCTCTTTGCGCGCGCATGGATGGACCAGGAATCTTCCTAAATACAATAAGGTGTGCGGGATTAAAAGCGATGATCCATTTGAAGAATCATTCCGGTTTGTATTGCCTGGATACAATGTAAGACCGCTGGAACTAAGCGGCGCTATAGGCGTTGAACAGTTAAAGAAACTACCGGAATTCATTCGGGTGAGAAGAGAAAATGCGCTAATTTTCCAGGAATTGTTTGGAGATGATCCGTATTTTGCCATTCAGCATGAAATTGGTAAAAGCAGTTGGTTCGGTTTTGCACTGACCATAAAAGACGAAGCTCCATTTACCCGCAAAGAAGTTATCGCCGTCTTGCAAAAAAATGAAGTGGAATGCAGGCCTATAGTTACGGGAAATTTTACAAAAAATGAGGTTATTCGCTGGTTTGATTATGAAATACACGGTCCTCTAAGAAATGCGGAATGGATTGATAAAAGCGGTTTTTTTGTTGGAAACCATCATTATAATTTGAAGGAAAATCTGAGATTTCTCAGAGAAAGATTAAACATGTTAACATGTCAAAGATAAAGGTATATTTTTTCCAGTTTAATTTTAGTTATGGTAATGAATTTACTTTGCCGTATTCGTCAGGGATGTTGTGGGCATATGCGAATACTTATGAAGAAGTAAGGAGGAACTGTGAAAATAAAGGTTTAATTTTTTTACGTGAAGATACTAATACCATTGTTTCCAGGCTTATAACTCCACAAATTGCGGCCTTTTCAACTTATACATGGAATTGGGAAATGAGCATCGAGGTGTCAAAAAAAATAAAAGAGAAATATCCTCAGTGTTTAATTATTTTTGGAGGTCCACAAGTACCTGATAATATGAATGGTTTTTTTGAAAAATATCCATTCATAGATATAACGGTTCATGGTGAAGGAGAAATAACTTTTGCTGAAATCCTAAAAGAACATATCGGAAATAAGCAATATGCAACCATTAAAGGATTAACATTTAACGGTAGAGTTAAGGGTGTCAAACCTTTTGAAAGGAGAGAAGTGCTTGAGGATATTAATATCCTACCTTCTCCATATCTTGAAGGGCTTTTTGATGAAATTTTAAATTTACCTTTCAGTTTTCAGCCAATTTGGGAAACAAATAGAGGTTGTCCTTATCTTTGTTCCTATTGTGATTGGGGATCCAGTGTCGTTAAAAAGATACGCTTATTTAATATGGATCGGATTTACAAGGAAATTCAATGGTTTGGGGAAAAAAGGATTAATTTCGTTTATGGGGCGGATGCAAATTTTGGAATTTTACGCCGAGACGTTGAAATAGCTAAAGCTTTGGCAGAAACGAAGGAGAAAACTGGTGGTTTCCCAGCCCGCTTTAGAGTGTCATACACAAAGAATAGTACTCAAAGGGTTGTAGAAATTGCAGAAATATTAAATGCACAAAAAATGGACAAAGGAATTACTTTAAGTGTTCAAAGTATGAATGAACAGACCCTAAAAGCGATTAAAAGGAAGAATTTGCCAATAAAATCTTTGTCACATTTTGTACAATATTACAATAAAAGAGGAATTCCCACTTATACTGAGTTGATCTTAGGGCTTCCTGGCGAAACCTACGATTCATTCAAAGCAGGAATAAATATGTTATTGGAAGCAGGATTTCATAATTCTCTTTCGATTTATAATTGTTCTGTATTGCCTAATGCGCATACAAATAATCCTCAATATAAAGAGTATTGGAAGATAAAAACAAAGAGAGTTCCTGTATTTCTAAATCATGCAGTTCCCGACGCTGATCCTATACCAGAATACGAAGAAATAATAATACAAACAAAAACCTTGCCAACGGTTGATTGGAAAAAACAGTGTCTGTTCTCCTGGGTTATACAAACCTTCCATTCGTTAAATTTGACACAGGTTATTGCTGTTTATTTCAATGCTATAGAGAAAATAGCATATTCTGATTTCTATGAAGAATTATTAATTTTCGCAAAAGAAAACTTAGGAACCATAATAGGTAATGAATTAACTATTACTACAAATAAAGTTGACAAGGTTCTCGAAGGTGAAGGCTGGGGTACGGTTCTTAAAGAATTTTCAGATATTAGTTGGTCATTAGAGCAAGCTTCTTATCTTAGGATAGCAAAGAATTTTAATATATTTTATTTGGAAATTAAACAGTTTATTGAAAAATTCTGCAAAAAGTATGGGTTAATTATTAATACTAATCTTCTGGAAAATTTACTTCTATATCAAAAATCTATTGTTGTCAAATGGAATGAGAATGGTAGTCAAGTATTTAAAATGGACTATTCATTACATGATTTTTATAGAGCACAGGTTATCGGTGAAAGTACTCCTTTAAAGCAAGGGAAATTCATATTAACTATCACAGATGATTTAAATTATAACGGAGATAAAAAAACATATGCAAAGGAAATTATGTGGTGGGGGCGGAAGGGAGGAAAATTTATTTATCAAAATATAAAAGAAGAATCTTGTGGAGATAGGATATAAAAATGCAGTATCCAGGCAAGACCACCCTGCTGGTAGGAATGCAATGGGATTATTGCAAGCCTGAATGTGGCGTATCCGGAGACAAACGCGTCTTTTTTGAAATCCTGAAAAAACTGGTGGGACGCGTGGAGCCATTCTGGTTCGATGAGTACCTCGGTAAAAAAGAACAATTACAGATCGACCTTATGGCAAAGGTGCAGGAAATTAAACCTGATCTAATATTTTATCTGACTTATACGGATCAGTTTACCCTTGAAACACTGGACAAATTAAAAAGTAAATATGTAACATATGCATGGTTTGGCGATGATCAGTGGCGGTTTGATAGCTATTCCTCCAGATACGCCCCGCATTTTACATTCATGTCTACTACCGATCCCTGGAGCGTGCAAAGATACAAAAAGATCGGCGTCAATCCAATATTGACTCAATGGGCAGCTCAGCCTTTTTCCGAAAACATGGGACTCCTTCGTAAGGACGAATCTTATGAATTCGAAGTTTCATTTATAGGCGGCTTCAATAAATTCAGAAAATGGTTTGTAAAGATGTTGGGGAAAAAGGGAATTAAAGTAGAATGTTTTGGCGTCGGTTGGCCCAACGGACAGATTTCTTTCGAGCGAATGGGACAAATATTTCGAAAGAGTATGATTAATCTGAACATTTCAAACAGTGCAAGTAACGATATTAGATTTGTGTTCAGTAGCCCGAAATGTTTTATACATTATCTGAGGAATCCAAAACGAGTGGAACAGATAAAGGCCCGCAATTTTGAAATTCCTTTAGCTGGAGGGTTTCAGCTTTCTAATTATGTGCCGGGACTTGAAAAATACTTGAAAATAGGGGACGAGATAGCGGTCTATAATACCCCGGAAGAGTGCGCACAGCAGGTGGAATATTACCTTGCGAATGATGAAATTCGCAGAGAAATCATTTCCCAGAGTCATGAGAGGACTAAAAATGAGCATACGTATCTCTACAGACTGGAAAGAATTTTAGGAGAGATTTGGAAATGAATAGTCTTGTGATATATAGTAAACGTTAAAAGAAAGTTGTCATTGCGAGGAGGAACGGTTGCGAGGCAAAGCCGAAGCAAACTATTGGTAAGATTCCTCACTTCGTTCGGAACAGGCTCTGCAATCTTAAAACAGGGATTGCTTCGCTGTCGCTCGCAATGACGTTTTATGTCAACTTATTTAATACGTTCACGATAGGTGTCTAAACCTTTCGATTACTAAAAAGTTATGAAAATATGAGTAAAAGGTTATGCAAACGAGAAGAGCGATTGGGATATTGCTGTATATTTTTCAGAACAGTCAGAAAATATCGGGACTTGGCCTGTTTTTGAACGATCAAGAGCTTGTAGTGTGTGGTTTGTTCAGCTTCACGATCTCCAAAACGCGCCGAACAGATAAAATTGCATAAAATTGAGATGCGAACGAATATTGACGAGGAGATTGATAATCGCATGAAAAAAGTTTTTTTGATAAGTCCCTCCTTACAAAGAGATGTCCAGGCAAGGAATATTGATAATTCTTACGGCTTAGGCCTAGGTTACCTCCATTCTGTGATTGAGTTGGCAGGTTATGATATTAAGACGATTAGCTACAATAACGTTGACGAGTACTATTCTATAAAAGAAGTTCGGGCGCATCTGTTGGAGTTTTGTCCAGACTATCTTCTTTTAAATATCTTTACCATGAACCGTGTCGCCAGTTACCGGATTATTAATATGGTCAGGAAACTCCAACCGGAAATAACAATTATTGTAGGTGGAGTGCATGCGACGGTTCAGTATAAGCAAATGCTGGAATCTTGCCCTATCGACTACGTTGTTCTTGGCGAAGGGGAAATTACTATTGTCGAATTGCTGAAGGCGCTGGATAAGAAAGTGAATACGGATGATATCCAGGGTATCGCCTATTGCAGAGAAGGTAGGGTAATCAAAACTGAAGACCGGGAGCTTGTTAAGGATTTGGACCAGTTGCCCTTTCCGAAGCACGAATTATTCATGAATCCGAAACGAACTTTAGCCTGTATTCTGTCCAGTAGGGGCTGTCCTCACAAATGCAGTTTCTGTTGTTTGGATATTATTTCAAAAAGAAAGTTTAGAGCGCGGTCGGTAGCGAATGTTGTTGAAGAAGTTGAATATATCCTGAATAACTTTAAACACATTAAAATTGTCCAGTTCGCCGACGACACCTTCGCCCAAAGCATTCGAAGAGCAAAAGAGTTTTGCTATGAGATTATCAGAAGGGGAATTAAAGTAGAGTTTTGGACTTCGGCGCGGTTCAAGCCGACAGACCAGGAGTTGTTTGAGTTGATGGGAAAGGCAGGTTTTACCAATATTGGATTTGGACTTGAAACGGGGAGCGAGAAATTACTGAAATCTATTCATAAAAACATCAACCAGGACGACGTTAAAGAAGTATTCCATCAGTTAAAAAATACTAAACTAAACGTTGGAACTTTCTTGCTGGTAGGATTTCCTGGCGAAACCAAGGAAACGATTAACGAAACCATTGGCCTGCTAAAAGAATTAAAACGCATCATCCCAACTTACAAGATGTCAGCCGCGACGCTCCTTTGGATATATCCGGGGACAGAAGTTTACGACATTGCAAAAGAGAAAGGCATGTTGACTGACGATTTCTGGTTATCTGATGGAGATGTGCCGCGATATACAGTTGAACATTCGTATTATAAACTCTACTACATGGCTCAAAAGATGACAAACGTTACATCCCCATTTCGGCAGTTGGCAAAATGTTTAGCGATATTTCCCAGAGATTTCTATCGGTTTCTCGTAAAAAGGTATGAGGAAGTCCGAATAAAAAAATTCCTGAAAACTATATGTAGGGAGTCTGAATAATGGAATATGAAGCAATTAGGAATGGGAAAATAAAGCTTTCTAAGATCGGTTTTGGAACTGGAAGTTCCGGATATACAGGAATTAACTTGCAAGCGAAACTAACAGAAAAGCAGATGGCGGATGTGCTTATTTATGCTTATGACAGGGGGATAAATTTCTGGGATACGGCATATTCTTATGGGATGTATCCGCATTTTCGGGAAGCATTAAAGCAAATTCCTCGAGAGAGGATAATTATTGCTACAAAGTTTTCTGATTCATCAGGAAAGAGTATTGTTGTGAAAATTACAGAAACACTGAGGGCTTTGAATACGGATTATTTAGACATTTGTTTGCTTCATGGGGTTCGTAATGCATTTGAAATTAAGATGCGATCAGGAGCCCTGAAGGCTTTAATAAAAGCAAAAGAAAAAGGTTATGTAAGAAATGTTGGTGTATCGTCTCATGGCATTGGAGCGATTGAGGCTTCGCTCGATATTCCGGAAATCGAAGTGCTATTTGCCAGAATTAACTGGTCTGGAGTATCCATGGACGAATATCAAGAAAGGTTTCTGCCAAAACTCATGGCGATTCCCTATGGAAAAGAATTTGCGCGGAAAATTATTCCTAAAAAGATAATTCCATCGTTTAGCGCACAAGTAGAATCAATGCAAAGCAATGCACACGAACAAGAGGTAGTTAAAAACCTATTACAAAAATGTCACAACATAAATAAATTTATTGTTGGAATGAAGATCTTTGGGGCAGGGGCTTTGACAAATGATATTGAGAAGTCTTTGAAATTTATTATGTCTTTAAAATATGTAAATGCCTTTGTGTTAGGGATGACGTCTAAAGAGGAAGTTGATGAAAATATTAGAATATATGAAAGATTTGTTAAATCCGCAGACTGCACAGACAACTTATGAAGTATATAGTATACGTATTGAGAACAGGTTGTCTAAAACGTGCCGAGCAGATAAATGCCCGTAATTTCGAGATTCCTCTCGCCGGTGGGTTTCAACAGAGGACAAAAAAAGAACATACGTATCTCTACAGACTGGAAACGATTCTGGAGGAAATTTGGAAATGAAGAAAGTTGCATTATGGGTATCAGAACCTTATTCAGGGGATGAGTTGTTCAATGAAAATAGTCCGCTAAATCGTGATAATTGTTTGGTACCAGCCCAATTGCTGAAAAATGAACTCGGAAAAATGGGATGGGAATGTCATACTCAGGATATTTATAAAGCAAATAAAATCACCCCGACTATTGTGCTGTTTACTGATATTCCATGGTTGCCTATAGATGTATTACTTGATAATTGGAAATCGAGGGTCAAAAAATGGGTTATACTTCAAGAATGTGAGGTGATAATGCCTCATAATTGGGAGGTCAATCGCCACACACAGTTTGATAAAATATTTATGTGGAATGATGAATTTGTTGATGGTAAAAGATATTTTAAAATGAACGTTCCTAACATGTTTCCAGAAAGCGTTTCAGGGGACATTTTTAAAAAATGTAATCTTTGCACGCTTATTGCGATGAATAAAAAAGCAAAACATCCTTTGGAACTCTATTCGAAAAGATTGGAAGTAATTCGTTGGTTTGAAAAGTATCACCCAAATGAGTTTGATCTCTATGGTATCGGGTGGGATGAATATACCTTTGAAGGTATCAGACCTGTCAGAGCACTAAATAAGTTGAGACTTTTTAGAAAGCTTTTTGCCGGACATTTCCCCTCTTACAAAGGAAGGATTGAGCGCAAAAAGCCGGTGCTTGAAAAATATAAATTTGCTATATGTTTTGAAAATGCTAAGGATATCCCTGGCTACATTACAGAAAAAATATTTGATTGTTTTTTTGCAGGGTGTGTTCCCATATATTGGGGGGCAAATAACGTAACAGACCACATTCCTAAAAACTGCTTTATAGATAAGAGAGGGTTTGATTCTTACGAAAAACTATATGAATTTATCAAGGGCATGGATGACACAACTTACCAAAAATATATTAATAATGCGCAAGAATATCTGAACAGCCCCATGTCGTATGAATTTACCGCCGAGTGTTTTGCTAAGACTATTATAAATGGATTAGTTAATGAATAAAGACGTCTTGGTAGTTTGCGTTGGCAGGCAATGTTTAGACAGTATACTTGCACAAACTTACAGAAATATTGAAATACTTGTTTCAGCTAATGCCTCTACTGATGATATTTATGAAAGCATTATAGTAGAAGATTCAGCGAACATGTTAAATAGAGACAAAACTATTGGGCTTGCAGGAACGATGTGCAATGCTATAGATGCTAATGGTAGATATTTATATCTTCTTTAAATTTGTTGCGAGTAAGTAAGGGATGAAAATACTTTTTATATATTCGTTACAGGACGCCCAGTCGGCAACTAAGCCATTGCGATCAGAGGGGCAAATGCAATTTGGTATTTCTTACATTTCTTCTTTCTTAAAAAAACACGGCCATAAGACAAAACTGGTTGTTTTAAGCAGGATGTTTAAGAAGCAAAAAGAAGGTATTTTGGATAGGTGTATAAAAGGTTTTGATCCTCAATTAATCTGCTTTACGACGGTAAGTACAGAGTATCAGTTTGTTTCAAGTATTGCAAAATATATAAAGAATCACCATAGAAATATTTATTTGCTGATTGGTGGCCCTCACGTATCTTTAAATCCGGAAAATATATTGTCTGATGATTTTGATGCTTTATGTGTTGGAGAGGGGGAAAATGCCGTATTAGAATTAGTGACTCAACTGGAAAGCAATATTACCCCTTCCGGGATTCCTAATCTATGGATTAAAAAAGGTTCTCATATTGAAAGAAATCCACAACGTCCTTTTCTGCAAGATTTGGACAGTTTGCCCTTTCCTGATCGGGAAATGTGGAAAGAATGGACAGATGAACATCCAGGTTCTTTAGCACCCATCCTTTTGGGACGAGGCTGCCCATTCCAGTGTACTTACTGCAGTAACCATGCGCTAAAAAAATTGGCTTCGGGTGCTTACGTAAGATTTCGTTCGCCGGATAATATTATTGAAGAAATAAAAGAGATCCTCACTGACTATCCAACAAAGAGGGATTTTTATCTGGAAGTGGAGACTATGGGGGTTAATAAAAAATGTGACTTCGAGTTGTGTTCTAAACTGGAACAATTAAATGCAACACTTGATAAACCTTTAAATTTCGGAGTTAATTTAAGAATTGCATCAAATGCCGACTATGAAGATCTTTTTATAAGATTCAAACGGTGTAACTTTAAATTTGTAAATATAGGACTTGAATCAGGGAGTGAAAGGGTGCGACGGGAGATTCTTAGAAGAAATTATACAAACAATGACCTTATCAATGCCGTTAGCTTAGCAAAAAAACATGGTTTGAAAGTAAATTTTTATAATATGATAGGTATTCCCGGAGAGACCTTGATTGATTTTGAAGAGACGATTAAAATCAATCGCATCTGTCAACCTGATACACAAATGCTGAGTATATTTTACCCGTATCCTGGTACCGATTTGTACTATTTATGTAAAGAACAAGGATTATTAAACGAGCCAATTGATGGGAATATGGAAAGAGCCAAGGCTATTTTAGACCTCCCTGGATTTCCGAAAAGACAAATACAGCAGAATTATATTTGGTTTACTTTTAATGTTTATAAGGGTTTTAAACCGATATCCAAAATACTGGCGAGTGTTATGGTACACAAAATTTACTCGAGTAGCTTTTTAAATAAACTCTATAGATTGATTACACAAATTAATTTATTTAAACGGCTAAAATACCTGCTCAAGTTTTAAAAATAGTAGTCCTAAAAGCACAGGGTATATTACCGAAATTTATAAAATTGACTTCAAGTTTAGAAGAAAGTAATGGGGGTTTGTCACATCAATTCCTGATGCTTTTATAAATCCTGTCAGAGTGTCTCGTATAAATAAATTTAGCAGGGAAGAACTACATGAGAGATAGAATATTTTTTGATTCTAACATTAATGCTAAATCACTTCTTAAAATTGTAAAAAAATGCGTATCGCAATAAACGCTCTATCTGCAGTAGCAGGAGGTGGGGTTACTTACCTAAATCAATTATTTAAACATCTCTCAGAAATAGACAAAAAAAATGAGTACCTTATTATTACTACAAAAAAGGGAGAAAAAATACTCCATGCCAGTTACAAGAACTTTCAGGTGTTATCTTTCCAGGTCCCAAGCCTTTCACCAATCCTCCGCCTGTTTTGGGAACAATTTTGTTTGTGGCACTTTTTAAAAAAACGAAAGGCGGATATTTTATACTCTCCTGCAAATATTGGCCTAATTTTCCATTCCTTTCCCACTGTCCTCATGATTCAAACAGTAGCGCCTTTTGATTCAAAAATGATAAAAAAACAAAATATATATTATCAACTGAAATTTAATCTTTTAAAGATATTAACTACCTTATCAGTCGCTAAGGCAAGAAATGTTATATTCATAACGAATAAGGCAAGGGAAGAATTGAGTCATTGTTATAAATTCCCTGAACGTAAGACCTCAGTTATATATCACGGGAGAAGTACATTATTCAGACCGGATTTGGATTACAATCGGTTGCAAGAGATTAAAAAGAAATACGGATTAGGCGAATTTATTCTGTACGTCTCTAATATATATCAATATAAAAATTTTTGGGAATTGATCAAGGCGTTTTCGCTGATTAAAGATGAGGTCAATCCTGATTTAAAACTTGCACTTGTAGGAAGAAGTTTTGATAATAGGTATACGGAATCTTTAAAAGCCCTTGTTTCGAGTGAGAAAATGGAAGATCGTGTCATATTTTTCGGACACGTTCCTTATGAAGAAGTGCCTTTTTTATATGTGCTTTGTAAGTTATTCGTATATCCGTCAACATGTGAATCCTTCGGGATGACTCTGGTTGAGGCAATGGCTTGTGGGTCAACTATTTTGGCTTCAAATATTGAACCGATGCCTGAAATATGTCAGGATGCGGCAATATATTTTGATCCTTCTGATCCTCATGACATTGCTGAAAAGATTCAAACTACGTTGACAAATGATACTCTAATAAGAGATTTAAAACGTCTTTCCCTGAGAAGGGCTAGTTTATTTAGCTGGGAAGAAACTGCTCTAAAGACATTAGGCGTTATGGAAGGTTTAAAATGCAGAAAGAGAAAGTCTTAATAGTTAAGGTGGGATACTCAGAAACACTTGACGGCGAGATAGGTATGATAACAAGCCTGGGTGATGTACTCAGGAGTACTGTGTTATTACATCTTTATGAGCATGCTCATGTCACCTGGCTTGTTGATGAAAAGGCGTTTCCCCTTCTCAGAGGTAATCCTTTTATCCAGAGAATACTTCCCTATGACCTTACCTCCATACTTCAATTACAATCAGAGAGATTTGATACGGTTATTAATCTTGAGAAAGTTCCCGGATTGTGTGCATTTTCAGATACGATTAATGCATGGCGTAGATACGGTTTTAGGTTTGATCCAGAAAACGGAATTGCGCTTGTTTACGACGGCTCTCAACACGTATTAGAGATCTGTATGGATCCGGAGTACAAGAAAAAAACAAAGAAATACTGGGAAGAGATTCTTTTTGAGATAGTTGGGGTAAAATGGCAGGGTGAGAGTAGTATTCTGGGATATAAACCGAAATCCTCTCTTATGCATGATATCGGTTTTAATTATGATGTGGGTAAAAAATGGCCAAATAAGGCATGGCCTATGGAATATTGGAAAGAACTCGAGAATCTTATTGGGAGTAAATATACAATTTCATGGCAGCAAGGTTTGAAAAATATAGAGGAGTATTTTGAGTGGATAAATTCCTGCCGTATATTTGTAACCAATGATAGTTTAGGTTTACATATAGCTTGTGCATTAAATAAAAAAATAGTTGCACTGTTTGGACCTACACTTGCATCTGAAATTTATGTACCAAATAGTATAAAATTAGTGCCTAAATCTGATTATAATTGTATACCTTGTCTGAGCCCCAAATGTATCCAAAGCAAATCATGTATGAATTATATAGAACCCAAAATGGTGTATGATGCAATTGAAAACATTTTGAAAAATGGATAAATATAGAATAGATAGCCATAAATTGATATACCATGTTTCCAGGGTAAATGATTGGTTGGAAGGTAAAAATGTTTATCCGATCTATGCAGAGATATCCCCATCAGGCATTTGTAATCACCGATGTACTTATTGTGCTTTGGATTTTATGGAGTACCAATCACGATTTCTAGATAAAGAGGTGCTTAAGGATAGGCTATCCGAAATGTCGTCGCTCGGTTTAAAGAGTATTATGTACGCGGGAGAAGGTGAACCGCTTCTGCACAGAGATATTGGAGAAATAATCAACCACACAAAAAAAGTCGGTGTTGATGTAGCTATAACAACGAATGGAGTACTGTTAAAAGAAGGTCTTGTTGAAAGTACCCTTGAAAATATTACCTGGATAAAAGTAAGTATAAATGGGGCAACGAAAGAAACCTATGCTAAGATTCATAAAACAAGTCCTGATAACTTTGACCAGGTAATAGAGAATGTATCTTATGCTGTAAAGGTACGAGAAGATAAAGGCTATAAATGTGCGTTAGGTATGCAACTTATTCTTCTGCCTGAAAATTGGTATGAGGCAGAGCTTTTAGCTCAATACGCTAAAGATATAGGTATGGATTATCTGGTTATAAAACCATATTCACAGCATCCATTAAGCAAGACAACTAAGTACAAAGATATAAAATACAGCGACTATCTTCATTTAGCAGATAAATTGAATAATTTTAACGACAGTAAATTTAGTGTAATATTCCGTGTTAATACAATGAAAAAATGGGATGAAGGTAGGCGAAATTACAAGCACTGCCTGGCACTTCCTTTCTGGTCTTATATAGATGCCGGTGGGACTGTTTGGGGATGTAGTGCTTATCTCAGCGACGAACATTTTATTTATGGTAATATTTACAAAAATACATTTAAAGAAATTTGGGAGGGTGAAAAAAGGCTTAAGTCTATTCGCTGGACGGAAGAAAAACTCGATACAAACCAGTGTCGGGTTAATTGCAGAATGGATGAAATAAATCGATATCTGTGGCAATTAAAGCATCCACCTGAACACGTGAATTTTATTTAGAGATGATGACACAATATAAAGCAGCGCTTATCATTTTATACGATCATGAAAAAAAATTTTTACTCCAGCACAGAACCAAAGATGCTGCAGTACTCCCTGATTACTGGGCATTTTTTGGTGGTGGAATTAAAGAAGGAGAAATCCCAGAAGATGCTGTGCGTAGGGAAGCATACGAGGAATTGAATTATAGACTTCAAGCGCCTCAATTTTTTACTGAGCAGGATTTCAATACCGATGCCATCAAAGGTCACATGTATGTATACATCGAGGCCTTTAGTGGTAGCAAATCAGCCCTTAAATTACAGGAAGGGCAGGGGTGGGGCTGGTATAAAGCTTCGGAAATCAACAAACTAAAAATGATAGATCACGATAGACAGTTAATTAGATCAATAGACCGGTATTTAGCAGAAAAGACGGATGCAAATTATGGAAAAAGATTTAACCCAGATTGCTAAGGAAGTACGAAAGTTAATTATAGAAGTTGCATGGAGATCAAAGAGCGCACACGTCGGATCTTCGCTCTCGTGTGTTGATTTGTTAGTTGCACTCTATTTTTATGAATTAAACGTTAATGAAAAAGATTGGTCAAACAGAGATATATTTGTGCTTAGCAAGGCACACGCTGCAATGGCCTTATATGCTATTTTGACAATGAAGGGAATTATAAGCAGAGAAACTTTTATGGGTTATTTACAAAACGATGGGACGTTACCCGCACATCTCGACCGTTTTACAAGTAAGGGGGTAGAAGTTTCTGCTGGTTCGTTGGGACATGGTTTTAATATGGCTTTAGGAATGGCTTATGGACACAAAATCAGGCGCGACAAAAGGAAGATTTATACGCTTATTGGAGATGGTGAATCACAGGAGGGTTCTATTTGGGAAGGGGCGTTATTTGGTTCAAAACTCGGATTGGATAATTTTACCGCTATAATAGATTATAACAACCTCCAGGGGTATGGAAGATCTCGGGAATTATGCAGTTTTGAACCAGTAAAATCAAAATGGGAGGCATTTGGCTGGCATGCAATGGAAATTGATGGGCACGACATCTGTGCAATAAGAGAAGCTTTTGGTGAAGACTCCTCTGGAAAACCCAAGATAATTATTGCCCATACGACAAAAGGGAAAGGGGTTTCTTTTATGGAAGACCAGCTTATCTGGCACTACTACATTGTAACCGATGAACATAGAGATAAGGCGCTTCGAGAACTAGAATAAGTTTTTTAAAGTGATATTTTTGAGGTAAGGCGAATGAAGCGAATAGAAAAAGAAATAAATATCTTATAGGAAAAGGAATATTATAAAAGTAAAGAAGAATTAATGGATGACGCATGTAGATCTCTTTTGAGAAACAGACCTCATTTAAGAATAGATATAGCCGCAACTTTATGTGGGAGGGCAGAGATTTCACTGACTAAAGCATCAGAAATTGCAGGTGTATGCATAGAAGAATTTAAAGAAATTTTAAAAGACAAAGGATTAGTAATGGAGGTTCCATCAATTCCTAAAGAAGAACTCGATAAACAGGTGAAATTTATAATAAAGTAGCAAAAGAAAATGGAGTGAACATTATATCGATTCAAGCCATTTTGAAGGCATCGTTAGAAAAGCGCTTTTATCACAAGTGGAAACCATGCACTCAATAAAAATGAAGAATAATTTTTTGTCTCCGGCTTAAAGCGTATGATTATGTCAATAGATTTTGATTCAATTTAGTTTTCAAAATATCCTTTGTGAGTTCCCGAGTTCTAGATTTAAAAAGAATAAAAAATCGCGTATAAATTTAATAAGACGAGAAGTATTTCAACGGTTAATAGGGTGGTATTATGAAGACAGAAGAAATTAAGATAAAATATCCAGTGGGTTTGGAACATGCCGTTCACATGACAAAGGATGAATTGGAACAGCATATACGATTGATGGCTGCATTGAAGATGTTTGAACTTGGAAAGATATCATCGGGTAAGGCTGCTGAGCTTGCAGGAATGTCACGTGTTCAATTCTTTGAGACCTGTGGCAGATACCGCGTAAGTATTTTTAATTATCCGCCGGAGGAGCTTGAAGAAGAAATCAAAAAAGATTTAAATAGTTTAAAGGATGTATCGATTAGATGAAAGTCGCTTCAAATACGGGACCGATTATTGCTCTTGCCAAAATTAGTTGCCTCTCTATTTTGAAAACGATGTTCTCTGAAATACTGATTCCTCCCGTAGTCTACAGGGAACTTTTAGGAAAATCAGGAGGCGAGTGGGAAGAAATAGAGTCGGCCTTGAATGATTTTATCAGAGTAATGGAACCTGATCATTCAGATAATGCAACGGAGCTTGCTATAGCTGACCTTGATGAAGGCGAAAGACAGGCCATTAAACTCGCCTATAATATGAGAGAAAATGTACTTCTATTGATCGATGATAAAGCGGGTAGGGAAGCTGCCAACAGATTAAATATACCTATTACAGGAACTATTGGTATTTTACTCTTGGCAAAAGAAAAGGGCGTGTTGACAAATGTGATAAAACTTATGGATAAACTAAGGAATAGTGGATATTGGCTTTCAGATGAGTTGATCGAAATAGCAAAGAAACTCGCGAAAGAGGATTCATAGCCAAAATTTATGAGAAATACATTCATTAACACAATAATTGATGCATGCAAGACAAGAGATGACGTTTTCATCATAAGTGGGGATGCCGGACTTGGGGTATTTGATGAATTCAAAGTCAAATATCCTGATAGATTTCTTAATCTCGGTGTTGCAGAGCAAAACATGGCAAGTTTTACAGCCGGACTTTCAATGACGGGTTTTAAGGTGTACATGTACAATATTATACCTTTTCTCCTTTATAGATGTTATGAGCAGGTGAGAAATGATATATGTTATCAGGAGCTGCCTGTTACCCTAGTTGGTATTGGAAGCGGAATAACTTACGCACCGCAGGGTATGACGCATTATTCTATAGAAGATATCGGAATAGCAAGAACACTGCCAAATTTAGAAATTATATCACCTATTGATCCTGTAGAGGCGAAACTTGCCGCAAGCTATTCCTTGGATTGTAAATCACCCGTTTACGTCCGGCTTGCCAAAAGAGGAGAGCCAAATATACACAAGGACGAATATTTTGATATAACAAAACCACAAGTAATAAGAGATGGCAACAAGATAGCAATTCTATTTTATGGTTCTATAGGCACGGAAGTAATGGCTTCCCTAGAAGGTATGAAGCGAACCCCAATGGTTATTTCAATTCCTATGATTTCTCCTTTGGATTATGATTTTCTTTTAAGCATTCTTAAAGACATCCATACCGTGATAACAGTAGAAGAACATTTTATCGAAGGTGGCCTAGGAACTATTATATCAGATTGGATTGT
>ERZ1292630.1314-Hain-H41-02um-R3-1314-length-24544-cov-9_pt1 | contig 17832 bp, 10 predicted proteins | sample MGYA00564408_ERZ1292630 | MGnify/ENA primary metagenome ERZ1292630 (study PRJEB36523, sample SAMEA6512641) | groundwater metagenome | collected 2019-01-08 | study: AquaDiva: Metagenomics assemblies of 32 groundwater samples
TCCGCACCATTAATGACATGGGACGCGACCCCCTTCTTCCTTTGTCGGCGGGTCCGGGGGGGAGGGGATGCGTTCGCCTTTCCAATGCGACCTTCGCTTCAGGGTTCACAAAGTTCTTACAATGGTGTGTATGTTTCGCTTGAGTGGTGAGCGAAAAACTTCGATCAGAGAACTACTTGATGATGTCACAATAATAAGTCCGCAGCAACGAGCTGTAATATTGCATTGTCCGGCGGTGGCCCACGGGCATGAATGGGACGCCGCCACCACCGTGCGCGACTGCGCACGCCTTGGCCGCATCCGCCCCTTCATCCCACCACGACAAGGGACGTTCCTGCCGGGGCGGAACCACGACGGAGCGAGAAGGCGATGTCGGCTGCTCCGCTTTCGGAGAACAACCACTGCTCTCGTCAGCAGGGATCGCTGCCTCTCGTGGGATGGAGGGCAGCCGGCTGGGCGGCGGCGTCAAGAACACAACGTCCACAACTTGGTGCATCCCTCGCAATTCGAATGCCCTGAGATACTGCTCGAGGGGCGGGTCCAGCACGGCGAGCCAGTCGACAAGCGGCAGGTTCGGGTCGGGCAGGGGCTGATTGAAGTATCCGTGCAAGGCGCAGTGGTGCAGCACAGCGGCCGTGCCATCAGGGATACCCAACTCTAAGAAATCACTCACGCGACCATGTCGAATCGCCGTCACCGAGTCGAACCCGCCGCGCCGCAGACGCGCGCATACCGCCGCGACCCCCGGCACGGGAAGATTCGCGAGCCACTGCTCTAGGGGCACTTTTACCGCTAACAGAGCAATGAACGGCGTCCACTGGCTCACGAGCCGCCGTGGTGCGATCATGTGGCAGCGGCACAAGTACTCGGCGTCCTCAGGCCAAATCGAAAGCTGTGCGATATCCTCCTCCGTGCACAGTCCGACCGCGAATGGATTCGACCAGCCTCGTTGCTCGAAATGCTGCGAATATTGATCCAGAGGTCGAGGGCGTAGCGAGGCAAGCCAATCCTTCAGCGACGTGCCAGCCTCGATGTCGCGGATCTCATCGGGACGACGCGTGGCCGTCTTGCCCACGCCAGAGTTCGCATGCGGCTGCCTAGTGGGAAACAGCCCCCTCACGCCAGTCGTCACTTGGACGTCGGAGGACATAATTCGGCAATTAAATTCCCTCCCTTTTCCCCGCGGTTCTCGGTCAGATTCTCTCGCACAAACAAGTCTCATCGAAAACAAACGGGTCAACGAGTCGTTGACTCAACGACCGAGAGAGGTCATTTCGCTGGGGTGATAGCGCTCGAATACTGCGCTGTGGGATACTACAAGCCGCCAGTCTCGTTGTCGACGCCCAGTTGCAACTGTCGGGTGAAGGGCAAAACGGTAGCTGGCCCCCCCTCTTCTGGTGGAGGAGCGCGAACAGGAACCTTCGCGATGACGAGCACCCCCGACCGGGTCGAAATGATCATGGTTCGATCACCCTCCGGCGAACCGGCGGCATTTGTGGAACTGTCCCGCGCCAGCCAATCCATGCACGTGATGCGGCCTTCGGGAAATGCCGCGGAGGCGACCGCGTCGAACTGTAGTTTCATTGAGGACGCTAGTCCCGTCGGCTTCACCCCGATGCGCCAGCGTTTTAACGTGCCGTCGTCAGACGCGGAAATGATTTCTCCAATCGGAAGCGGGTTTGCCGATAGAGGAGCCGCCGCCGTAGAGGGCCGCGGCGGTGACGGCACCGGCATCACCCAGCGCACCGTATTTTCGTGGCCGAAAAGCGTCTCCACCGCTCGCCGTCCTCGCAGGTCCCAAGTCGTGAGCATACAACCATGTCCGTTAAATCCGTTGTGCCCCGTGACAAGGGTCGATGCTGTGGATGTGGCGGCGGACGATGCGGATGCCGGCCCGTCCGCCGGTGGCACCTCACCACGTTGTGCTTGCGGCCCCATCAACGCGCAACAGATGGGGTGGTAATCAAAGTTCGCGAGCGTGTGAACTAGCGTCAGCGACCCTCCGATCGTCCGAGGACGTTCCCGCACATCCCACAGGCGAATGGTTAGGTCCTCGCCGCCTTGCGCCACGACGGACAACTCTGGCACCCACTGACAGCAATGCACAATGTTCAATTTCGTGTCGTCCCTGGCGATTTCGTGGCCACGTTCAGTATCCCACAGACGTACGGTGTTGTCCCGGGAACCGGAGAACAAGAGATCACCAGGAGGCGACACCGCGACGCAAGTGACGTTGAGCTCGTGACCAGAAAACGTGGTCGTGGCAGGAGAAGCGCCCGGCTTTTCGCCTGCCCCGTCGGCCTGGACTCGGGTTCCGACGATCATTTTGTCTCGACTAGCCGAATACAGGACTCCTGTGCTCTCAACAAAGAGAAGCTTGTTGATGTCCTTGGCGTGCGCGGTCCAGCGCCTTGTGACCGAGGCGACGGCTGGATCGTTCGCCGCCGGTGTTGACGTTAGACGTTGAAGGTCCACAGACACCTCGCAGATGTTTCCGTCTTCAGACCCCACGAAGAACGTGCTGCAACCGTTCGTTGCAGTTGGCCTGCTTGCCACGGCAAGGGCGCCTACACCCGGTCCGAAGACGCCATCTTCGATGCGCAGGCCGGCGCCTTCGCGCCGCGATTTGAGAGTGTTGTGCTCGTGGCTGGCGGGCTCGGTTGAGTCGTACTTGTGGCGGTCACGCCGATGACGAGACGAGTGGCCCGCGGAGTCGTCCGCATCTTTCGTACAAAAGTGACCCATTTTGATCGTGCTTTTCTAACTGTAATGAATGAATCGTGTGAGATATTCCAGCGGCATCAATGGGTTATTCAAGCGGCAATAAGAGCCAAACGGGGACTCACGCATCTCATTCGCCAGCGCGCGGAAAAAATTGCCGGGAAACCATTCGTCCCAGTTTCAGTGGTACAAAGTAAGTAAGTAGACGGAGCGGCCGGAGAAAGGTGCTACATAACAGCAGTCCCCGAGAGGGTTGAGCCGTCGGATGGCGCACACTGAAGGGAACGCGACGCCCACAACTCCTGGACAGTGAGCTGGGCGGAAAGGACGCCGACGTGGGTTCCAAGAACTCGGTCGCTGATGGGCAGCTGAATCCGGACATTTCCGCTATCTCCGCTCAGTAATCTCCCCGTCTTGTTCACGTAGCGTGCGACCTGCGCCAAAGCGCCACCGCGGGCCATTTCCAACGTACCCACCGCGAGCAAATTCGGCGGAGGACGCCGGTCCTCCTCTGCTGCCACGGTGGATAGCCGTCCCACGTCTTCAAGAGGCTGTTGCTGTGGCACAACGTCCAGCGACACCAGCAGCAGACCTCGTTCCCCCGTTTCTTGCCAATTTGGCAGCAGCACGTCGCACGCCACTTCTATGGGGGCGTTCATGGAGCAGCAACTGACGACGTCCTGTCCCGGAGTTACCGTCGTCGCGCTCGTACCTAACGCCGCCAACGAGGATTGTGGATTCACATGAAACTCTCCTCGAGGTGCGGTCACGGTGATCCTGACCGACGCGGGAACGAAGCCTTTGGGCAGGGTGCGAAACGTTACTTCTGTAAAAACGATTCGCACGCACCGGGACTCGCGGAGAGATCCGGCAGAATCCAGAGGACGGGTCGCTTGGGACGACAAAAGACAAAGTGAGCCACTGACGAGGCGCTGATTTGCGCTTGTCACATCGCCGTCGTTAATGGCTGGCCGGTCGATCGACGTGACGTGAACGCGGCGGCAGACGACTGTCGACACGATGGAGCCAGAGTAGTGGCTCCGCTGTGCGAGATACCGGCGTGACGCACTCCTAAGGGCCGGTGAACCAGCTTCGGTCTCGACGGCCGCCGTAGGATCGTCGAACTCATCGAAAGTCCAATATCGCGACACCGAGGCACTGTTGGCGGTGGTGTCGCTTCCAGGTGGCACGAACGACACCGGCTGTCGCCCTCGAATGTGAACGCCTCTGACCACGGCGTGGCTCTGCCAGGTTTGGTGCCGGCTACCGTCTCGCGAGAGGGACACCACCAGCGGCACCGCACCGCCAGTTGACTGGTCTTGGGCGCTTTCGGCCCCTCTTGCGGGGGCTTGGAGCAACACGACGTAGTCGGCGGCGGGCATTCGCTCTCCCATCAAGCGGCACAGTTCGCCAGAAGCGTCAGCGGCAGCGGTGGACGCGGCAACTCGCACGTCCTCATTTTCGGTGGACCCGGTGACAATGACGACGTCCGAGTCGCCGATCGTCACCGCTACCGACGCCAAGTGCCGACGGCCGCCAACCACGCCGTGGACGGCCGACACTCGTCGGAGCAACGGCATGCGCGCGCTCACCGCGAAAAGGGCAACCGTGGCGCGGTAGTGCACGGCCACGGTCCAGTCATTCGGGCCGGCACCGTCTTGCGTCGCCCAGGGCGACGGGAGGTGCACCTTGCTGTGCCGCTCGGTCCATTCGACGCTCGAGTGCCCCACCAGGGATAAATCAGACGCGGCCAAGAGCATCGAGACCCCGACACGTCGCTGCGCGTGTAAGAACTTGCGCTTTTCGGAAGCAAACGCGGCGCGCACCGCGAAGAATAGGTCCTCGTCGTCGTGGGCCGGAATAGCCAGAGCCGCCGCGGCAACCACGACATCGGCGGCGACCATGTTGGTGTCTTCGTCGGGCGAACGGAGCGGTCGCTGGGAGCGATCATTGTGGCAGCGAAGTTCGATCGGGCGCTCGTAGCTAATGACGAACAACTCCGGCGACTCCGCCGCGGCGTCGCCGACACGCAATTGATTCGTCACGAGGTGACGAATGGCCGCTTGCCGGTTGGCAGGCGCCGTGGCGTGGTGACGACCGGTACGATGCTGTGCGCGGAGCGCGGGCAGGAAGGGATAGGTCCAGTTCAACGCGGAGCTCGTCGAAGCTTCGCTTCCGGACGCGCTAGCCAGAGAAGACGGGGCCGGGGGGCGTACGTCCTCGTCAGCTGCCCACGGAGGCGCCCCAAATATGAACGGCAGTTGATTGTCGGTGGCCTGTGGCAGTGTCGCTTCCGCGAGTTCGCAGCGCCACGATGCCACGATGAACTGTACCGGTAGAAGATCAAAGGGGCAATGTGAGGCGGCCACCATGCACTGACTGGGAATGGCGACGGAAGCATCCGCTTCCTTCTCGTCCGAGCCCGGAAGCTTCCAGCTTCTTGACAGCGCGCCGACGCAGAGACTGCTTGCCAGCGGTCCGAGCAGGTTTGAAAGCGGACCCGAGGGCAAGATCATCGCGGGTTGGGCACTTGCTTCTGCCGGCGTCACAATGGTGTGATGCCACCCGCCGGCCCGGTGCGGCGGCGCCGCAAGGCCCGGACAGTACACTTGAACCGGCGGAGGTCCGTCGTCGTCGTCTTCGTCGGCCATCGCAACCTCGGCCGCTCCCGTGGACGACCCTTGGCCCTTCCTCGCCTTGTCATACACCGGTCGGCAAGAGCCCACGGAGAGCACCATCAACTCGTAGCAGCGGTCGCGGTCCCATTGCGAGTGGAAGAACGCGGACAGACTCGTGCGGTTTGAGGTTCGCAGGTGCGGCCGCTGTTGCGCAGTGTCCGCGAATTCGGAATCCTCCGAAATCCTTCGTGAACCTTCGATTGACAACGTCGACTTGAGAGCGGCCACCGCACTGCCCGACGTTTGAGCGGCGAGCGGCTTCATGGTCACATGCACGCCGAAAAATGGTGTCAATGAAGGCGTGGGTGTCCTTTCCAAACTGGCGGGGAGGTCCAGTTGATCCCGCTCAACGACCAGTACGTCGTCCTTCGCGGATAGCGTCGCGACACACTTGAGGGACACGACCGTGAAGTGCGGCGGAGACTTGGCGCCGCCTACCGGCGCGCTGTCGTCCAAAACCGCTGCGATGGCGGTCTGGGACGAAGGGCCCCAGAACGGCTGGGGCGACGGCCCTGTGACCTGCACGCGGAACAGACACCATACGCCACGCAGTACGTCGACCACCAGGAGTGTGTGTGTCCGCCGGCGCCGTGATGGCGAACCAGGCGGCGAAAAGGTCATCGAGGCACTCGTTTCGTCAAAAGTCAGCGAAGCCTCATTGGCGACCGGTTGTGGTTCAAGATCGTCGGCGGTGGTGGCATCGTTCCGACTCCCATCTGCTGCTGCTGAGAAGGGGTGTTGTTCCTTGCGGAGGGTTTGGCGACTCTTGACCTCCCACGCGGAGATGAGCACGGGGTAGTTCGGAACACGTGTGATCGATACTCTCCAGGGCGGCCCCTTTCGCTGCCGTTGCACATCATCCGTCGACCCTTCATATTGGGTCGCTTTGTGCTGCGTGCCATCCCCGCGATTGCGAGTGGCACGCATGGTCGCCGCGTGCAGGTCTTGGCGCAACGCGCCGATGAGCGCGGCATCAGAAGCGATTTTATCCTCGAGTGACTGAACCCGTTCCTCGGCGAGACGCAGCTTCGTCCGGAGTACGGTGGGGTGGTCCTCGCCGGAAAATTCCGACTCGCCGACGAGTCGCGTGCCGCCGCCAGTGGCGGCGTGTCTCCCCAGCTGCTGCAGGGCGTCCTCCATCACGAGAAGGCGCGACTGCAGCGACGAGCACTCCGAGTCGGCAATCGCCCTCGCCGTGCTGGCATCCTCGAGCATAGCCACGAGCTCGTCAACCTCCGCCAAGGCACTGGCGCGATCCTGCTGCACGCGGGCTAACTCGCAGGCGTGACGCGCCGCCAGGATGGTGTTGGTGAACGCCTCCGCCTCTGACGCTACGACGGCGTCTCGACCATTCGCCCACATCACATGCAGAGCTAGACACGGGAACGGAGCCAAGGACGCCGAGGAAGGACCACTGCCGCATCCGTCGGCAGAAAGGTCCAATGGCTGTGGCGAATTGGTCGCACTTTCCCTCCACACGACGGTGTCATCAGATGGTCGTCCACCGATGAGGACGTGTTTCATCGCCTCCCACTCGTCTTCCAACGGGGGCGCCGTGGTAACGGGGTGGGCCCTCATGGGTCGATTGTCGTCACCAAAAAACGACCGGCGGAAGGCATCCAACTGAGAACGCTCACTCATCGCGATGCGTCTCCAGTGTTCGGCGTGGCGATCCGCGTCACGCAGCCGAGCCTTCGTTTCCTGCAAGGTCAACTGCAGTGTCTCCGCTTCTTCCCGCTGCTGCAGAAGCAGCGTTTGAGCCTCCGCGAGTTGCGCCCCGGCTTCATCCTGCGCCGACAACAACCACGACACGCGGCTCGTCAGCATCGAGTGCGCCGCGTTGGCCGCGTCGATTTGAGATTTAAGTTCGGCAATTGCCTTCGCAGTGGCCAGCCGTTCCTCCTCCCGCGTTGCGGTCAGCGACGACAGCAACCATGACTGTTCCCTGTCTCTCTTCGCGACCGCGTCGCACGCCCCGCGGAATCGATCGCGAAGCGTCACCCATGCCGGCGCCACGAGAGCTGTCCCAACGAACGCGCCGTGAACAGCGAGGTCCACTGGGCCAATGCCGAGAGCCGCCTCCAGCTGTCGCAGCGGACTGAGAATCGCCCCATCGAGATGACGCGGCAAGTCGATCGACGACGCGATGCTGTCAACGGTGGACAGATGCCTCGCGACATCGGCGGCGCGTCCTGTTCCGATCACCGTGCTTCGCTTCGTCCAGCCATCCTGAACGATGCTGCGTGCCAAAGACACCGCGGTCGGGTCACCGCAGACTCCTCGGCTTAGGCACCCCTCCTTGCTTTCGGTACCCCCATCGTTCCGTGACCCACCACCATACGTCGGTCGTGATTCCTCGGGCCACGCCTCCTCCGCCCAGCTCCGCCAAGGCCCATCCGCGTCGTCCCTGGATGGATTGGGTCCGAAGGCTATTTGCTGCACGACCTCACGGTAGTAATCGAGAACCACCGCCGCTCCATCGGAGGCGAGGACAAGTAGTCCAGCTTCCGCTTGTTGCAGCGCTTGCCTCCTTCGTGCTTCGCACCGCTCCAGGTCGTCTCGTTCTTCCTTCCAAATCGCCTGCTGCCACTCGCGACGAATGTCGTCTCCCCAGCGAGTCGCGTGCTCCCCTTTTCGGCCCAAACCGGAGTCCTCGGCGTGATGCCCAAGCCGGTGGCCAGTTTGGGTATCCACCAGTCGCGAAAGATGCAGTCGACCACGAGGCGACAGTTGGTGGTCCACGACGGACCTTTGCGGCGATGCTTGCTGAGGGCTTGGCGAGCCGGCCGCCTTCGACGCGGCCAGCGGGCTGCGAACTGCCGCCCTGGGTGACTGTCGGACGACAGGATCGGTCGCTTCCAACGTGGAGGAACTGGCCGTCTCATCGGTGTTCGCAACGGCCGTCAAGGTTTGTCTCCCCTCGTTCTTCCAGACGAAAGTGTTTCTCAAAAGTCGCTCAGGTGATGTCGGCGGGGGAGCCCCGGCGGACGGCTCTTCCGAATCAACGGAATTCATTTTTTGGGTAAACCCCTTTTGTTTGACTTGTGGTGGCGACCAACCTACACGAAGTTTTGAAAAACGAAATCGCCCCACCCGTGGTGACTTGTCCCTCGATACACGTATCTTGGCCATGGGAGGGAGGAGGCCGGCTGGCTGCAAGGGACGGCCCTCAATCCAGGGCCGTGGCACACTTGACTACGAATTGGTGCTGATCCCGAGATGACGCCACTGGGACCGTGAGCCACGTGAGCTGGGGTTCCGGCGGAACCGCCAAAGAATCGGCCCGCAGCGCGTCCTTTGGCTTCTTTGGGACGGCCTGCCGCTGCGTCACCAAGTCGAAGTAGTCCTTCACCGCGGCGGCCGCTCCTCGCCGTCGCGACACACCGCGATCGGCCGAGTACGGCTCACGCTGGCCATCCCACGCGCCGATGATGATGGCCCTCTTTCCAGTGATCGCGCACGCCGACGAACAATTTCGACCCTGGACAACGGAGCCCCAGGCAATCAGCGACTTGGTGTACGCCGCCACGGGATCTTCCCACGTGGCGCCCCAATCGCGGGACACGCTCAAGCCGCTCGCGTTGGAGCGCACGATGCGCCATGGGCAACAAGTTTTGGTCGCCGAGACGTTCGCGGAGGTCCGTTCCACGGTCGCCGGCGGCGGCGGCGCCGGGAGCACGCACAACCCAACATCATCCGCGAGCGGCGTGCACACGAAGGGCACGTAGTCCACGTTGCTCGGACAGACCGTTACGTAGCGAGCATCCGGTGTCGGCGCGGCTTGATGTGGTTCGTCGTGGCGCACATGGAGCAACGCGGTGCAGTCATATGGGAGCAACTGTCCGTTGGACGCGTAGACGGCGAAGAGACGGCCTCCCGCCGCATGGGTGTTATCGTGGCTCACCGTCGCGTGGTGAGGAATAGTCCGTCGCGGAACCGTCCACTTCGTTGGCCATCCTGACGTACCGAGAGATGCCAGGAAGCTCGTCGCCAGTTGAGATCCTTGCGCGTCGCTTCCTGACGAAGTGGCGTCACTCATGAGCGGCCCCGCGCGCGAAGCGTAACTGAACGTCGCGCTCTTGGTATCCTGCTGCTGCCCTACCAACGGTTGAACATCGACTGGCATCGGCGGCTCGGAGAATGCCAACCTTCCGTACGCGTCCTTCCTCGTGGTCGCAACGGAAAGGGGGACAAAATCGGGAATTTCGTCTCCCGAAAGCATGGTCGGTCCGCGATTCGGAATTTCAATGACGCACCGCAACGCACCCAGTGAATGTGGTATGCCGACCGCCTCCACGCACACACAATCGCTCGATGGCGCGACTTGGGGAGCGGCCCCGGTGCCGCGCGAAGGCCGCTTCACAAAGATGGCGATGAAGTGGACCATTCCCGTCGACCCTGCGAAGGCAGCTTCGACTAACCAGTTGGGCGGCAGTTTGCGAGCCTCGGTCGCGTCCATGGAGCACCGAGATGCCAACCAGGACGTCCATGGAGCGCCCGGGTGGTGGCTGGCAGCGGCAGTGCGGAGCACACCCGCCCAAGTCGTGCCGTTTGAACCAGCGAGTGTAACGGGAGACGAATCCGAAAGTTGTCGCAAAACGCGCAGGCGTAGACGCCCCGCTCCGCTTGGTGACCCTCGCAAGTCGCTCCAAAGGCCATAGTACAGCGCCGCCGCTGCCGCCGCGGGCGATGTGGACTGTGGCGTAGTCGCCACAAGCACCACCACAATTACATCGTCGGTGAGGAATAGCACTTGGCGGACATCGATAGCCGAGAGCGCTACCCCACCATCCGCTTCGATCCCGCTGAGGATGTCAAAGCGAGTCCCAAAATTGTCACTAAGTGCAAACTGCGGCGGGCTGTCGCGGCTGCCCTTGACTTTGGCGACGCAGACGACCCGTCTTCCCGACGCGCAGGACGCCATCAGCGAGGGCTCCCCGAAGGCCCCCCCCGTGGTTGGATGCGGCGGGACGATGGCGGTGGTTGGATGCGGCGCCGAGTCGCCAACGGGCCGGGTGCGGCGCAAGTCACGGCCTATGGCGCCTGTCGCGATCTCTTGCGCTCGGGGCGGCAGGGAGGAGATGATGTCGGCGAGAAGGTTATCGTCCGCGGTGGGCGCCGCGTCGCTCTTCCGCCTCGCGACGGACGCGGCGGATGGCGGCGGCGGGACGAAGGTGGTGGTTGTAGAGGATGAGCCCCCTCCGCTCCCCACAGTCCCCACCCCCACGATGCCCCCTCCCACGGCCGCCGCAGGGGTCACCGCCCGCCAGGTGGATCCCCCGTCCGTCGAGCGGTGGATCATTCCATCGGCGGTCGCCGCGAGTAACCCACGCCGGGCGATGGTCGAGTACAGCAACACCGACGCCGTGGCAGACCAGTGCGGGATGAGGCGATCCATGTCATCCGCGTCGTCGTCGTCGTCGTCATCGTCATCGTCTGTGTGGTCTTGCTCCTGGCCGGCGTCTCTTGTTTTAACCTGCGAATCAGCGTCGGCCGGACCGGCGTGGGTGCGTGATGGCTGCTTTGGTGACGCCCCTGCCTCGTTACTGGAGATGACGCCTGGAGGCAGCGCGCCGACAGAGTGTAAAAGCACGAAGGCGAGAAAGCGAAGTCGCCGCCTGTCATTTGGGGTACAGCGATCAGCGACCGATGCGAGCGCCGCGAGATTGACATCTTGGGTATCACCTTCCTCTTGCCCACCGTCGTAGGTTCGAGCTGAGGAAGCGTCATCAGCGGGACGAAGACCACGTGCCGACGACGAGTTGGAGGCAAGGAGCTGCGGCAGCAGCGCGGACAAGACACCATTTGTATTTTGCCTGTCGACCCGGGTGCTGAGCGGTTTCTTTTGCCGAACCGATTTCGACATCCTATCCTGTTATGATTTGGCCAGTGCGCACGGACAATTGTTCTCATAATCAGATGGCGCGGGTGTTTTTTCACAGGGGATCCCCCCAACCATACGGGTTGACGTGTGCCTATTGGGACGAGCAACGATCGCGTCGTCGCATATATAAAATGCCTGTGAGTAGATATAGAATGAAGGGATATGAAAAGAAGAAAAGCCCACGGGTGGTTTGGGTGCGTGAAATGTCTCTCAATTTTGGAGAATAGGGGAGGAAAAAAAGGGTTGCCTCTCCAATCGGCCACCTCTCAGGGGCGAGGCATCATATCAGCACCTCAACGCGGGACAAGGGTCGAGAGAGCCACTCATTCGGATCGGCACGTTCCCCATCCGACAGAGTCTTCACGGCCTCGTGAAAAGGCACGTTGACGACGTCACGCATTATTCGTCCGTGCCCTGGCGATACGTCACCGCTCGCGCTGGCGATATATGCCTCCAGGTTCAGTGGGTTCGCCGTCCAGCGGGCTTCCGCTCTCGCGAATTGACGTGCGGTGGTCTCGTAAATGCTGATAAAATGCCCAATCCACTTGACGAGACTAGACGAACATGTTCGGGTGAACGTTGGCTTCGCGCGCGGACCAGAAAAACAAGCGCATCCAAACACGGCAGTCGTCGAGCTTGAAGCGGCGCCCGACCTTGCTGGGTTCGCGGGCGATGCTGTGCCACGCGATGAAGTGGGCGTCCGCGCGGCTATCCGCGTAGTGACAGCGGCCGCCTTCAGCATCGCCCACTCCACCCTGAATGCGAATCGGCTGGCGGGGCCTCGTTTCGGTGTCTCGTGTCCATGGCCGGCCTTCCGCGCCCATCATTTCCGAAATATACAACGCAAGCCGGCGCGCGTGGACATCGAGTGGCTGTTGCAGCCCACCGAGAAACAGGCGAAGATGTGCGTCTTCATGAAACTTTCCGTAAAAGAGGGTCGTGATCTTCACGAGGCCATCCGTGCCGCCGCCTTCGTTCATCAGCAGCGACTGCGTGGCGCTGGTGAAGCCGAGGTCGCCCGAACGGTCCGTCACGTAACCGTCGTCGGCAGCAGCCGACCTTCGACCAGCGGTGATGCTCCCGTTCATGCCCAGCGGTGCTGAAGGCAGACTTTGAAGTGAGAGGGGTTGATCAAAACCTCTGACATGCTAAAGTTGCACAGTGATCGTTCTCGTCGCGCGGAAAGCGACTATTAGCCTGACACTCATCCGCCCCTCGTGCCACGTGCGAGGCAGTAGACTTGTTGTGGAGTCGCTCGTAATCGCACAACCGCAAATTCACCCAGCGCTCATCGCGATCGCGTCGCTTTAAAATGCAATTTTCTCGATCCCTTCGTGATTGCTTCCGCTCTATTGTTGCACCGCAGCAGCTTTGTCAGAAGTTTGCAGCTGCATGGTTCCACTGAATGGCTGCGAGCGTCAGTTCAAGCAACGTGCCCCGCAACGACGAGTAGAAGTGCTCCATGGTGTGCAAGGCGGGCATCCGGTAGGGCTCGGCATGCGGTCGCTTGCCCTCATTGGCTTCCTCAATGGAAATGATGAAGACCCGCTGCTGAGTGTCCTGCAGCCGAGCGATGGCGAGCGAGAGCCGGCCGTGGATGGCAAGGAGGTCAGCGGCGAGGTCGCTGCGGACTTTGCCGGTCACGGCGGCCTCCACATTTCGCAGGAGCTCGTCGATGTGAACCGAGATGTCCCGAACCTCCGGTCCGAAGCTCTCGAGCGCAGTCCATGCCACGCTGCGCTTACTGGGATCAGTAATGGCCAACTCGGCATCCCGGAATCGCATGGTAAAGCGCACGGCCAGCATGGCGGGAGCGACCATCGCCTCGATGGATCGTATGGCAGCGACAATGCGGCGCGCCTCCATCGCGGGATAGTCGTTCTTCTTGACGTTGGGCTCGTTGATGCAACTCGGGAGGGTCGCTTCCAGGGCGGCTAGCTGCCCTCGAAGCTCCTCGAGTCGTGCTTTGCCCAGCACACTGGATTGGCTTGAAACACAGCACGAAATGGACTGCAGCGTCACTCTCAAGAAATCGAGGCTGCTGCGCAAATGCACGCTGAACGTCTTCGACGGCCACACTGGAAAAATGACGATGTGAGTGAGCACGAGCCAGCCCATGCCAATCACATTCTGCTGAATCCGCGCGACGAGCGCGAGCGGATCCCCGCCCCCGCCGCTCATCGACAGGAGTGCGAAGAAGAGCGACACGAAGCCTAGGGGACCAAAGCGGCGCCCGGTTTTAACGAAACCGAGGACGACGGTGGCGACGGTGATGTAGGCGACCAGATCGATTGAATTTCGCGCGGAACTCGCGGCGACGAATCCGATGATGCTCCCAAGGACCGTGCCCAGGACCTGATTCATGGAGTCCACGACGTTGCTGGACGGGTCCGATCCTTTGACGAACGCAATGACGGCGGCCCCGCCAGCCGGATCGGGAGAGGCGGTGGCGAAGAAAAAAGCGAGGGCCGTGATCATGGCGAACGCGAGTTTGGCTGCCTCGCGGCACTTTCGCCACGCGGCGGGATCGCGATGGACAAACAAGGCGACGACCTGATTCTTGAAATCGCGGACATGGCCAATCGGTGACAGCAAGCACCAGGCAAGCCACGACGTTTCGGAATCCGCCTCGATTTCGCACCCGCCACTGACATCGTAGTTTGCCAAGGTGGCGATGAAGTTGCCATAATTGAACAGAAAAAAGCCGAACTCGAGGAAAGGGAAATCCACTTCGCAGCATTCGCAGCCCCCGCTCAAAGTCACGCCGCGTTTGATACCATCGTTCACGGTCTCATCACTCGGCTCGGCGTCTTGGAACGTTCGCGAGTGCACCACGGTGGCGGCGCGGCCGAGAATGTATGCCCGGTTCACGAAGCGACGGACTTGGTCGATCTTCACACGGTGCTCGGCGGTGATGGGGGCGGTCACATCATGCAGGTGCTCGCACAATTCCTCGATGAATTGTCCCGCGCCGACGCCCGCTGCGCGCAAATGTTGACCGAACATACGGCTCTTGGGCAAAGTGTCGATTGCCGTGGGCTGCGCGACGACTTCGGATGTGAACTGAATCATGGCGTCGATGGAGCTCAAGAGCTGTTCAGCTAGTTGCAGCCTGCCGCGAAGGCGGCTGCGTTGCGTGGCGCTAATCCAAGGCTCGTACATCGACATGAACAAGCACTGCCGAATAGTAGGCACGTAGCCTTGAATCGACTGGCGGCACGAGCGCAAACGCGCCAGGTTCAGAGTACGTTGAACGTTGCTTTCGCAGTAGGGAACGGACGCCGAGATGCCGTCGAAAAGGATCGAAATACCGCGAAACAGACCGTTCAAGTGGAACTGAGCGATAGCGAAGTCCGACCGCGGAAACGGAAACGTGGGAACGAGCACGCCGAGCGACCAGCCCACGAGTACGGGAGCCAAAAAGTGTAGCGGAAACATATGCGGATACTTCGCCGACGAGGATGGCGTGCCAGCAGGAACTTCTCGCGTTTTTGAAATGATCCCTGAGTAATGCAACACCATGTGAATCGTGTAGAAGAAGAGGGAGATTTTCGTGGTCAGTCCCTCCGTGAATGTGCCGATGAGCAGCGTCGCGCCAATGAAGGTGGCACCCCAGGCGGCCCAGTGCACCGCTGGGTTCCAAGACAAGCAAATCTCAAACACAACGAGGAACACAATCATGGAGCGCAGCAGCGATGCGGCGACAAGGTAAGTGACGCCGGTGGTACGCTGCGGCGTCACCATAGCCATCACGATGATCATGGACGGAACAACCCAGTTGGAGGCGGCAGTCGGTTCAAACACCAACACGGCGGCCGGCAAAATCGCTACGAGCGCGTGGCGGAAGGCATCCTCGGCTCGCCGCAGCACGTGCCTCGATGCGGAAAAGCATCCAAGAAAGTTTACGTCGGGTGATTCGTCATGTAGCATCCGGTCGTACCAAGCGATGCCCGAGAAACGCGATGGCCGCTGCGAACATGGAATTTGATTGATGTTGAAACACGTGTCGGGTGCGGGCTGCCCTTCACCCGAGCGCCACGACCCGCCTCCGCGTCCAGACGCTGGCCCGACACCACCGTCTCCTGGCGCCGTCGTGGGTGACCCTTCGGATCCGCTGAACAACTGATGGGGAAGTCCGTCGACCCCCATCGTCACGAACGTCATGTTACCAAACGCATCGGGCGCAGCCTCCGTCGTCGTCGGCTCGGTGGCAGAGGAAGATGTCATTTGAAGGCACGAGGCTAGAAATAGCGGAAAAAATGTCGAATAATTCTGGACTGGAAAAAATAGACGACAGAAGCCAAAACGCACTTTTTGAAAAACATCATGACAAAAAGACTACTCTCGCACTACGATTACCTTGTGATCAGCTCGCTTGGAAGTCGGAATCGGACGACAAATGCGACGACAACAGCGGTCTTGCGTGCTCCGGGCAGAACAAGAGAAAGGCGCTGGCCAACGTCGCCCTGCCACGCGACCGTTCCTCCACCTCCCCGGTTGCCGACGTCGTATCGGCGTGACACCCCACGAGCAGTGCGAGCCACAACATGGACGCCAGGTCCGCTCGGCCACGTCCAACGTTGTCGTCGAGGATCTGCTTGCTGAGGGAATCACCGCGACAGCGAACGTGCCATTGGTCTTCGTTTTCGGCCGGAGTCCGTGTGGTCACACAAACGCACTGCGCCGCTAGTTCAGGGAGATGAGGATCGGGCTTCAACTTCAGCGACAGCGTCAGTTTACGTGACGGTGCAGGGTCATTGACGACGCCGTCGCCAGTCTCCATGGCGGCTCGCAGACGTTCCGCAAGGCGAGTTTGAACGTGCAGCGGCTCCATCAGCCATCTCTGCACGATGGCGGCTTGGCGGTGCTTCTGTGACAGTGACGGTGCAGGAGTAGTCTGAACGCATCCTGCGGCCAACGCTGACAGTCGAGATGCCAGCGTGGGGGCATCCACAAAAAATACGACGGCCACCACCACGTCTAACGAGAAAAGCGCGTCGGTGACGGCGACGATGACAGACTCCGCGTCGTTCCGCAAGGCGGTCGCCTGCCGGTAGCGTGCCACGATGCCACGAAGCATCATACGCAGCACTCGCAACGAGGAGGCAAAGAGGAGCCGGATGGTACTCAACGCTAGAGGCTCGGATCGAAGCACGGCGTTGGCAAATGCGGTCACGTGGTGCATCCGTTGCGGTCTCTCTGAAATGGATGAGCTGAGCGATTCGATCGCATCCCTCCCAACGCGGAGGTGGGGTGGAGCGCGATCAAGCCCTGCGAGGCACCAAACAACGAGAGCGTTGGCTTGAGCCGCGGTGGCTTGTGACAAAGATGTCGCTTCCATGACGGCCTCCGCTGCGGCGGTGGGGCCGATGAGCTCGTGGGTGGCGAATTGGAACAGCGCCTCGATTTCCGGGAGCGGCGCGTCGTCCTCTAGTGAAACGACTGTCGATGTCCGCGTCTCCTCGGGGAGCGAAACGGCATTGTGAAATGCCTCCTGCACGAACAACAGCTCCCCTATCTGAGTGTCGTGCGCGTCTCGCAACACATCGACGCAGTGCATCACCGCTCCGCATATCAAACGGTGCCACGTGCCTCCCCGAACCGGGGCGTGGCGCAAAGCCGCCCTGGCGACTGCTTGCAAGGGGACGGCCAGCGTCCACCCCTGGACGTGGGGAGGTGCGTCAATGCGCAAGAACGTCGACAAGGATAACGCGGAGCGGCAGCGACGGAACAGCGCCACGAGGCACTTATTCCCGGTGGTCTGCATCGAAGCAAAGACACGTTCAGCCACGCAAACCAGAAACGGGTCACACGCGGCCGCCGACATGTCGCTTGGATGGGCTGTCAGGAGAAACCGTGCCACATCGACACCTCCACCATCTCCGAGGGCAAGTGCATCATCCACATTGGCATCGATCAAGCTGGTGACGGCCTCCGCGTATTTCACCCCAGCCGTGGTCGTTGAGGCTTCTGCGTTCTCGTTTGAGAACCATGCCTGCATCGCAATCGTCGCGCCGGACACCACAGCATCCGCGAGCCGCAGCGGCAGGCACCCGGCACCAGACGGCGGTTGAAACAGCGGCAACTCGAACCGCCGTCGTTTCCGGTTGTTGGCCGACTCCGCGACGACGTTGGCCGCATGTCGACACAAACTGGATGCGATGGCGTCGCTGACCTTGGCCGTCAATGCCCCCCGGTCGTCGTCGTCAATTCCACCGCCACTGCAAAGCCAGGAGGCAATACTCGACGTCATCGACTCGCGGGATTGCGCACATCCATCATCTCGGGGAAACGGAAATTCGTGGGAAGCTGCTGACGGACCGCAATATAGGGATGGGGGACAGGGAGGAAAAAAAGTATTTGGCGAGGTATGGGAGTCTTCTTTTTCGCGCGCCAGTCCACGCTGAGGGGTTGGCCAGAAATGGCACGCCGCGCAGGCATCTCTATGGCTCTCGCTGGAAAACCAGGAAATCCGACGTGCGAAGGATCATCAAGCGGCGGGGACTGCGGGGGCAGCGGGCGCGGCCTTCTTGGACGACTTCTTCGACT
>ERZ1292630.2299-Hain-H41-02um-R3-2299-length-17825-cov-7_pt1 | contig 17825 bp, 19 predicted proteins | sample MGYA00564408_ERZ1292630 | MGnify/ENA primary metagenome ERZ1292630 (study PRJEB36523, sample SAMEA6512641) | groundwater metagenome | collected 2019-01-08 | study: AquaDiva: Metagenomics assemblies of 32 groundwater samples
AATAGTTGTAGTTATACAACTTTTTTCTGTAGATTCCTTTAATTCATTGTTGGGAGAAAATAATTTAAAAATATTTCTTGCCAGTCTTATCGCGGTAATTTCTATAACCACCATATCCCTTATAGTGTTTAAAAATAAAAAATGGCTGTAAGCATAGAAATTAATGATTAGGATTTACGATTCCCTTTCCGGAATAAAACAAAATCTGCCGAATAACCGTCCGATACGGCTATTTGTTTGCGGCCCAACCGTATATGATTTTCCGCACCTGGGCCACGCGCGAACCTACATTGCCTTTGATACCATCGCGCGTTATTTAAGATCACAGAAAATAAAAATATCCTATCTGCAAAACATCACCGATGTTGACGATAAGATCATTGAACGGGCCAAAGAACAAAGTATATCTCCGATCGAATTAGCCTCTCAATTTGAACGCGAATATCATACATTTGAAAAAATACTTCACATCAAAGGAATAAAATACGCCAAGGCCACAAAACACATTCCGCAAATAATAAAACAAATTCAAACCTTAATTAAAAAGGGCCACGCTTATAAAATAGATGACGATGGCTATTACTTTGATATTTCTACTTTCCCTGAATACGGAAAACTTTCCAAACGAACCGCTCTTCAAGCCGAGGACGCCACATCCAGAATTGACGACACGATAAATAAAAGAAATAAAGGGGATTTTGCGCTCTGGAAATTCCCCGCAGACAAATCCCTCACACAAGGATGTGTAAGGGACGAGAATATTCCAGAACCAAGTCCGCCAGCTGGCGGAAATAAAAAAATAGCTTTTAAAATAGTCCTTGGCGAACCGCTTTGGCGCGTATCTTTAGGCTGGGGCCGTCCGGGCTGGCACATTGAAGACACCGCCATCACCGAACATTATTTCGGCCCGCAATATGATATTCACGGAGGCGGAGTGGATCTGAAATTTCCACACCATGAAGCCGAAATTACCCAGCAAGAATCTGCTTCGGGAAAAAAACCAATGGTCAAAATTTGGATGCACGCGGGGTTCCTCTTGATCAATGGCAAAAAAATGTCCAAGTCCTTAAAAAACTTTATTACAATAAATGATTTTATTTCAAAATATTCTCCGGAAACATTGAGACTTTTAATAAATCAAAACCATTACCGATCCCCTTTTAACTACATGGAATTGTCCGCGGATCAGGCCAATAATACTTTGAAAAAAATACAAAAAATATTAGCGATACTTTCAATCATAAACCCCCGCACCCAATCGTTGGGTGAGGGGGTGAAACAAAAAGGGCCGATTAACGTTGAAATTAAAAAATCACTAGATCTTGCAGAATTAAATTTCAAAGAAGCGATGGAAGACGATTTTAATACTCCAAAAGCGCTAGCTTCTATTTTTGAATTAATAAATACAGTAGAATCAAAAATTTGGAAACTGAATAAAAACGAAGCGGTAATAATCAAAAAATTTTTAGTTAAAAAAATGGAAATATTCCTAGGAATAGCCTTAAAAACGCCTAAAATACCCCTAAATATCGCCAAATTAGCCAGAGAACGCGAGTTATGCAGGAGTCATAAACAGTTTACTCAATCCGACCTATTGAGAAATAAAATAGAAGGCTTAGGATATATAGTAGAGGACATGCCAATCGGCCAACTCGTAACTAAAAAGTAATATAATCTCTAAAATATTATGGCAACAAGCAAATTAAAACTCCCGCCTCAAAATTTAGAAGCGGAACAATTTGTTTTAGGCGCTTTGATGATAGATAAAAACTCAATAATAAATGTTGCCGATATTTTATCACCGAATGATTTTTATAAGCCGGTAAATGAAAAAATATATGAGGCAATTTTAGGACTCTACACAAAAAGAGAACCGATAGATATTTTTACAGTCACGAATAAATTAAAAGATGGCGGATTATTAAAAGACATCGGCGGCAGCGCTTATCTGACAAAAATAATAGAATCAGTCCCCTCCGCCGCCCATGTCGGACATTATGCTCAAATAGTAAAAGAGAAGAAAATATTAAGAGACTTAATAAGCGCTTCAGGAGATATTTCTGAAAAAGCTTTCAGCACCGGAATGGATATGGAAGAAATGATGGACGATATCGAAAAAAGAATTTTCTCTATATCGCAAAAATCCGTTCCTCAAAAATTTTCCAGCATTGGCGAGGGACTTAAAGGGGCATACGAAAGAATAGAAAAGCTTCATAGCGGCGAAAGCGGTTTAAGAGGCGTTCCCAGCGGTTTTCGAGACCTAGATAATATGCTTTCCGGTTTCCAACCTTCGGATTTGGTAGTTTTAGGCGCCAGACCATCTATTGGAAAAACATCGCTGGCTTTAGATATTGCCAGAAGCATAGCGGTAAATCACAAACAACCGGTTGGCATATTTTCATTGGAAATGTCCAAAGAACAAGTAATAGATAGGTTTATTTCCTCCCAAGCCAACGTTCCGCTTTGGAATTTAAGAACCGGCAAGCTTAAAGAAGACGATGCTTTTTCTTGCATTCAGGGGGCGCTAGACGAACTTTCTAAGGCCCCGATTTTCATAGACGACACGCCGAGCCCGAATATTCTTCAAATGAGATCTATGGCTAGAAGACTTCAATCAGAATCCGGATTGAGCTTATTGGTAGTTGATTATCTGCAATTGATACAACCGCGCACAAGCTCGGATAATATGGTCTCGCAAATAACGGAAATTTCCAGGGGCTTAAAGGGTTTGGCCAGGGAATTAAATATTCCAGTCATTGCTTTATCCCAGCTTTCCAGAGCCGTAGATCAAAGAGAAAATAAAAGACCGAGACTTTCCGATTTAAGAGAAAGCGGATCTATTGAACAAGATGCCGATGTAGTTATGTTTATTTACAGAAAAGATCATGAAAAAGCCAATCCTTCTCCGGAAGAGATGGGCATGACAGAGATCATTGTGGCGAAACACAGAAACGGCCCAACCGGAACAATTAAATTAAGATTTGATCAAGAAAAAGTCAGCTTTATGAGCGTGGATAAATACCATAACCAGGACTAAAACAATTCCAAATTTTAAAATCCAAATGACAAATCAATGACTAAAATCCTAAATCCAAATTTTTGACATTTGAACTTTGGGTTTGATTTGAAATTTGACATTTGACATTTTACACCATGAATCTCCCCGACCCTATAAAAAACTTTATACATTATTTTTCTAAACTTCCCTCTATAGGTCCGCGACAAGCCACCCGTCTAGCTTTCCACGTAATCAGTTCCGGAAAAGATGAGATAGATGGAATAATAAAATCTTTAAAAGGTTTGGAAGATATGTCTGTCTGTGGGAAGTGTTTTTTTGTTTTCTTGCCGCAAAACAAAGATGATAAACTCTGCGAGATCTGTCTGGACAAAAAAAGGAATCCAAAGATCATAGCCATAGTTGAAAAAGAAACTGATTTGATCTCAATAGAAAAAACTAATAAATTCAACGGCAATTATTTTATAATTGGAAACTTGCAAAAAAATGGGGTTCTGGGATCTGAACAAAAAAGACGTCTTGAAAAATTAAAAGACAATATTAAAAAAGAAATGGGTGTGGCTGATGAAATAATCATAGCCACCAATCCTACTACATACGGCGATTTCAATGCCGCTATATTGACTAAAGAATTATCCGCCAAAGGCGGATCCCTGCCTGACGGTAGGCACGGCGCCTCTGGCGGAAAAGATTACGCTAAAAAAATAACCAGACTCGGAAGAGGCATACCAACCGGAGGAGAAATAGAATTTGCGGACGAAGACACGCTCGGAAATGCGCTTGAAAGAAGAATTTAAATAACTTATTATTATTTCAGTACAAAATTTCGGAAAAGGAGATCATATATGAGTTATGGTGCATGGATCTGTAATTGTCTCAGAAAATGCCTTGGAGATAGCTGTCCCGACTGCGGAGCGATAAGGGATCAAGAACCTAAGCCTACCATACAAAGATATCATGGCGACACGGACCGCTGTCTAGGCTGCGGAAAATCTCTAGCCGGAGCAACGCACTGCTATGAATGTGGATACACAGTTCCAGGAACTAATCCAAGTTCCTAAATCCAAAAACGGCCTCAATGAGGCCGTTTTTTATTTCAAAATAATTTTAATGTACAAAAAGAAATTAAAAATTAACAATCTCTATCTCCTCCTTTAAAACGACTCCATATTTTTCCAAAGCTTTTTCCTTTGCTAAATTTATCAAACCAATGACATCGCCAAAACTAGCGTTGTTTTTATTTATAAAAAAATTGGGATGTTTTTCCGATATTTGAGCTCCGCCGATTTGTTTGCCTTTAAACCCCAATTTATCCAGAACAGCAGCAACAGGAATAATCGGAAATGGGTCTTTTTTTATAACCGACTTAAATTCTTCGTAGACTTTTTTAGAAACAGAGCTTACAGGAATATTTTTAAACGTGCTTCCGGCGCTTGGATATTCAAGCGGTTGGTGTTCTTTTCTATATAGAATATGTCCTTCAATTTCTTTTTCTATTTTTTTCTTGTCTCGATTTTTAAGTTTTAACGTCGCACCCAAAATTATTTCATCACTATGCTTAAAAATACTATCCCGATATCCGAATAAGCATTCTTTGATATTCCTATTCTTGGTAATGGGCCCACCGCCTTCAAACGCCAAACTTTTCACGCTTAAAACCAAATCCTTAATTTCTCCGCCAAAAGCCCCGGCATTACCGCGGATAGCTCCACCGACAGTTCCTGGTAGTCCACCGGCCCATTCTAATCCCGACAGGCCTTTTTCTAAGCAAAAATTGAGTAGATCAACCATTAAAACACCCGAGGAAACAAATAATCCATCTTCCTGCTTTTTAATGTCTTTTAGACCGATCTTAATGATCGCTCCTTTAAAATCCTTATCGGTAAAAAGTACATTGGTTCCGCCGCCTAAAATAAAAAAACGCCCGCTCTTTTTTCCCAGACCAACAGCATCAACGATCTCTTTTTCGTCTTCAACGATAATTAAACAATCGGTTTTTCCTCCTATCTTATAATTAACATAATTTTTAATATCCTCGTTTTTCAAGATCCTCATATAAGATAATTATACTTCCGCCGCAATAAAAAATCCCTCCGCCAGCTGGCGGAGGGATTTTTTATTGTTATTTAATGCCTGTAATTTCTACTTCTGTCATTTGCTGTCTATGACCCTTTTTCTTTCTTCGTCTTGTTTTAGAACGATATTTGAAAACGATCTTTTTCTTATCTTTATAAGTATCCAACAACTTAGCCTCTACTTTGACGCCTTTTAAATAAGGAGCGCCAACTTCAACGCTCTCGCCGTCAGCAATTAATAAAACTTTATCAAAAACAACATCGGATCCAACCGCATTGTCTAATTTTTCAATATTCAGTTTGTCTCCAACAGCAACTTTGTACTGCTTGCCCCCTGTTTCTATAACTGCTAATTTCATGCCAAATTTGTATTAATTTTAGAGCTCATCTTTGTAGCGACAAAATTTATCTACAAATTTGAGCACCCTGTTAAATAATTTCGCTTTCGACGAAATTACTGCGAAGCAGTATTTAACAGGGTTAATGGTTTGCTAGCTAAACTTCGTGCGTCTTTCAGACTTCAAAGTTCAGAGCAAGCCCATTAGTTAATAGAAATAATAGCAAAAACCCCAATTAAAATCAATACAGAGAGAGCCAAGCTAGAAAAAGAGAGTAAATATGATAAAAATCTCTCTCTAAAATAAACTCTATTTGCCAGCCAAACATTTAAAATAATCATAACCGCTAATATTCCAATAAGACTGAATACATCGCTTTTATCTCCTAAAAAATCAATTCCGTTGTATCCATCATAGTGCATTATCAATAAGTTATTTATTTTATAGAAATTCAGGATCGCTGAAATTAAAGCTATTAAAATTAACCCGCCGCTTATTAAAAATGGATAAAATAAAGGCTTAATATTTTTAAATTCTTTTATTGTCATATTTTAAACTTTTATTTACCATTTCAATACACTGTATTATTGAAGTAGTAACGTCTAATAATTAACTTTTTTAGAAAATAAGTTTTTGATTTTTTAAGATTGCCTCTAATAATTGGTTATAACCGCGGCCCCCGCGTAATTTGGCGCTTTTGACTAAACCAATAGTGGCAAAAGAGACTTTTAATTTTTTACTTATTTCTACATAACTTTTCCCCCTCATTAATAAAAAAGCGATGGCCAAACGCTTAGAAAGCATGATTTTTTCACTGGGCGTTAAAAGATCGTTTAATATTATTTCCACCTCGTCATTAGTTTTAACATCTCTAAATACTTCCAACAGAGACTTCCAAATGAACTGTTCGGTATCCTTGGATACTAAATTTTTAGATACTTTTGCCATATAAATAAAATATACATTAATTCCTCCGCAACTTCAATACACTGTATTATTGAAGTATTGAGAAATTTTTGTTAGTATTTTAAAACTTATTATTAAGAATATCGCGCCTAATACTGACCATCAATTTTTCCATAAAATACAGGTTATGAATAGTGGTCAAAATACCGGCAAGCATTTCTCCGCTTTGGAACAAGTGCCTCACATATCCCCTTGTAAAATTGGTACAGGTATAACACCCGCATCCTTTTTCAATCGATTTTTTATCTAAAGCAAGTCTACCGGACTTCATATTTAAATTTCCTTTATTAGTTAAAGCCGTGCCGTTCCTACCCAGTCTCGTCGGAGCAACACAGTCAAAAGTATCAATGCCGCGCCTGATAGCCTCCACAATATCTTCAACCGAACCTATGCCGAGAAGATGTTTGGGTTTATTTTCCGGCAAATGCTCTACTGAATAATCTAAAATATTTTTTACATTCTTCTTGAACTTACCAAAAGAACCGCCTATGCCAAAACCATCAAAATCCATATCGCCAATAAACCTAGAACTCTCGAGCCTCAAATCTTTAAATTCTCCACCCTGCACTATACCAAAAAGCATTTGATCTTTTCTCTTATGCGCCTTCAAAGACCTCACCGCCCAACGATGAGTGCGTTCCATAGCCTCTTTAGTATATTCGTAATCTGAAAATGGCGATGTACACTCATCAAACGCAAAAATAATATCCGCTCCCAAATTTTCCTGGATCTTCATTGATTCTTCCGGACCGATAAAATGCTTGGAACCGTCTAAAAATGACCTGAAATAAACTCCGTCTTCGGTTATCTTAGCAAATTTTTCCACATCTCCATTTCTTTTTTTCTTAGCTTCTTGTTCTGGACCGGCTATCTTAGAAGCACCATGCTCCATACCCAATCCCAAACTGAAAACCTGAAAACCACCACTGTCTGTAATAATCGGCTTTGGCCAATTCATAAATTTATGCAACCCGCCGAACTTCTTTACTACCTTATCGCCCGGCCTGAGGAATAAATGATATGTATTACATAAAACCGCCTCTATACCCATTTCATTCAATTGCATCGGTGTAATGCCCTTTACCGTCGCTTTGGTGCCAACTGGATAGAAGGCCGGAGTATGAATCGGTCCATGAGGAGTATTAATTACTCCTGCCCGGGCACGACTTTTTTTAGATTTTTTTAAGATTTTAAACATGTAAATAGAATGATTATAAAAAATTACTACTTAATCTTTTTAATAAAATGTACAATTGTATCTACCCTTTTAAATCCTGCATTTTTATGAAATTTTTGACTATCAATATTACTCAGCCCCGTATCTGAAGCCAATTCTTTACAACCGTACTCTTTCGCCCAATGTCCGGCTATTTTAATAAAGCTTCTAGCGACCCCCTGTTTACGATATTCTGGTTTTACATATACACCCTCAATATAGCCAACGGGACTAGTCGTTGAACCCTCTACGTAGTCACTTCGAAGCGACAAATTAATAAAAGCTATTAAATCGCCCTTTTCGTTTAAGCCAATAAATGTTTTATATTTATCTAATAAAAGTTGTTTATTAAATTCTTTTGAAATTTCTTTTTTGTGTGATGCGGCCAAAGAGCTACGCCTGCAACAACCCATTCATTAAAGTATTTCTTAGAAATTTCACAAAATTTTATATTCATAATGGATTTTTAATAACTATCAATAAGATAAGTCTATTCTTGCCTTGAGCCCCGCACTAAATTTAGTAGTCCCAATGAGAATGGTTCGACGGGCTCACCACAAGTCGAACTCCTGCCTGCCGGCAGGCATATTCTAGCCTTGAGTCCCGCACTAAAAATTTGTACCGCTTACGGGAATCGGACCCGTGTTCTAGCCTTGAGAAGGCTATGTCCTAGCCACTAGACGAAAGCGGCATGTGGTTATAATAACAAATTTTACTACGGGATAAAAAGGCTATGTTTACCCCGCACTCATCCGCCAGTGGGCGGATGTAGCGCTGGGGTCCTAACCATTAGCCTGCCCGCGGACGGGCTTGGCCGGCCAGGGACGATAGTGCCAAAAATAGCAACTAGCGACTAGTACCTAGCAATTAGAAAATCTAAAAGAAATTAACCAAAAAGCTTTCTGAGCTAGTAGCTAATGGCTAACTACTATTCTTGCTATTTTATACTACTTTTATTTCGTCTACAACCTTTTCGAGCTCCATAGCGTGCGATCCCTTAACCAAAACCAGATCACCTTTTTTCATTAATTCCTGGACTTTAAGCTTAGCGTCATCGGCAGATTCAAAACTGAATATATTTTTTATAGACATACCTTTTTTAGAAGCCGTCTCGGCAATGAATTTAGATCTCGGGCCAACCGTCACCAAAATATCAAAGACATTATCAATTAAATTACCTACTTCTATATGAGCATCAATAGTATATTTTCCAATTTCCAGCATATCTCCCAAAACTGCAATCTTTCTTTTAAATTTCATTGAATCCGCCAATTCAATTGCCGCCTTCATAGACATCGGCGAAGCATTATAACAATCATCAATTATGAAAGAATCTTTTATGCCGGGAATTACTTTGGTTCGCTGAGCTGGCGACTGGTAGGATTGAAGCGCCTCGGATACTTTTACTAAATTCATGCCAAAAGCAAAACCCACGGCGGCTGCGGCAGCGGTGGCATATACCTGAGGTTTTCCAAAACAACCGTCAATTCTAACAGGAACAAATGAACCGCCATAATTCAGCTTAAAACTCACGCCGACAGGAATTCCGCCCTCCACTCTATTTTCAAAATTCGTTATTTGGATTGCAGACTCATCGCTAAAACCGTATGTCATAATATAGGCCTTGGTTCTTGGCTTCATTTCTAAAACATATTTATCGTCGGCATTTAAAACGGCGAAGCCAGTACTGGGCAGGACTTCCAAAATCTTGGACTTTTCACGGGCCACCGCTTCGGGACCGCTATAAAATTCAACATGCGCCGGCACATCCCCCACGGCAGTAATTATGCCTATTTGAGGCTTAGCAACATCTAAAAGATCTTTAATATCTCCCGGCTTATCAGCCGCATATTCTAAGATCAATATTTCCGGATATTTTCCGCCAAAGGCGGACCAGCCTCTGGCTGGAAAAATAAGCCTGAAAACAGCCATGAATATAACTTTAACCCAAAACATCTTGCCGGTAATTTTTTGATAATCTCCTAAAATAGTTAATGGCAAACCCAGCTCATTATTAAAATTGCCGTGAGTAGCTCTCACAAAACGCGATCCTTTTAAAACACAAAGTATCGCTTCTTTGGTGGAAGTTTTACCAACACTGCCCGTTATTGCTATAACTCCTGGCTGATATTTCTTGATTGTCCAAATGGCCAATCTGCGTATAGTCGCCCGCAAATATTGTTGTAATTTTTCTTTATTCATTTAAGTAATCAGGCCTAATATTATAATAATTAAGTAAAAAATCCGCCAATTCTCTAAAGGCCGGAACGACAGTTGTTCCTGCTAATGGCGCGCCCTCCGGTTTATCCAATTTTATTAAAATAACAAATTTTGGATCATATGCCGGAGCAAAACCAATGTAGGTATGAATGTAATCATCGGATAAATAACCGCCGCGCTGAAAATCAGGAATCTGCGCAGTACCAGTTTTTCCGGCCACATAATATCCGGGAATTCTCGCGACATACGCCTTATCAACCGCAGAAACCATCATTTTTATCGCTTCAACTGATGCTTCTTTTGAAATAACTCTGCGTACCACTTGCGGTTCTGTGTCAGCAACAATAAAGGGCTTCATCAATTCCCCTCCGTTAGCTATGGCGGAAAAAGCATTGATCATAGCAATTGGAGAAATTGCCAGTCCCTGGCCAAAAGAAGCTGTAGCAAAATCAACATCTTTAGAACTGCTTTTAAGCTTTTTAATGTCACTCGTCACTTCCCCAGGCAATTCAATGCCAGTGGTCTGATTAAAACCAAATTTAACTAAATAATTATAAAATATATCTTTACCGATCAAAGATGCGGCATGGGCCGCTCCAGTATTCAAAGATCCTTCAATTACTCCGGTCATAGTTGTTTTGCCATGCGCTCCCTTTTCTTCATAATCCCAATTTTTTATAGTCTTTCCATTTAATTTTATAAAACCCTTGTCTATATATGTAGTATCGGCTGTCAATTTTCCGCTATCAAGTCCGGCAGACATAGTAATGATTTTAAATACGGAACCCGGTTCATAAATGCTCTGCGCGACCGGATTTAAAAAATCTTTAATTTTATATTCTGAATAATTATTCGGATCAAAATTAGGATAATTGCCAAGAGCGATTATTTTTCCGGTTTTTGGATCTTGAACTATCACCGATCCGCCCGTGGCATTATATTTTTTTATCAGATCCTGTAAAGCGGTCTCTGCCCTATTTTGTATGGTGGGATCAATAGTTAAAACTACATCCTTGCCGTTTTCCAGATCAACCACCTTATTGCCTTCCAATTGGCCGTTTTTGCCGGTCAATTCATCATTAAAAAATAATTCCATCCCATATTTTCCGGAAAGCGCGTTATCATCGGAACTTGGCGAAACAAATCCTAAAACTTGCGAAGCAAGATTACCGAGAGGATAATATCTAAAATTTTTATTTTCTATATAGATCCCTTTAATATCAAGGTTTCTGATCTCATTGACCTGATCCTGTGTGGCCTTTTTTAAAATTGAGTAGTATTGATTTGTCGGGCTGGAAAAAGCCGTAACTAATTCTTCCTTGGTTAATTGTCCGCCAGAGGCGGATCCAGTCCCGCTAAGCGGGGCGGAGAATGTTGAAGCAATTTGTTCAGCCGCCAGATTAACAGCATCTTCTCCACCGGCATAAATTTCTTTAGGAACGGCAAAAATTACAAAATATTCTTTATTTATCGCGGCAGGAGAATGATTTTCGCTTCTATCCGTAAAATAAATATCGCCCCTCATAGCTTCCAAGAAACCGGAAAGCCTGTTTTGAGATTCTGCTTTAGCCAAATAATAAGGTCCTTTGGTAATTTGCAGATTGTAAATATTAGAAATCAAACCAAAAAATAAAAAAATGAATAAACTAGATATTAAAAAAATTCTTATTTTCATGATATTTTCTTAGCGGGCGTCGGAATTCACGGCTAAAACCGCAGATTGATTTTCAAAATATTTTGGATTTTTATCTTTAACTAAATTATTGCTCTTAATAACATCGTTTAAATTGCTCAAATCGGTCATTTTATACAGTTTATTTTTAGATTCGGCATTTACCACTTGAAGTTCTTGAATATTTTTTGATCCTTCGGAAATAAACTGTTTTAAAGTCACATTTTTATTATAAATATATATATTTGAAAAAGCTAAAAAAGCTATCAAAAGAGACATTGGTAAAACTGATGAATTATAAGAATATTTTGATTTATTTGGTTCTATAATAGTCATTTTTTAAATAATTTTAATTCCTCTTAGCTTAGCCGACCTGCTTCTTGGATTGCTTAAAATTTCATCCCTTGAAGCGCTAATTATTTTTTTATTTAAAAGCTCTGCTTTTCCTAATTTTTTCAGATCCCTGAAGACATTTTTCACTATCCTGTCTTCTAAAGAATGGAATGAGATTACCGCCACCCTTCCCCCGCTTTTTACAATACTTTCCAAATCGCCTAAAATCTTTTTAATATTTTCCAGCTCACCGTTCACATAAATTCTTAAAGCCTGAAATGTCCTGGTTGCCGGATCTATCCTCCCCTTTTCATAATTCCTCGGTAGAGCGCTTCGTATTATCCTGGCCAACTGTAAACTGGTTTTAATCGGCTCTTTTTGCCTGTTTTCAACAATTACTCTGGCGATCCTTCCAGGAAATCTTTCCTCGCCCAACTCTTTTATAATTTCCAAAAGTTTTTCTTCGGAATAAGTATTGATCACTTCGTAAGCCGTCAATCCGCTTTCTCCATAAGACATCACGAGCGGTTCGTCTTTTTTGAAACTGAATCCTTTTCCGGAATCTTCTAGCTGATCCGAGGAGAAACCTAGATCTAGAAGCAAACCATCAGCTTTTGGCAAACCCTCTTCTTGCAAAATATTTTTTGTGTCTGCGTAATTAACGTTACGAAACATAAAATTATTTCCCTTGCCCGCCATAGCTTTAGCGAAGGCGGGTTTTTCTTTCGCTCTCCGCTCTGCCGAAGGAGCTTGCCCTGAGCCCGTCGAAGGGTCCCAATCAATCGCCAAAAGTTTTCCGGTTTCGCCGATCGCTTCCAGTATTTTTTCGGAATGCCCTCCGGCGCCGAAAGTCCCGTCAATAAAGAATTCACCCTTTTGCGGTTTCAATATTTCCATCACTTCATTTAAAAGAACTGGGATATGTGCCATCTTTTTTTTCAAGCCTTAGTTTTTAAGTATTGGGCGGAGCCCTACAAACTCTTTTTCCCCACTACAAACTAAGTTCGATTTTATTTAGATACCGAGTTCCCCCAACTTTTCAGCTATTTCATCAGATGAAGATTCGGTTTTTGCTTTATAGTCCTTCCAAGCCTCGCTATTCCAAACTTCAATGCGGTTATAAACTCCGGCGATCACGGTCTCTTTCTGAAGACCGGCATATTCCCTCAAATAATCTGGAATTAAAATTCTGCCCTGTTTATCGAGTTCTACGTCCATTGCGCCGGCAACCATTAAACGGACAAATGCCCTGGAGTTTGATTGAACCAAGGGAAGCGTAATAAGTTTTTGCGCTAAAACTTCCCAATCCTTTGAAGTAAAAATAAAAAGACAGTGATCAAGGCCCTTTGTAATAATTGCGCCGGTTCCCACTTTTTGGCGGAATTTCACGGGAAGAGCGATCCTGCCTTTTGAATCTAAACTATGTTTGTATTCTCCGATAAACATATTAAAATAATTTACAATTTACAATGTTAAATTTTTAAAACGAGCCTTTTGTTTCTTGAGAATATTTTGCGAAACAGTATAATTTATTTTCCACAAGCGAGGATAATTATTTTACCGAAACCCCCGCAGTTGCTTTGGCACGGTCCCCGCTATGCGGGGCAAAGCAACGAGGACAAGCAAGTGAGTCGCAGGACGAACGCAGCGGGTTGAGGAAAATGATTGTCTGAGCGAAGTTATCCCCAGAATCAAGACTTATCCCCATAGTTATCCACTTCGTACCACTTACATACATTCTACACCACTAAACAACATATTGTCAAAATACTATAAAGTGCATAAAAAAGCCCGTGTTTACGGGCTTTTTTAGACTTCATTTTTAATTATCCACAATTAACTATTTTTACTAATTCCCCACTTGGGCAAACATTTTATTTTATAATTTTATTATAGCCCAACATCTATGGCGCTCCTTCATATTCTTTTTCGTGTCGATTCTTTTCCGCAATATTCTCGGCTACTTTAAGGTGCCTCATATTTTTAAGATCATATTCTCCAAGACCATCTCCGTCCTTGGATTTTAACGTATAATTCAGAACTTCGTCTTTTATATTACCCACCATAAGACGGCTCCCCGGATTAATTTCTTCTTTTTCAAAACCAGTATTCGTATGTGATCCATAATTACTATTTATTAATTGTCCTATTATTTTATTATCGTCATTGACTTTTATTCCATAAGCTACCTCATCCCAAGACATCCCACCCATATGAGAGGACTCGTTTAGCAATACAAAAGCCGCAACTTTATTTTTCTCGTCAATCACCTTACTAGAAATTCTTACACGATCACGAAATATAGAGTTACCCTCATGATATTGTGGTATTTCTAATAAAAGTTTATCTACTATCTTTTCCAAATTAATCTCTCCTTTAATGTCTGCTGTAAATTTTCTTGGACCTGAAACATCGTACATTATACCCCTCCTCGAAAAATATTCTTCAATTTTAATATTATTTAATAACGTTTCTTTATTTTCTGATCTTTTGCTTGAATCAATAAGTATTTCCGCTTCGTTATAAGTTTTAGCCTCACCGCTTTCTATTTTTTCTTGCATTTTTTCAGCTTCTTTTTGTGCTTGATTAAGATTGTATAGTTTTTCTGGTGATTTTTTCATAATTTTAATTATTTATCTTATAGATAGATTACCCCCCCCCAGACACACCTTGTCAAACAACGGGAATAGTAATTAACCACTAGTAATTAGCGACTAGCAAAATATAAAATAAACTGTAAAATACAGAAGAACATAAAACTTTTGTGCGCGCACCAGAAACCCCCTCCTTCGCTAAAAGCTTCCTCCTTCGTAAGACTTCGGACGGACAAGGCAGACGAGCAAGGGATTTGGCGTCTTCGCAACTTGTCCCGCACTAAAATTCGTGGGCATTACTGGGACCCCAAGCACTACATCCGCCAACTGGCGGATGAGTACGGGGCGCGGTTGAACCAGGGCCTTTCGTCAGCTGACGAACGCTCTGCTCAAATTATATGTGCGCGCATCTGGATTCGAACCAGAGACCTTTGCAATGTGAATGCAACGCTCTAACCAACTGAGCTATGCGCGCAACCAACTTAAATATCATAAACAAAAAACGTCCTGAATTCAATCGGGGCGTTTTTTGTATTTTTGTTTGTCATCCCGGCCATTGAGCCGGGATCCAGATTTCTAGATTCCCGCTTTCGCGGGAATGACAGATGAAGAAATATTGGTTTCTATTTTCTAGATTCTACTGAAGTTCAACAGTAGCGCCGGCAGTTTCCAATTTTTTCTTCAAGTCTTCGGCTTCGTCCTTCTTCAATCCTTCCTTAACGGTTTTAGGAGCGGCATCAACCATATCTTTGGATTCTTTCAAACCAAGACCAGTAGCCTCTCTTATCGCTTTAATAACTTGGATCTTCTGGCTTCCACCTTCTTTTAAGACAACCTTCCAAGCGGTTTTCTCTTCGGCTTCGGCTCCCGCGCCAGCTCCGGCTCCGGCTCCGGCAGCCATCACGGGCATAGCGGCAGAAATACCAAACTTCTCTTCCATTGCTTTTACGAACTCGGCGAGTTCAATAACTTTCATCTCCCCTATTTTATCCAATAAATCTTTATATTTTTCCATAAATTCTATTTTTAATTATTAATTATTGCGCTTTTTTAGACAGTTCGGTTAATCCAAACATAATCTTTTTGATCGGCATAGTGAGCATCATAGCTATCTGCGACAGCAATACTTCTCTGGAAGGCAACGTGGCAACGAGATTGAATTCTTTAGCGTCTACCATTCTATTCTCCTTCATATCATAAGCTCCCAATACTTCAAATTCGCCTTTTTTAGATTTTTTAATAACCTTAGCGAATTTATTGATCGTGGCAGCCACCGAAGTCAGATCGCCTTTGGCAAAAACCGCGGCTATCTGAGACTTTGCAGCCATGGTATCAAAGTTAATACCAGAATTTTTTAAAGAAATATTCAGTAATCTCTTTTTTACAACCTTCAGATCGGCTCCAACTTTCTTAAGTTCTTTTTTGAGCTTCTTAAAATCCTCCACTGAAACGCCGTTGAAACCGACGAAAACCGCAGTTTCATTTTCTTTTAATCTCTTTACGCTTTCGTCAACTAAAGAAATTTTTTGTTTTTTAGTTAATGACATATTTATATAATACCAATATACGAATGTATACTAATCAACAAATAAGAAAGAGCTAATGACCCGATCAATTCGTAGTCATTCGTTAATATTTGTAACATTTGTATATTTGTATCACATTATTAATTTTATCGACCCGACGATCTTTTTATAATAAAAAAGGCCGTATTGGCCATAGACAATTTGCCTCGCGACAAATTATTTATCCTCGACAGGACTTACTTCGCCCGCCATAGTTCGTTTCTAACGAACGACTAGGGGTTCACTGCCTGTGGTCTATGGATACAGATAATATATAGCAAATATCTCTATTAGTCAATCAAATTATGTGCTCTCAAATAAGAAAATCCCCTCGCGCTTTATACGTGAGGGGATATTTAGGCCCTAGGCCTTACTTTCAGAGTCCTCTTGCGGTTCTTTTTCGAAGACAATATATAGTTTCCCATTTTCCTCTTCAAGTAGAACATGGATTATATCTTTTGCAATTATATCTCCGTTATTTTTCAAACGACATACCGGTTTGCGAAGATATTTGTATATCTTATTTTTCACAAGTCTGGCGCCATTTTCGGGTTTATCTGTAGATTCGTTGAGAATGAATTCCTTCACTTTTTCATCGAAACACAGCGTGACAGGAAAATGTTTAAGAATTTTTTCCTGGAATTTACGGAGCTCTACATCGACAATGCTTATAAGTATTTCCCGGCTTAAAGGCCTGTAAACACTTATTCTGTCGAGTCTCGCTAAGAATTCAGGCGGGAATGTTTTTTTCAGTTCGGATAAGGTTTCCTTATAAATCTCGTTATCCAATTTGATATTATCTTTCTTCTCAATTTTTGAAGAAAAACCAATATTCATTTTAGGATTTAAGATGTCAGCAATTGCTCGCGAGCCAACATTTGTAGTCATCAGAATAACTGAATTAGAAAAATCAGTTATCATGCCGTTAGCCAACTGAAGCTGTGCTTTATCTATAATATTCAAAAGAATATTGTGAAGAGCGCCGTCTGCCTTTTCTATTTCATCAAATAGAATTATAGACTTAGGCCTCTTAGTTGCTGAAAAGGCTTGTATCGTCCCAAGTTTTTGAATCTGCGCCAGAATATTCTGGCGTTCGGCAATGCCCGGAAAAGAATCTTGGATCTTTTTATTTAACAGGGGTAGATTTTTTTGTTCAATCACACCATCCTGATTAATAAGTTCCGAAATTTCAGTAAGTTCATCCGCGAGCTCATCATTTATTGCTAGGAGCTCATCGACTCCGGTCTGAAAGTCGTTTTTCGCGCTAATAAGTTTGGGATCCCTGTCTAAAGCAAACTTGTCGATTTTCCCTTGAAATAAAATTGGCGCTGTTCCCGAATCACGAGGGTCTTTTGGATTCCAGTGACCAATATATCCAGCAGGAGAACCGATGAGTTTGGAAACGCTATGGCTTTCAGAATAAGCCTCACATGGTATTTTGGTAAAAGCATTTCTGTCGCCAAACCAATACTCTGCTAAGAGTTCGGCGGTAAGTGTTTTACCAACACCGGAAGGACCACAGCATAAACCCACGTAAATAGGCTTGTTTTCCGTAAACAACTCGGACTCGTGAACTTCGATCGCATCGGCCAGATCTTTTACTGCTTTATCCTGGCCCTTAATTATTTTAAGTACAAACTCTAAAAGCCCTAAGGCTTTTTCGCTCGGCTTGTTGCCGTCCAGCCTTATTCTGCGTTTCATAGTATTACCTCCTTTATAAATTCTGATTTTTAAAGATTCTAATTTCAGATTAACTCTATCCAAAATAAAAAACAACGTATTCTATCATCTAAAATGACACCATAGCAGGATCGGATTTATCATATAAAA
>ERZ1292630.2300-Hain-H41-02um-R3-2300-length-17820-cov-7_pt1 | contig 17820 bp, 1 predicted proteins | sample MGYA00564408_ERZ1292630 | MGnify/ENA primary metagenome ERZ1292630 (study PRJEB36523, sample SAMEA6512641) | groundwater metagenome | collected 2019-01-08 | study: AquaDiva: Metagenomics assemblies of 32 groundwater samples
GGGCCCCCCCCCCCCCCATTGTGGAGGGACCATCAGAGTGCGGCAACTTCGGCGGCGGTTAGGTCGCGACTGGCAGGGCCGGCGGTGAGCGATCGTCCGTCAGCCTCCGCGGCGCGCAGAAGAGCCGAGCACATCATCGTTGCCGTCGGCGCGGGCAACCGAAGTGGATTCATGACGGTGCGAGAAAGGAGCACCGAAGGGGGCACCGCCTGCGGCGGTGCAGGGGGCAAGGATGGCGGCAGGGAAGCAGCACCGCTGCCGTTAATGTTGTTGGATAGCAGCGATAACAACGGATTCGTGGGATGATGGAGTTCGGTAGGATTCCATGGTTGCGGCACTACGGTCGTGACCTGAAGGCCAGCAGCATCTCGGGGATGGATCGAAGAGGAAGGAGTGACCCTTAGTTGCATTTCCACATCCTCGGCCGCCGACGTTGACACCGGCACGGCATGCCTCGCCGCGTTCAGGTCCGCCAACACCTGCTGCCTCGTGGTGGACGTCCGCCAGTCGTCGAGGAGCGCGCGCTGCTGACGGTCCCAATCCTGCAACGCGGCGTGACCCCTGGCGGTGACCGCCCCTGCGTCGCGACGCTCTTCCGCACCCCAGGCATCATCCTCCGTTGTCCGCGCGATGATCGCCCCGTGGCTCGATCCAGCGCTACGAAGCGAATTCGGTGGTTGTGTCAATTCGCGGAGGGATTTTCGAAATCGAACCCAGCAGACGATCAAAAATGCCACGCCTAAAACGTACATGGCGATGGCAAAGGCAACGGACTGCGTGAAGCGCAAATATCTCTCGTGCTCATCCGCTGCATCTCCGTCGTTTTGGTTGTCATTTTCCCCAAAACCTTGGCGGCAGTCGGCGACGATGCGGATGGCAGTCAGCGTCGCGACATCGACGGTTGAAGGGAACGGAAGCGGCGACGTGGTCGTTGTGGACGCCGTGGCAGTGGCGGAGGCGGGAGGCGATGGCACCGAGGCGTTGGACGAAGACGATGACGACGAGATTTGAATCTGACTCGCATTCACCACCAAGACGGAACCAGGGAGAACGCCCGCTAGGCAAGCGCACTCTCCACAGTAGCATTGTCCAACCGCGGCCGGGCACCGATTCACGTTGCTGCACGCGAAGGCTGGTACGATTCCAGACACGTTGACGATGGGTAACGCAGCTGCGCCGGCGGTCGAAGGTGAAGCGGTCGTCGTCGTTGACGTGGTGGAGGGAGACGCGGCGGACGGCACGAATCCGCTCACCCGAAGCATGGCCAAAGGTGGCTGCTTGGCTGTGACGAAAACGGGCGGTGCCACACTGCGGTTGCCGCTCGCCGCGAACGCCACAGTGGCGGCGGTTGCAGACCAGGAGGGGCAAACGGCTTCGCACCGGGAACCATAAAACTGGAGCGCGCAGTCGCACCGTCCGGTGAACGGGTTGCAATATCCATCATTGTCACAGTGCGGACATGCCGCGCACAACGCGGTGCCGTTGATCAGCTCGTAGTAGTTCGGAGGGCAGCGTTGACACTCCGCACCGAGCCACGCAATGGACGCCGCTCCGGGCGACGAGGGGGAGGGCCCCGCCGCCGATGTGTGCGCACTTGAAGGACTCGCTATGCCTGGCGTGGGGCACTCGCATCGCGCGGCGGCACGGTTGATTCGTAGCACCACGCGGTAGGACGATCCGCGAGGGCAACTGCTCCGAGAGGCGTTGTCGCCACCACCGGAGAGTGTCGAGGCGGTATCCTCTTCCACCTCCGGTATGTCGTACCGGTACAGCGTTCGCCACTGCGTCCCCTTCTGCGCATGGAAAGGAATGCTTACTTTTCGGTACGTGACGGTGCAGCGCCCACCATTGCCGCAAGCAGGGCACGTTGGAACAGGGTCCAACGCCAGAGACGTCCCGGATGGCAGTTGCCAGCGAGAGTTGGGCACCACGAGTGTCGGAAACGCAATCAGAGATCGTGAGCTGGACGGACTCCAATAGACACCGGGCTCGGGAGCGATGCTTACATCGACACTGGTGGCCATACCGAGGCCCGGATAGCCCACGCCAACCATGCCATGTCGTGACGGTGCTCGAGTGACCTTTGTTGATGGCGTCGCCGTCTCGCGGCTACTTTTGCTCACGGAGGCGGCCGCGGTGGTGGTCTCATCGCCGAGTTGGAAGATTGCAGGAGCCACACCCCAGCCGCGAAGCACTGCCGCTTGAAAGCCGCGTGATAACAACTCGATCACGGAGGCGCTGACCGTCACGTTGGCGGAGCCCAACAACCGCACCGACCAGCCATCTAGCACGGATGTCACGTGCGCGCGGCGGGCACTGGCGTTCCCTTGCCGCGCGCCATGACCTGCGATGAGAGCGACGACGTCATCCTCCGTGAGGGCGCTGGTGGTGCGGTTGGCGATGAATGGCGGCGGAGGTGTCAGAAGGGTATCCGGGGCTGCCAATCGCCCCGAGGATTGCCACGTCGTGTCGCCGGGCCCAATTGGGGAACTGCCCGCGAACGCTTGGAGAGCGGACAAGCGCCACGAAGACTGATTCCACGGGGGAGCGTCGAATCCTCCTCTCACGGGGGCGGGCGCTGTCACGGCGGCATCACTCGGCGTCGGTGTTGTCCACAACGTCTCGGGAAGCCACGTACGCCAAACGCGAAATGACCGGGCCTGCCCCCGGGATGCGACGGGGTCGCGTTTGACCGTGACCGTGGTGCCCTGGTTGGCCGATGTGTTCTTCCCGTCCTGCGACCATTCCACACCCATGTCTCGTGCGGCCAGTTCCCAGACCAGCCACCAATCCGCCCCGGTAGTGGAAGACGCGATGAAGGAAGGAAGGGCATCATCATCCTCCGATGCGACGGTATGACGGCACGAGAGGACTCCTTCGAGCAACGAACTGGAAAGATTGGAGGAGCACAGGGGTCGTGCCCTCCTACTGCTGCTGCTGCCTCCGCCACCTCCAACTCCAATGGCCCATTCGGGGGCATCCCCAGGATCAAGAGTGATTGGATATCGCGGGGATGGAGGCGTCGGGATCGGATCGATCCCTCTCTCCAGCAGGGCTTGCCACACATCCGCCACGCGCGCAAGGGATGCACGGGCCTCGAGCGCGGCCCCACCTCGGGAGAACGGCTCGGCTGCTGGCACCGCCTCACCGTGCCCCATCACAGCAGGGGCCCCTTTTACAATCGCGACCGTGGTGGCGATGCCGTCGAGAAACGTCGACATGTTCTCGGCTGCATAGACGTCGGCGATGGGGCCGAAATGGAGCCGCATATGCCCGGTGTCGAAAAGCAGAACTTGATATGACGTCGATAGCGTCGGCGCCGTCACTTCCGCGGTCCCACCACCAGGCGACTTCGTCGTCGTCGACTTGTTGTCGCTGTTGGCGCCGTTTTTGAGGTATCCGGTGATGAAAGGGTCGTCAAAAGGAGGCAGCTCCTGCTGCCGGTCCAGCGCGTTGATGACGTTGCTGAACTCCAACACAATTCCCTGCGGACAGACCTCAACGGACGTCGTCGTCGTAGATGACAGAAGGACCGTCGTCGTCGCTGTTTGTGCGTTGAAACGGTCAGCCTCGTCGTCGTCGACCATGGCCTGGTTGTCTTGCGGCCCTAATCCAGTTGGTGAAGGAGTGGAATTGGTGTCCCCTTTCATTGAAGTATTCGTGGTGTTGACAAGAACGTCCGATGGCTGTCGAACCAGCTGAGACTGGCCAATGGACTGGCGGCTACCGATGGCAATATCGTCGAGCGTCACCGACTTTGGTTGCCGGGTCAAAAAACGACGCAGACCGGCACATGGTATTTGTCGTGGCCAATCCTCTCCGGCTTGTTCGATGCGGCGTAACGCCGCGGCGGTGTCCTCGACGTCAAGGTCACTATCCACGTCCACCCCGTCTGAGATGGACGACGACGACGCTGAGATGCCATCGTCCCAAGCCACGGAATCAATTTCCAACACGTCCGTGACGTTGCAACTGCTGCCCGATATCGACGCAGAAGAGTTGAGGAGTCGTCGTTCCTCACAATTGGAAACGTCCTCGGCCGTATTGGCTGACGTCGTCGTGGTCGATGATGCCGTCGCGGCGCTGGTAGTCGTCGTCGCCACGGTGGTCGATGAGACACAGTAAGGAGACGAGATGCCTCGGAGCAGCTCCATGGCCGCCACTGTGGCTGTGCTAAATTGCAGCTCTTGCTTGGACTTAGTGGAGATGACGGCCAGCGGACCCATCGACCGGAAATACTGTCGTATTGTTGTGGCGGCCGCCGTCGTTGTGGTGTCCGACGCATTCGTCGTTGCCGTCGTCGCCGTTCCCGCCGTGACGGCCGCCTGCCAGGCGCGATAACTTGCCGCGCCGCCGTCGCGGTTGATCATCACTTCCTTGTCCAGCTGGGTCAGTGCGACCACCGCAAAATCGGAAAACGACGCGGGAATGACAAGCGTCGTCGTCGTAGTAGCCGGTGTGGTCGTGGCCGTCGCCGCCCCCGTCGTTGCGGGTGGCGGCTTGGGGGTCGTGAGAGGCGCATTCCTGATGGATGTTGCAGGCGATTTTGTACTTCTTGTCGTCGTCGTTGTGGCCGCCGCCGGCATTGCGGCAGCCGACAGCGCCACGAGTGCGGCGCTCCCTTCGGGATCGACAAAGTGCAATGAGAGGCCACCATCGGGTCGCAGGACAAGCACATTGCCCGTGATACCGGAGACGAGCGTGGACGACGACGAGGCTCCGGTCCCCACCGAGTCCTGCTGCGGTTCGTTGTTCCCCGATGCCCCCGTGGTCGTAGTGCTTCCTCCAGCAGCACGGGTCGATACCAACGATTGGCCTGGATACAAGGTCACGTTGAAAGGAAGCACGATCGCGTCGCGGCCAAATACGAGACCCCAGCGACGCCATGGAATCACGCCGCGGTCGGTGCGGGGCGCTACTGGGGGATTAGCCGTGAACGATGACGGCGACGTGGAAACCACCGCGGCGGTGTCTTCGCACAACCCATTTGTGTTCTGGGACGATGTCAGGGGGGGGGATCGATAGGCCCGCCGATTGCGGACGGAGAGACTTGTGAACGAGGTCAATGTCGCGGCAAGTGCCGATGCGACCGCGTTACCTCCAATTGGGGGTGAGTTCAATGATGACGACGGCGGGGGCGGTGCAGTGGTGCCACTTTCGTTAATCAGCGGGGCATACGCCGCTCCGCTTCCTCGGCGTGACACAAAAGTCGACGTTGCTGACGTTGTGGTCCAATTAGTCGCCGACAATTGGCTGTTTCCACTTGTGAAATCCACTGACGCGGCCGACAGAAAATCGTGACGTACAAACGATGGCAGTGGGGACGGGAGGTGCGATGCACCACGACTTGACGCGGCATGGGACACGGCGGAAGGAGGAGGCAAAAGACGGACTGCGTACCCAAGAGACGGTTGCGAGACCGGGGTCGTGGCGTCCGAACCAGCCAGGGTGGACCGTCGTCTTGAGTATCGCTCGAGCCGCGACATACCGCACGTCTCTGGCAAGGTGATCACGTCGACGTTGCGCATCATCTGCCAGTTCAATGTCATCTCAGCCGGCGACGACGCCGACACCGTTTGTCGGGCTGAGGCGGGAGCGGAGGGCGAGGTGTCATTCGACAGCATGATGCTTCCCGCCGCTCGGTCGTCGAACAGTTCGTCGACAGAGTATTGGTACGCCGCGGCCTCGCTGTACATGGCACTTGCGGGGCGCGGTCCCCCTTCGTACCCGCACCACGTGGCCGTGCGCCGAGACAGGCAGCGCGCCACGCCTCGCGACGACCCGGTCATCGCGGAGGAAGGACCGCGATCGTCCGTGCAAAATACGCAGTCCAAACCCAGTCGCGCGCCTTGCTCCAAGCAGGTGACGCATGGGAGGCCAGGAACCATGTCAGCTGCCAGCGTTGACGACGATGAGTGCGACCGCGTGGTAACGCCCTCAAGCAGGCTGCTCTCAGGAGCAGGAGATTCCATCGTTCCCTCCAGATCAATGACGGAGCACGGATCCACGGTCTCGCTGTTGGCTCGGTGGCTCTCCCAAGGACAACAGTCACTGGTCAACAGCAGCGGCGCCGTGTCGTTGCTCGACACGGGCGGCGGGGTGCTGACATCCGTCGTCGGTGGATAGGAAGACGACGCAGACGCGGAGGAGGGCATTGCCTCTCGTGCTACAGAAGCGAGGGAGGCCGCCGAGAGATCGAATCGCACCGCGGTTGCAGAATATCGGTAGCGAGCCAGCAGCCGGGGAAGGTTCAAGACGACTGTCGTGGCGGAGGTCGCGGTGAGCGGCGTTGTTAGTTGTGGTGTTGGTATCTTGGTCGATGTCCCAGTCGCGACATCGGGCATCACCGACGTGGCCGTAGCGGATGGTTCCGAAGAGGACGAGGAGGTGGTAGAGGTCGAGGAGGACAAGAAGGAGGTTGTTTCGTTTGCGGCTGCAGAAACGGTCATCCCGGATTGGTTTCTTCCGCTGATCGTCGGATCCTCGATGGGGGCCTCTGGGTCAATGACGTGCGTGATGGTCAGCATGACGGGACTTTCGAGGGGGCTACCCTGTGTGGTAGTAGGCGCGCTCCCCGCCCTCGTGGAAGTTGTCGTGGGTTGCCCTGCCTTGGTGTCCGTGGTCCCTGTGGATGTGGATGTGGCCAGCTGCGACGACGCCATGAGAAGCCCTCGTTGGATCATCGGGGCCGACGGGAAGCTCTCCGAATTCGTACTGAAAAACAATCCCGTCAAGCCCGTCAAGCCTGTCAGGTCAGATGAGGCCGGATTGGGAAGCACCGCGTTGGGCGCCTCCTCGGGGACGGAGAGGTACCGGAACACAATGGTTCCATTGAAGAAGATTTCCACTTGCGCCGTGAGGTTGAGCACGTACGTGCTGAACGACGTCGCGGGCCGCTGTAACACAGAGAAGAGGGGCACGTTGTTGAACGTGACGAGTGCCGACACGAGTGCCTCGTCGTCGTCATCATCGTCCCAATGGCCCTTCGGCGGTACGGTCGTATCACTCGGAGGTCCGACTGAATCCGACGCGGAGGGAGTAGCTCCTCCCCGTCCTTCTCCTACTACCCCTTCAGTTCCATCCACAGCAGGGTTGTCACTGGGCCACCAAAGCCGATGCTGGCACCGGCGAAAGTGCTTACGGCGGCGACCCGCCACGTTGATGGCGTACGGCCCAATGCTAAAGTTGCGAGGGGGCGGCGTTGGAAACTTCAAGTAGTCGGGCATCAACGCGGTGGTGATTGGCGCGGGGGTTGATGTCGTTGTGGTTGGTGTTGTTGGTGTAGGAGAACCAGAAACGGCTGTTTGGCTACTTGAGGCGGTTGACGTGACCGACGCTGTCCTCGAGGAGCGGGCGTACGCGTCACGATCCGCCGCCAACTGTGACCTCATGTAGTCCATCGTGAACGCCGCGACCGCTTCATCTTCAAGTTGTCGCACCGCCTGGCGACGACGGCGCTGCTCATCACGCACAAAGTCACTCACGGATCGCTGAGCGTGAATGCGGGCACCGACGAGGGGGGTACCACCCACCACACTGCTGGGCAAGCGGGGAGTGCTGTTGGACGGCTGAAAGTCACCTCCTTCGTCCCCTCCTCGCGCCCGTGACTCGTTGGCCGTTTGTGGGACTTGCTTCGCGAGCAGAGCCGCAACTCTGGCACGCGAGGCCGCCTCTGGTGCCCCCCATTTATGAAACACCGAGGATGAAACGCTGCCTTGACGTCCGTAAATGTGATCCCAGCCACTTTGATGTGCACGTGGGAAAAGGTCGGTGGTGTACAACGCGACTTGTGGATAGACACTCGCGTTGGGGTTTGTTCGTTCGGACACGGGCATCAACCGAGGGTCGAACGCATCGCAAAACATGTTGCATGGGCTGCTGGACGACATGGACAAGAAGCCGTTAGCGCTGACGGAGTAGGTCACTCGAGGGTACAGCGGCGCGGCCGCATCAACGGCGTCGGCATGATGAGTCGTCGGCTTACGCCGTCGACTTGCCTCCATTTTTTGCTCGTTGCTTGGAGCTTTCCCAGGTCTCGATGAGAAATAGGGTGTTCCCCCGTACACTTGCGAAAGTCGGATCAGCACCTCAGACGGTGCGAAACCATCGTCGGTGTCGGCAGCGAGAGACTTTTCAACGTACTCGACGCAATCCGGTGTGTTGGGGACGAACCGAGACCACCACGAAGGGGGCGATGTGGTGTCGCCCGCTTTTTCCGGTATCACTTCATCCCACAATCGGGATAAGGGTCCCTCAATGCCATATTCCCGCTCCCAGGACCAGACGTTCACGGTTGTGAAGGTTTCGTCGATGGTTTGCGTGTATGGTGCCCTGAACCTCAGGGCGTAATGATACGATGGTACGGCGATGCTACTTGCGTTCGCGGAGGACGCCGCACTCGTCGTCGTCGTTGCGGGTCCGTCGATGTCAGCGCTCCCCCCCGCCATAACGGCCGTGATGGATACCCTGTCACCTCGGGGCGGCGGGCAACACGATGGAAGCAGCGATAAAGAGATGATGATCACAGCCAACCTCCGCTCTACGACGGCCAGGCGATTCATCACCATTTCTTGGGGCGCGGGAGGAAAATAAGTAAACAACACTTCGGTTTGCTAGGGTTGAGACCCGACAGAGGCGGAGAGTAGAAACAACAAGAGAAAGTTTGCACCAACTGGTCCCGGAAATCATCCGCGGAGCGGCCCCGGCGTCAACAACGAAAGATGGAGTCAAGGTCATCAATCATATTTCCGGCACAATTCGCCACAGCCACTTGCCGCAACATTTTGCCACTGAAAGAACGAATTTCTATGTTCAAACGACGCGACGTGGGGGCAGGGAACAGCCAGAAAGCAGTGTTGCGTTTCGCTCCAAGATTGAAATACTACGTTTCGACGCTAGTCGTCTGCCACAGCGGCGGCGTTGACGGCAACACCGCGCCAGCAGCAACATGCGGGTGAGCCGCTGCGGCCGCGATGGTGACATTGCACTTCTTCCTGTGCCTGCGGTGGGCGGCAGTGAGCTGTCGCAGCCACGCAAGATACACTTCCGGAAAGTTCAGCCGAAGCAAGTCCAGTCGCTCCATGACCGGGCAGAAGTAACTCTTCATGCACAGGAAGAAGCGGTCGCGGTACGCGGAGGGGTTTTGAACGGTCGGATCGTGCGCCGAAATGAGCCCTTTCAGGGCGGCTTCGGCCGCCTTCGCAAGATCGAAGTACCGCAAGTAGTCAATGATGCCGACGAGGAGCACAGGCCGCTGCTTATGCGTCACGAGGTGGGCGAGCGCCATTGTCGCGGAGTAACGTTGCTGCTGTTGCTGAGCGAAGAGAAGCGTTGTTGTGGTCGTCGAACCCATCGCCACATGACCCCCCATCATGACAGAGCTGTCCGACGTGTGTTGATGCGCAAGGTGGTGCTTCCCGCCGTATTGCTGTCGGAACAGGCGAGAGGCCACATCCTTCGAGGACTGAGCCGCAGCGGTCGTGTCGAGCGCGGTTGCCGAATTCAGGGGTGGCTGATAGGCCACCACGAGCAACGAATAGTCCATCACTTTTGACGCGCGTAGAACATCGGAGGCACCGTCGATCATACTAAGGAGCCGCCGATACGCCACGTTGCGGCAGTACAACAACTTGCGCTTCTCGGTGATCAGGGTCAGGAGGTCCGTATCCAGCAGAACTGCCGAGCTCTTCTGAGCTTCGCGGTTGCGCTGACTGCCCTTGAGATCGTAGAGGGACGTCGGGGCCAGAACGTTCACGTCATACAGCTGCTCCATCACTATACAAATCATGTCGCTTCCGAGCAGCCCTCGCAGCGAAAAAGTGCCGAGCGCACCGGATGACTTCACTCGGAAAACGCCAAGAACTTTGCACAAAACCGAGTTCCGGAGGCGTTGGCGCGTTTCTTGACGTCCACCGCCTCCGCCAGCGGAACCGTCGACACCGTCCAGCGGGTCTTCGTTCGGAAGTAAGAAGTCCGACGGCAGGAACAGCGGAGTGGAGTCAAATGCTGCGGTTGTGGACGACCGGGGCTCAGTGGCAGCGGCTGGCTTCATGCGCGCCCGCGTCTTATCGTGTTCTGGCCGGTTGCTACCTGCTCGAATACATTTCGGTTCCTTCTTCGGGTCACCATGGACCGAAGGGGTCGACGAGCCGAGCGCCCTGGTGGCGTGGTGGTTAGCGGAGGAGGGTTGGCGGTCCTTTGACGGATCGCCGCCAGCTGTCGCCGTGGCGGACGACGAGGTGTCGCTTCCGAAGCTGGCGGGCTGCAGCGGCCCTGGAGGGGGCGGTGGGGTGCCCACACCTCCCGGAAGTAGGGGCGCGGCCGACGCCGCAGATCCGACCACGATGGGCGTGTCCGTGTCCAAGGTTGTCGACTCTTCCTCTCCCCCTCCTTCGCCGGCGTCGTCGCCGGAAACGTGGTCGTACTCCTCGCCGCCGGTGGAGTCGTCCTCAACCGGAATGCAGTCATCGAGAGCCACCGGCCTCACCGACTCATCCACGCGGCGTTTACGGCGGATGGGTTTTTTGCGCTTCGGTTTCTTGCTGCTGCTCCGGCTCGTCGTGTCCAATGCCGCTTGATCGGAGGACCGCAACTTCTTACCCCCCATTGCCGTTTCGGCGATGATTCCAGGGGCCCTCGCGAATATGTCATCCCCGTCCGACGGCATTGTGCCCGACGAAGACGAAGCGTCGCTGCTCGAGCGGTCCTCTTCTTCGTCCTCGCTGCTGCCGCCTTCGCCCCCCGCATCGATCGGACGTCGGCGCCGGGTCGCGGAGCGTTTTTGTCGCGCTTGATAGACATCCGCCATGTGCGCGAAGTACTTGGGCCACAGTTCCACGAGACTCCGCAGCTCCTCCGACGACACAATCTTGATGGTCAACTTCCCATCCAGGGTGGAAAAAAACTTCGCTTTCGAACGGCCAGCCGATGTCTGAAAGGGCCTTGACCGACGTAGCGACTCGAGCAAGTCAAACGGCTGTCCATCCGAGTACAAGTAGCGCAACGCGGCGAACTGTTCCGGGTAGTATTTGACCACAGTAATCTTCTCTTGCGTGGTGCGCACTTTTTCCGTCCGGGTGAAACCGGACATTTGCGCCGTGGCATCCAGCGTCGATCCGAAACCCGCAGTCTTTCCGCCACTGCCAGTGCCGCCGGAGGCACCCACGCGTTGCTCTTGATAGACTTCTTGCGTGATGTCGACGCTCCAGATCCGTTGAAACGTTTTTTCAAAGGCTCGTTGTGTCACCTTTGCGGCGACCTCCGCTTTTCGCAACGCCGCGATGGCCTCGTCCGCGTCGCGAAATGCGATTGCGTTGCCAGCGTCGAAGGCGGGTAACTTGGGATTACTGTTCGGTTTTATGCCGCTCGTTGTTGGGCGAAGGCTTGCCACAGGGTGAAGTTCGGCGGCGTGCGGTTTTTGCTGGACGCCGACGTCCGCGCTCCCTTCCTCAAGCGGGTGTGACGCTGGGGCCTCGTCACCAGAAAGGGACTCCCCGCCCTCGTGGGTCGCGATCGATAAGTTGTTAAGCCGACGGCCACCTGAAATGACGCCACTACCGCCACCTGCGTCACCCGCGACGCCTCCTCCTCCGCCTAACGAAACGACCGACGTCGATGGGCGTAGACGCGGCGTCGTGCCTCGTTGCGCGATCGACCGGTTGCCACCAAGTACGTCGTCGTCCTCGTCCAGCGGCACGTCGTCGGCCAGATCGCGGACTTGGGCCGAGGGGTCGAACGTGGCATCGTCATCGTCGCCATCCCCATCGCGTCGAAACACGGCTGCCATCACATCGTCCAACGCGACGATGGCTTTGCCGTTGTCGCCACCGGTCAAATTGGCGGAATCGGAAATGGCGGTATCGGCGCCGATGGCGGAGGCGGCGGCAGCGCCTCGCGTGGCGGGGGACGGTTTGCTGGACGGTGAAGGCACGGTCAACGGCACCGGACGTCGCGGCCCTTCGGTGTCAGTAGGGGCGTCGGACTGAGCGTCCGTCGCGCCAGGGGGAGCTCGCACGGGTTGTGGCGAGGTTGACGATTCAGTAGCGCTTGGAACAAACACGAAGCTCGTTGTTTCCACACCATCAGCCCCTCCCGCCACTGAGTGCCCCGCTGCGGCGGATGGGTTCGGCATCGTGGCGTCGGCGCCTGCTGTGCGGCTGATGGATTGTTGGTCTCGCAAAGTCGACGACATCGCCCCACCGGGCGTCGAAACCATTACGATGTGCGCGGGGGATCGCAGCGACGACGATGAGCCCAGGGGGGGCTGAATAGCGCTGCCCCGGGGAGACCACTGTATCTGCGGATAAGACAGCAAAGACGTGGACGTGGCCTTGACCTCGTGGGACAGCGACCTGACATGGTGAAACGGCGTCTTTTGGACCTTGTTGTTGTTGCTACGCGTCACCGCGACAATGGGGCCCGCAATGGCGCTGGCGGTGGCGTCGTCAGGGAGCGGCGTGGCGCCATCGAGGCGGGGCGACCTCCTCTCGTCACCGGAGGGGTGGGCCAAGGCCCCCGTTGCGGGACGGTTGATAAACTCGAGAGTGGCACACCTTACGAGGGGTCGGGCAATCGGCGAATCCCCCGCGGGGCTTTCAGCCGGGACGTCGGAGGGCTGGGCGGCGGTGGAGGCACCGGGGGGCATCGCGTTGTCGCCGGAGCGTGATCGCTCCCTCGACTGCAACGCGGAGGATGAAGAGGCGAGATCCCTGGCGACGACCGGAAACGTGTCTTGCGCCGCGGTGTCGTTCCCCGATCGCAGAGGACCATCCTGGCGTCGGGCAGCAGAATTGGCTCCTCCTGCGACCGCGTCGTCGCCGTCGCGGTTATCATCGTCGTCTCCGGATGTTCGCTGAATGGCGGACGAACGGCTCGCTCCTTTCGGTGTTGCCGATGACGTTGACACGAGGTCCGGTTGCGAATCGGTTCGCGCCGGTCGAGAAGCAGTGGGTGGGGGCGTCACGGAGCGCATCGCACCACTATCGCCATGGGGGATGATCGATCCCGCCGAGTGTGGTTTGAAGCCCACCAGTCCAAGGTGCGGCCGGCTACCTGATGGGGTGGCTTCCAAGTCATCGATTAGACTGAACTTTGAGAGTTCAGCCATGCTTTGCGAGTGCCGAGGCGCGAACAAACCGGGTTGACCATTGGCGGTATCGGCAGCAGGCATCATAAACGGCGGGAGGCCTCCAACCGAAGCCGGTGGCTTGCTGCTGCCCGGCCCCAGACTCACCCTTGCCAACGGCGGCAGGGCTCGGGGACCACCACCATGCCCCATGAGGGCCGTCCCACTCTGGGAAGGGTCCCCACCCTGGAAAGCGTGCACCGCGGCGTCACGCAGTCGTGACGGGAGACCAAACAGTGTGTTCAGCGCGAGAGGGCCGGCCGCGCCAGGGTCGATAGCAGGCGCCAGCGTCGGACCTGCCGCAACGACACCAGCCGCGAAGGTGCGTGTGGCGCCTCCTCCAGTGTTGGTGGTTGCCGGGGGGGGCGCAGCCATGAGGCGGCTGGTCGCAGCGATCGAAGTTGACGATGGCGTGAGGCGGACGTCCAGAACCGCCAGCGGGAGGTGCATCGACAAGGCGTGGTAGATGATGCTAGCGGGGTCGTCCAGACCAAGCACGACGCCTGGTAGCGGCACCATGGCGACGGCAGCTGTGCCGCTACTCGCGCCGCTGCGACTCCGCTGATGATGCGCCGACGACGCCGCGGCTCTGGAAGCCGCCGTGGACGACGTCGCGGGAGCCGGCACCGCGACGTTAGACGCGCAAAATGCCCGAGACAGTTCCTGAATCTTGGCTTGAATGACGGACGTGGCGGCGTTGAAGACCTCCTTATTTTCGCGAAAGCCCAAGGCGACGTGATTGCCGTTGACGGATTTGAGAAGCGAGTTCAACCGATCGAGGAAAGCACCAAAATCGAAGCAGCGTAGGTTTTCCACCTCCGCGATCGTCGCGGAGTCGAACACGCGGCGCGACAGCTCGACCGCGTCGTTATTGAGTGTACTATCCAATTCATGGTGGGGCACACCGCTTTGTGTTGCGTGACTCGCGCGCGTTCCTGCGACGGTGGCGGACTTGCCCGCCAAAATGGCCTCCGACTCTGCTCTGGCGATGTCCATTAGGTACTTGTGGACGGCCTCGGTCGCGGACGCGACGTCTTTGACCAAGTCGTGCTGAAAGAGCGTCAACCGCGCGCGAGGCAAGAGCGGACGGGACACCATGGGCGGCGTGAATACCTCATAAGGCTGAATGGTCTCGCAGCGGATCGTCACCTCGGCGTCGATGAGCTCGCGTGGGCCATTCGCTGCTGTCGAGTTCGGCGAATTAGGCGACGACGACGACGATGTGGAGCCATTAGCGGAAGGATGATGCGATTTGGCACCGCTTGCCGCCACGAAACTTGCCGAGGAAGGCATGTGCCCCGACGCGTCCGACATGCGACGTGCGGAAGGTGCGCCGACGGAGGAGCCGAACCCAACCGCATCTCCGAAGAGCAAGTTGGAAACTCTCGCTGGAGCCGGCCCGCTGGGCCCCGTCACGCCAGAAACACCTCCCGCGTGGCCCGACATTAACATGGCCATCAGCCGATTGCGGACCTCCGATACTCGTCGACTCACGTCCGACCTCGAGCTGAGCCAGTCCGCAAACGGGTAGGAGTGGAATCCGTGACAGGAGGCCAGCAGGTCCATCGAAGTCAGCCAGCTGTTGATGAACGCGTCCGTCGAGTCACCGACGCGGCTTCCCGCCGTACGCGTCGCCGCACCAACCCCGTCGTTCTTGCGCCCGCCTCCCACAGCCACACCTAATCTGAGCGGCCGGGGCAGACTTGCACTACGAGGAGACGCAGCGCCGTGGGTGACGTCCGGTCGATTGCCGGCAACCTTGTGCAGAAGTTGCAAGAAGAGGACGGCGGCATCGCGCCGGGACACGCAGCTAAGCAGCGGACGAGGCACCGTCGGAATGGTGGTCACACGGCGAGCCTTGGACCACCACGCGGGAGTCGCCGGACCGAGTGGCGACGACGGAGCCGCCGCCGATTTGGAGGGGTCGGCGAGTCCAATGAAGGATGATTGGGTCGGAAGTCGGAACAAGGTAGCGGCCGGTGCGCCCCGGCGCGGTCGCCACCACCACATCGACGATTCCACGGAAGGATGACTCGCTCCGTTCGTTCTCGTTGGCGGCGGTTGCCGACATTGCAGAAACGGAAATTCGTCGAAAGGTAAGTGCGAACCGCCCCCCGCAACCATGATGTCACTTGCAGCGGTGGTGCCGCCCGCCGTCGGGCCGCCATTCATCGGCCCTCCATCCCCACCACCGCCGGATTCGGAAAAGGCGCCAATACCACGATCGAGCACTTTCAGACCGAACACCCGATGCACGTTCTCGTACAGCAGGTGGCCGCATGGCGCGAGAAGGGTGGCACGGGGCGTGGTGAACAACGAGTGCCAAAACGAAGTGGCCGACATTTCGAGCGACGCTGGGGACATTTTCGCGAAGAGCGCCTTGGGGACGGGAACGGGCCCTGGCGGCATCGACAGCGGCGCAGCGTGACCGCCCGTCGGGGAATGGAAGGACGCCGTTGCCCCGGCGGCTGCACAGACAGGGCAGAACACGGCGGAAACGACGTCCGCGGTGGCCGTCATGTTCGCCGAAATGGCTGCGGGCACCTGTTGACGGTGCTTGATGCGCACCTCCACTGTCACGCACTTGTCTCCGTGCAAGAGTAGGAAGGTTTGCTTCGCGGCATCAGCGGACGCGATGGTCGTTGCGCTGACCGTTGCTGTCTGCGGTGACGGTGAATTGGACTCTCCAGAATCAAGACGTTTGTGCGTGATGTCTCCTTTAGTACTGGATTTGACTTTGTGGCTACTACTGCTCTTTTCGGCGCCACTGGGATTTCCTGCCTGCTGCTCGGTGGTCTTGGTTTGACTTGCGACCAGCTGCACGAAAAGTTCCAGTTCGGCTTTGAAGTTCAGATCGTCGGCGGAATAGGCGGTCTTGACGACGATACTTGGCGCCAGCGGCGCAGCGTGAAAGCCGTCCTTGACGGTGGCGATGGTCGGGGCTTCCTCTCGATTCCGAGGGAGTCTTATCACCGACATGCAGAGCGTGGCGCGGTCCCACGTGAGCGGCGCGAGCAAACGGGGAAGTACGAGCGCGGTGGCCGCTTGGGGCATCATCGTGTTGTTGTTCACGAGAGGCGCGGAAATCGTTGTTGTGGAGAGTGCAGGATCGGCAGGTCCCCTGGATCCCACCCGCCCGTGGTGATATGTCGGTGACGACATCGGAGTATTATTTGCCAAACGGAGAGGGTCGCCGGCCGTCCCGACCGTGGACGGGGCGAATAGAGTGCCCACGAGTTCCCGGAAGAGCATGCGGTCCGCGCCGGTGGACGATAAGGCGTCAAACGGGGGTGGACCAAAGGCGGCCTTCACGAACGATGTGGGCATCATAACATCGGCGGCACTTCCGACGGACGTCTGCGTGGTAGTATGGTAACTCCCTACGGAACCCCCGCCGGTCGGAGACCCATACATGGAACGCACGCCCCCACCACCACCAGCACGAACGTCGCCAAAAGATAAGCCCTCCTCATTGGCAGCGGAGGTAGGAAGTAAGCCGGCCGCAGCTGCCCCTACGCGATGATGTTGATGCGGATGTCCATGCAGATCATCACACGCGGCGACGGGGGCCGCGGCATCGATCACTGTCTGCGATCGCATCCGGCGCGTTGCCTGTCTCGTCATCGGGAACGATGCGTTGTGAAAGGACGCCGAGTCATGGTCCCCAATGCCGGCTCCTCCTGTCGCGTGACCTCCGGGGGGCGGGGGTGTTCCGCTCGTCGCCTCACGGTGGCTTCCAGGCGACCCTCCTCCGCCTTCACTGCCATCCCGCACCGCCGTCATCGCCATCGTCGTGTCGGAAGGGAACACTCGATGAGTCTGAGATCCCAATGCGGGCGACCTGTGCTGCTGGGGACTCCGGTGGTGGAGTCCTGAGCCGTCGGCGACAACATCGTTCACCCCCCCCATGTCGTCTGTATCTGGCACAGTTGAGGCGTCGTGGTCGGCCACGTCCGGTCCCAAGGACGTTCTCGCGGCTAAGCCAGGACTCAAGGAGAGGGCCTGGTTGTGCCGAGGAGCCGCCGGAGGGCGACTGCGTCGTTCGTGCGACGCGGTGGAGGTGGAACCCCATTCATCCGACAGCCGCGATGTCAATGGTGTCAAATGATCGACTTGCTTCGCCCACCACCAACGCGCGGGCCGAATCGGCTCCAGCTGCGACGCGGCGTCCAGAAGCAACGGTGCGACACTCGAGGTCAGGCCGAGCGACACATCCCACTGAGGGCGCGTCTGGCTGAGAATGTGCGTCGCGCGCCGCGTGGCACCACCGCCTTCCTTTCCTGAGGAGATCTCCCCGGCTGCTGCCCCTGTCACGCTGTACAAGGCACCACCGCGTTCTCCTCCTCTCCCGGAAGGGCTGCCGGGGATCGTGGGTTGGGCCGTGGTGTCGACCATCAAAAGTAGGTTCGCGATGGCGTCGAACGTCGCATCGTGCGACGCGGCCTCGTCCGCGGGGAGCACCGAGGCGCGAGCGTCGCCGAGCGAGCTGACTTCGCAGAGCAAATGATTCGCAGCAAGGATAGCGCGTTTGAGAAGCACGCACCACCAGGCCATCACCGTCGCAGGCGACAACGAAGAGAAGGAGGAGGAGCATGTCGCTCGTTCCTCACTGGAAATTTGATTGTTGTCTCCGCCGTGGTTGGAAACATCTGGCATGGAGAGCACCGCTGGTGAGAATAGCAGGATGGACACGAAAT
>ERZ1292630.616-Hain-H41-02um-R3-616-length-36335-cov-7_pt2 | contig 17817 bp, 13 predicted proteins | sample MGYA00564408_ERZ1292630 | MGnify/ENA primary metagenome ERZ1292630 (study PRJEB36523, sample SAMEA6512641) | groundwater metagenome | collected 2019-01-08 | study: AquaDiva: Metagenomics assemblies of 32 groundwater samples
CGCGTCTGGGAAATGATAATTGCTATTCTCATTTCACCATCCGCTTGCCGCAATATAACTGGGTACAATCTTGCGTCGTCGCGTCTGGGAAATGATAATTGCTATTCTCATTTCACCATCCGCTTGCCGCAATAAAAAACTATTTGAGTTTCCCACGGTTTTAATCCGACATATAAACCCCCACGACATTCCGTGTCAGGGTTTAAAATCACACCGCTTAACATACTTTGTACTTCTATTTCGTAATCACCGGTTATTTGAGGGATTCTACAGTCGGCTTCAGTTTTACTAAAATTTGTTAGAATGATAGTTCCAAGTTCATATTCCGACATTTTTTTATTTATTCCGGTCTTATCGGTCGCCTCAACTTTTACAGCTTGAATACTGGGAAATAAGGTATGAATTTCGGCCATTTTCCAATCTCCGTTTTCAAATAAATTTGTATGCTTTAGTGATAATAATTTTTCATAGTGCTCCCTAATCCGATTATGCGTAGGCTCCTCTGGCCATCGGCCCGTTTGCATCGGGGGTCTTATTTTTCTTCCGTCTGTCTGACCCTGGTTGATTAAGAATATTGAATCAGGAATTAAACCCGCGAGAACGGAAGCCGCTTTGGACGCTTCTTCTCCAAATGTTTTAATGGCTCTTTCTTCGTCATGATTTTCTATAAAAAGCACATCCTTGTAATGCCTGCCTTCGCGTGCGGATGTAATTAAATGCTCAATATGTGATTTGAGGTTTTTCGGAGAGGTTTCTTCTCTGGCGATTTTTTTTAAATGATCATAAAAATCTTTTCCATAAATATAATCAAAGTATTTTCCTAATTTTTCTTTGTCCCAATACGCTTCAGCAATAAAATAAAAATCTTTTCCCCCAATATCTCTTGCTTCACTCTTGACCAACGGTATTGTATGTTCCCAGAATTCATGCTGTCTAATGTACTGTTTTTGTTTCTCGCTTAAACACCATCCCCATGTTTGGATGAATGTGTCAGAATTTAACAACATTGCCATATCACACCGAACGCCGTCCGCATGTTCAACAAGACTCAATAAAATGTCTTGCATTTTTTCTTGTACCACAGGGGTAGCATAATTAAGTTGTAAGGTGTCTGTCCATGCGGGGTAATTAGGGTCTTTCCCATGCGCGATATAATAGGTTTTTTTATCGTTTGCTACAACGGGATAGTAGAAATTTTTGTTTGCTTCGTATTGCGCTTGGGTTCCTAAAATATAATATTCAGGGTGTTCTTTCGCCCACGCGTGATCAAGGGCGGTGTGGTTTGGGACAAAATCTATAATGACTTTCTTTTTATGTTCATGAAGTTTTTTTTCCATTTCATCCCACGAACCCCAATCTTTTGCGATTTGAGAATTTGGAGAGTACGCGGGTATTGCAAAAGGCGAAGCAACCACGTCTTTTTCACGGTCTATGTCAGGCGGGGCGTATGTGTATTCATCCGCGTGTGTCTTTGCCTCATTTTTACCTGCCTGACTTGGAGTATAAATCCCCATAAACCAAAACATATCATATTGTTCAAAAAGCTCTTCCCACTCATTGTCGGGAACAGTATCAATTGTTATGGGTCTTTGATATTTTTTGCTCAACTCATCCATCCAAAGTCTCGTATTGATAAGATTAAGCCCAACCTGACGCTTGCTTGTTTCGCATTTTTCCAACAATTCTTTGAATTTTTCTTTTAAATCCAGATTTTCTATATGAGGGCTGGCGCCTGCGTATCGTTCAGGTTTCTGTTTTTTTATCAGATTATTTTCTTGTACATTTTCTATACCCATATTTTGTCTTTTGAAATGCGCCTATGCAATGCACAGCGCGCACGCTTAGAAAACGAACCACTTGCTTTTTTGGTGTTTTTTTATTGTACCCTTCTTTCAAATTTTATCAACGCGCTCTTACAATTATTTTAATTCTGTGAGATGCTTTACGAATGCAAGAAAAAATAGAGAAAGCAGAAAAAATAAAACACGCGGAAGGACGATGGGTTGAGGGGACCATTTCTCTTACTGCTAAGGCGATAGGATATATTTCAATGGAAGGAGAAGAGAAGGACATTGAAATTGACGCGTCATCGTTAAATACGGCATTTCACGGCGACACCGTAAAAGTGCTTTTGCATCCAAAAGTAGAAGGCAAAAGACAAAAAGGAGAAGTCGTTGAAGTTCTTATTCGGAATAAAACAAGTTTTGTCGGAAAGATTGAGAAAAAAGGATTTCCTATGTTTCTTGTTCCCGACGATTCGCGAATGTATCGTGATATTTATATCGCGCCAAAAAATTCAAAACACGCAAAAGATGGGCAAAAGGCGTTTGTGAAGATACTGGAATGGGGAGATTCTAAAAAAGGCCCTTCTGGCGAAGTGATACGCATACTCGGAAATCCAGGAGAAAATAACGCTGAAATACAAGCGATTATTTTGGAAAAAGGATTTGAAACCTCTTTTCCTCCTGAAGTAGAAAAACAAGCCAAGCAATTTTCACGAAAGATTTCCGAAGACGAGGTTGCACGGCGCACGGACTTTCGCGATGTGCCGACATTTACCATTGATCCTATAGATGCGAAAGATTTTGATGATGCGCTTTCCGTTCAAACGCTTCAGAATGGTGACATAGAAATCGGCGTTCATATTGCTGATGCTTCGTACTATGTTACGCCAGGATCCGCGATTGATAAAGAAGCTGTGTATCGGGGCACCTCGGTCTATTTAGTTGATCGCGTGCTTCCTATGCTTCCGGAAGTTCTTTCAAACGAGATGTGCAGTTTGAAGCCAAACGAAGATAGGCTTGCGTTTTCGGCTGTTTTTATTTTCAGCAAAGATGCAAAAAATATCGGTGTGCATCCCAAAATTCTGAAAGAATGGTTTGGCAGAACCATTATTCATTCAAACAGGCGCTTTTCATATGAAGACGCGCAAAAAGTTCTTGATCATAAAACGGGAGATTATGTGAACGAACTTCTCATATTAGATGCCATTTCTGAAAATTTAAGCAGGGAACGATTCGCCGCTGGTTCAATCTCTTTTGAGAAGGATGAGATACGAATTGTGCTTGATAAAAATGGCGCGCCGACAGAGATTATAAAAAAATGTCGGACGAAATCACACAAGCTTATAGAAGATTTTATGCTTCTTGCGAATAAAAAAGTCGCGGAACATATTGCTGATATTGGCAAAAAAGAGGAGAAGCTTTTTGTCTATCGTATTCATAACGAACCAAACAAGGAGCGAATTCGCGAGCTCGCTGTGTTTTTAAAGACGGTTGGGCACGAATTGCGTATTGATGAAAATCAGGTTATTTCTCCAAAAGAAATCAACGAACTTCTTTCAAAAACAGAGGGGAGTGCACTTCAAAACATTATTCATACGGCAATGCTTCGTACAATGGCGCGCGCCACATATTCCACAAAAAATATCGGTCACTATGCGCTTGGTTTTGAACATTACACCAACTTTACATCTCCAATACGACGATACCCCGATATTTTGACGCACCGATTGCTTTCACGGCATCTTAACAACGAAGAAATCTCAGAGGACGCGTGGCATGAGTACGAGACAATGCTCCGATACGCCTCAGAGAGGGAAGCCCTTGCTACGGATGCTGAGCGGACATCTATTAAATATAAGCAGGTTGAATATATGCAGAACAAGGTCGGGCAGGAATTTGCCGGAACGATTACGGGTGTGACGGAATGGGGGATTTATGTTGAGGAGAAATGCACGCTTGCTGAGGGCATGATTCGCACGCGCGATTTGAAAGATGATTTCTATGTTCTTGATGAAAAAAATTATTGCTTACGCGGTACCAATACGAAAAAGAAGTACTCGTTAGGGGATGTGGTTCAGGTAAAACTTCTTCGCGCGGATATGATGAGACGGACGCTTGATTTTATTTTTGTTTAAATTTCCTATGTGTGCATGCGCATACATAAAAAATACCTCTCACGCTTCTGATGTGGTGTAGGTTAATTTATTTTATACTATTGACAAACGCAACTCTGTTGCGTTAAGGTGTGCGTATGATTGAGAAAGTAATAAAAGCGCTTAAAAACAGCGGTTATAGAATTACACCTATTCGGAGGGCGCTTTTTGAAATTCTTATCACAAGTAAAAAACCAATTTCAGTGGATGGTCTTATAAGGTCGCTTGCCAAAAAAGGAATGAAGCCAAATAAGACGACGATCTACAGAGAACTTGCTTCATTAAAAACGGGCGGATTTATAAAAGAAGTACAATTCAAGTCTGACTGCCGAATGTACGAAATTACATCTTTGGGGCATCATCACCACCTCGTTTGCACAAAATGCAATACTATTGAAGATGTGCGCATGGAAAACGATATGAAGCAATACGAAAAGAAAATATATAAAAAAATGGCTTTTAAAATTTTTGAACACTCGCTTGAATTCTTCGGGCTTTGTCGTAAGTGTCAATAAAAAATATATTTAATTACATCGCTGATTATGATTATTGGATTTCTCGGGAAAGGAGGAAGTGGCAAATCAACGCTCTCAACTGCGTTTGCTTTTTATCTTATGGCGCAACGCGCGCGCGTGCTCGCCGTTGATGCCGACCATAATATGGATATGTCATACAACTTCGGCATATCTGAATCTATGCCATACATCGGTCAAAGCCTTGAAGATATGCTCACATATCTTGATATAAAAACTTATCGAGATGCTTTTCTGAAAGATGTGGATCCCGAATTTTCGCTTTTCCCGCTTGATCCTATTACTGAAAAGTATTCAGTGGAAATTGGCTCACATATGCGACTTATGAGCACCGGACCGCACACCGAAAATATTCTTTATGACAAAAGTTGTAGCCACTCCCTCGTAACGCCGTTAAAGGTGTACCTTCCTTTTCTAAAGCTCAAAGAAAACGAATACGCGGTAGTTGATGAAAAGGCGGGGGTTGACGGTGTCAGTACGGGTATTACTACGGGATTCACCATCGCAGTAGTGGTAGCCGAGCCAACGCTTCATGGGCTGAAGACAGCGAAACAAATTGTGTCTATGCTTGATTTTTACGGTACGCCATACTTCTTTGCCCTCAATAAGTCGCACGGCAAAGAAGATGAGGAGCTTTTCTTTAACGCATTCAATAAATTACCAGACATGGTATTTGCTTTTGACCACTCGTTTTCCCGATTTTCTAAAGATAACGCACCTGCGTATGATTCGCAGTTTAAAAAACTGATTGAAACGCTCGCCACATTAAAAGATGCGCGAAAAGAGCGCACCAAAGAAAAATATATTAAAAACAACGAGTTTGTTCAGCATACAGAGCGGGATCAATAGGCTCTAGCCGAAATAAATTAAATTTATTTTGATATATTTCGGTGGAAGCTTTTTTCCACAACAACCCGTGTTCTTTTACAAAGGAGGATTTCATATGTCGTATGGTAAAAAATCGGACTTGTTTCAACCTGTAATTATGGATATGTTGCCAGAATTTAAAAGGCTTTATCCACGCGCAGAGCGGTATGTTGATGCTATATTTAATGTGTTGACGGCGCATTGCACCGTTGAAACATTGCTTTTTGCTTCGGTCATTGACCTCCTTGACCGATTTGAAAGGAATAAAAGTTCTAATATCGTCCTCTCTGTAATACGAAAGGATCACAGGGGGAAAATGCAGAGTGAAAATATGGAGCTTGTCCATGATGTCGTGGTAGAGCTCCAAATGGCCGGCGATAATTTTCGTAAGCTCCAATCTTATTTTTACAAGCACGATAGGGCTATGGTTTTTATGCATAGCTGTAAGGTGGCCATTGTCGCGTTAGACGAGGTTGATAGCTACTATCAAACAGTGGCAAAGGAGCAGGCACTTCGCACAATGCTTGATTGGACTGGCGTGAGCGAGAAAAACATCCAAAACGCAAGGATTATTGATGAAGGTGTTTGTGGCGCAGAAAGCGTATGTATTATAGAAAAGATAGTTTTGGCAACAAATACCGCAATCCAAATGAGTTGCAAGTGCTGTTCACCACTTTTGGCACTCGCGCGTTGAGAATAACTATGCCCACCACCTAACGAAAGTAGTCCCACAGAAAAATCTGTGGGATTTTTTTTATGCGTTTTTCGCTTTTAAAAAAAATCATCCATACCACATCAGAAACGCAAAGAGTATTTTTTTGTGTAGGGATGTGCGCGTATAAGAAATTAAAAAAACATCCCGCGAGAGCGGGATGTTTTTTTAATTTATTCACAACGCCTTATGCGCGTGATACATTTGTTGCTGCAGGGCCTTTTTCACCATCAACGACATCAAAGGTGACGGCATCGCCGACCTTTAACTCGTTAAAAGTAACGCCTTGCAACTCTTTTGAATGGAAGAAAAGGTCCTTTGATTCGCCTTCGCGAGCAATGAATCCAAATCCTCGATCCGTAAGTGTTTTGATTGTTCCGTTCATACGATCTTGTTTGTCTATTAATACGATTTTATTTTTGTAGCTAGAAACTCGACTTTATGACGAGACAAGAGATTATACATCTTTTGTCTCAATATTTTTTAGTACTCAGCCATTATAGCATATAAGCGTATTTTTTGCAATGCCTCGTTCCGTGAGTTCAACAAGTAAGTGCAACAAAAGCAAATGGCAGTATTAAAGCGTTTTTTGCTTAAAGTGGCTCTGGATGGAGTCGAACCATCTTCTAAGCGTTATGAGTGCTTCGTTCTAGCCGTTGAACTACAGAGCCGAATTTTTTTGTGAGTGTTTTTTGTACGACCGTGAAAGGAGTGTGCAAAATTTTAATCAAACTGTCTGCGCGGCCGACCGGATTTCTTTCGCTTTTATCGGCGAAAGCCGGGATTTTTTGGTTCGCTTCGCAAACATCAAAAAATCCTTCAAATCCGCCGCGCGAGAAGCAGTTCTCGCGCTTCGTCCTCTTGTTTCACTGCGCGGCCGACCGGATTTGAACCGGCGATCTTCTCCGTGACAGGGAGACGTGTTAACCAGGCTACACTACGGCCGCAATGAAGCCTACTGTACAGGTATTTTTGCTAACTTGCAATATCACTGTGTCGTGGTATCGTAATAAAGCGGGGTGGAAGAGAGGTACTTCGCAAGGCTCATAACCTTGAGGCGCCGGTTCGAGTCCGGCCTCCGCAACTATTAAAAATCAAAAACCGCTCCGAATGTATTAGGGCGGTTTTTGATTTTTCAAATTCGTTTTTTTTCTTTATACTATAAGGCATGCTTGATGAGATAAAGAAAATTGAACAATCCGCAAAAGAAGCGTTAAAAAACACTCAAAACCTTGATGATTTTGAGCGGGTTCGTATTGAGTTTTTGGGGCGAAAGGGGGCTTTATCCCTTCTTTTGCGTGCTTTGAAAGATTTGCCGGAACATGAAAGGCGAACAATGGGCGGGTTGGCAAACCGCTTACGGCATGACTTAGAAGAGCTTTTTTTTGAAAAAGAAAAAATACTAAAGCATTCAATAATTGAGGATTCTCTTAAAAAAGAGTGGATTGATATCACGCGCCCAGGCATTCGTCGCGCGCGGGGACATCAGCATCCGTTATCAATAATTCGCGGGGAAATTGAGGATATTTTTCAACAACTTGGTTTTTCAACCATTGAAGGTCCGGAAGTTGAGGAGGAGTTTTATAATTTTGATGCTTTGAATGTTCCAAAAAATCATCCGGCGCGCGATCTTCAAGATACTTTTTGGATTAAATCTCCGAGTTCAAAACGCATTCTTCTTCGTACGCACACTTCTCCTGTTCAGATTCGGTATATGCGCACGCACAATCCTCCGTTTCGTATTATTGCTCCCGGGCGCGTGTTTCGGCATGAAGCGACTGACGCATCTCACGAATTTCAATTTTATCAGATTGAAGGTTTGATGGTGGGGCGTCGCGGTGAAGCGGGGGGCGAGATTAGTGTTGCGAATTTTAAGGGCATTATGGCAGAATTTTTTCGCAGATTTTTTAAATCGCACGATCTAAAAGTTCAATTGCGTCCTGCGTATTTTCCGTTTGTTGAACCGGGATTTGAGATGTATATTTCGTGTCGTGCTTGTAATGGGAAGGGTTGTTCTATATGTAAACGCTCTGGATGGATTGAGATTTTGGGCGCGGGCATGGTACATCAAAATGTATTTAAGGCATCAGGATACAATCCAACTGAGGTGCGGGGATTTGCGTTTGGGATGGCGATTGATCGTCTCGCGATGATGAAGTATAAAATTCCGGATATTCGACTTTTTCACTCTGGCGATATGAGATTTTTAAAACAGTTTTAGATATGAGCGAATTTTTTAACAACACAGAAAACATTCCAGAAAGTTTAAAAACATTTCGTGATAAAATGTGGGAATTAAAGCGCGCGGAAGAAGAAAATCTTCTTCGTACGGGACATGGCCCAGCTCATTTTCAAATGGTTAATCCAGACGAACTTACGGATGAAGACGCGCGTCTTTATGAGAAATATATTGGCAATGCCCTTACAAAAGAAGAATATAAAAAACATCGCAATCAATTTAGCTGTGCGAGTATGGAAGATTCGCGACACGGTTTTTGCGCGTATGTAGGCAATAAGCTTGCGGTGCGGTTTCTCCAGGAAGAGATTGGTAAAAAAACGGCGCAAGAAAGCGCGAATGATGAAAAATGAAATTTTCATATAATTGGCTCAAAAAATTTGTTGCAATAAAAGAGTCACCGGAAAAATTGGCGGAGTTTTTAATGATGCGCGCTTTTGAAGTAGATGGTGTGGAAAAAATCGGCGATGATTGGGCGCTTGAAATAAAGCTTCCTCCTAATCGCGTGCCTGACGCAATTGGACATATAGGTATGGCGCAGGAGATTGCAACATTGCAAAATTTAAAATTTAAAATTAAAAATTTAAAATTAAAGGAGTCAAAGAAAAAAACCTCATCGGTTCTTGCCGTTCGCGTTGATGATAAAGAAAAATGTAAAAGATATATCGGGCGGGTAATTGAAAATGTCCGTATTGCGGAATCTCCTGAGTGGATGAAAGAAGCGCTTATTTCATGCGGATTTCGTTCTATAAATAATATCGTTGATGCCACTAACTATGTGATGTTAGAAACGGGACAGCCACTGCATATTTTTGATTATGAAAAGATTGAAGGCGGAGAAATTATTGTTCGTCGCGCTAAACACGGCGAACATATGAAAACCTTGGATAATCAAGATGTTGTTCTTGCGCCCGATGATCTCGTGATTGCCGACACAAAATCTCCGTTGGCGCTCGCGGGCATTAAAGGAGGAAATAAAGCCGAGGTTGATGTAAACACGAAACATATCGTTCTTGAAAGTGCGAACTTTGAAGGTTCTGGAATTCGTGCGACGACTGCGCGAACGGGAATTAAAACTGATTCTTCGTATCGTTTTGAACACAACCCGCATCCTGATTTGGCGTTTTTTGCGATGGAACGACTCGCTATTGTAATTAAAAAGGTAGCTGGTGGCGAGTGCTTGAAAGACGCGTGCGATGTATATCCAAAAAAAGAAAAAACGGCGACAATTCTTTTTCATACCACATACGCAAACTCACTTTTGGGGCTTTCGTTAAAACCAGTATTGTACAAATCACTGCTTCTTCGTATTGGTTGTGTGGTGAGCGGATCGGGCAATGTATTTCGGGTATTAGCGCCACCGTTTCGCAGAGATATTGTTATTGAGGAGGACCTCACAGAAGAGACGGCGCGTATGTATGGGTATGAACGGATCCCAGAAGAGCTCCCGCGCGTTTTTATTCCCGCGGTAAAGAATGACGCGTTGGAATGGCGGGCACTTCTTCGGAAAACGCTTGCCAGTCTTTATTTTACGGAAATATATCGCTATGCGTTTGTCGGTGAGCGGGATATAAAAAAGAACGCTCTTAATGGCGATGAACATATTAAGCTTGAAAATCCGATTTCACCGGATCTTTCGTATCTTGTGCGTGAACCATATGAGAATTTTTTTCGTTTTGTTGTTGGGGAGGGCGAGCGTGGTGATATTGATGTTTTTTCCATTGATAAGGGATTTTTGCATATTCATGGCGCGGGAGCCGATACTCCGGTTAACGAGCAGGAATATCTCACGATTCTTTCGGCAAAAGATACGCGAAGAATTCAGAATGACGGAAAGGATGGATTCTATGCTTTGAAGGGCTCGGTGAGTGAGATTATGGATTCTTTTGGTATTGACGATTATTGGTTTGATGGTGATATTTTAGATAAGCCATCATATCCAAAATTACAGCTTTTGAAGCATTTACATCCACAGCGGAGAGTAGAGATAAAAATTGGAGATGAAACAATCGGTGTTTTTGGAGAAGTGCACCCGTCAATTCTTGAAAATTGGAAAATTGATCGACGGGTATATATTGCGGAATTTCTTTTGAGTGCGCTTGTGCGCTATGCGCAGAGCGAAATTGAATTTCGGGAAATCCCGAAATTTCCGGCGATTGAACGGGACATCGCGCTTATGGTCGGCGTGGATATTAAAATTGAAGATGCGCAGGGAGTTATTGAAAATGCCGGTGGCGCGATTCTTGAGGATGTTGATTTTTTTGATGAATATGTGGGCGTGGGCGTTCCTGATGGAATGAGAAGTTTGGCATTTAGACTTGTATTTCGCGATTCAAAACGAACGCTCACAGAAAAAGAGATTGAGAGTATAATGGAGAAAATCGGAGAGGAGCTTCGTGAAAAAAATTGGGAGATACGCTGATTTAGCTGAAAGTCCATAAAGTTCAAAGTTTATAAAACAGAAAGTCATTAAATTTTTTTCTTATAAAAAACTCCACTCGTAAGAGCGGGAGTTGTTTTTTTAAGCAAGCGACAGAATAAATGATTTAACGCTTTTTATTGACGAAAAATTTTTATCGCGATATTCTTTATAAAAGTTTTTTAACAATTTATTCGCTTGCGCGGGGATTGCGATGGCAAGATTTTTAAAGGCGTTTTTTAGTTTCTCGGTGTGTTTAATTGGATTATGCGCACTGACTTTAGAATCGCCGAATGTTGTGCTGGCAAAAGACGGGTCATGCGATAGCAAAGTCATAATTGATGATGCCAAAAACGGCATTGTTCGGGTGAAGAACGTTTTTGATCCAATGGAATCTTCCGGTGGCGCTGGGATTATTATTGACCCCAAAGGATATATTTTAACAAATCGGCATATCATTGCATCTGCTGATAAGGCTAGAAAAAAAAGAGTCCTTGTAATTCTTAAGAATGGAAAAAGATTGGTAGGCGAAGTTTTGAAAGTAGATTCAAAAGAAGATTTAGCGCTTATTAAAGTTGATCCGCGTCAATGTGAACTTTGCGAAAAACACTCTTTTATTTTTGGAGATTCTGATTTGCTTCGCGTGGCAACCAAAATATATACCATCGGGCATCCTTTTGATTTTTTGTGGACAGTATCTCATGGAATGATTGCTGCTTTGCCTCGCGATTTTTCGGGTAAATTTTCTTCCCAAGAGAGTACAATGATTCAAACCGACACAGTTTCCAACCCAGGAAATTCGGGAGGAATTCTTATTACCGAGTGTGGAGATTTTGTTGGCGTCAATACTCTTATGGTGGGAAGCGTTCACCAGGGGCATAGCGGTATTGGATTTGCCATACCTTCTAATGTTGCCAAAAAATTTTTTCGAGAAGCGCTTTCGGAAAATATAAAAACAAAAAAAGAGATTCAAAGTCCGTGGCTTGGAATTAAAGTAAAAGAGCTTGCGTATGACGAATTTCAGCGGTTAGCCCAAAGAAATGGATCTATTACTTTAAATAGCCTTCTTATTGTAGGGGTATCCGATAAAAGCTCTGCCGAAAAAGCAAATTTGAAGGTTGGGGATGTTGTGGTGCGGGCGAACGATAAAGCGTTTTTTCAGGGGGCAATAGATTTTGCTCAGTATGTGAATAGTCGCGCAATAGGTGATGTGATTGTTTTACACATTGTAAAAAAAGATTATGGCGTTCTGCGAATGGTTTCAATCGGTATTGAGGAAACCCCGTCAGAATTAGATATTAAAACCGAAGACCCACCTCCGACAGAAAATCCGACCCCTTCTCTTGGTATTAGTTTTTATATGCTCGCCCTTGAGCCCGAGGTTTTACAGCACGCTATGGAAATAAATCCGGTCGCACAGGCGCATCATTTTATGATTCAAGATGTCTTTTTTGGTACGCCTGCGGAAAAAGCCGATCTGCGAAAAGGCGACATCATTATCGCGTATGATGGTAAAAAAACGGGAAATATTGAGGTATTTCTTGAGCATATTTTTTTAAAAAAAGAAAAAAATGAAGATGTTTTGTTGATTATTTTACGCGGCAAAACTACCTTAAGAATTTCTGTAATGCTAAAATAGTTCACCGTTGCTATCCGCCAGTCCATAAACTTTTTTGGACTGGTTTTTCTTTTGCATATGATGCCGTTTATATTGGACGGGTATTAAAATCTTATGAGGTTCAACTTCATAAGATTTTTTAATTGCGGTTTTGATTGTTATTGGCATTATCACAAAAATATTTGAACAACGATTTCCCCGATATTTTAGCTGGTTTTTTGCTAGCATCCCACGGCATTCTGTGATAGTATAAACACTTCTAAATAGCTTTGTTTTTATGGCTCAAGATAAAGAAAAATTATCCACCAAAGGCGGATCCGCCTTTGGTGGAAAAAAAGAAGATTCATATACCGCTGAAGACATACAGGTATTGGAGGGATTAGAACCCGTGCGAAAACGCCCGGGGATGTATATTGGATCAACGGGACCAGATGGCCTTCACCATCTTATTCACGAAATTGTTGATAATAGCATTGATGAGGCGATGGCAGGATATGCAAAAACCATCGGGGTTATTTTTTTGCCGAATAATTTCGTTCAAGTTGTTGATGATGGTCGTGGAATTCCTGTTGAAAAACACAGGCAAACGGGAAAATCTACCCTAGAAACAGTTTTAACCACACTTCATGCTGGTGGTAAGTTTGGAGGGAGCGGATACAAGGTATCTGGGGGACTTCATGGGGTAGGTGCTTCGGTGGTAAACGCGCTTTCGCACTACTTAAAGGCGGAAGTATGCCGTGATGGTTTTGTATGGACTCAAGAGTTTAATCGCGGTAAACCAAAAAGCATCCCTAAAAAAGGCGGAAAGTGTCTTCATAGTGGTACTTCCATAACATTTTCTCCCGATCCAGATATTTTTGGAGCTGGAGAAGGCAAGGAAAAGACAATTCCGCCGTTTGATATTCAACGAATTATTTCACATCTTCGTCAGCAATCATATCTTACGAGGGGTATTCGTATTCGCATTGAGGATAGAAGAAGCGAATTAAAAGCAAAAGATGGAACGGATATTGTTTCATCATACTCTTTTTATTTTGAGGGTGGAATTGTCTCATATATTAAGTTTTTAAATCATGGTCAGAATGTCCTTTATGATGATGTCTTTTATGTTGAAAAAGAGTTTAAGGCGCAATCAGAAAAATCTATCTTTGTTGAAACGGCCTTTCAGTATACGGATGATATTCAACCGCGAGAAATGTCTTTTGCAAATAACATTTATACGCCGGAAGGCGGAATGCATTTAACGGGTTTCAGAACCGTCCTTACCCGCACGCTCAATGACTACGCGCGGAAAAACGAGTATATAAAAAAAGATGAGGAGGGTTTTATTGGAGATGATGTTCGCGAGGGCATTACCGCAATCGTATCTGTAAAACTGCAGGAGCCTCAATTTGAAGGACAAACAAAAGCAAAATTAGGAACGCCTGATGCAAGAACCGCTGTTGAAATCGTGGTTGGAGAAGCGATAATTGATTATTTTGATAAAAATCCCGATGTCGCCAAAATTATTATTGGTAGGGTTAGTTTAGCTGCAAAAGCACGAAAAGCGGCAAAAGCGGCAAAAGAAACCGTTTTGCGAAAGGGGGCGCTTGAAGGTTTCGTTCTTCCTGGAAAACTCGCTGACTGTTCCACAAAAGACAGATCAGAATCCGAGCTTTTTATTGTTGAAGGAGATTCTGCGGGAGGGTCTTGTAAAATGGGGAGAGACAGAAGGTTTCAGGCAATCCTTCCTTTGCGCGGAAAAATTTTGAATGTTGAAAAAGCGCGTTTGGACAAAATGCTCACATCAAATGAAGTCCGCACGCTTATCCTAGCCTTAGGAACGGCAATTGGGGATTCGTTTGATATTTCACGGCTTCGTTACAATAGGATAATTCTTATGGCGGACAGCGATGTTGACGGGTCTCATATTAGAACGCTCCTCCTTACTCTTTTTTATCGTTATTTTCGTCAGATTATTGATCAAGGACATTTATACATTGCCGAGCCACCTTTGTATAGAATTCAGTCGGGGAAAAATATCCGATACGCATTGAATGAAGATGAAAGGGACAGGCTTATAGCAGAAATAAAAAAAGAAAAGCGGGCGATCAATGAAAAAACCGATACGCAAAAGAAAAACGCTGATAACAAGAAAGAAAAAAGCGACATCACCCTAGAAAAGCAGGAAGATGAGCTTAAAGGAATTTCAATTCAGAGGTACAAGGGTCTCGGCGAGATGAATCCGGGACAATTATGGGAAACGACTATGGATCCAAAGATTCGTTCATTGCGTAAGGTTTTTGTAAAAGACGCAGCAGAAGCCGATCGCGTTTTTGATATGTTGATGGGGAACGATGTTGCTCCACGCAAAAGGTTTATTCAAACGCACGCAACATTTGTTAAGAATTTGGATATTTAGAAAGTCATTGGAGTGGAAAGTCAAAAGTCCATAAAGTCCTTAATATGAACGAAGAAAATCTACCCGACACGATAAAGAAAAAAATCTTTGAAATAACACACGCGGTGTATCGCGTTACTTCGCTTTTCCCAAAACAAGAAAACTTGACGGTACGGCTTAGAGATGAGGCGTCTGAAATACTTCGGGATTCTGCGCGATATGATGTAATACTCCGTGATTCATTTGAACTACTTCTGTTAATTGTTTCTAAAATAAGGGGCATGAGAAGCGTTTTGTTGCTTGCGCGAGTAAACCGTTTCGTGCCATCCGTTAATATAGAAGTTTTAGATCGGGAATATGCCGAAATAGAGTTTTTCTTTGAGGCAAAAATTGGGTTTTTGCGTGGGAAAAACCAAAAAGCAATTTCCGCGCCACAGGAACCACTGCCAACTTCAATGAAAGTGGAATCGCGAATTCACAAAGAAGCCAGCAGTCGCTTTTTATTAGCTCATCAAAAAACACAAAACTCAAAAGAGCTTTTAAACGAAAATAAAATACAGAAAAAAAACCCAGAGAGATATAAGCTGATTGTTGATGTTCTTGATAAAAAGGATAAAGCAAGCATAAAGGACATAGCGATGTCCTTTAATGATGTAGGTCAAAAAACAATACAGCGCGACCTTAATGAGCTTATTAAGCAGGATACAGTTCAAAGGACGGGCGATCGTAGATGGGCGATGTATTCGTTAAAAAAAGTTGCGCTAGAAATCTAAAAAAATTAGAAGATTAATAGCTTGAGCTAAGTGTAATCGTGATTAGGATTTTTACACAAGACATTTGATGTATCGCGTAAGAGTTTTTTTAATTGTTTTACTAATTTTAAACAATTTTTTAAACAATTTATTGAAATCAGTGTAATTTAGTGTCTAAAAGGCATTAAAACCTTAAAAAATTGAAAAATAAGACCATTTGATAACATTTGCGTCATATATAGGTGTGGATAACTATCATTTGCTTGACTTTCGTTATACGCTATAATATGTTTGATGTTATTGTTTGCGGTTTTTTTGATCAAGTGTCGCCATACGGCGTTAGATAATAGAGCAAAAAATTGGTAAAGAAACCAAGCGCAGTTTCATAATCGTTGTTATTTTTAGTAAGGCAAGGGGGTATCCGCATAAATTAATGATTTGTATTTTTGGCCCTGCTTCTATATAGTGTAAGTTTGGGACGCAGAGCCGAAGACGCAAAGATTTATCTTCCAGAAGCGATAGCTCATTGAAAAATAAATATAGATTACTGAATTCCAGATTACGCACAAGAATCTTTTTAAATCAAAAAGATTCTGAATATTATTGTTTTTCCGACCAATCGGATTTTGTTCTGGCAGAAATGTCAGAATACTACCGTGTTGGCAGAAAATTAAATTGTAAAATATTTTGTAAATAAATTGTTTCGTCGAGACAGCGTGTTTGCAAAATCTTCTTCTCAAGATTAAGCAACTTTTTTTGGGAGGATAAATAAAAACAGAGAATAACATATGAATTCTAAAAATAAAGTTTTCAAAAAGGGTGTTTCCGTTGCGCTTGCTATCGCGACCAGCTTGTCGCTTTCTGCAGGAGCATTGGTTATGCCTTTAGCAGCGTCTGCGGACGCGACATCTGATCTGATTGCTTCATTGCAAGCGCAGATCTCCGCGTTGTCAGCACAGCTTACAGCGCTTTCAGGCGGCTCTATGTCGTCGGGAAGTAGTGCAAAATGTGTCTTTACAAAATCGCTTACTATGGGGATGAAAGGCGATGATGTAACATGTTTGCAAAATTATCTTAAAGGTACTGGTCACTTCACCTATTCTGGCGGAGCGACAGGATTTTTTGGAGGAGTTACGAAATCGGCAGTCGCCGCATGGCAGTCAGCAAACGGCGTTTCGCCGGCGGTTGGATACTTCGGACCTCTTTCACAGGCAAAGTATAGTTCAATGGTGGTAGTAGTTCCGGTAGTTCCGGGTGTCACTCCCGGCGTTGTTTCATTGGGATCAGGACTTACGGTTTCCGCGGGTATGCAACCCTCTGAAGCATTAGCGCCAAATAGCGCAGCGCGCATTCCGTTTACTAAAGTTGTTTTATCGGCTTCAGCTGATGGAGATGTGTGGGTCAAATCATTGACTGTTGAGCGCCAGGGAGTTGGCGTTGACGCGGCCCTTTCTGAAGTTGTTCTTTTGGATGAGGACGGTATTCAGGTAGGCCTCGGCAAGACATTAAATTCAAATCATCAGGTAATGTTGAACGAGTGGTTTCTTGTTAAGGCAGGAACTTCCCGTACAATGTGGTTAGGCGCATCTCGCCCAGCATCAGATTCAACATCTGTAGCAGGACAGATAATCCGTTTGGCATTAGTCGGAGTTGATGCAGGTTCAGCACTGGTTCATGGATCACTTCCAATCGTTGGGAATGGAATGACAATGAACGCTTCGTTGACTCTCGGCTCGGTAACAGTTCAGACCGGTTCGTTTAAAACTGTTGCAACAACGACTGAAGACATTGGAAAAACAGCATTCAAATTTACCTCTGTCCGCGTAACAGCGGGTTCACAGGAAAAAGTTCGTATCACCTCAATTCGTTGGAATCAAGTTGGTTCCGCTGGAGTTGGAGATGTTGCGAATGTAAAGACCGTTTTTGATGGTACAGAGTATGATGCAGTCGCTTCAACGGACGGCAAATACTATACCTCAAAGTTCGGTTCTGGTATGGTCTTGGATAAAGGCATGTCAGCAGAAATCTACATAAAAGGCGATATCATGGGCGGAGCAAATAGAACTGTAAAGTTTGACCTTTACCGCACCACGGATCTCGCAGTTTCAGGAGAGACGTATGGTTACGGAATTACCCCTCCGACATCAGGAACTGGCTTTACTTCAACCAATCCTTGGTACTTTGCTTCACAGGTTACTGTAGGCAAGGGATCATTGAATGTTGAGAACGCAACAACTATTCAAGCTCAAAATATCGCGGTTAATCTTTCAAACCAGGTATTGGGCGGATTCAGTGTTGAGGTTCGTGGTGAGCCGGTTTCAGTTGCAAAAATGATTTTTGACATTGCGACAACCTCAACCGGC
>ERZ1292630.1003-Hain-H41-02um-R3-1003-length-28418-cov-6_pt2 | contig 17796 bp, 8 predicted proteins | sample MGYA00564408_ERZ1292630 | MGnify/ENA primary metagenome ERZ1292630 (study PRJEB36523, sample SAMEA6512641) | groundwater metagenome | collected 2019-01-08 | study: AquaDiva: Metagenomics assemblies of 32 groundwater samples
ATGATGCAAAGAAGGGCGCCAATTTTGGAGCATGCTAGTTGGAGCACGAGCGTCTCGCAGTTGCAAGGCTGAATGGCGAGCACGCGATGGCCGGGGCGGCAGCCCGTTTGGAGAAGACCGTGTGCCAAGGCCTCGCTATTCTTCCGAATGTCCGCGAATGCCCATCTCACGGCCTGATGTTCGATGCGGAGGAAGTCCTTGTAGTACATCTTGCGCGACTGGATGTTCACATAGTACCCAGCTAACTGATCCAGCAACGGAATGTCACGCTTGCCCTCCATCTCGGAAAACACGGCGGCGGGTTTGGCAGCGGGCACCGCCGCGGCAGCCGGTGCGGCGGCGGCAGTGGCCGCGGCTAGCCGGAGGGCGCTTACACCCAGCGTGTGAGGCACCGACACGACCGTCGGTACACAGCGTGAGAAGCGCAGCATTTTGCGAAGAGGCCGCCGGAGGGGTTGTCAAAACGGGGGAAGGGTGCGCGCTGTAAATAGCATGACAGGGCCCAGAGGCGAGACCAAAAAAATAAAATCGGGCCGGTTGCCCATCATCGGGCAAAAGCCAAAACAGAGAAAGGAAAGTGGTTGGTGGTGGAGTGCGCACGATCGATGACTACAACAACCGACGACTTACTGAGCGTCCCCGCGCAGTGACAGTGCGCTACTGACGACGGAAAGGCCATGTCTGCCGGTGAGAGAGAGAGAGAGGGCCGTGGATCAACATCACCCCTCAATGGGGTGTGTGTTGGAAAGCCCTCATGACTCAAAAAAGAACTCCGTGAGCGAGCACGCATCGACGGACACTAGAGATCGGGGAGGAAACGAGAAGGGGGTGATAAATTCCGTGTGACTGTCTTTTCGGTTCCAAACCGTGTGTGTTTGGCGCCCTCGTTCGCCGTGCTCCTCGGCTGAGTGCGACGGCCCTGCCTTCCGAATGATGGCTAGGCCTAGGCGTTCTCAATAGTACAGCATGTGATCCTCGGGGTAGAACGACTGCTCCGCCTCCTTGTGCTTGTGATGGGTTGGATAGATGGGACCGTAAGCGAAGTGGTAGCTGCGCGACCGGCGCTTTCCCTCGAGAGGCTCCATGCCGGGCGTTTTGTGCTTCGACTGCTCCACATCGGTGAACTTCTGCCGCTGCAACTTTCGGTGAATCGGACGGATGTCGCCCTCCTCGCCGTAGGCGTCCGGCTTCTTCCACCGACCCACGGGAAAGGCACCCTCCACACCTCCATGCGACGCCGTGCCCCCAAGAAGCGCACAAGCAGTGGCCAGGACGACGAAGACGGAGGCTTTCATTTTTTTGTGCGAAACAGTCGCCCGGAAAACCGAGTGACTCAAATCTACTGTCGCAAGAACAGAAATATGTCAGCACATCAAGAGTTTTTTTTGAGTTGCTCATCGAATGAAACGCCAGTTTGCATTGGTGAGGACGGTCAAAACCTCGTTGTAGTTTTCCGAAAGCAATCGACAACAGTGCCAGCACCAGTCTGCATCGACGAACACCGACCGGCCTGGGGGCCTTTTGATCACTGGGGTCCTCTCGTTGTCTCATCAAAAGTCAACATGACCGTGCACACTGTGTGTGAATGCTCGATGCTGAGCGTTGCATGAGGCGGAGGGCAGCAGGAGCCGCGGGGCACCCATGAGTTTGACGCCACACCGGCGCGCGGGCGCCGGTGGAGCGGTGACAAGGGGTGCCTCGTGGGGCGAATGGGGCGGGGGATAACTGCGAGAGGGGGACGAAGTAATTCGGAGGAAAGAAATCGATCGACACAACAGTCAAAAAAAAGACAGATCGCCCGCGAGAGTTCGCTCGGCTACTCGTGCTGCGCGCGGACGTGAAGGTGGTGGTGGTCCAAGTGGTCCTTGTCGATGTCCTCGTGCTGCACAAAGGCAGGTACCTCCTCGCCCTTCTTGTTGTAGCGCGGCCGGTTGAAGTGGCTCTGCTTGTTATTGTGGTGCTCCGGGTAGGACGGGCCGTAGCGGTGGTGGTACAGCGGACTGCGGTGCGGCTTTTCGTCGGACGGGTGGCTGCCGTGGAGGTGGCGATGGTGGTGCACGTGGTCGCCGTCCTCTGCGGGGGGCATGCGCCGGTGGAACAGGTGGTGCGCGTGCGCGTCCTCCTCGGTGAGTGGCTTCTTGTCCTTGGCGCTCTTGTGCGCCTCGACGTACTCGGAGATAACGACCACGGCCAGAAGGCCCACGACGACGGCCCAGCGCATCACGTATCGGTTTTGCGTGAAGGGGTTCAGGCTGTGATAGAGGAAGGGAGAAACGGCGGGGGGGAAAAAAGCAACTCCTTGCGTCATGGTTCGAATGGCACGTGCCCGTGAGTTGAAATGACCATGTGGTTCTACCACTGAATTCCTTTCGGTATCACACGAATGGGCCGACCCACACACACACATAGAGAACGGGAAGTGAGGCGGGGGAAATGAGGCTCTATCGCAATTCGATACTGAACGGACGGAAAGAGAGACCATCAACGGGGCCGTGCCTGCCTGTTTGCCGACCTGGCGGAGCTACGGTTTTCCCGTCCGCATGATGCTAAACAGGGCGTGGATGTTGTTGGTTTTGATGGCGTTGCGGCACTCGGCGACAAGCGTCATTTTGGCCTGACCGACCCGCAGTTTGCCTGCCTTCTGAATCATGGCGTTCACGTCCTTCAGTGCAGCGAGGAGCTCGTTGTGGTTGTTCGACCGCTTGAGGTATTCACCCATCAGCTCCCGATTCACCTCGTAAAGCGAACCATAGGCCTTTTTGACTGCCTTCATGTCCCCAAGGATGCGACTATCCTCCGCCTTAATCACTAGCGATTTCACGAATTGCGTTGAGTCGGCCATTTCGGCCGTCAGCTTCATGCGTACCTGATTGTACTCTTCCACCTTGACGAGGACTTCGCGGAAGGCGTCGAACTCCACGGGGAAGTCGGCCACAGACGACAGCTCCGTGATGTTCAGCTTCGTGGCCAAGTCTTGCACAAAGTCTCCGGTGACGTCGATGTCGTCACACCGGATGCCAACCTCGCCACCCTGGCCCCCGGAGGCGAAGAGCACCTTGAGCCCATTGCGCAGACACAAGAAGCGAACTTGAAGCACGCCGCCGCTGGAGGCTACACTGTCGTCGCTAGTTGACGACGAAGACGACGACGAGCCCATTTTGGGCAAAAAGCTGTCCTGAAGCCAAAAATTGACTCGGCTAAGCCGCTCGTTGACTCGAATGGACACGAAGCCAACGGGATCGACGTTTCCCTCGAAGCTTTGCACTTGCATGTACATAGCAAATTTGGGCAACTTGACCGTGAGTTCGTGCACCTGCATTACATCGTGGCCACGGAAGCCGACGATGACCGAGACGGCGATGTCACAAGCGGCATCCTTTTCGAGCTGCATAGCGGCCACGAGGCAATCGGCGGGCGTGTCCGCGGTCACGGCAATGGAGTCGGTGCTGCCAAAAATCACCTCGGCGGTGAACACGGCGCTGTGGAGCTGGGCACTGCTATTGTCCGCTTGCAAGACGATTTCCAGGCACGACGTGGCCGGGTTGGGCCGCAACCGATAGGACAACTGAATTTCCTGCACGCCAGACATGGTTGTCTTCGCCTCCGCCATCCGCTTGTCTACCTGTTTGGTGAGGTTCTGCAGCTCGAATTGCAGGTCCTGTAGCTTTTGCAACGTCTGCTCCAACACCTGCTGGTCGCGATCGGCGACTGCCTCCTCGGTCCTCGTCGCCAACGCGACAAAGCCGCGCACGGTGCCATCGTAGGTGCATACGAGCGGCAATGCCTTTCCCGTGGCACGGTAGTCCGCGCTCACGATGGCGGTGACGGGCTGCGGCAGCATCTCCTTGGCGACGATTTCTCCCGTACGAGCCACATCATTGCGAACCTCGAACCGACCGTTGCTCCATCCGCAGACCACTTCGGGAACACCGTCCAAGTCGACGTCCACGCAGTCGATCGCCGTGAGCTTGTGCTTCGTCTTGTGCCGCCACTGACGGGTGGTTTCCGCGTAGGAGCCGACGGTGCCGTTGGTCAACCCGTAGGCAAACTTCGCCGGACCCACGGATATCAAATGCGAAATCACATCGCTTTCGGTCACTTGAAATTTCAACAGCTCGTTATCAAAAATCCGGATCTGGAAGTCTTTGGACCCGACAAGGAGAAAGCGTGGGCTCTGAGGCGTCCCGTTCATTGGCACGAGCGCCATCGCGGTGACGTTGTCACCCGTCACCGTCCAGTATCGCTCATTGCCTTCCCCGTCGAACCCTAACACGCTGCAGTTCCCGCCCACGATGGCCAACGGCTCCGTCACGTGGGTCCCCACGAGGCCGGCCGTCATCGCTTGGATGCCATCCGGGACGTCGCGAAAGAAGAGGTCGCTGTTGGCTTCGACGTCGTAGGCCACGAGCGTCGTTTGCGCGGCGATAAGGAGGACGTCGCACGCCTTGGTCGTCGACAGCCGCTGTGCGAGGAGCGCCGTCGCTTGTCGGTTGACGTTCAACATTCGCACGCGATTTTCGGTTTCTAACTCGGCGGCGCTGTGCACCATCACCTTGCCGCCGGTGGTGCCGCACGCGAGGGAAAGGTTCTTCCCATCGAACTTGCCAATCGTGGCCAGCCCTTCTAGAATGGGGCTCTGGAAGTTGATGGTGAACGCCGCGGTCAGCGCCACGACGCGGTTTTCCGGCATTGTTCCGCTTTCCCTTACGCTCACAATACGCACAGTCACTGACCTCAAAGCATCATGTTGGGCTCTCGGGCGACGAAGGTGGGGAAGTATACTCTCCCACTTCACCTACACGCACAGTTTGGTTTCGTCACGCCCGCGATTGGCTACGTCGACACACACAGCACAATGTGGAGTGGAGGGAGGGGTGAAAGATTTCCGCCTCCGCGTATTGGACCAAGTTTGAGGTGGTCACCGCGCTGGGGCGTTGGCTGCCGCGGTTGGAGCAGGTTTGCGGCAATACCGAACCACCAGCAGCGTGACGGCCACCCCCGCAAGCACGCCAACGACGATGACCGCGACGGTGATCGCGATGGCCGCGTCGCTGATCTTGGCGGGCTGCGTATCAGCGGGCGGCGGCGATCCCGCTTGAGGCGAAGGGACTGGCGTGGAGGCGGCACCCGGGCTGGGACCGGCACCGGCTGTCGTCGCGGCACCCGGCCCAGAGGTCGCTGCCGCCGAGGATGGGCCGCGCTGCGTCTCCAGGGCCACGTCGCTCACCTGCGCTTGCGTGTCCGCCGCGAGGGCTGCGCTCACCGAACTTGTCGACGAGCGGAGAGCGACTTGGAGCTCCGCGTTGGTGGGCTCCGCCGCAGCCGTCGTAACGCCAGCGTTCGCCGCTTGGCGGCTCTTGAACTCCTCGGTGTACATCGCAAGCGGAAGCGGCAAGATCGTCAGGTTGAACTTAGTTTGATCGAGCGAGACGTCGGTTAGGATCACGCGGTTGACGTCGCTCACCTTCAACGACCGAGCCACACGCGTGCGGAAGTCGACCGAGTCGAAAGCGGTACCTGGGAGCGCGAAGCGAGTGCCGTTTCCACTGGTGACGTTGCCCGCGGTGGCTTGTTGACGCGACTTCGGCTTGAGGGCCAAGGACAGCTTGAGCGCCCCCTCTTTGATGGCCCGCCACGCGGGGGACGACGATGTGGCGTCGGCGTAAATGTCGAGACCGATCTCCGCGTCGGTCCGCACCGCCTCGGACGGAGCCGCGGTCCAGTGATTCCCCCACTTTGGCCCCTCCATGGGGGTCTTTTTGTCGATATTGTACCAAATGTCGATGCGCGCGGGTTGGGGATCGATCGTGACCTGAAGCCACCACGTATCGAGTTTGACAACGGAAATGCCGAACGTGGACGCGGGGGTAGCCGCTCCGCGAGTTGTCGGCGGCGGAGGTGGAGTCGGCGCCGGCGTCTCGCCGGCTTTGAAGTCACAGTTTTTCCCCACGAAGGACGCGGCCAACCCCGTGAAGAGGCCGTTGTAGTCGGTGGCGACCTCCGCCGTGACGTAGTCGCCACGATCGTCTGGATAGTTATCCGTGTCAAACGGTCCACCGACAAGGGCACCGAACAGGATGTTTTTGTTGTTCTTCGGCGTGTTGATGTCGGCGGATGGGGAGTCGTGCGAGCTGCGGTGATGCGGGTTGAGCGGGTACTTGGTGCCGAAGCCAACGATGTAGCTGTAACTGTTGGGGTTCAATCCCAGAATGTAGTCAAGTTGTCGCTTGGCGAAGGTGGAACCCAAACTGTCGGGCACGATGCCGAGTTTGGCGGCCAATCGGCACACAAAGCCGGCGTTCGCGGCATGGCGCAGCGCCCCCCATTGCATGATCTTGAGCATGCCCCCGGCTGTTTTTGGAGCGGTGTTGACATAGTAACTCACGCGGCCCTCCACGTCGGACTTATACTTGGCTTCCTTCGTCAGGTCGTACAAGCGCAAGGCGGCGCCGAGCATCTTGTTATCCCAGTCCAGGTTGCTCGGCGCGCCGTAGTTCGCCACCGCTTGCGCGACGAAGTCATCGGGTGCGGTGATCATCGCCGCGGCCTTTAGCGACGCCATCCACGTCGCCGAGAAGGCCAACTCGTCGCCGTAGCCGCTGAAACTGGCGTAAAAAGCGGCCGCCCCGTTGACGCAGTTGGTGTAGCTGCCTTTGCTCGTCGTCGCGAAGCGGTAGATGTCAAGCGCGGTTTTAGCAAGCAGCGCCTGGAAGTCGGCGCTTTGCGCCCCCTCTAAAGCCTTGAGAACCAACGCGATTGCGGCCAGGGCACTGGCCGTGTCGCCGGCGATCTCCGAGCCCGGGCAGGCCTTCGAGATGTACTGAACGGGGCGGCTGTCGGAGCGGCTCTTGCAAGGGGCCCAGCTGCTGTGATCGATCTGCCCGTCGCCAATCTGGGCGATGAGACGCACGGCGACCGGATCCCACCCTTCCAAAATGTAAAAGGCGAAGACTCGGAGGTTGTACAAGAGCGCCAAGCGCTGCGGGGAGTCCGCCGGATAGCCGGTGGGGAATTCCAGCGCTCCCCAAGCGAGGGCGGTGGCGCTGTACGCCATCGGCAAGCCGAACTTGACGAAATCGCCAGCATCAAACCACCCTAGCGACAGGTTCTTCGCCGCCCCGTCGGCGGCAAAGCACGTGCCGCGCCACTCCTGGCCTTTGACGCTTCGGCCGCCCCCCTGGGCCATGTAAAACGCATGGGACATGCACGTCGCCTGACCGTAGTCGAACCCGTTGCAGGGCGCCGCCGGGGTGTGCTGCGTCGGGCACGCCGGTGCCTCGCCAAATCCGAATGCCGCCATCGTGTTGCTGAAGGGAAGCTTGAGGGTCCCCGCGCCCGGTGCCGGTGTGGTCGACGGTGTAGGAGCGGGTGTGGTCGTCGCGGCCGTCGTCGTGGCGCCAGGTGCTGCCGTCGTGGTGGGTGTTACCTTTTGGCACACCGCGTCACAGCCGCCCTGCGCTACGACGCACTCCGTGTAGCCGGTGTTGATGTCGTAGTTCATGCCGACCGGGTAGCGCGTCATCCACCCGACGAGCTTGCAGCCACACGTGGCCCAGTCTTTGTCCCAGAACATGCTCGGCACGGCGGTCGAGACTTCAAACGCTTTCATGGCCGCACACGTTTTCGGTCCATAGTCGCACGCGGGCCCAACGCCGAGTTCCGTGCAAAAGGAGTTGTAGTACGAAACCCGGTTGTTGGCCCCGGCGCTGGCGAAGCCGCACTCCAGTGCGCCGTTGATGATGTTGATCGTCGCACCGAAGCCAGGGATCGATCCGCGCTGCTGATCGGCGGCCGTTGGAACGTAATTACCAGTGACGACGTCGTGCATGGACGGCTTCGGCGTCTGCGGCGTCATATAAAACCACATGGCACTGGCGAAGGATAGCCAACTGTAGGCAGCGTCTTGGCTCGTGACATACTCCGGGTTGTTCAGGAGGACGTCGACCGAGTCGTACATGGCCCTCGAGAACGGCCCGTAGTTGTAGTTCCACGACAACTGAAAGGGCCCTCGGCCGTGATAGGACTTACCCGCCTTGGGTGGGTACGCTTCCGCCGCCCAGCCTGATTCGAGCCGGTACGAGCAGCCGCCCGACTCGCAGCCAACTTCGTCGTACCAGTAGAGGCCTTGACGCCATTCGGGAACCGAGCCCGACGACGGGTTGTGCTCCCCTGTTTCTTGCGTGAAGTGCGCAAAGACGGTTGACAGCTCGACGAGGCACATGTTGTCCTTCGTGATGCTACTGCGCGAAGTGCCGACTCGATCGCAAAGGTCGGGGAAACGGGACACGGCGGCAATAAAGGCAGCGTACGTGTACGGCCCCGCGCCACCGACGCCGGTGCCCTTGTTCGCCCGGGCGAAGAGAAATTTGAATCTATCTTCCGGGAGCAACCGCTTCACGCGCTCGACGTTTGGCCCGTCGGTGCCTTTGGGGTTACGCGGAAGACTGCGGATCACGGCGGCGTAGGCCGACGTGGCATCCGTGGCGCTTCCGAGCATCGATGTGGGGGCCGCACAGGTGTACGGCGCCACGGTTGGAGCTGGAGTGGGAGGCGGTGTCGTCGTTGGCGGCGGGGCCTTCGTGGTGGGCGCGCCGGGTGGGGCCGTCGTGGGGGCGGGTGTCGGCGCGGCCGTGGGGTTGCCTGGCGCCGCCGTGGTCGTCGTGGCCGGAGCTTGCGACCCAGCCTGGCATTTGCACAGCACGTTTGGTTGATCGCATGGATACCAGCGCTGCGCCCCGTTGTTGCACACCGCACAGGCGGGATCCTTGAGATCGTGCGGGTTACCGGCGATCACGACCGTGTTTGTGCAGAAAGTGAACGGCAAGACGTACTTGGGAGGGATAGTTCCCGTGGCGCAGTAGCAGAGGTCGTCCTGACCACACGGCCACCACGACTGCGCTCCGTTGTTGCACGCCTTGCAGGCGTCGGCGGTTGCCCCGCCTGCGTTGCCAGGAATGGGAATCACATTGGCGCAGGTGGCCCAAAGAGACTGCGCAGTGGCAATGCGCGGAAACGCCGCGAGCACCACCAAACAAGACATGGCCACGGCGCGGTGGACATTGAGCCGCCACGTGCGGCCCGCCGGTTGAGAAGGTACAATAGTTGCGGGATGCGCCGAATGACGACGGTCGCGCTGGAAGGACTCCGCTCGTGGCATACTTTATTGAAAGTACGCGGGGGCGAGGGGGGAATTGAGGGGTGTAGCTGACAAGGAACAGAGGACGTACCTGTCGCTCGTGCGATATTTTTTAACAGCGGTGTCGAGCAACCCAAAATACGAGCAAGGCGAAAATGTTGAACCTTCCCATAGTCAACCTCAATGATTGAGACACGCAGCAGCGAATGCCGGATGCAATGTGGAAACAAGTCCGTCGTGGCAGCCGCGTGCTAGGGAGAGACTCCCCTAGCCTAGCCTTTTGGTTGTTTGCCGATGGTGGCGGGTCGCCGTTTGTCACAGCGCGTGCAAACAGACGGGGAAATTGGACAATGGTTCGTAAGGACGAAGCCGCAAGCGGACTGCGTCAACCCAACAGGTCAGCGGCCGATCAGCGTCGTTTTGCGCGGTTTTGGGGAAGGATGAAATCTCGCCGGATCCAGACGTCGCGGGATCTGACGTTTCCGCAGCGGACATCCTGTTGTTGTCACGCAAGAGCCGTTCAAGCGTGTCTCGGCAGTCGTTGATGCAATCATCGACGACACTGAGCACCTTGCGGTTGACGTCACTGGCGGTACGGCCGGCTTCCCTCGTTCTCGGCGTGACCGGTTCGTCATCCTGGGAGAAGACGCTATCATGAAGGCTACTGCGCAAATACTTGAGTTCCAGCATCACCTTCACCACGGTGGCCGCGATGGTGGCACTACCGGACGGACGACCCACTTTGCACGGCACGGTTGGTTGCTCCTCGGCGGAAGCCCCGTTGACGATCGCCCTGGCCGTGCGAGATTGCCGCAGCAGCACGCCACGGCCCCGGTCACACCGAATCGTGGCGACGAACAGGGCGCGGTTCTCCAAGTACTGGGTCAACGGCCCGATGTTCCGTGCCCCTGTGCGGAGCACGGCATCGCGCCATTCGTCCCAGAGCAACACGTCGGCCAAGGGGTCGCCCGCGGCCTGCCGCTCATCTGCCGCCACCTCTACGTCGGTGATCACCCTTGCGGCCATGAGGTTGAGGGCAGGCCTCAGCAGCAGCTTTCCACGAGGCGGTGCGACATTGGGGGCTGGTCCAAGAGGAGGCAGCGGCACTCCCTCCGCGTTGCGTCCATCGGATGCCTGAGTGGCGGTCAAACGGACGACAGACGCAGCAGCATCGGGGCGTGGTGGCGCCAACCACCAACTTGAAAATGAAAAATTCGCCAAGAACGACGTCGCAGGAACAGTGGCCGGCGGTGGATGAAGGGCGCCGTCACTCCCGCGACTTGCTGCCTCGGGACGTTCGGCGGGGCGCCCTGGTTGACTCCCTTCGAGGGAGGCCGTCACTTCTTGCCCTCCGAGGGGTCGGGAGGCCGTCACTTCTTGGCCCTCCGCGGAGGCGTCATCGGCCGTGGACTGATGAGAGGAGGTCGATCGACGCGATGGGGAGGGGGAGGAGGTGCCCTCCGGTTCCCCCCCCTTGAAATCGTCATCGTCATCAACGGCACAGCGAAAGCCAACTGAGAAAAACCGCCGCGCGCTGTCATCGGCGTTAGGTGGCGCCATGTCCGCTTGCGCCAAGGCTAGCGTGTGCGAGGCGACGGCACCGGGCTTCTTGTGGACGCCGCCAGTGGAGCCTCGCATGGCACCGAAGGACGACGTGAGCCAGGAAAGGCCCGATGTCACGGCCATCGCCGGCGCCCGCACGGTGGAGCGCAACGCCTCTAGTGCCATGGTGGAGATCGGAAGGCTGCTGCCAGCAGCAGGCGCCCCGTGCCGGCCAGCGGGGCTGTCCGCCTCCAAGCTATCCACCGACGAACAACTCCGCTCGTCACCTGCATCGGATAGGTGGTGAACGGGGCGAATGGTCACGTCGTCGTCGTCGATCCCTCTGGCCGAGGTCACATCAGCCCCGTCCCGTATCCCGCTGGCAGCCGCCAGGCCACCACTCGCCGCTTGTGACTCATTCGGCTCCGTCCCATCAATGGTTTCCGCGATCCAACTCAATGGCACCACGACGCGACGGGCGCACAAGTCGGACAGCAAACTCCGCGCCTCAGCTGCGCGATCGCGTGGAGGGGCGTCTGTCGCCGCTGACCGCGGTGCCGCCGCAAACGCTACGATATCGTCCTCCGATACCAACTGCAACAGGGCATCCGCATCGGGAAATACAAAACGACCTCTGCGCGTCGCTTCGTGTACGAGCGCGGCGACCACTTTCTTGTTGGTGGCCGAAGCGGCGTCACTCGAGTCTACCGACGGCTCGCCTTTAGCCTGTGATTCCGCCATGCTCTTGGAAGAGGCGAAAAGTCTTATTGCCCCACTTCCACGCCACCGAGTTCACACACAAACAAAAAATCAAAAAGCGACAAACCGCATCAGCACCGAGCGAAATTGAAGGGGCAGACGTGATCGATAGAGCGGTTGAATCGCTGTGCGCGTCGTGTTTGTCAAAAATACATCGACGTGGCTGGGTCAAAAAGGCAAACTGGGGCTGCGGTTGGGTGGGATGTGATCCCCACAATGCAGGAAGAAGGCCCACCCCGGAGCTGGAAGATGGAGAGGCAATGGGAGGTGACGCGACGAACGGAACGGAAACAACGATGTGTCGACTGTGTGAGAGGAAAAAAAATGGGGTGGCGAACGTCGTGCTTTGAGGAGATGGAGCGTTGAGGGATTCGCGCGTCCCATGTGAGCGGTGGAGCGGGGAGGCAAAGACGACGAAAGGGGGGGAACTGTTGGCGACGCGGAAGGATAGGGGGGGAAAGGTGTGCAAACGATGGACGCGCGGCTACGGAGAGGAGATTGGCGAGGGCCGGGCCGGGGCGGGATGCGAGAGGGGCGCTCTGTTTTCCCGACGGGCGACGAGAGACTTTCGCTTCACCCCGTTTGACTCACGCGCCGCCCCGGCTGCTGACAGTTCGTGCCGCTGGAAGAGAACCACCTGCGGCTGGCTGAACACCACCTGCCTTTTTGCTCGCGATGGGGGTTCTGCCGCTCCCATCGCGGCGCATTGGTGTCGTACCTTGTTGAGTTGCGCCGCCGGTCGGCGTCGCCGTGGAGATCGCCCCGCCGTTGGGGGAGGTCACGCCGCCGGTGGCGACGGCGTGCTGATCGAGCGATGGGGGCGCGTGGCGAATCGGGGTGCGCACGCCACCGTCGGCGCCAAGGGGCGGAATGCCGACCCCGGCGGTAGGACCGCCGCCGCTCGCGCTGCGCCGCCCGATGACAGGTGCCTGCGGCCGAGACGCGTGCGATCCGGCCGCGCCGCCGTGCCCTCCGCTATGCTGTCGACCCACGGGAGTGCCCGACGTTGCGTGAGCTCGTGGAGGCGCCGAAGCACCGCCACCAACGGCATCGGCGACGACAAGCGGCGCGGCGCCGGCTGGTAAGGTTGCCGGCGACGACGGCGACGTCGCCGCACCGGCGACGGACAGTATCCAAGGATGCCTGAGCAGCTGCGCCGTCGTCGGCCGATCGGCCGGCCGCATGCGGCAACACTGCCGAATGAAGTCGACGGCTTCGGCGGGTACGTTGCCCGCTTTGGGAATTTGAGCTTCGATGTCGCCCTTGCTGACCTGGAACATGATCGCGTACTGGTTGTCGAAAGAGCTATACGGCGGCTTTCCTGTTAACATTTGGATGACGCAGCAGCCGAGGCTCCACACGTCCGCCTCGACGCCGTGGCCTTGATTGGTGACCACCTCTGGCGCCATGTAGTGCGGCGTGCCTGCCACCGAGTTGGAGATGTGCAGGGTTCGCAGCTCCTTCGACGTCCCAAAGTCCCCGACCTTCACCTTGCCGTCGGTCGTGACGAAGAGGTTGTCCCCTTTGAGATCCCGGTGCACGATGGATTTGGAATGCAGGTAGTTCAGCCCGTCGAGAATTTGTCGGGTGTATTGCGCGGCTTGCCGGCTCTTCAGGGGGCCGAAGGTGCGAATGAGGGATGTCATGGTGCCGCCAGGGACATACTCCATGAAAATGTGCAAGAAGCTCCCCTCGCGCCGCGCGCCTAGGTACTTCACAATATTGGGATGGTCGAGCATTTGCATCACCCGAATCTCGCGTTCCAAGTTGTGGATTTGCCGGTCGAGCTCGCGGCCCTCGGCAGCCGAGAGGGCGATCTCTTTCATCGCCAGGATGGCATTGGTGTCGACGTCGAGCACTCTATAAACATTGCCGAAGGAGCCGGCGCCGATGAGGTCCTTGGTGCCGATCGTCACGTGCGGCACGCTGGGTGGGGCCGCCGCATGCGTCGCGTGAGCGGTCGCGAGGGCGGGTAAGGTGTGGTGCGGCGCCGGTGGCGGTGACACGGTCGGCCGCGGCCCCGCTCGGCCATGCGGTCCGGATACTGGAGGCCTCGACGCCGGTCCATCCCTCGACGCGGCCCGAGGGCGCGGAGGCGGCGTGCCGCGGCCGACCGCGACGCTCGGCCCCCCTGATGGCGGTCTCGCCGCGGCGGCGGCTGCCAGCGCGTTGAGCGTTTGGCTGTCGTTAGAATAGTAGGAAGACGACGTCTCGGACGACGGGCCGGTCGACTGGCGGGTCAACATGCCGTCGTTGCGCGGCTGTGACGACGACCCTCCCCTCGCCGAATCGTCATCGTGCACGTCGGAGTGGCGTGAGCGGATGGTGCCACCCGGAGTGGTGCTCCCTCCTGCGCCGCCGCCAAGTGGAAGTCCGCTGGTCGACAGAGAAGGCGTACCCGCCGCGACGCTGCCACCGCCGGCCGCGGCGGTCGTCGGCACGCCTTGATTGGTAGGTGTCCGCGGCGTCTGATTGCCCGTCGAGTATCGGTCGTTGCTATCCGCGGACGCCTGCGACAGCCTCTTGACCCCCGCCGCACCGGGGAGCGGAGGGGCGGACGCGCCAGACGGCTGCGACGCCGCCACGGAGGAGGGGCTCGATCCATGCCGTCGGAGCCGGCCGTCGGTCTCGCCGCTGCTGCTGTTCGTGATGTTCGTCGCCATGCCCATGGTGTCGACGACGACGTCGCCAGCGATTGTCTCGTCAATGACGTCGTCCATCATGTCGCCACTCGCGCCCCCGTCGCTGCTGTAGTGTCCGTGAGAACCGAAGTGCCTTGACATGGGAACCGGGTCATGGGAGCTGCCTTGCAGCTGGACGAGGCCCGCCCCAGAAGAGGGAGGTGTTTTCGTCGTTCGTACCACGCGAGCGGGTGCCACGCGATTTGACACCTTGTCGCCTCCGCCTGCACGCCCCGCGGAGCCGGAGTCACGACCGGCGCCGGCGGCGGATGGGTTGCCATCATGAGGCCCCCCTCGACCAGACGAAGGCGTCACCTTCATCGGTGACAGCAGCACCGACGAATGCATCATCATACCGTTTCAAGCTAGCGACCCAGGCCCCTTAGCTGCCCAAGATGGCCAACGGCAGAGAGGGACCCCAAAAGGACTGCAAGGTGACTTGCTGCTTTTTACCTCCTCGACAACAACACCAATCAAGTAAAAAGTATGAACAAAAAAAAACCACACCAAAGGATGACGTTTGTTTTTTCCGCCGCAAAACTCTCTCTCCGGGTTTCATAGCACATGAATTCGACTCATAGCACGTGAAGTCGACTCGGTGACCAGCCGGCCGCGTTGAACAACGCCGGGACGCCATTGTCCCTTGAGGTCATGCGCGGAGGGCCAGACAGAACGACCAGCGAACGATCCGCGGCAGCGGAGGCGGTGGTCCGGGTCAGATCCGTGGAGGGGCCGATTTTCATCGCGGTCAGCTGAGTCGCCGACGTGAGCCGCGTATTGAGGGCCCACCTCACGTTTCCACTTCGCTGCGGCGTGGCGCTGCCCACCGACCTGGACACCAGGACATGGACGACAAGCGCGGAGGGATACTCATCGAGCAACCGCTCGAGGTCGTCCACGAGCATCACGTGCTCCAAGGTCTGAAAACAGACGACCACGGTGACGCGCCGCGGCGAAGGCGGGCTGCCCCGCGGAGGTAGCGCGAGGGCATAGCTCGCCATGTTGAGCAGGGGCGCGATCCCCGTGCCGCCCGCCACCAATACGAGGTGGTCTGACCAGTCGAGGAGGGACGTCGACGACAAAAGGAGCGAAGGCCGTTCACATGGCGTCACCAAAAGCGTGTCGCCGGCTTTCAGCGTCGCAAGCCGCTGCGAACATTGCCCACCGGGATAAATTTTGACGAACAAGTCGAAACCGCCGGTCGCAGAAACATGCACTGGACTGTACGGCCGCATGACAGTGGCTGACGGCGGCTCTGACGTGCGGCGAGGGGCTTGAATGTTGATGTGACCCCCGGGCTCGAGCACCCAGGGCGTGACTGTTTCCATGCTGGCTGTCTTCCCGAGCGCCGTTCCCCGGAGTGCGCCGCTGCCAAGACGCAACGGAGAATTCGAAAATGCCAGTTTCACGATGCCCGGCGACACCCGATTGACGGATGCCACCTGCAACGGGAATAATCTGCCGCCCAAATTGCCAGCGTCGTTGCCTCGCGAGGAAGGTAGGCCTGATGAGAGCGCCGGGGATGCGGCAATAATATCGGATTCCAGCACCGATGCCGCGGTGACCGACTGTCGGCACCGAGAAAAAAGTGAACAATACTGTTTGATGAAGGCCCTTTCCGAAGCGCCAACCATGTCCATCGGCGGCGACGAGGTGCGCGGCAGCAAATACCCGGCCAGAGAGAACACCGAGCGACGCGCGTCGGAGATGGCTTTCGAGTCGAAAAGGTCACCTGCCCGCAGTGACGCGAGTTGATTGGCGACGGCCGCACCGCTGTGCGATCCGACTCGCCGAAAAGAAGTCGTGCAATCGGCTCCCTGATGGCGGAGGATGCTGCTCGCGCCTCCGGGATGCGATTCGATCCAACGCGAACAGTCAATAATCGCACCGTCGATTACGACGACCACCGCCGCCTTCGGTGACGATGGTCCTCCGACGCGGTCCGAAGATGATGGCTGTGGCGTGGTGCCTATCCTCACTTGGTCGCCGTCCCACCGAAAAGGATGGATCGCGACGACGCCGTCGAGGTAGTCTTCGATGAGTTGCATGCGCTGAATGCGCTCAGCCTCCGACAACGCCTGCCTCTCTATCAGGTCAAACACGTCCATCTTGAGACCTGCGCGTTCACGAAGGTTTTCAACTAAAATCACTCTATTCACTGGTGACTACAATCTGTTTCTTGCGACCCGCCCCCCCCGGGAGGACAACAGCAACCGAACGACGCTCGTGGCTCGATGGAGAAAAGAAGAGTTGCCCTTGACTGATAATTGTACATTCACCGAACCTCACGACTAGAGAGCAAGAGGGAAAAGAGCGGCGATCGAGATCGAGATTGAGAAAGACTCTCTTTCAAACGAGAGTAAATAAAGAAGGGAAGGGAAGGGACTCAAAAAAAAGAAAAAAAGAAGAATGCGGGGGTGATCCACACACCAAATTGCTGAATTCGCTGCCAAGACGGAGGGTCAACCTGGGACGAAAAATCCCAGGCGATATTTTTTGAGGGTGTCAAGTGTCATCTTTGAACCACTGTGAGCATCCTCGAAGACTTTGGTGGCGTCGTCGCCGGCGGACTGAATGATGGCGTGAACCCCTCCTGGATGTTGCGACACGAACGGAGTCAAATCGTAAACCACGCCCCGGATAGTGACCCAGCAATCATTTTCGAACCGATGCCGAAACACGTCTCGGGCGGACAGCGGAGGAATGCTGGAGCCGCGGCCGCCGCCCGTGGCGGACGATGATGACGTGTCGCTCATCTGCCGCATGCGCTCATCGTGCGAACTGCGAAAGGTGCCACCGACGATTCTCGCGTTCTCGCGCTCCCCTTGTCGCATCGAACAGCGACGTTCGCCCCACTCGTCGTCCAGGTCGTCGTCTCCGAGCAGGCCGCGCGCCACGGAGGCTTGTTGGATCAGGCGCTGACCGGCAGCCTCCATGTTGCTTCCCAGGGAAAGCCGGTTTGACACCTCCAGCAAAATTATTTGTTTGCGCGCGCCGTCTTCCACGGGAAACAAGGCGTACGCGACCAACAGGCAGACTCGCTCGCCCTGTTCTTCGCGGCCAATGCCGTCGCGACGACCGTCCTCTTGCACCTCGACGCGAGGCGCCGACTGGAAAAGGTCGCCCTCGGAACTGAACGATTTCATCGATCGCTGAAGATCGGCATCGCCCGACAAGGCACGCGCTGGCGCAGCCGCCGCGGCCTCGCTCCGCGCCGCGCTTTTACGAGCTGACGAAGCTAGCGGGTTAGCTTTCCCCAGGCTTGCACCGCTACTGCTGCTCCGGGTTTCGCTGTTGTTGTTGCCGCCAGATTTGCTTCTCTTCTTTTTCGCACCTCGTCCGTGCGGTCGCGTTTCTTCCGCGTAGCTCCCGGTTGTCATCGCATCTGTCTTTTCGTCATCGTCGTTGTGGCCGGATCGGCGCCGCGTCGAGCCGCCCTTCATGATCACGTCATCTCCGACAGCGGATTCCCGCCGCTGCGCCTTCTTCTTTTTGCGCTTTCCGTCTTCTGCGGCCGACGCGCAACAGCCCATCGCAATGCGCACTCAGTTCGGGCGGGTGAATACGAATCTGAGGACAAAAATGCGCGCGGAGAATTGCGCCCGCGCGTGCAGTTCGAGATTGCCAATATTTCAAAGACCAGAAGGAATGTAGTTGGGGGGGGGGGGGGGGGGGGGG